>Ga0136611_10002425_pt1 | contig 12946 bp, 12 predicted proteins | sample AntDrymUQ2232306_2_FD_106645 | JGI IMG/M metagenome (GOLD analysis project Ga0136611, IMG submission 106645) | Polar desert sand microbial communities from Dry Valleys, Antarctica - metaG UQ223 (23.06) | ecosystem: Environmental > Terrestrial > Soil > Desert | place: Antarctica: Dry Valley... | reverse complement strand
GCATTCGTAATAGTGTGCCCGCTTTCAGAAGTAAGGTAATAATAGTCCCCCAAAACTTGGTCAACATATTTGATGCCTAAGGGGTATTTTATGGCTATTCGAACGAACAAATCCCAGTCTTCTAGTTCATCCAAGGCTTCATCAAAATTACCAATTTCCTGAATAACACTTGATTTGTGTATTACGCTATTGATGTCTATAAAATTTTCTTTCAATAAATTTATGGGGTCATGAACATTGGTACGGGTCGCTCTGGCAATTATTTTGAAACCGTTTTCTGTTTTATGTCTTACTAAAAGATTTTGGCCTGAATATGCCATAATATTTTCATCAAGTTCGGCAACCATAACTTCCAGAAAATTTGGGTGCCAGTAATTATCACTATCCAAATATGAAATTAAGGGGGCCCGAGCTACAGCTAAGGCTTTATTTCGGGCTCCGGATGGTCCAACTCGCTTAGAAAAACCACGCACTATTCTACTATCGTCATAATTATCTAGGAGCTCTTGAGTAGTATCGGTGGAGCCGTCATCAATAATAATAAGTTCAAAATTTTCGAAAGTCTGAGCAAGTACGCTATCGATAGCACTTTCCAAAATCCAAGCCCGGTTATAGGTCGGCATTATAACGCTGACTTTTATATCCTTATTGTTCATGGTTTAAGTATAGATCACCCTGATATCATTTGCCATTAATTAGACCCCCTAATTAAAGTGTCGTATAAAACAAAAAGTACATTTTATTGGCTAATGATTTGTCGGAGCGGTACTACTTAACAGGACTAGGGAATTATTTAATGTACCATCCGAAGCTTACATTGCTGCCTATAGGACTTTCAGTACCTATTCCTGTATCGGTAGTACTGGCATCGGTTAATTTGTAAAGCTTTGCGACATCGTTATTAAAGACTGCTAAGTAAGCTGAGTCCGGCGACCAGCCAAGCAAATTAACGAAGTGTTTATTGTAATTCTGGTTACCGACGCCAGGTGAGGGGTCTATTAAGCCAACAGTTGTCTTACCAGCCTCAATATCATAGGTTTCAAACCTAAACTTAAATCCAACTTCGTCTTGTCCAGCGATTCCGTTGGCTGTAATGTCGTAAGCAATAGCTTTTCCATTAGGTGACCAATATACATTTAGCAGCTGCTCGGTGGGTTTGGCTGTTTTGACAATTTGCTTGCTGCCTCCATTTGCAAGGTCCAGTGTGTAGTAGCTGAATGTTCCAGAAATACTACCGCTTTCTAATATTAATGTTTTGCCGTCAGGCGACAGAGGCTGACCGTACTCTACCCGACAATCACCACAGAACTTGTTGACTTCCAGATTCTTACTGGTTAGATTGCCATTTTCGTATCTATACTCATTAACACCAATCTGATTGTCATAAATTCTAAAAGAATCATTGCCTAGAACGAACATCGGTGTCTTGTTAGCAGCCGATGCCGAATCAAAAGCATTTTGTTTAAGCAAAGTATCCTTTTTATCAGCCAAGTTGATTTTACGAAGGTCAAACTCTGCAGCCTTGGAGCTGTCCTTTTTGATGAGGTAGAAAATTGACTTTGCGTCTGAGCTCATGACCCAGTCATCTAGCATCTGTGGCTGAGCAATTTTGACGATCTGCTCAGCTTTTTCGCCAGACTTAACATAAATAAATGTGTCTGTAATATCACATCCTTCGCCGCAATTTATCTGTTTGGCCGTCGAATAAGCTACTGACTGACCGTTCAACGAAATCTGTACAGATCTGTTTACACCCGAGCTCCCCCCGATAAAAAAAGCCTCGTCTTTGCCAGCAGTTATAGCTATTTTTGACTTTGTTTTGGTATCGGCGTTATAGATGTTGACAGACTTTGTGTCAGTAGCTAAATAAAAATACGGGGAAGTCTTTTGGGACGTGTTTGGCTCTTGTTTAATAACGTTTATTGACGGGCTTGTGGCAGCCGGGGGTGTATTTCTATTATTGATGTTATAAAATGCATATGCACCACTAGCAACCAAAGCAACAGCGGTCACTATAGCCAATGACAATTTTTTAGTGATGCGCCTATGGATAGGTGGTTTTGCCTGCCGATCCATCGTGGTAACCTTTTGGGACTGAATAACAGACTCTTCGTTAGTCGTCTGGCCTGTTTCGGGTGTATTATTTTGAGGTTCTTCCATTTTTATTATATTTCCTCTATTATGTATCAAGCTTGATGAATAAGCGTATTATAATACTTCAATAGTATTAACATCAATGTAATGGCTGCTGCAGACTCACGAAATATTTAAATATTTTCATGAATCCCCTATACTGATAAGATGTGCAGCGGTGTTATGATCAAGGATGGTCTTTCTAGCCAGGTTCAGCGCCGAGCTACACATTATACGCCGCGTTAGCTCAGTGGTAGAGCACCGCCATGGTAAGGCGGGGGTCTTGAGTTCAAATCTCAAACGTGGCTCCATAGCTCACTAATAATTACAATATTATTGACTTTTGTGTTATAATTAAAGGATAAGTATGAAAAAATTAGTCCGATCCAAATCAGATACAAAGTTAGCTGGCATCTGCGCGGGCCTTGCAGATTACTTTGATGTCGATCCTACCATTATGCGGGTATTATTCGTCATCAGCATTTTCGTAACCGCTGGAGGTGCTATTTTAGCCTACATTGTACTGTGGCTAATCATACCCGCCGAGACTACCAGCAAAACAACTGAAACTAAGACTGATAAGGAGTCCTAAATGGCAAAAAAAGGCGGCAAACGCAAAATAGTTGGATTGGTATCGGAAGAGAGTGGTCACCGCACATACTACACGCCAAAAAACACCCAAAACACTACTGATAAGTTGTCTCTTAAAAAGTATGACCCAGTACTTCGCAAGCACGTCGTGTTTACGGAAACCAAAAAGAGCTTGGGCCGCAACGAAGTCAAACCCCGCAAAAAATAGCCCTGCAAGTTTTAAATACCCCGCCTTACACGTTGGGGTATTTTTTTATATTCTAATTCCGGCTAACTTATTGTTGGGGCGTCACGTCTAAAATAGTGTTGACCAGCTCTGCATGGCTCCAAACCAGCGGCGCCACCGACGTTGCTTGGCCGTTAACCGGGTTAATTTGCTCGGCCAGCACGCCACTTGGTAAACTGTTGGCCAGCGCCCAGTCAATATAATGGTTGGCTTTGTCGGGTTGCTTGGTGCGGGCATAGTACTGCGCCAGCCACAAAGTTGTTACAAACCACGGGTTACCCATGTAATTTTGGTCCGTTTCAAAATACCGGTCGTTTTCGTAACGCGGTGAACCCTGTGAGGGTGATTGGTCTAGCAGCAGCTTTTCGGCCAGCTCGACTGACGCTTGCAGACACTCCGACGATTCACGCAGTCCATACATCATAACGCCGTATAAGCTGGAAATATCTAAGGTGTTGTCAAAATTTAGCGAACCGTCCGGTTGCAGCAAAAAACCTTTTCGGTAGGCTAACCGCTCGGGGTCGAAAAAAACCATCGAGCCCTTTAGTATAGTGCTTGCGGCAGCGCGCCAGTTATTGGCTTCGTTTTGGTCGCCGTATTTGTCGGCGAAATCGGCCGATACCAGTAGTGCTTGGTAAACCACGGCTGTAGTATAGGTTGATGTCAAAAACTTTTCTTCCCATAGATCGTAACTAGCATGGGGCAAATGGGTTTGGTCGTCTATAAAATTAGCCATAAAATTAGCGGCTGGTTGGATGAATGGCTGGTACATCGATTTTATAAACTCCGGGTCGTCGATGTACTGGGCGTATTCACCTAACATATATACGACCGATGCCGTTTCGTCTTCTTGGATTGGCAATTCTTTGCGGTTGTTGTGCAGCCATGGGTGCCAGGTGCTGCCAATTGCCCGGTCGGGCTGGTATTTGTGCATTAAGTAGCCGCGAGGAGTCAGGATATCCCGGCAAAATTCAAAAAACTGTTTGGCTTCTTGACTGTAGCCTAGCCTTATCAATGGCCAAAGCGCAAAGGCACCGTCCCGGGGCCAGACGTAACTGTAATAATCACGGCCATAATTATAGATTGATGAGTCGGTCGAGGCAATTACGCCACCACGTTTATCGCAATGAACTTTTATAATCATCAGCGATTTTTTGACAGGGTTAACGTATTTGCTATCTATCAAGTGGAGGCCGTTGGCACCGGTAGATAGCCACTCATGCCAATAATTCCAAGTCGCGTTTTTGCGCTTAAGCAAACCGTCTTGTTTGATAACGGTATGAATTTCCTCGGCATTGTACTGTGAGTCGCTGGCTACAATCCAATAGTCCAGTACCATGCTGGAGTTTGGCTCCAGCTGGCAGGTGAAACGCATGACCGAATCAACCCCGCCGTGTTCGACCGCGCTGCCCGACAACTGGCCATCAGTTGCGTCGCAGAAGGTGCCTTCTTTGCCTTCGATGCCGTAATTACCAACGGCGTACTGGTCGAACGGCCGACCAATTTCGTCTTGGCCGTAAATTAATAGGGCGCAGTGGCCCTTGTAATCAAGTAAATAATTATCATCCGGCACAAACAGAGCTGTATCGGCCCGGCCAGCCCGTGAAATCTGGAACACCTGGTGCATAAAAACTCGGACTTCGCGCTGCGAATCGGCTTGGTTTGACACGGTAATTCGGCGGCAAAACACGTCAAACTCACTATCGACAAAATCCTCCATTACTAAACGGACTTGCAACGAGGCGCTTTCCATTGTAACTAGGCTTATCATGGCATCGTTGTCAAAATCGACGTTTATTGCCCAACTGCCGTCGTCGACCCAGGAAAATTTGTTATCTATCCAGATACCAATTAAATGGTGGACACTGCGAGCGGTCGTCAGGTTATCTAACCCGACGTACGGGTAGTAAAAGTCATGAACCAAACCATGCTCGTTCAAACCAACAGTTAAACTGCCATTACCTAGTACTACTGGTCGCCCCATAATTAAACCTCAAAACCTTTCTCGCTCAAACGGAATTTCAAATCATGCCAGGCATTCATAAAATTAGTAAACGCTTCGTACGGTGTCTCGTAGGGGCTAAAGTAGGCATGAATATCGCCGTCACTAAACCACTTGGTACACATATAATAGAAATGGTCCGAGGTTTGCAGCCGCCGCCAGTCTTCAATTAGGGCATAGTCGCCAGTTTTAATAATATGGTGTTGCAGTTCATAAAGCGCCGTAATAGCCTGGGATTGCATGGGGTTGCCTAACCAGGCGCTTAGGTCGCGTTCGGTATCGGCCCAGGTGGTTGTGTAGGGCGTGTCTATTTGGTCGACCGGTTCAAAATTATCAATCGCCTGACTGACGGTCATAAAGGTATGATCCGGGTTTTTGAGCCATTCTTCTGGTAGATGGTTTAAAAATTCGAAAATTCCGGACTCACTCCACTGGTGCTCACCAAAAGTTTCGTAGTCCATAAATAAATTGAAGTTAGTGGCGTGTTCGGTATCTTTTAGCCAGCCAGTAAATTTGTCAGCCGTTAGCGGCCAACCCGACCAGTTGCTATCACCAAACCGGAAGGCTATATCGTCGCTTAACTTATAATTTTTCATTAATAATCGAATATTGTTGGTATATGTTGGCCGATAAACATAATTTGGACTGCGCCAATCTAGTACTGGGTCCCAGCCCTCGGCCAGAATGCCTTTGTAACCGGCACGGTCGGCCCAGCTGGCAAGATCGTTGTTGTAACTGAGCTCCGTATTACGGAAGACTTGTGGCGTAACCCCGAACAGTTGCTGAACCTTTTCGCGGTGCATATTGACCTGGACTTCAAATTCGGCCAGTGAGTAAAAGAAAGCTAGGCTGTGATGATAAGTTTCGGCGACTATTTCGACCCTACCGGTAGCAACAAGCTCCTGGAACGATTTGAGCGCCGCTGGCGACCACCGCTCTAGCTGCTCCAAAACAGTACCGGTAATTGATAAGCTCAAGTGGAACTCCGGGTGGCGGTGCAACAACTCCAGTAATTTTTTATTGGTTGGTAAATAAGACTTTTCGGCTACCTTGTGTATGATTCTTTGGTTGCTGGTGCGATCATCATAATCCGTGTCAAAGTATTCATGGTTGCTACCGGCATCAAAAATCGTGTAATGTTTGACCCTGAACGGCTGATGGACATGCAGGTATAAAACTATTGCTTTTTTACTCATACTGTAGCCTTTTTAGCTTGGCGGTGGTACAGGCTCATTAGCGAGTCGGCCGCATCGTCCCAGCTCAACCGCTGATACTCTTTTAGTGAATTGGCGTGCAGTTCATCGCGCAGCGACTTATTCCTAACCACCGAAACTATTTGGTTGGCCATTTCATCGATATCCCAATAATTGACTTTCAGGCAGTTGGTCAGGACTTCGGCCACACCGGATTGTTTGCTAATCAGAGCCGGCGTACCATAGCCGATAGCTTCTAAAGGCGTCAATCCAAATGGCTCAGAAATAGACGGCATTACAAACAAATCACCGATGGCGTAGCTGTCGCGCCACTGTTTACCACGTCTGAAACCGGTGAAAATAACGTTGCGGCTAATTCCAAGCTGGGCGGCCAGCTCCAGTAATTCAACATACTGCTCACCGGTACCGGCAATTACGAACAAAGTTTTAGGCTCATGGTCTATCACAATTTTAGCGGCCCGCAACAGGTTGGGCAAGCCTTTTTGAATGGTCAGACGGCCTATGCTTACCACCACTTTATAGCCTCGAGCCTTCATGGCCGTCAAATATTTATAGGCATTGTCGTTATCGAGCGGTTCGATAGATGTAATGTCCATACTGTTGTGAACAACCTGTATTTTGTCGGCCGGAATTGCGTAATCGCGCATAATAGCCTTTTTGGTGTGACTGCTAACGGCAATTATTTTATCGGCCACCAGCATAGCTATGGATTCGATTTCACGCACCATTGGATTGCCGTATCCACCGCCGGCCCGGTCTGACTCAACTGAGTGAACGTGCAAAATCATCGGCCGGTTAGTTTTATTTTTAGCCCGCAAGGCAGCCCGGAATGTTAGCCAATCATGGGCGTGAATAACGTCGAAATCGGCCAGCTCAACCAGTTTATCAACCGATTGCTCAAAAGCTAATTGCTGGCCGTAAATATCGACCCATTCTTCGGTGCCATTGTTGTAAATGTACTTGTAGCTGTCGTAAGCAATGCCGGATTTGAGAACTTCTATTACGCCTTGAGGGTGAGCCGCCGTAACGGTCATAAAATCAATGCCATGATCGGCCGAGTAAGGCAGTACGAACTCGATGTCGGCACCTTTTGTACTGAGAGCTTTACATAGCTGGTAGCAGGCTACCCCAAGTCCGCCACTATTGTGTGGGGGTAATTCCCAGCCCAACATTAGTATCTTCATATTTAAAAACAGCCCTGCTTGTAAGTGTGGTAATCGCCTTTGATTATAGCTAGAAATACTTCATAGCACAAGCGTTATATAATAGCCTGAACTTATGAGCTTTTATTGGAATAGTTGGCAATTTTCCGGTATACTTGACATTAGCAGTATGGGAGAACAACTAGTAATTCAGGTTCCGGGAGAAGGTAAGCAGATAGACCCTGAACGTTTAAGCGGAGTCCAGGGTCTTCTGGCTGCCGTCGGGCTAGGTGATCGTGCATCCCAACACGTAGAAATGACTGATCCAAATTCTGGCCTAGTTTACGAGGGAAGCTTGGAAAATGTATTAACGATGTGCGAAACGAAAAACTTGGCAAGCAGTCCAAAAGTGTTAGTGGCACTATGTTGCATAGCATTAAGAAATAGTGATCAGGCGTCTGGCTGATAATTATGGAAACAGCCGAATTATCTCCAATTGAATTGGAAAAACTAATGGCAACCAAGCTGGATGGCGGCGAAGGCCGAACTGGCACTGTCGATGAAGCTATCAAGGGTGGTTGCCCATATTTTCGAAACCTAGGCGACGCCGCTTTGCAGGAAGTGGTTGAAGTCATGAAGCTGCTTGAAACAGTTGATTTTGAATCTCCAGACAATGACGAACTTGGCAATCTAATAGACAGCTTTTTGAAAAAGGTTGAACCAAACAATGTAGATAAAAGCCCAGCTCATCCAATGAATGAGTCAGCTGCAGAACCTACGATTACGCCCAAAGTAACTCTTACATTACCGACACAAGGCAAGCCTGTCATTGCTAATCAACCTCCTGAAATAGCAAAAGAGAAAATTAAGCCGGTCACAATAACTACCGCCACTTACAAAAAGCCAATTATTCAAAATGTTCCAGAAATAACTCACCCTGTACCCCAAATGGCAAAAACTAGCAATCATAACTTACCTCTGGCAATAAAAACACCGCTCATCCGTCATACACAGGAGCATTCAGTTTATTTATATGATGGACAATTGCCGGCTGCCGCTGAAATTGAAACAACTGCTCATCCTGTTAAAGTAGAAGTCGCCAGTGTGGTGGATATAGAACCTACGACAGCAAGTACAGAAAGTGAAGACCAACGCTCCAGTGCTCTAAAAGAAGCCGACAGCGATTACAATCTTCCCAAACTTCCTATTCAAACAATACACTCAAGTGGCGATTTGTTAAGTTTTGAAACTGCCAGGGAATCTTCAGTTTTAGAAGAACATGAATTACCAGATCTAGCACTTGAACACCCGGTTTTAACGGATGAATATCCTAGCATCAAAGATTGGGAGCAATCAGGCGTGGATGAAGTGGCATTTGGAGCGTTAGACCAAGACCCGCATGCCCCCGACGATAATCCAGATATTATTGCGTTCACCCCAGCCTATACTGAAATTACAATTATTACGAGCCAGCTAGAAGCTTCAGATGGCATTGCCCCCGACAGCCCAACCGAGGAATCGACTACATCAAATAAGCCAACTTCTTTTGAAAGTCTGCCGCTAGCTACTGTTGAGGGGCTGCCACCAACTGATCAAACCGAAGCATTTACATACCCCGAACCGCTATTTGATACTTTTTTCGAAACCATTTCTTTAATTGAAAAGGACGACGATACATTTGCCAAATTTATAGAACTAGAGGTAGCGCCGATGGTTGACCAGTTGGAGCATATCAAAGATTTAATCGAGCCAGCTCTACTCAAAAAGCTTTTAGTTGATGTTCGAACTGTCGGCCATAAAGTTGAGGCCTTAGATATTACTGCCAATGTTGCAATTCATCAGCTTCGAAAATTAGTAACAGCTGCAGTTCAACAGTTCAATCTTCAATTAAGATCAACCGAAGAGGGTACTCGCGAAGATTTAACCTATGCATTAAGCCGGTCTCGCAACCAAGTAAAATTCAACCCTAAAATTCAGCAAGATTTTTTACTAGGTCGGCTGGCGATTGGTTTTAATAACCCGGCACAATTAATGCAAGCCGCGTAAATAGATTTAACTGAAAGCCGGTACAAGATTCAGGTGATCGAAACTTATATCTAACAAATCAACATCAGCGGAACTTTGCCTGGCTAATCCTAATTCCACAATACTCAGAATCATCGTTTCATAATCCATTGCCCGGTTTATCTGGCAAGCGGCCGTGAAATAACTGGTAAAATCATGCTGGGCTAGGCCAGGGACTAAGTTTGCTTCTAAAAAGTGTGGTGTTCCGTCAGCATCCAGCCGGATATCAATCCGGCCATAATCGCGAGCTCCCAAAACGTTAAAAGCAGCTTTGGCAAGACCGACAACTAGGGCTTTAACGGCCAAATCGGTGACAGCTACCACGCGCTCGGTATCCGCCGCCTTGACCGATTGGCCAAGAATTCGGTCGCCAGCCAAATTCGGTTCAGTTATCAGCTCGATTGGCATGGCTACGAGTTCATCGTCATTGGTTGAGCTCATTATTGCAACGCTAAATTCGCGACCTTGTAAATAATTTTCAACCAAAGCGGGGCAGTCAAACCGCCGGTTTATAGCTTCGACTTTACTTTCGTAAGCAGGGAAGTCGCGCACTACCGAGGCGGAATCGATACCCTTACCGCCACCGGTGTTGGGCGGTTTGATAAATAGCGGAAAGCTGAGCGGCAATTGGGCGGCTAATGTATATTGGCCGGATTGCGCTAAAAAATGCGACGATGTCATTAGGCCGGCTTGACGGACAGCCTGTTTAGAAGCCGGTTTGTCGTAATCTAGAGCAATTGCGCCCCGGTTTGAGCCGGTATAGTTGAGTCCACGTTCGTCAAAATATTGTGATAACCAAATTTTGTGATGGCCCGGGCTAGTAGTCACAGGTATGTTTTTCATCCCTAAAAATATTAAGCCAGGCGCTGTGGCGGCGAGTTTGGTAAGATCGTGGTGATTGCTGACGTTGGTGATGCCGACATTCTTGTAATGGCGGCCTAGAACATGACGGATCATTTGGGCCGATTGCTGGCCCATCGAGCTAAGGCTCGACGTATCGGACCGCACAATTTCGATGTGGGTGTTGGATTTCATATTTGCCTCACAAATAAATAGTACGGGCTTAGTATTATGTAAGCCCGTACTATTGGTTAGTACTTTTAGTAGGTTACTGGTTTAGTAGCGGCGTGAGTTGCCGCTAGAGCGGTCTTCTTGAGGACGGGCTTCGTTGACCATCAACGAGCGGCCATTGATGTCTTTGCCATTGAGGGCAGCCATAGCTTTTTGAGCTTCGTCGTTGCTGTCCATTTCTACAAAGCCGAAGCCTTTGGATTGACCACTGTCGCGGTCGGTGATGACTTTGGCGCTGGTAATTTTACCGAATTCGGCAAACAGAGCTGCCAATCCATCATCGTTTACACTGTAGGCAAGTCCGCCAACGTATAGTTTCATAGCCATTGTTATTTAGTCCTTCTGTTAGATAATATCGCTCGTGTAATATCATCTGTCCGCGATGCTGGTAGGTCTGTATTAGAAACGAAACAATAAAACGGAAGGGAAAAATAACCACTTACTTAGCTTTAGTATAGCACAGTTGCACGCGACCGGCGCTATAGTATAGCCATGCGCCGTTATTATTTTGCTTTGGCTCAAGCCGGATTATTTATTTTTCTAATTATAAGCTACGCCATCGTACCGGCTTTCGCTCAGGGCAGCGGCGGGATTAGTAATTACGGCACCGACCCCCGAACGGTTGTGCCTTTTACGATAGCTTTTGTGCTGGCGGCAGTTTTTACTTATTTGGCCGCCCAGTCCATTCCCTCTAATAATATATTTCAAAAGAAGTTTAGGTTATTACTTAAGTTATTAGCTTTTATTTACCTGGCATTGCTAATCAGCACCTACCCGTACCAATTAACTCCGCAATTAGATTTAATACATAAGTTTATTGGTTTGTCGTTACTAGCGCTCCAGGCTTACATATGCATATTTGTCTCTAGAAATTTTAAAAAAGAAATTGTCATTTATACTTTTTTAGGGCTGTTTATATTAGGTTCAGTCATTATATTTTTGTCGCTCTTTACGCCGCTCGGGTGGCTGGCGGTTGGGCAAGTTTTGGGCAGTACGGGGTTTGCGGGTGTGGGATTGCGGGTATTTGGTTTGATGCGGGGTGTATAACGGCTACGCTGTTCACAATACAACGATTGCTACAATCCTCATATCCACACCACTTCAGAGCTGTCCAGACTTTCTTTGCCGTGCCCTACAATGCTCGTACCAACCTCACTAGACATTGCTCGTTCAATTACATCATCGGTTCGGGCATCAGCAATCCAGACCCGAGTATCAGCGGCTTGAGATACAACGGCTAATGCAGCATGCAATTTTGTGGCCATGCCACCGGTTGAGCCCGTACCGGCTACCGTCATTGGCTCCCCACTTCGCCCCATCACCCATTCGTACCACTCTAGGTCCTGGCACTCTAGCGACCGGATGTTAACAGCATGCAGAGTCGAGATAACTGAAGTTTTATCCTCCACATCTCGCAGTACGCCACTAACATTAGTCAGCAGCCCTAACTCTATGCCCTCATCAAACAGCGCTGAACTGCTTGCTTGACGAACTAGGTCAGCCGCTACGTAATCATTATTATGAAAGCGACTGAACGCATCGAGATGGTAGTGGTTGGCATTCACTATTGCTACGCCGCCGGCTTTTACGTAATTGAAAATCCGACGGGTATCTTTAATTTCATCACACATCTCGGATACTTGGTAGGACTGCGTTTCGCGTTCGATTGCCGCACCCCAGGTATCAACAATTTTGCGTCCTCCTCCTGAACCGGCATCTTCTAGTAGCTTACGAGCATAGGAAGTCACGATAATTACTCCCGTGTTTTCCGAAAGCTTATTAACTTGCTGGCCAAGCGATGTGATTGCATCGATATCGATTTCGTACTTACCGGAAGCCGATTGTCGGACAACCAGGTTTGAACTGACCTTGAGGGTCAGTAATTTATCTATAGTTTCACTCATTTCAATAATTCCTAAAAAGCAAGCAGACGATGGTGGGCAAAAAAATACCCCTTGGTCGGGGTTGTCTGATGCTTAGTAGTTAATTGATTGTGTTGAAGAGACCCCGACTGCTATATAGGCAGCGGGCGAGGGAGTGTTGAGCTAGTGTATTGATATACATAATTCACTTCAACAGTAATTATACATTGACTTAAGGTTTTTGTAAAATTAATGGTGCTGGCGAATATTTTGGCGGATTATCAAGTTTTTTAATACTAAAAAATGGCTCACCGCTATCTATCCAACTAAGCACGTTAAGTTAGTGTTTTGGCTCAAGCTCGTCAAATGGCATTATAGTGCTAACCGCGACTCTTACAGTTTGTCTTGGATTGCTCATATCTTTATGAATAGCAGGTGTTTTACTTTCTTCTTCCTCCTCAAAGTACGACTAATACCTACCTCAACTACACTTGGGAAGGTTATGTTCAAGTTGTTGAGCTGTAACAGATAAATTATCTATGCTACCAAAGAGTCTTATCGTGCCACTTGGCAGCCTATCTTTTACGAATATATAACCTTCGTGCGCAATATTTGAAACACGTACAGAATCTACACCAAGT
>Ga0136611_10002424_pt1 | contig 12951 bp, 14 predicted proteins | sample AntDrymUQ2232306_2_FD_106645 | JGI IMG/M metagenome (GOLD analysis project Ga0136611, IMG submission 106645) | Polar desert sand microbial communities from Dry Valleys, Antarctica - metaG UQ223 (23.06) | ecosystem: Environmental > Terrestrial > Soil > Desert | place: Antarctica: Dry Valley... | reverse complement strand
TCGTCCATTGCGCGTCAGTCAGGTCCATGCCGTCGAGTACGACGGCCATCGTAACTTCGTTTCACGACCCTGCTATCAGGGTTTATGAGATAGGTTCTAGTCAATCCTCGCATTGTGCATTTCCAGCGTCATCTGGGAAGCACTTCGTTGATATGGTCCTGAAACGACTGCTTCCGAAACGACCCGGATCCGTTTGGCGCACATGCGAGTTCCTATTAGAGCGCGTACTGGGGACTTCGATGATTAGCCGGCGCTCTGACGTCCGGGCGCTTTCGGCTTGTTTAGCTTTTCAGCCTTCGAGTTTGGTGAGCTCCAAGTGCGACGTACGTCTGCTTCCAATTGTTCTTGGCGCGCCTTGATCCACGGTGAATAGTGGCGCTCGGTCACTCGAATCGAACTGTGGCCAAGAAGGATCGACACATTCGGCAATTCAGCGCCGCGTAAGAGTAAAGAAACGCGAACGTGTCACGGAAGCGATGAGGATGCCCGCCGCCGATTGGTGGATCGCATGTCGCGAATAACTTTTGAAACACGCGATTCCAGCTCTTCACCGTCGTCTCACGCTCGCTCTTGCCGTCCCAGAAGAAATACTCCGGGCGTTCGTTCTTCTGGTTTTGCAGCGCTTCGACAGCGGTGGGAGGGAGCGGACAATACACCGGCGTGCCCGTCTTCTGCGTGTAGAGAAAAAGCTTGTCGTCGTTGAGACGCGCACGTTCCAAGCACGCGGCGTCCTGAATACGCAATCCCGAGTGGCGCAGCAGCAGAATCATCGCGCGCAGCTTCGGACCAAACGTGCCCCACGTCTTCAATCGCTCCGCTGTATCGAGCGCACGATCAATCTCCGCATTGTCGAACGGCAACGTTGGCTTTCGAGTGACCCTGGGCGGCTTGATGGCCTTTGCCGGATTGCGTTCGATCCACTCGGATTCCTCGCAGAAGCGGAGGAACCCGCGGAGGTACTCAAGTCGCTTCACCGCGGACGTCGCGGCGAACTTCCACGTCTTGCGGAACGTCCGCAACGTATCGACGTTTAAGTCCGAGAGCCTCTCGTAGCCTTTTGATTGGCAGAACGGCACCAACTTGCCTTCGAGCAACTCACGTCGTTTGCGGATCGTGGCAGCGGCAAGGTGCCGTGCCTCGGAGTCCTCGAGGTATTTCGAAATCGCTTCCTTAATGCCAGGGAGTTCTCGTCGCTTGCCGCCGATCTCTCTCGCCGCCTCCCATTCATGGACCGTTGCAGCGGCGACGCTCCATTCACGGGTGTTGAGCGACTTCTTTATCCACTTCCCAGCGAGTGATCCCTGAACCCAGACCGCTAGAGTCCCCGGACGTGGTGGAAATTCAATTAAGGCCCTTTCGCTAGACAAGCGAAGCGGCCATCGCGCATCTTTCCGTGAGTTCTCTCTGCGGGAGACGAAAAACACGGAGGTGTTGAGACGATGGCCAAACCAAGGATGGATCTGACGGCGTTTGTTGGCAAGCTCCTCGAAGAGCAAGACGGGGACGTGCTGCGCGAAGGCATTCGGGTGCTGTCGCAGGCCCTGATGGAGACGGAAGTCGCCGCCTCGATCGGCGCCGAGCGTCACGAGCGCAGCGGCGATCGCACCGCGTATCGCAATGGCAGCCGGACGCGGACATGGGACACGCGGGTGGGCACGATCGAGCTGGCGATCCCGAAGGGGTGCGGCCGGGTACTTACTTTCCGTCGTTGCTGCAGCCGCGCCGGCGCGCGGAGCACGCTTTGCTAGCGGTCGTCCAGGAAGCGTATGTGCATGGCGTCTCGACGCGGAAGGTCGACGACCTGGTGAAAGCGCTGGGTCTCGACGGACTCTCGAAGTCAGAAGTGTCGCGGATTTGCGGCGAGCTCGATCCGGTGGTCGCGGCGTTTCGCACACGGCCATTAACGAGTGAACACCGCTACCTCTGGGTCGATGCGACGTACCACAAGGTGCGCGTCGATGGCCGCGTGATCAGCCAGGCGACGGTCGTGGCGATTGGGATCACGGCGGAGGGCGATCGCCAAGTGCTCGGCGTGGACGTCGGCCCGTCGGAGGACCGGGCCTTCTGGACGGCGTTTCTCCGCAGTCTGGTCAAACGCGGCCTCAAGGGGGTGCGCTTGGTCGTGTCCGATGCGCATGAAGGACTGAAACAGGCGATCGCCACCGTGCTGACCGGCGCGACGTGGCAGCGGTGCCGGGTGCACTTCATGCGCAATCTCCTCGCCACGGTGCCGCACGGGGCCCGGGAAGCGATCGCGGCAATCGTCCGCACGATCTTCGCGCAACCGGATCACGCATCAGCGCTGGTGCAGCTGCGCAAGGTCGCTGACGGGCTCCGCAGCCGGTTTCCGCGCGCCGCGACCGTCCTGGAAGACGCGGCGGAGGACATCCTGGCGTACCGGCATCTGCCGCTCGAACATCAACGGCAACTGCACAGCACGAACCCGCTCGAGCGGCTCAACAAAGAAATCAAGCGACGATCGAACGTCGTGGGCATCTTTCCCAATCCCGCCGCGGTCATCCGCTTGGTCGGCGCGATCCTACTGGAGCAGGACGATGAATGGGCGGTGGCCGAGCGGCGCTACTTCAGCGCGGAGTCGATGCAACAACTGACGACGCCGTCGCTGTCAACGACGGCGCAGGAGATCCTGGCAGCGATTGCGTAACGGATTACGAACTCACAGACGGTGCGAACGAATTTCCACCACTTGACGGAACACTACCCCCAGACCGCGCAATTGCAGCGAGTCCATCGACGTCCTTTCCACCGATGAGGACACGATCGTCAATGCAGCCGATATAACGCCAGGCTTCCGGCGGGCATGATCCGAGGCTAGCAAACGCGCCGCTGGTAATCCAGTTTTATTCCAGTAACGGCGAATACTATTGATTCGATTGCTTCTATTCAGGCCTATTTTCGAAATCAGGCGTGATATTAAATGCTCAGAAGGTTCGAATCCCACCCTCTCCGCCACAAATTATTGAAAATAAGCCACTTGTAGTCTCCTTTTGGTCTAATTTCCACCCTCTCCTCTGAATATCTCCCTCTCAAAAAGCGACGGCTTTGATTTTCGTGTTCCAGTTTTGTGCCGCCAAGTTCTCGTGCGTGAAGCCCGACATTGAATTGCTGCAAACCCGCAGCACACACGCCGAGCCCTAATGCTTCACGAAGCGCGAATATTGAAACGACTGAGTTGTTCCCCAGGGCGTGCGGTGCGCGTGTGGTTGCGACTCGATCAGGCGCAACGCTGGGCCGAGCTCGGCAGCCAAGGCGTCCGGCGAATAACGGGCCACCGGCAGGCCGCTGCATTTTTCGGGACCATCCGGCGCGAACGTGGCGATGATCGCGGAGCCGCCGGGCTTAAGAACTTCGAGAAGGTGTTCGCGGTAGCGATCTCTCGCGTTGGCGTCCGTCAAGAAGTGGAACACGGCACGGTCGTGCCAGACATCCATCGGCTTGAGCGTCCATGCAGCCGCGACGTCTGACTCGATCCACATGAGCAGGTCCGCTCGTGACCCAATTCTCGTCTTGGAGCGCGCGAGTGCCGCGCCCGACACATCCAACACGGCGACGCAGTCCAGTCCCTCTGCAACCAGGTAGTCAACTAGACGCGAATCGCCGCCACCGACATCGATCACGCAGCTCTCTGGAGTCACACCCGCCGCCTTCAACATCTGGACCGACACTGTGGGTAGGGGCTCGAACCAGCTCACTTGCTCGTCCGACTTCGTCGTGTACACCCGATTCCAGTGATCTTGAAGTTCCATAGGGTAACTACACCTCCGGTGTTCGTAATGGCCGAACCACCTGTATTGTCAGATAGCATCGCAAGCTTGACAAACACAATCGCGCTGGCGCACGAGCTTCGGACTAGCCGCACGAAAAGGTCTTCGCAATGAGCTTCTACCGAGAGCGCATCCTGCCGCATCTGATTCAGATGTCGATGAACCAAACGCACTTCGAGCCGTATCGCCGCCGGGTCACCGGCGCGGCCCATGGCCGAGTCTTGGAGATCGGCGTCGGCTCGGGACTCAATCTGCCTCTGTATGCGTCGGGCACCCACGTGGTTGGTTTGGATCCCTCACCAAAGCTGCTCTCCATGGCCCGCTCGGTCGCTGGCGATCGCTCACGGTCAATCGAGCTGATTGAGGGCTCCGCTGAGTGCATTCCGATGCCAGACCACAGCATAGATACGGTCGTGTCCACCTGGACGATGTGTTCGATACCGAATTTGCCGACCGCGCTTGCAGAAGTGCGTCGTGTCCTGAAGGCCGACGGTCGGTTACTTTTCGCTGAGCATGGCTTGTCCAAAGAAGCGAACGTCGTGCGTTGGCAGAACCGCCTCACGCCGATTTGGAAGCGAGTCGGCGGCGGGTGTCATCTCAATCGTCCCATCGATGTGTTAATCGCTGCGGCGGGGTTTCGGATCACTGAGCTCAACACGGACTACATGAAAGGCCCCAAGCCGATGACTTTCATGTATCAAGGCGAAGCGAGTCTGCGATAGATCTATTGCGACATCATGACGAACACGCCCGAAGTGGTTCGGTTCTTCACGGCCCAACACGGCGTCTACGACCGCTTCATTCAGCTAGCTGGCTACGAACAGGGCCTTCGCGCCTTCCTCGGGCAGTCGTCGGTGCTTCGCGCCGGCTTGCGTGTGCTGGATGCAGGATGCGGCACGGGCGCTTTGACGTTGGCGCTCAATGAAGCGCTCCGACGCAAGGGCGTCGAAGGCCAGAGTTTGGACGCATTCGATCTCACGCCCGCGATGCTGCGCAGGTTCCAAGAAAAGTGTGACCGCCGCGGGATACAGATTAGGACCACGCAAGCAGACGTCCTTGAGCTGGAGCGGATGGCCCCTGACTGGACGGACGACGATCTGATTGTGAGCGCCTCTATGCTCGAATACGTGCCGCGGGAACGTTTAGCCGAGGCGCTTGCTGGACTGCGCCGCAAGCTCGCCGACAACGGGCGACTGGTGCTGTTCATTACTAAACGCAATTGGCTGACACGTCCACTGGTTGGATGGTGGTGGCGATCAAACCTCTATGACAGGCAGGAACTATCCACCGCCTTCAGACAGGCTGGATTTCCTCGCGTCGAGTTTCGCGCGTTTCCAGCCGCCGCGAGCCATCTGGCGACGTGGGGACACATTGTCGAAGCGCCGAAGATTGCTTAGCGGATAGCAGGTGCCCCTGGTCGGCGTGCGCGTATCATCCAGAATCCGCCGACTATCGTCCGTCCCTCGAACGTGGTGAAGGCATCGTCGCGGTGGAGAATTTCGAACCCCACCTCGCGCAACTCAGCTTCGACAATGCCCGGCGCAATGTAATGTTCTTTGACTTGCTCTTCGCGCGGTTTGTCGAGAAGGCTTTCGCTGATGGACTCACTCACGACCAGCAACCCTCCAGGTTTCAGACCGCTCATCACGCCTTTGAGGATCTCGCGATACGCGACAAACTCGTGATACGCGTTGCGAATCAAAACGGCATCAAGAGCGCCAGCAGGGAGTTTGGGGTCCGCCGGTTCGTTGAGAACGATCTCGACATTGGTGATAGCGTCCTTTTGGGCACATTCACGCAGCTTGTCGAGCGACTTTTGATCGATGTCGATCGCATATGCCTTTCCACTCGGCGCCACAGCTGTCGCGATTCGCAAAGTATAGAAGCCGTCCGACGACCCGACTTCCGCGATGTGCGCACCATCGCGTGTCCCGAGCGCGGTCAGAATATCGGCGACGCGCTCTGTCCGTTCCCGAAGGGGTTCATCTTGCGGCTGCGCCAGTGCGACGTCCGACAGCAGGATCATGGCCGTGGCGAAGACTGCCAGCCGTCGAGCACCGGAAGAGAAGTAGGTTCTCAATCCCATAGGCCGCCATACAATACGTTCCGGCCAAACCAGTCAAGGGGTTCGAAGAACCAGCGGGTCGGAGTTGGTTTCCTTGAAAAGGAGCGATCATGGCGCGTCAATGGACTTCAGTACTGCGTTGTCTGATTAGGTCCGCGGGCGTCGGGGTAATTGTCGCGAGCTTCGGCGTCACGACACGCGCCAGCCTAGTGGGCGGTTCCGCAATCCAACAAACACCGCGGCTGATCGATGTCGTCGCAGGCGTGACTTTTGGCTGCGCCTTGTCGAGCGACGGCTCGGTCCATTGCTGGGGAGCCAACGACAAGGGACAACTGGGGATCGGCACGATGGATTCGGCGAGCCACGGTGTCACGCGACTGCCGGGAGACCTTCGGTTTCGCTCTCTGCGCGCAGGCTTCAACACCGTTTGTGGTGTCACTGAACAAGACGACGCTTTCTGCTGGGGCGCTGGCGACTGGGCTCAAATAGGTAACGGGCGCTTCGGCCATAGCGCGGTCCCTGCTCTCGTGACGGGCGGTCTGAAGTTTCGGGCGGTGATGCCCGGCGGCACGAGTACATGCGGCATTGCGATCGGTGGTGAGCTCTATTGTTGGGGCGGAAACAACCATGGTCAGGCGGGCGTTGGCGACAAGAACGGTGACCCGGACACCAGCTGTTGCTACAAGCGCCCGCGTCGCGTGGCGCCTGATCGACTCTTTAAGGCCGTCATGGCGGGTGGCATTCATGGCTGCGCAGTGGATGTCGACGGCAAGGGCTACTGCTGGGGATATCAGCATGACGGTCGGCTCGGCAACGGTGAGCCTGGCACCGCGCGGAACGTTCCAGACCTTCCAGCTCCGGTGCTCATTAGCACCGATGCAACCCTGACGGCAGTGGCTGGGCGGTCATGGCACACATGTGCATTCGCCGCCAACGGAGATCTTTTGTGCTGGGGTCACGGGGAACACGGCAGGCTAGGGAATGGCTCGGCAGACAGTCGTCCCGTCCCGACACGCGTCGTGACTCCGACTCCCTTCAAAACCGTCTCAGTCGGTAGCCGACACAGTTGCGGTGTAACGGAGGCCGGTATCGCGTACTGCTGGGGCAGCAATGAGTCTGGGGAGGTCGGGGGTACTGCCTCTGGGCCCGTAGTTCTGCCACGCGAGGTACAGGCACTGCGCGGTATCTCCGCCATTGCCGCGGGTGGAACCGAGGCGGGAAACGGTTTCACCTGCGCGCTCGCGACGGGACGGCTTGTGTGTTGGGGAGCAAACAATCAAGGCCAGAAGGTCGAGTGGAGTCCGCAGTGATTCTGGCGGTCTGGGCTCTGAATCGCTATCGATTCGGTGCGGGGCTGGACGGTACAGAATGCGCCCGCCAGTGTTTGTTAGCACTTACGGAGCGATTAGATGACGAGACCTGCAATTGGCGCAGTGGCTGTCCTCCCCTACGTAATGCCGGTTACCGCGACGAAAGATTGTGGCAATTCGCGCGACCACATCAGCTATTAACTGCGGAGCACGACCGTCAGAATCTTGACTTGACGATACTCGCAATCCGGGCACAACAAAACAATTTGGCCCTTGATTCCAAGCTGCTTGCAGTAGGCCAAGCTCCTCACTCGCGACTTGAACAACGCGAAGCCGTCCGAGCAGATTGCGCTTGATGGGAGGCGTTCGTCAGAGCCGGGCGCGCGTTTGGCATTGCCCGAACCCGGTGAGCAGGTCACTTTCTCCCAATGCCTGTTCGAGCATGGTCAACACCGCGCGGACCCGCACGTCGTCGACGTCATCGCCGTGAATCCGCAACAGGCTGACGACATCGTCGAGATCCTTGGGCCGGCTGGCGACAATCTTCAGGATCACCAGGTCCGCAATCTGGACGACCGGCACGGCGACGCCGTCAATCGATTGCACCACCGCGCGTTGCATGAACTCATCTTCGAGGCCGGGGCCGGCCAACACGATGTCGACCGGCAGGCCCGTCGACTCATGCACGACCGGAACGACGCGCGCCTGCGCGATGAATGCAGGATCGGCGAAACGTCTCGCGAAGCCATGCCCCTCGAGACACGACAGCCACTCGTCGATGGGCAAGGCCGGCGCGCGCACCGTGACATCGACATCGGCGGTCAGGCGGGCGACGCCATAAACGATGGCGGCTTGGGCGCCGAAGAGGTACCAGGAAATGCCGAGGGCATCGAACGCGCGGGCGAGGTCGGCGAGCAGCTCAGCGACCGGCGAACGCACGGGCGGCGCGATCCAATCGGTCGCGGAGCTGGAGATGATGCGCGAGGTCGTCACGGCGATCGCGGTCGGTCAGCCCGGCGGCGCCTAGCCGACGGGCGTGCTCGAGCAGTAGCGTCGCGGCCTGACGTGCCGGGGCGGCACCCTCGTCGCGGTAACGCTTGGCCCAATATTGCTGCTTGGCGCGCTCGGCTGCCGCCCAGTCGCGGTGCGCGAACGCGCGAAGGTCGTTGGGATCCACCTCGCAAGTGTACTCGGCCCTCACCCTACGGCCGCAACTGACGCCGGCCGGGGCGCCCAACACATCCGCCGGAGAGGGCAGTCTTTGCTGCACGCGGACCCGTGCGGCGGTTGCGTCGGCGCCCAAGATTTACCGCGAGGTCAACCTGGCCGAGAATGCCCGTATCTCCCTGAGCACGTCAGCCTCATTTGACAGAAACATGTAGAGACTCGCACCCGGCAGTTCAACGATGCGAGCGGTGGGGACGCTCGCGAGAAGATCGCGTTGCCACTTCTCGTACAACGCGCGCGTTGCCGCATACTCCTGGCGCAACGCGGCACGCTCCTGCTCATTCCTAATCACAAAACCGGCGGCCATCTGCTCGAACGGCGGGTCCCTCTGGTAGAGGGCCAGCACCGGTACTCGAATGCCCGAATAATCCGGCTTGGTGCGAGCATCCAGCGTGATCGCCCGGCGAATCACGGGCGACAACAGCGAGCGACCTACCGAGCCGTCAGCATTGGCTGCGTACTGTTGACGCAATTCCGCTTCCGGAAAGGCCCAGCCTCTCTCGTTCAGCTGGCTGGCGCGAAGTGCCGGGAATGAGGTGTTGTCAGGCGCCACTCGGGGCTTGAGCGGACGCGGCAGCGTTGAGGGATCCGGCATCGACGCACCAACATCCGCGGGAGTCGTCGTCGGGTCGCCCGCTCCGTCGAGATAGACAAGGCCGAGCAGTCGATCGGAATGTCGCGCTGCGAACCTGGTCAGGACCTGACCGGCGCATGAATGGCCGACCAACAGTGCCTTCGGAATGTTCAGCGCGTTGAGCACCTCGAGCACATCGTTCGCCGACCGCTCCACGGCATACCCTGTCTCCGGCTTATCCGACGCACCGATGCCGCGTCGCGTAATGCCGTATACCTTGAACTGATTGGTCAGCTTCGGAGCGAACTCGTCATAGATGTGCGCGCTGAAGTAGCATGCGAGCAACACGACGGGTGGACCGGAGCCACCCCACTCCAGTATTTCAAGTTGAACCGACGAGTCGACGGTGACACGCCGCACCTGGTGCGGCGACGGATCGCGCCAGGCTACGGTCTGCGAGCTGAAGCCAAGGGCCACGACGCTCGCTCCGACGACGCCGAGACAGGCAGCCAACAGCGTGGAACGCATCTGCGATGCTCCTGATTCTTAACGCGCTAACGGCGGCGACACGATGCCGCTACCGAGCGTGAATGACGAGCCCACCGCCGCGACCACCGCGGTGCGGCGCGCGAGCCCGATTAACTCTCGCAACCGAAACACCGCTTCGATTCCCGTGCAGTGAGCGCCGAGGAGATTACGAACACCAAGCGCTTTGAGCCGCCCCCCCGTCCATCCGAGCACTTCGTCGGATGCGGCGAAGAGGTGAAAGCCGCCAATCGCGGCTTCAATCGGCACGTCGGCGATCGCCTTCTGTGCATACTCCAACGTGTTGATGATGCCGGCGTGACCGCAGCCGCTGATCACTACCAGGCCGTTGCGCGTGTTAACCGCAATCGCGGTGTCCTCCGGGACGTTGTCTTCGACCGGCCCGGCCGGCAATTGCAGCTGTCCGGTGGTTGACCAGTTCCGCTCCGGGTGGACGCGCGGCACCGGCCCGAGCAACCAGACGCCCGGCACCAGTTCGAACGGCGCCTCGTGCTCGATGAAAGTTCCGCCGAGCTGCTCGAATGCCGCCTTGATCGGCAGCAGCCCACCGGCCTCGCGCCCGCCGGCGAGGCGGCTCGTAAAGATTCCCGCCGGCACATGCACGCGCGACAGCGCCGCCGGACTCTTCGCCAAGAACGCGCGACGCAGCGCGAGCAGACCGCCCGTGTGATCGGCATGGTTGTGGGTCAGTACGACCTCGGTCACGGTCGAGAGGTCGACACGCATCTCTTCGACATTGCGCAGCACCGTTTCGGGACGCGCGCCGGTGTCGATCAAGATTCGGCGACCGTCAACTTCGAGCAGCGCCGCAAATCCCCATTCACCGACGCCGTTCGCTCCGCTGTCGCCGACGAGCATCGTCGAAAGCACCGTCACCTTCAATTTCGTGACTCGAGCGCGAGGCGCGATCTGCGCGAAACCACTGTGGGGAATAAGGATCGCGACCGCGATTACAGCGGCCCGGAACCGACGCGTGATGCTGATCATTGGTGTCTCACCCTACGGCCGGCAACTGACGCCGGCCGGGGCGCCCGTTGGAGCGCCCATCACGTCAGCCGGAGACGCCAGCTTTCGAAACTCGAGATGCTGCATCGTCGGCGGCTGCGTCGGCGCCAGCGTGAAGAACGCGCCGACCGTGCCCTTCTCGCATTGCATCTCGAACTGTCCGCGCAGCCAGTTCTCCGGCTCCATCGGACCGGCGGTCGCGCACGCTCCGACCTCGGCCTTGAGGGCTTGAATCTCTGCCTGCCGCTCTGATGCCGGTTTATCGAGGAAGAAATTCACCGCGACGATCGGCTTTGCCCGCGCATCGTCCCACCGCTTCCACAGGTTGAAGACGTGGTCGCGCATTTCGGTCTGACGCGTCGTTGGCGGCAGCTCGCGCTTACGCAGTCCACCGGTCTTTAACATCGCGTCCCATGCGGCGCTGATCGGCGTTGATGGTCCCGAGTACGTAAGTGTCGCCATCGCGAACATCCCGACGCCGTATTCAGGCAGCCACTGCATGTACGAACCAAATCCCGGCAAGCCGCCGCCGTGCGACACGATGTGCTCGAAACGGCAATCGGCTGCAACGCGGAGGCCGAACCCATAGCCACTCTGTGACGCCTGCATTGCACCATTGATGGTTCGCGCATTGAGATTTGACGGCGTCCAGAGGTGCGACATCTCCCGCACCGACGCGCGGTTCACCGGTCCCGCCTCCGCGTCGTCGCGCGCGGGCCACGCCGATAGATGAAAGGCCACGTAGCGACCCATGTCAGTTGCGGTCGTCAGCAATCCGCCCATGGCGCCAAACACGCCTTGCGGCAGCGGCGGCTCTTCCGCATAAGTGCCATCGGGTTTCAATCGATAGCCGATCGCGCGACGCGCGGCCGGCACGTCAGAGAACTCCAGCGTGGAGTTCGTCATCCCGATCGGTTGCAGAATCTGATCGCGCAAGTAGCGCTGGTACTCGACGCCGGAGGCTTTGGTGACGATGCGCCCGAGCAGACCGAAGGCGTAGTTGGAGTACTCGTATCGGGTGCCCGGTGGCGTCGAGAACGGAATGCCGGCGCGCAGCCAGGCATCGAGCGCGGCGTCGGTGGCGCTCAGTTGCTGATCGCCCCACGGGTTGTCTTCCGGAAAGCCGGCGCTGTGGCTCATCAACTGACGAACGCGCAGCGGCGCCGTGTCGCGCGTCGGCAACTCCATTCGAGCGAACTCCGGAATCCACTTCGACACCGGATCTTCAAGAGACAGCTTTCCTTCGTCGCGCAGCTTGAGAATCGCCAGCGCCGTAAAGCTCTTGGTCATCGACGCGATGCGAAACGCCGTGTCGTTCGCGATCTTGTCGCCGGAGGATCGCTCGCGGACACCGCTCGAACCTACGTGCGCAAGACGTCCGTCAATCACCACGCCCCAGATCATTCCGGGAATCTTCTCGCGGGCGGCGTACGCGGCGAAGAGCCGGTCGACCTCGGGCAGCGCAGATTCCAATTTCTGGACGCGCGCTGGATCGGTGAAGCGCGGCGGCGGATAGGTGTCGCTGGCGGCAAGGGCGACGCTGACCATGCACGCGGCTAGGATCGGTATACGCATGCGCGGAAGGATGCCACAGAAAAGAGGGACGAAGAATGGCCGGCTGATTGACCAGCGGTAGTAGCATCAGCCCATGAACAACCTGCTGTCCCTGCGCCCCCTCGGCACTGCGTTGCTCCTCGCGTCCCTCTCGCTGCCCGCCATGGCGCAATCGGTCGTCGGCAAGGGCAAGACCGGGCCGGCGCCGGATCCCGTCAATCTCGATATCACGGGGCTCTTTCAGGCGAAGTTTGCCAGCGTCGGCAGCGACCTGTTCATCGGCGGCCAGCCGACCGAGAAGGCACTGCGCGACCTCAAGGCCAAAGGCGTCACCACGGTGATCAACCTGCGCATGCCGGAAGAGATGAAGCAGATCGGTTTCGATGAAGCCGCGCTCGTGAAGGAGCTCGGCATGAACTATGTGCACATCCCGATGCGCGGGTCCGCAGAGAATCCCTACGGCCCAACACAACTCGATCAATTCGCTGCGGCGATCGCATCAGCGGACGGAAAGGTGTTGTTGCACTGCACGGTCGCCTGGCGGGCGAGCCACATCTGGGCGGCCTATCTGATTCGCGACCGCGGAGTGCCGGCCGCTACGGCGATCGCGCAAACCCGCAGCATCAACCTGCGGGACGAAGCGCCGTTCGGCGGATTGCAGCCGATTGAAGGGTTCCTCGGGAAACCGATTCCGGAACTCGCCAGACCGAAGTAAACGGACCTCGCCGTGCTGTTGCTGTGCGTGGCGGGCTCGGCTTGTTACGTCGCGGCGCAGCGCGCGATAAACGTCGACCGGATGATCGCGCTCAGGCAGGAGTAGGCGACACCCGGTTTAGCCCGCGCTATCGATGCCCAGAAATGCGGCCGCGTAGTCCGCGATTGCCG
>Ga0136611_10002423_pt1 | contig 12952 bp, 11 predicted proteins | sample AntDrymUQ2232306_2_FD_106645 | JGI IMG/M metagenome (GOLD analysis project Ga0136611, IMG submission 106645) | Polar desert sand microbial communities from Dry Valleys, Antarctica - metaG UQ223 (23.06) | ecosystem: Environmental > Terrestrial > Soil > Desert | place: Antarctica: Dry Valley... | reverse complement strand
GTCGCGTAGCCGAAATCCTTTATGCCGTCAATCGTTAACTGCGTTTCTTTTCCGCTTTTCAAATCGCGCATCCAAAGATTGTAATCTTTAATATAAGCCTCGCGCGTGCCGTCCGGCGACACGATGGCGAGCGCATTCGGTCTTTGAGCGGTTGCCGGAGTATTTGTCGGCGGAAGATTGAGTTTCGCCAGATCAATGTTCGCCGTCCGCGAGCCGTCCACCGGATTAACGACGACGTATTCACTGCCGGTCGCCGTTAAAACGCGGTAGAAAAGTCTGCCGTCCGGCAAAAACGTCGGGCGAATCATCGCGCGGTCAACCATTTGTCCGGTGTTAAAGCCGAGCATTTTTTCGGCGCGGGCGTAATCATCGCTGGTGAAAACGCGCGGCGCATTCGTTGATTGTTGGGCGAAAACGGTCGCCGCGAATAAGAAAAGTAAACAGTTAAAAGATAATAATTTTTTCATCGGTGCAGTCATTTTAATCTTTGATACGGGTAAAAACAAACGATACGATAGGGAATCGCGTGTTGTTGCTACGCAAAATCCGCAAGAAGGTTTGCGCGGCGTTTAACTGCTCGAAATTTTCTGGCGAGCATCGGGCTTTAGATTGTATTTTCGGCGGATTCTTTTGCTAAGATTTCATACAAACTCCCTCGAAAATACTTTGCGACTCGGCGTGCCTGGCGCGAAACAAAAAATCCTGCCGGGCGCAAAGCGGCAAAGTGAAGCATCAGGTAGTTTTGAGGCAACTTCTAATAAAATTCCCATCTTTTCGCTTTTCCACATTTTTACTTGTCGGCTTTTCTGTTAGCTTTTATCAAATGACTTCTGAAAATTTCCGAAGCGGTTACGTCGCTTTGATCGGTCGCCCGAACGCGGGCAAATCCACGCTTTTAAATCACCTGGTCGGCGAGAAAATCGCCGCCGTTTCTAACAAACCGCAGACAACCAGGCACAAAATTCAAGGCATCGTCACTTCGGATGTCGGGCAAATTATTTTCGTTGACACGCCGGGCGTTCACAAACCCGGCTATTTGCTGAATCGGCGAATGATGGCGGCGGTTCACGACGCGATTCTTTCGGTTGATGTCGTCGTGCTGCTGCGTGACGCTTCGGTTTCGACCGGCAACGGCGACAGGTTCGTGCTTGAATTAGTTAAGCAGTCGGAAAAGCCCGCCGTTTTGGTTCTTAATAAAATTGACAAAATTAAGGATAAAAAAGAGTTGCTGCCGCTGATCGAATTTTACTCGAAAGAATACGACTTCGCGGAGATCGTGCCGATTTCCGCGCTCAAAGGCGAAGCGATTGATAATCTTCTTACGCAAATCGCCAAACATCTGCCCGTCGCCGGAGCGATTTTCGGTGAAGATGAGATGACCGATCAATCAATGCGGACGCTGGTTTCGGAAATGATCAGAGAAAAAATTCTGCAAACCACCGGCGACGAAATCCCGTATGTGACGGCGGTCGTCACCGAAACGTATGACGAATCGGATTCAACGGTGACGAGAATTCAGTGCGCGATTTACGTCGAACGCTCGTCGCAGAAGGGAATTATCATCGGCAAAGGCGGCATCAAATTAAAGAAAATCGGGACCGAAGCCCGTGTGGACATCGAGCATCTGTTGGGCAAAAAAGTTTTCCTGCAACTGTTCGTTAAGGTCGTCGAAGATTGGCGCAACCGTCCGCAAGACCTCAATGACATCGGAGTTTTGGAATAAATAATTTATTTATGAATACAGAAGATACCTGGTTTGCACTCGAAATCACCGTTATCTCGGAAGCGTCCGAAGGCATCGAATTCGCACTTAATGAACTCGATGCGTCCGGTACGGAAATAAACAACCTCGGCAAAAGCCCGACCGCCGCACTCGTCGTCAACGGCTACTTTCGTGAGCTTCCGAATGACGAAACGATTCGGGCGCAGATTAATGAAGCGTTGCGAATTTACGGTTTTTCGCCCGACGCGGTTCAGAAAATCAGTTCGCGTCGCATTGATCAGGTTGATTGGCTATACGAGTGGAAAAAGCATTGGAAGTCAACTGAAACCGGTAAGTTTATCGTCGCGCCGACTTGGGAGAACGTCGAAAAGTCCGACAAAATCGTTATTTGGATTGATCCGAATATGGCTTTCGGCACGGGAACGCACGAGACAACGAGGCTTTGTTTGAAAGCGATTGAAGAGAATTACCAAAGCGGAATGAGTTTTCTTGATGTCGGAACCGGTACGGGAATTTTGACAATCGCCGCCGCGAAACTGCACTCAAAATCCAAAACTCAAAATTTAGAACTCGCGGCTTGCGACACTGACGAAGGTTCCGTCACGATTGCTAAGGAAAACGCGAAACTGAATGAAATCGGTGGTGAAATTGATTTTAATGTCGGTTCAATCTCGGAAGAAAACTCTGAGTATGATTTTGTCTGCGCCAATTTAACAATCGGCACAATCGTTCCGATTCTATCGCTGCTGCTGGAAAAATCAAAACGAATGCTGGTTTTATCGGGAATTTTGCTGGAACAAAAAGATTCTATTATTGAAGAATTAAAAGTTTACGATATTGTAAATCCGAAAATCGAAACTTCAGGAGCGTGGATTTCGATACTAATCGAAAAACAAAACAACAATCAAACTTAAATCACTTTCCGTTTTCCATTTTCAGTTAATTTTTCCTCTCCCTCTTCGGTTCAATCGCCAAAGGAATATCGCCGTCGTCAACAATTGTCAAAATCGGCGTGCGCGTTTTCGGTTTTCTTTTGGAAACTCCCGAACGCAGAGTCGGCGGCGATTGTTTACCTTGAACGGTTTTAACCGTTGATAAAATTTCGGAGCGGCGCAAAATCGAGCCGCCGCGCCCGGCAACCCACAAATCAGTGCCGCCGAGATAAGCTATCGCCTGCAAAGACTTATTTGTTACGTTCGGCTGCATTTCCCACGTTTCGCCGCCGTCTCTGGTGAGCAAAACCGCGCCCTGTTCGCCGACGACAATCACCTCATTCGGTCTATGAACCGTCACCGCATAAAGATTCATTTTAAAAGGCGATTCTAAAGTTTGCCAGGTTTCGCCGCCGTTGCCGGTTCGCAGGATCGTGCCTTCAGCACCAACCGCGAAACCGATTTTTTCATTGTAAAAGTTTAGATCGTAGAGGTTTTCTTCGAGATTGGTTTTGATTTTTTTCCACGTCAAGCCGCCGTCAGCCGTTGATAAAATCGTGCCTCTATCGCCGATGACCACGCCGCGCTTTTCATTAAAAAATTTGACATCTTCGAGCCACGCGCGCGTCCCCGATTCAAACTGCTCCCAGTATGCGCCGTTTGAATCCGAGCGCAGAAACATCCCGTTCGCGCCGACGGCAAAACCGGTTTTTTCGTTGATAAAATCAACGCCGAGCAAATCTTCCGTCACCCCGGAGATGCCTTTTCCCCAACTCGCGCCGCCGTTGATCGTTCGCAGAACCGTGCCTTTATCGCCGACGACCACGCCTCTCTCGGCATCGAGAAAACTGAGCGCGTTTAAGTTTTCTTCCGCACCCGAAAGAACGGGAAGCCAATCGGTTCCGCGATTATTCGTAATCCAGGTTTTACCTTTTGAGCCGACCGCCAAACCGATGTTTTCGTTAAAGAAAGTCAGGTCGTTGACATCCTCGCGCCCGCCTTCGGAAAGTCTCTGCCAACTATAGCCGCTGTCGTCCGAGCGGATTATCAAACCGTTTTCGCCGACCGCCCAACCGGTAAAAGCGTCGGCGAAATAAAGGGCGACGAGTTTCGGACTGGTTCGCACGTTGAACGGCAGCCAGGTCGTGCCGCCGTCGCCGGTCAGCCAAACCATTCCGTTCGCGTCGGTCATAAAGCCGTTTTTTTCGTTGGCAAAACTGACGGATAGAAAATCGGCGCGGCTGAACATACTGATTTTCTCCCACGTTTCGCCCGCGTCGAGACTGCGCGCGATGCAGCCGCCGTAACCGACGGCGATGATTTTTTCAGCCGCGAGATACGCCGCGTTCGCTATCAAAAAGTTGTCGCACGGTTTATTTGTTTTCCAACTTTTGCCTCCGTCTTTGGTGGTCAGAATTGCTCCGTTAGTTCCGACAGCGATGCTTTTCTGCGCGTCGAACGCCGCGACTTTTAAAAGCTGCTCTGACGTTTCGCTCTTCTGATTTTGCCAGGTTGCGCCGCCGTCCGAGGTTTTTAGAATGCGCCCGTAAGTTCCGACCGTCCAGCCGGTTTGCAGATTGTCGCCCGCCAGCGCGACGCTGTAAAGATGGTCTTTCGCTTCGATGGCGACTTGTCGCCACTTGTCTCCACTGTCGTCGGTGAGAAAAATGGAGCCGCGCGCGCCGACGATCACAGCGTGTTTTTTGTCTCTGACAAATACGCCGGATAAAGTGACATCACTGTTCGGCGAACTTTGTTTCCGCCAACGAAAGCCGCCGTTTTCCGTGTGCAAAATCGTATTATTCGCGCCGACGACAAAACCGTTCTCTTTGTCTTTGGCAAAATGAATCGAATAAAGCGGATTGCCCTGCGGCAGCGGATTCTGCCAAATCCAGCCGTTTCCGTTTTGGGCGTAAACGGGCAGAACCGCCAGGCAGAAAATTATGAACAATGGAAAGTGGAAAATGGAAAACGGTAAAACGAAGGCAGCAAGCGAAAATTCACTTTCCCCTTTCCCCTTTTTCATTTTCCCCTTTCCACTTTCCATCTGTTCAAATTTCTTTGATGCCGATTTCGGCGACCGCTTCGTCAAAAACTTTTTCGTCCACCCTGCCGATTTCCGCCGTTTTCCGCGCCAGCGTGTCAACCACTTCCTGCACGTCGTGTCCGGCGTGACCTTTAACCCATTCCCATTTGACTTGATGCTTGCGCGCCGCCTGATCTAATTTCGCCCACCATTCGAGATTGGCTTTTTTGCGAAAATTTCCGCTCATTGTTTCGACAACGTAACGCGAATCGCTCAGAACGCGGACTTGGCAAGGCTCGGATAACTGATTTAGCCCGATGGTCGCCGCCGCGATTTCGGCTTGCTGGTTGGTCGCTTCGCCCAAAAACTCGCCGAACGCCCGCCAATAACCACGATAACCCAAAATCGCCACTGCCGCGGCTCGGGGTTTCGTTTTACCGTTGCCTAAACTTGAACCGTCACAAACAATTGTCACTTGCTTCATAAGTTTAAAAGGATGAAGGCGGGAGGATGAAGGATGAACAAGAAAATTTTTATTCATCCTTCATCCTCCCGCCTTCATCTTTCACTTTATTCTGTTTCGTCAAAGTCCAACTGTTCCAAAATCTGCTGCGCTTCTTCGTTATCGAATTCAAACGCCTGCTGTTCGATGGCATTGCGGGCGATTTCGTGGTAAATCGAATCGTCAAGCAGCGGAAACAGTTGCACGAGCGGCATTATCGCCAGCGTTTCGTAGGCGATGGCACGAATCTGCGCGAGTTCGGTCTGGCGAACGATTTCCGCCACTTCGCCCGCCGCGAATCTTTGCGCCAGCACGTCGGCGAGGCGGTCGAGATTGTCAAAATCGTTGCGCCGCACGGCGCGTTCCGCCAGTTGAATAAAAACTTCGGCGGATGCCGTCTGCGCCTGCAGGACTTTAGCGCAAGTCCCCGCCAACTGTTTTATCTCGCTTAATTTTCCCGCGTCTTTTCTGACTTCCGGGTCTTTCGTCTGCTCGTCGAGGGCGGAAAGCAGACGGCTCAGTTCCCATTCAGCGTGAACATCGTAAGAAAATTTCTGCGTTTGCGGGTTCGCCGGATTCGCGCCGCTTGCGGCGAGCGCACCGACTAACATTTTTTTTGTCATCGGGCGCAAACCTTCCCAAACACTGATGACTCGCGCGCCGAAATTTTTAATCGTCATTTCAATCTAATAAGTTTGCAACAAAAGCAGCAGTTTGTAAATCGAAAATCAAAACTCAACCGGCGACTTTTTTGTTACCGAATTTTGATGCTTGTTCGATCAATCTGGTTTGGAGTTCCTGGCGCGTTTCCTCGCGTATTTCTTCTTCGTCATCGGCTTCAAAAACTTCGACGAGCGCGAACGGCGCATTCGACAAATGCCGCAATTCCCAAGTTTCGCGCCCTTCGCCGGCGGCGCGTGAAAACCAAAGCGCGTCAAGTTCCGCTGAAACGATCTGAGCGTTTCCAAAGAAGGAATCGTGTAGATTTTTTTCGGTTTCCGCAGAAAGTAAAACACGGCGTAAACTCCAGCCGTGTTTGTCGTATTGCGCTAAGATTTCCTGAATCTGCCGTTCTCCGATCATTTTTTCGGTTTGTCTTCTTTTGGAACTTCGACCGATTTATCTTTCTTATCAACGCCCGGTTCCGGCAATTTGTTACTGTTCATCGCCGGAAAATCCGTCGCCTTGTTTGATGATGTCATCGTCATCGTATTCGAGGCTTCCGTCTCAATCTGTCCTCGGCTCTTGCCCGGCGATTTAAACGTATCCTGAAAAAGGTCGCCGACGGCGAGTTTCCAACCGCCGTCCTCCAAGACAAACGGCAAATCTTCCCAGCGATTGTCTTTCGGATTAAATACTTCGACCGCGCCGAAATTGTCTTTGATGCGTTCGTCCCGCATCTCGGTCAACGAATTGGCGAGCGTCGGCGCGACCAAGCCGTTTTCGAGAACATTATCAACCGTTTTTTTTTGCTGGCTAGATGAAAACTCCGCTAGTCCGAGTGAGCTTTTCGACATCAACTGTTTAATCTGCGCCGTATTTTTAGCCTTGACCGCCGCGTAGAGCAGCTTGTAGGCTTCGGTCGGCGACTGCGCTTTAACGGTTGCGGCGGTTGGCGTGCTGCCCGGTTCCGCCTGCTGTTTCTGGCAGGCGAAGCTGGCGCATACGGAAACCGTTAATAAAAAGACGCTGATAATTCTGTTGTTATATTTCATTGTTTTGCACCGTATTTGTAAACTATTCTTCAAAGTATAAAGACAGTTCCGGTAAAAGTAAAAGAAGTAAGCGGCGGGAAGCGAGGAGCGAGAAGTAAAAAAACTCTCGCTTCTTGCTTCCCGCTTCTCGTCTCCTCATAAATTTTGCTTGCATACTCGAGTTAATTTATGTTAAACCATAAACAGAGCCGAACTGCTTAAATCGGTTCGCATTCCAAATGGACAGAAGCCTTCCGAATCTAAAGTCCAGCCAACGTAAAATCTTTTGAAATCATCAATCGTAGGTAACGATTTTGCCGACCAGCGTCGGCGAGGTCAGTTTGTTAGATTCGTATCTTGAATCAACGCTTTTGAGAAGAGCGATGTTTTGTTTGACGAGGAGAAAAAGAAATAATGAGAAACGAAACGGCTAAAAAGAAAGAAACCACCGAAAAATCGGTGCTGCTCGACCCGGATTTAAAAAGCCCGCGCGCCAAGGATTTTGAAGACAATTTGTCGTCTTTCATCGTTGGACAAGAACGCGCCGTGCGGCGGATGAGCGGGCTTTTTCAAATTTATTTGGCGGGATTGAATAATCCGACCAGACCCGTCGGCACGCTTTTATTTTTGGGTCCGACCGGTTCGGGAAAAACCCGCGTCGTCGAAGCGGCGGCGCAGGTTTTGTTCGGCGAACCGCACGCGGTCGTTAAAATTGACTGCGCCGAATTTCAGCATTCGCACGAGATTGCCAAACTGATCGGCTCACCTCCGGGATATTTGGGACACCGCGAAACATCGCCGATGCTGACGCAGGAAAATCTCGATAAAGCGCACACCGATGAAACGAAATTGACCTTTGTTTTATTTGACGAAATCGAAAAAGCATCCGACGCGCTCTGGCAGCTTCTTTTGGGAATTTTGGACAAAGCGACGTTGACTTTGGGCGACAACCGGCGCGTTGATTTTTCTAAAACGGTCGTCATTATGACTTCCAATTTAGGCGCGCGCGAAATGTCGGAAATGATTTCCGGCGGCATCGGTTTTGCGCCGACCAAATCGAGCAAAAACCAGGACGATAACGAGATTGACGCAAAAATCTATCGCACCGCTTTAGAAGCCGCGAAACGTAAATTCTCGCCGGAATTTATGAACCGCATTGATAAAGTCGTCGTCTTCAGAAGTTTGAAAGAACACCACCTGCGCCGGATTCTCGACATCGAACTGCGCGGCGTGCAAGACCGCATCACCGATTCTGCCGGCACGAAATTTATTTTTGAATGCACTGAGAAAGCCAGAGAATTCCTGCTCAGTGAAGGCATTGATTTGAAATACGGCGCGCGGCATCTGAAACGCTCCATCGAACGCTTTCTGGTCTATCCTTTGTCAAATCTAGTGGCGACCGAACAAGTCGAAACCGGCGACATCGTAACGATTGATTTTGATGACGAGCAGACTAAACTCGTTTTCACAAAACAATCGGGCAAAATGATTGTCAACGATGCGAACGAGGAAATGTTTGACTACGAACCGGAAATTAAATCCGATGCCGTCGGTCTGCCGCTGCCGCAAGTGCAGGCTGCCGCCAGTGGAAAAGGCAGCAAATCAAACGGCGAAAATAACGAAAGTTAAATTCGATTGGTTCTAAAATAAAAAGGCGGGCGACAACATTCTTGTCGCCCGCCTTTTATTTTGCCAAGCCGTTTAAATACTTGCTAACAGCAGTTTTCAAAATTACGCGCTTTCAAAGCCGCTGCCGGCGGGTATTCTCCGTCGTCAATCTGTTTTCACGTCGAATTTTTTACAGACATATTTCAATCGAGATTTATTGTCCGATTCCTCGTCGAATGCTGCGAGGCTGGTCGGCTGTCAGATTGCCGCTCGGCGATTTCGCCAACGCCAAAAATTTTCCAAAGACTTAACACGGATTTACGAATTTTGTTACTTCCTCTGTGTTTCAATCATTTTGGCAATCCCAAACCGCCTGCGTCTGGTTCGTCTCGAAACTTTTTGTTATATGAATTCAAATCAAAATGTTCTTGAAGCCGTCCGCACAAATGAAATTACAAGCAAGCAGGGTTTACTGCAAAAACTTTTTGCAATGTGGTTCGATGCGTTTGTTTACAACCAGATTTGGGAAGACCCGCGCGTTGATTTGCAGGCTTTGCGATTGGATGGAAATTCTCGCGTACTGACGATTTCTTCGGGCGGCTGCAATGCGCTTAATTATTTAATCGAAAACCCCGAATCAATTACGGCGGTTGATTTGAATCGTTATCATATTTACCTGTTGCGTTTGAAACTCGCCGCCTTGCAGTCTCTTCCGACCCACGAAGACTTTTTCAACTTTTACGGACTCGGCAGGCACGATAAAAACATTGATAACTACAATGAATGTATCGCTCCGAACTTAAATGAACATACCAGAGAATTTTGGGAAAGCAACGGTTTGTTCGGAAAACTATTCTACGGCAAGCGCATCAATTATTTTGCCAAAGGCGGACTTTACGAGCATTCGCGCAACGGTTACTTTCTGCGCGTCTTTCACCGCTTCTCGCATCTTTGGGGCTGGCGACCGGACGAGGTTTTGAACGCCGTCACGTTCGCTGAACAGGAAAGACTCTACGAAAAAAATATCGCGCCTTTTTTCGATTCGTTCGTAATCAAAATCGTCGGGAAAATGCCGGTTACGATGTTCGGTTTGGGAATTCCGCCGCAGCAATACGACGAATTGAAAAAGGATACGGACGAACGGCGCACCGTCATTGATATTTACCGCGAACGCGCCAAACGGCTGGCTTGCTCGTTTCCGATTCAGGAAAATTATTTCGCGTGGCAGGCTTTTGCCCGCAAATACGACACCGAATACCGCCGCGCCGTTCCCGAATATCTAAAAGCCGAAAATCACGAATCGTTAAAATCAAACGCGCACAAAATTAGGACGGTAATCGGTTCGGTGACGGAACAAATCAAACGAAATCCGCCGGGAACTTTCAATCGGTTTGTTTTTCTCGACGCGCAGGATTGGATGAACGCTGCGGCACTGACCGAACTCTGGCAGGCAATCGCCGACCAAGCCGAACGCGGTTCGCGGATAATTTTCCGTACGGCGGGCGCGAGTTCGCCGCTTGAGAAAAATTTGCCGCAACAACTGCGGTCGAAATTCATCTACGAGAAAAACTTTTCCGCCAAACTTTTTGAACAAGATCGCGCTTCAATCTACGGCGGTTTTCATCTTTACATTTTTGAATAGATTTTATGACAAATGCTTTTGAGCAAATGAACCGGATGTATCGCCATCAGCGATATTTCTACAACATCACGCGCAAATACTATCTGCTCGGACGCGATAAACTCATCGCGCGGATGGACATTCAAGCGGGCGAAAACATTCTGGAAGTCGGCTGCGGAACCGGCAGAAATCTGATTATTCTGGCAAAAAAATATCCGCGCGCAAACTTTTTCGGGCTTGATGCTTCGAGCGCGATGCTAACCACGGCGCGGGACAAAATTGACGCGCTGAACTTAAAAAACATTCGTTTGGAAACCGCGCTTGCCGACAATTTCGGTTATCAAAAGACTTTTAATCTTGACAAACCTTTTGACGGAATTTTTTTCAGTTATTCGATTTCGATGATTGCTACCTGGAAAGAGTCAATCGCCGTTGCGCTGGCGAATCTAATGCGCGGCGGAAGTGTTTACATCGTGGATTTTTACGACCAGAGTGATTTGCCGTCGTGGTTTCGCGGCATCCTTAAAAAATGGCTCAGGAAATTTCACGTTCAATTTTGGAGCGGTTTGCTGCCGCATCTCGCCGAATTAGAGAAAAAAGGTTCGGGAAAACTAGAAATTATCGCAATCGCCCGCCGCTATGCCTTCATCGCCAGATTTGAGAAAACCGTCTGACCGTTTCAACCAAATTACAAAAATGAATTCAAAGACTGACGGCGCAGGCGGAAATACTTGCGCCGTCAATCGTTTCCCCGCACTAACCTGAGAAAGGTGATGAATCTTAACCGAATTTTAAGGAAAGCGTAACTCTCCGGTTACGGCGGCTTGTTAAAAATTGATTTACTTCTGTGATTAACAATTTTTTGGTCATCAACAATGAGCTTTAAAAAAACCGTTACGGAGGATTTATGAACTTAAGACAAACTCGTCTGCATATTCTGCACCAGCCGAAAAACCTCGGCGCAACCGCTAAAACCGGAGTTTCGCTTCATTGTCACACGCAGCATTCCAAAGAACTGCTCGATTTCATTCCGTATTATGCCGCCAAAATTCCCGTCGTTTCGTATTTTTGGGAAAAAGAATGCCGCCGTTATTTTGAGCGCGAAGGCAGATTGCCGAACTTTACCACCGGCTATTGGTCGCCGCCTCTGACCGGACGCGAGGTTTACCAATCAGAAACGGAACAAATGAATCGTGTCGGACTGGAACCGATAATTTCCATTACCGACCACGACTGCATCGAGGCTAATTTGGAAGTCAACGAAGAAATTCCCAATGGTCAGGCTCCGATTTCGATGGAATGGACGGTGCCGTTTGAATATGCTTTTTTCCACGTCGGCGTTCACAATCTGCCGCCCGCCAGAGCCGTTGAGATAACCGGACATCTGCTCGCTTACACATCCGATCCGACAGGTTCCGACAATCAAAGACTACACGAAATCTTTTCGATGCTCGATGAAATACCGGAGGTTCTGGTCGTCCTGAATCACCCGGTTTGGGACATCGAAATGATTGGCAACGAACGTCATCTGGTGTTACTCAAGAGCTTTGTCGCCGAACACGGAAAATGGATTCACGCCTTTGAAATCAACGGTTTCCGGTCGTGGTCAGAGAACAAGGTCGTCATCGAAATGGCGGAAATGCTCGGTTTCCCGCTGGTCACGGGCGGTGATCGCCACTGTTGCCACAAAAACACGGTGATCAATTTGACCGACGCGAAAACCTTCGCCGAATTTGCCGAAGAAATTCGCGTTGATAAATACAGCGAAGTCGTTTTGATGCCCGAATACCGCGAATCGCTCCACGCGCGGCAAATGGCTTCGATATCGCAAATTTTGCAAAATTACCCGGAATTTCCCGAAGGTAGACAGGATTGGCTTGACCGCGTTTACATCAATGCCGAAAATAATTCCGGCTTGCGCCCGCTCTCGTATCATTGGAAAGGCGGCGGTCCGCAATGGCTCCGCTGGGCGATGCGGGCAATCGGCGTTCTAAGCCACCAAAGTATTCGTCCGCTCTTTCAAATGACGATGAAACGCGCTGATATGGTTCCTCGACAATCATCGGTCACCAAGCGCATTCCGCCAATCGGCAGCGAACCGCTGGCAATTGACAATTAGCATCCGAAGATGAAATTCGGGTCGGCGATGAAACCGCGAAACATCAGCGGCGAAAAAATTTAACTTTTTTTATTCAAAAACTCTTCGTCTGAAAATCAAAACCTCGGATTTTGTCAGAGCCTCTTCCTGCGTCAAAAAATTCAGCAGAAACCACAAAAAGAAAATCCTAAAAACACCGGAGACCGAGAAGACGCGCGGCAAGTTGATTTGCCAAACTATTTTCGTTTAAACTTCGTGCTTCCCGGCGGATAATGAAAGCCAGCATTGCCGGAACGGTGTGAGGACAAGGAAAGGGCGAACAAATCAAAAGCCGAGTCTTCGCCGACCGTTAGCCGATTCTCAAACAAACCGGCGCGGTCAGAAGCAATGGTCTTTTCGGGAAACAATTTTTGAGAGGAACAATTTTATGTCGAGAGTAATCAAATGCGGTCTGATTCAAGCCCACAACGTCGCGCCGACGAGTGCGCCGATTGAGGAAATCAAAAAAGCTAACATTGAAAACCAAATGAAAATGGTCGAAGACGCGGCGCGGCAGGGCGTTCAGATGCTGTGTTTTCAGGAGATTTTCACCACGCCGTACTTCTGCGCCGAACAGCAGACGCGCTGGTATGAAGCCGTCGAACGAGTTCCCGACGGCAAAACCGTGCAAATGATGCAGGACGTGGCGAAAGAAAAAGGAATGGTTTTAATCGTGCCGGTTTACGAAGAGGAAATGTCGGGCGTTTAC
>Ga0136611_10002422_pt1 | contig 12952 bp, 8 predicted proteins | sample AntDrymUQ2232306_2_FD_106645 | JGI IMG/M metagenome (GOLD analysis project Ga0136611, IMG submission 106645) | Polar desert sand microbial communities from Dry Valleys, Antarctica - metaG UQ223 (23.06) | ecosystem: Environmental > Terrestrial > Soil > Desert | place: Antarctica: Dry Valley... | reverse complement strand
AGGTCGAACCGCCAAATCGCGAGGCCGACCAAGGCCGCGACGCCCATGACGATGATCGGACGAAAAACGACGACCGATAGGACCGCTACGGTCCAGTCCGCGACGTTCCCCGCGATCGGGTCGCCTGAAATGAGCGGCCACAGGTGGACGAGAGCTGTGCCAAGCGAGAATCCACCGCCCGCCGCCGCGGCCAGCGTCACGCCGTCCATCGCTTCGTTACGGAAGGCGGCCCACCGGCGGGCGGCGACCGGCGCCGCGAGCATCGCGGCGACCGCGAGGGCGGGGACGACGATGCCCGCGAGCGCGTAGATCGCGACGGGGGGCGAGTCGCTCCGCCCGGAGAGCTCGCCCGCGAGACCGACCACGCTGATCCGGTCGACGGCGGTCTCTTCCCAGAACTCGTCCAGAAGAAAGCCGTTGAGCAGGCCGATTAGGACTCCAGCCACGGCTCCGGCCGCGCCAATGCCGAGCAAAATCAGCGCCGGTTCGCGGTCGAAGACATCGACGCGGTCGAGCGTGACAATGATCGCCACTGGGATGATGGCCGCCGCGAGGATAATCGCCAGCCCGGCTTCGCTGGCGAGCAGGGCGAAGAGCACGGCGAGCGCACCGATCGCGCCGACCCAGATCCGAGGATCACGAACCCGCCCGAATCGGCCCGGTGCGAATCTTGGAGTGGATCGCTGGAAGCGGCCCGACTTCGGCGGGTCACTTTGCGCCGCACCCGACGATTTCGCGGTGGCCGGGTCCGGTGAACCGGTCGGAGACACTGGCATGGGATCCGAGGGGGTCGACGTGGCGTCGGAGGGAACGGGTGCCTGACTCGTGATTAGCTCCACGTCGAAGGGGGACCGGTCGTTCGAGTCGGAGTCTCCCGTTGTGGTGTTGTTGGACACGTTGTCCTCAGTCCACGCGGTCGGAAGCGACCCGTCGGCCACAGTGGGGTCAGAGAGGGTGCTCACTGGCTCGAACGGGATCGTTGGGTCAGATGGGATGGATTCGCGTGGCTCCGCCGCAATCGAGGGATCGTCGGAATCGTTGCGTCTCGTTAGGTCCGTCACGGGCGCCTCTCATCTACGGACTGGTTTCAGACGTGTTGGTTTGCCGGAGCTGACGCGTTGGAGCGTAGCACGGCGATCTGGAGGTCGTCGTGACGCGCGCTTGATGGTGCGGTTCGCCGAGGCGATGAAGACGATCATGATCCTTTGACACGGTGGAAGGGCGCGGCTACACTTTTCGCGGTCGTGCTAGATGGGGAGGTAGCGGTGCCCTGTACCTTGAACCCGCTCTACAAGGATTGAACTCCTTCTCGAGGCCCGGTGTTGTAGGACTGCTGGCATGGCGCGGTGTTGATGGTAGCGGTCCCGCGCGGCAAGGAACCGCGAACCCGGTCAGGGCCGGAAGGCAGCAGCCGTAAGTGGACCTCCTTGGGTGACGTGGGGAAGCCGCTCCGGAGCAAGCGAGCGTTGGGTAAGCTGGAACATCGCGGTCGACGGAGGGTGCACGGCCATTCCCCGACAATCGAGACGGCCCGCGTCAATCGACGCGGGCCGTTGTCGTTTTCCGAGTCGGAAGTCGGTAGTCGGCAGGACAAGGATTCGACGACGGGGCCGGCAGTACCGTCCCGGCCCCGTCGTTTGCGTCATGCTTTTCTACCGACTACCGACTACCGACTACCGACTACCGTCGGCGGCGGCGCACCACGCGGCGCGGTTCGACGCGGACGGCGCCGCCACCGGCGTGGGCGGGGCGAAGGTACTGCTTCTTCACCTGACGCTCTTGCCAGGCGAGCATTTGGGCGCGGTACTCGGTCCGGGCGTAATACGCGAAGTAGGCGGCCATCCCGGCGAGCGCCAGGAGGCAGAGCCAAAGCCAAATTCGCATCCCGAAGTTGAACGGGTTGATCTGCAAGATCCGAATCCCGAAGAAGAACAGACCGACGCCGAAGACACCTATCGCGATGGCCGAACCACGTTGGATCGCGTGGCGCTGGACGCCATTCGTGCCGTACCGGCGGGCGCCATCGTTGTAGAGATAGACGGCAGCGAGGAATCCGACGCCAAAGAGCACGAGATACACGATCGCGAACGGCCCGAAGACTTCGGTCGTCTCAGGAACCGTGGTCAGGTAATCCCACGAAAATGGGTTGTCCATCCGTCATGCCCCTTATGGCGGAGTCAGGTTGGCCGGTCTTCTGCGTTCAGCGGGGCATTGTAGCTTACACGCGGTCGTACAGGAGAGTCCGCTTCACCTGCTCGATGGCGCGGGTGACTTCGATGCCACGGGGGCAGGCGTCGGTGCAGTTGAAGATCGTGCGGCAGCGCCAGACACCGGAGCCGGTGTTGAGAATGCGGAGCCGCTCGGCGGCGCCCTGGTCGCGGCTGTCGAAGATGAAGCGGTGGGCATTGACGATGGCGGCGGGGCCGACGAACGAATCGTTCGTCCAGGTGATCGGGCACGCGGTCGTGCAGGCGGCGCAGAGGATGCATTTGGTGGTGTCGTCGAACTGCTCGCGCTGCTCGGGGCTCTGGAGACGTTCCCGACCGCCCGGCGCCTCGTCCGCGATCAGGTACGGCTTCACGCTCTTGTAGGCCTCGAAGAACGGCTCCATGTCCACCACGAGGTCCTTGATGACCTTGAAGCCGATGAGAGGCTCCAGTGTGATGCGTTTGCCGAAGTCACTGATGGCGGCCTTACAGGCAAGCCGGTTGCGGCCGTTGATCCGCATCGCGTCGGACCCGCAGATGCCGTGGGCGCACGAGCGGCGGTAGGTGATGGTGCCGTCGTTGTACCACTTGAGTTCGTTCAGGGCGTCCAGAACGCGGTCGGTGGGCTCGGCCTGGACCTTGTACTCCTCGAAGTGAGGTTTGACATCGACATCGGGGTTGTAGCGCTTAATCCGGAGGGTGACGTCCATTGGAGCTCCTCATACGGTGAATTCATTCGACAATGCCCATCCTCACCCGATCTTCATCCAAAGCGTCAACAAAGGACGACTGGTTTGGGCATAGCGGACCCAGTCGTGTCGTCGGACGCCGGACGTCATTAATACTTCCGCTCCTTCGGTTCGAACTCCGTGATCGTGACCGGTTTTTTGCGGATCTCGAGCCCGCCCGATGTCTTGTAGGCCATCGTGTGGGCGAGCCAAGCTTTGTCGTCGCGGGTCTGGAAGTCGTCGCGGTAGTGGGCGCCGCGAGACTCCTCGCGGGCGAGGGCGCCAGCCACGATCGTCTCGGCGCAGTCGAGCATGCACCCGAGCTCGTGGGCTTCGAAGAGTTCGCTGTTGAAGGTCGTGCCTTTGTCGTCGAGGGCGACGTGCGCATATCGCTGGCGGAGCTGATCCACCGTTTTCATCGCTCGCTGCAGGCCCTCGGCGCTGCGGACGACGGAGACATCGTCCATCATGACTTCTTGCATCGTCTTGCGGATGGCGGCGACGCGTTCGCCTTTGGTTCGGCTCAGCAAGTTGGCGACTTCGGCCCGGGCGTTGAACTCGGGATCGCTCGGGAGAGTGGCCCAGTCGGCGCCTTTGATGTAATCGAGCATGTCGCGGCCGGCGCGACGGCCGAAGACGACAAGGTCCACGAGCGAGTTCGTTCCGAGCCGGTTGGCGCCGTGGACGGAGACGCAGGCGGCTTCCCCGGCGGAATAGAAGCCGTCGACCACTTTGGCGCTCGGGTCCCGGATGACGCGGCCGTTGATGTCTGTCGGCAAGCCGCCCATCGCGTAGTGCGCGGTTGGCTGGATCGGCACCGGCTCAGTCTTCGGCTCGACGCCGAGGTAGGTTCGGGCGAAGTCGGTGACGTCCGGCAACTTGGCGTCGATGACCTCGGGCGCGAGGTGGGTCAGGTCGAGGTGGACGTAGTCCTTGCCGTCGATCCCGCGCCCCTCTTTCACCTCTTGGTAGATGAAGCGGGAGACCATGTCGCGGGGCGCGAGGTCCTTCAAGGTCGGTGCGTATCGCTCGGCGAACGCCTCGCCGGAGCCATTCCGGAGAATGCCGCCTTCCCCGCGGGCCGCTTCGGAGAGCAGGATACCGAGCTTGTAGAGCCCGGTTGGGTGGAACTGATAGAACTCCATGTCCATCAACGGAACGCCCTTGCGGTAGGCGAGGGCGACGCCGTCTCCCGTCCCGGCCAGGGCGTTGGAGGTGATCTTGAAGACGCGGCCGAACCCGCCGGAGGCGATGAGGACGGCCTTGGAATGGAGGGTGTTCACCTCTCCCGTCTTGACGTCCATCGTGACAACGCCGCAGCAGCTCCCGTCGTCCGCGAAGAGGATGTCAAGTAGGTGGTGCTCGTCGAAGAAGTTAACTTTGTGCTTAATGCCCTGCTGATAGAGCGTCTGGATGATCATGTGGCCGGTGCGATCGGCGGCGTAGCAGGCGCGGCGAACGGGGGCTTCGCCAAAGTTTCGGGTGTGACCGCCGAAGCGGCGCTGGTCGATGCGGCCGTCTGGGGTGCGGTTGAATGGGAGGCCCATGTGCTCTAGTTCGAGCACCGCGTCGATCGCCTCCCGCGCCAGGACCTCGGCGGCGTCCTGGTCGACGAGGTAGTCGCCGCCCTTGACCGTATCGAACATGTGCCACTTCCAGTGGTCCTCTTCAGTGTTGCCCAGCGCGGCGGAGATGCCGCCTTGGGCCGCGCCGGTGTGCGACCGGGGGGGATAGAGCTTGGAGACGACGGCGACGTTCGCCTTGCCGGCGAGTTGGATCGCGGCCATCAGGCCGGCGCCGCCGGCCCCGACGATGATGGCGTCGAAGCGGTGATAGGCCATCCGAACTCCTCCCCTTAGCTAGGGTGTGACGCGTTGCGGGAGGATCTCCGATGCGGCCTTCCTACAAGACGCCCGCGCGAGACCCTGTCTCCTCGCAACCGTATCCGCGGGCTATTGAGGTGTCAAGGGAGAGTCCGGAAGGGCGACATAATCATCGCCGCGATGGGCTACGTTGGATGCCATCCCGCTCGAATCATATGGCCAGGACAGCGGTTGTATACTTTCGTTCCGCGCTCGACGGCGCATCGATATCGTGACTGGAACAACACCCGCTTGGCGACGCGACGAGGAGATTTGGTGAAGGCTCCCCCGGCGGATCGCGTTTCTATGGCGCTCGATGCAGCCCGAGAGCTTCTCCCAGACGTTATCACTTTGACGACACGGCTGGCCGAGGTGTCCGCACCAACGGGTGATGAGCAGGCCCGAAGCCTCTTCGTCCGCAACTGGCTGTCCGAGTGTGGATTCACCGAGATATGGAGTGACGATCTCGGCGATGTGGTCTCGACGGCGCCAGGAACTCGGCCGGGACGTCCGGTTCTGATCGCCGCTCATCTCGACACCGTCTTTCGAGCTGGGACGGACCTCACGGTCACGCGAAGCGGGAACCGGCTTTCTGGGCCCGGAGTTGGCGACAACAGTCTTGGGATCGCGGCGTTGTTGACCTTGCCCGTGATGCTTGGCCGACTCGAGTTGCGGCCCGAGGTCGATCTCATGCTTGCGTTGACCGTTGGAGAAGAGGGCCTCGGTAATCTCCGTGGAATCCGGGCGGTGTTCGATGCGTTCCCGGATGTCGGAGCAGCGATCGCGCTCGAAGGGCACAACCTTGGTCGCGTCACGCATATGGCGGTCGGAAGCCGTCGCGTCAAGATCGTCGCGATGGGGCCAGGAGGGCATTCTTGGGGAGCCTTCGGGCAGCCGAACGCGATCCATGCGCTTGCGAACATCATCGCGGAGTTGGACGCCTTACCGCTGTCGGAATCGCCGAAGACGACGCTCAGCGTCGGCTTGATCGAGGGCGGGGTGTCGGTCAACACCATTGCGCCAACGGCGTCGTGCATCGTCGACATGCGGTCCACCGACGCGGCCGCATTGGCCAAACTGGCCGACCGGGTCGAGCGGATTGTGCGCGACGCGGGGCGGGGCGGGATCGCGACCGAACATCTGGTGCTCGGTGAGCGGCCGGCCGGTACGGTGTCTCGTAAGAGCCGAATCGTTGAGGTGGCGACTGACGTCCTGGCGTCGCTCGGGATCGACGCGATCCGTGACGCGTCAAGCACCGACGCCAACATTCCCATCAGCCTCGGGATTCCGGCGATCTGTTTGGGGATCACCGACGGGGGCAATGCCCATCGAGAGGACGAGTACATCGAGATCGAACCGATCGCGACCGGATTGACGCAACTGCTCCTGATCTCGTTGCGGCTTGCCGAGGATTCGGCGGCGTCCGCCGCGACATCGGCCGCGGACTAGAAAGTCGATTGAACCCCGTGCTGACATCGCCATCGGCCGTCGCCGCGTCCACCACCGAGACCTTCGTCGCCCTCGATATCGAGGCGACCGGGATGGACCCGGCCCGGCACGAGATCATCGAGATCGCGGTGGTCGTCTTCGGACGCGAGGGCGAGCGCGAGCGCTTCTCCTCGCTCGTACGGCCCCGCGCACGCCTTTCGTTGGACATCTCTGCCCTGACCGGCATCGCGCCAGCCGAGCTCGAGGCGGCCCCGCGGTTCACCGACATCGCGTCGACGGTGCGAAAGCTCGCGGCGGGTCGGCCGATCGTCGGGCAGTCGGTTGGGATGGATCTCGCGATGGTCGAGGCGGCGGGGTTGTCCCTTCGCGCGCCGGTCTACGATACCCACCACTTGGCGACACTCTTGCTCCCGGACTTGCCGAACTACGGGTTAGGGGCGGTCGCGGCGCACCTCGGTGTGGTCGGCGGCACTGGTCACCGCGCGCTGGCCGACGCCGAAACCACGATGGGCGTCTTTCTGGCTCTGATGCGCGAATTGGAAGCCTACGACACGTCGACACTCGAACAGGTGGCTGTGCAAGCGCGGGCGGCGGGCTGGGGTCTGGCGGGACTCTTTTCCGGGGCGGCATTACGGCGTCCTACCGGACCGCTGTTTCAGTCGGATGAGGCTGGATCCAAGCGCGGCCCGCACGAGATGGCGTTCCTGACTCCCCGGGTTCGGCCCGAGGCCTTGAAGCCGACTGGCTCAAGTACTCGAGTGCCGACCGAGGAGATCCGGAAGACGCTGCGGACGGGTCCGTTACCGGAGTTGGTGCCGCACTACGAACACCGGCCCCAGCAGGAGGCGATGGCGGTCGCCGTCGCCGACGCGTTGAACCACGACGGGCATCTGCTCGTCGAGGCGGGCACCGGCACGGGCAAGAGCATGGCCTACTTGCTCCCGGCGGCGCTGCACGCGGTCGAGCGGGGCGAACGAGTCGTAATATCGACGAATACGCTAGCGTTGCAGGATCAGCTGTTTAAGAAGGACATTCCGGATATCCAACAGACGCTCGTGAAGATGGGACGGTCGGAACCGATCGCGACGGTTCTGAAGGGCCGCCAGAACTACGCTTGCTTGCGCCGCTGGTTCAATACTCAACGGCAGCCGACGTTAGAACCGGCCGAAGCGGGCTTGAAGGCGAAAGTCAGCCTTTGGTTGGGCGAGACGGAGACGGGCGACCGGGCCGAATTGCATCTCGCGCCCGAAGAAGAGACGCATTGGCGGTCACTCTCCGCCGAAGAGGACGCGTGCAACGCCTCCCGCTGCGTCTACCAGCAACGAAACCAGTGTTTTCTCTTTCGAGCGCGGCGGGCGGCGGATGCGGCGCACCTGGTGGTGGTCAACCACGCTCTGTTGCTCTCCGACACGATGGCGGGGAGCCACGTGTTGCCAGAGTACGAGCATCTCGTTGTCGATGAGGCCCACCATCTCGAAGATCAGGCGACATCGCAGTTCGGCACCAGCATCGATGAACGCACGATCGCGGAGTCGCTGGACGAACTGATACGGACCGAGGGGATCCTCACCGGAGGGACGGTCCCGGCGGCCGCATCGTTCATCACCCGGTCGGCAAAATCGACGCGGGAGAAGCGGCACGCGGCCGCCAGCGGCGACCGGACGAAGATCGCGTTGGAGCGGGCGAATGGCGCCAGTCAAACTGCCCACTTGCTGTTCACTCGGCTGCGGGAGATCGCTACGGCTCAGGGCGGCGACGGAGGTTACGACCGGACGGTGCGTGTCACGGATGGGCTGCGTCGCTCTGGAGCGTGGACCGAAGTCGAGCTGGTTTGGGAGACGCTGGAGCGAGACCTGAACGGGCTTGAAGAGCAGGTTCGGTGGTTCCGCGACGCGCTCGAGGCATTCGACCTCGGTGAGACCACGGACGCTATCGCGCCGGGATCGGTCGAAGCGTTGACGTTGACCCAGCACGAAGAGCTGACGCTAGCTCTGACGGCGTCGTTGCGCGGGTTGGGCGACCTTGGGGCGATTCTGCTGGCGACCATTGGGCGACCTGACGGAGGGGCGGTCTATTGGATCGAGCGGAGCATGATCGGTGACCGCCTCAGCCTCCACGCGGCGCCGATACACGTCGGGGAATTGCTGCAAGAGCAGCTCTTCGGCCGATTGCGGTCCTTAGTCCTCACGTCCGCTACGATCACGACAGACGGTCAGTTCGACTTCGTCGCGAACCGCTTGGGGTTGGCGGACGCGGTTGAGCTGGCCGTGGCGTCACCCTTCAATTACCGGCGTTCAACGCTGCTCTATCTGGCCGACGATATCCCCGAGCCGAACGCGCCGGGGTACCAGCGGCGGTTGCAAGAGACGCTGATCGACCTCTGTGACCTGACGCGCGGTCGGGCGCTCGTTCTTTTCACGTCACACGCCGCCCTGCAAGCGACGTACCGGGCAATCAAGGGGCCGTTGGAGGATCGTGGGATCATCACACTGGCGCAGCGGACGGATGGAAGTCCACGGCAGTTGATCGAGCGGCTCCGGCACACACCGAACGTCGTCGTGCTAGGGACCTCGACATTCTGGGAAGGCGTGGATGTCGTCGGTCCGGCGCTCAGTCTCCTGGTGATCACCAAGCTTCCGTTCGCGGTGCCGTCCGATCCCGTGTTCGCGGCGCGAAGCGAGTTGATGGACAATCCGTTTCTCGAGTACGCGGTGCCACAAGCGGTATTGCGGTTCAAGCAAGGTTTCGGGCGTCTGATCCGGTCGTCGCGGGATCGAGGGGTCTGCGCGGTGCTGGACCGCCGCGTGCTCTCGAAGCGCTACGGGTCATCGTTCGTGCAGTCGCTTCCGGATTGCAGCGAGTACGTTGGCGGCCTCGCCGACTTGCCGGAAGTGGCGCAGGACTGGCTCGCGACTGGCGGTTGACGATTGACGGCTTACGGATGACACCTTACGGACGGTTATTGACGGCTCAAGGAGAATACCGATGGCGGAAATCATCGATCGGAACCTGGCGTTGGAGTTGGTGCGGGTGACGGAGGCGGCGGCGTTGATGGCCGGGCGCTGGATGGGTCGGGGAGACAAGATCGCGGCCGATCAGGCTGCGGTCGACGCGATGCGAAGTGTGCTGGATACGATCCAGATGGAAGGGCACGTCGTCATCGGCGAGGGGTCGAAGGACGAGGCGCCGATGCTCTATATCGGCGAGGTCGTTGGATGCTCGGAGCACCCGAAGGTCGATATCGCCGTGGATCCGATCGACGGGACGCGGCTGGTTGCGAACGGGATGCCGAATGCCCTCGTCGTGATGGCGGTGGCGGAACGCGGCACCATGTTGGCGTGGCAGGACATCGCCTATATGGAGAAAATCGCGGTTGGGCCGGAGGCGGCTGGGGCGATCGACATCAACGCCGATGTTGCCACGAATCTCGCCAATGTCGCCAAGGCGAAGAACCGTCAGGTGCAGGACTTGACGGTGGTGATTCTCGATCGTCCCCGGCATGAGGGCCTCATCGCCGAGGCGCGAAACGCGGGAGCCCGAATTAAGCTCATCACGGATGGTGACGTCGCTGGTGCGGTGATGGCGGCGATGCCCGGAACCGGACTCGACATCATGCTCGGGATTGGCGGGGCTCCGGAGGCGGTCGTCGCGGCGGCGGCGCTGAAGTGCATCGGCGGCGATATGCAATGCAAGTTGTGGCCCCGCAACGATCACGAGTGGGGGATTGTGCGCGAGCAGGGTATCGACGTCGCGCGGGTGCTGGGGTTGAACGATCTTGTAGCGGGCGACAACGTCTTTTTCGCGGCGACGGGGATCACGGATGGAGAATTGCTGCGAGGCGTCCATTACACCGGCGCCGGCGCGACCACGCAATCCGTTGTGATGCGCTCACGCACCGGAACGGTCCGGACGATCGACGCGACCCATGGTGTCGCCAAACTGCGCGGATATAAGGCTTACCCGTTTGACTAGCGCAGTCACCTGTTCGTTCGCGGGATGTTGACCCTGCCGCTTTCAGGTGATACCATCATAATGCGTCTCGGCGAACGCCCATATCCCCTGCCCGCCGCCGATTTCCCTTCTCACCCCTTGAATGCGGAGTGCCGAAGTTGCCGCCTCTGGTCCCCTTGTGTCTGCACCGCGCACGTTGCGTTGTGTCTCGCGCACGGCATGACGCCGACTGAGCGCGCGAGAACCTCGCCACTGGGGATTTGTGCGTGTGATATGGCAGAGCATCAGAACAAACCATGTCGTCCCCAACCCTTATCTGAGTTCAAGTACGGCGTCTGGATGAGTCTTGCCAGAGCCGGTGAAGGCTGCGTGTACCCTGGAGGATGACGCTTGTTCGCTGAGGATTCGTCAATCATCGAAGCGGCCGGTGGCGATATTGCGGAGAAGCCCGCGCGGAAGCCGCGTCCATCCCGGGCGCGCAAAAAGGTCGCGGATGTTGCCCCGCCGGAGTTCGTCTCCGAGTCGCCAGCGGCGATGACCGCGCCCCTGGCGACCGCCGTGCTCGATCGGGCGACTGCCCCGGCCACCGAGTCTGGAGCGACGAGTGCCGCGGCGGATGCGGAGGCTCCCGCGCCCCCCGTCAAGCGTGCGGCAACCCGGCGGTCACCTCGGACGCGCGCGGCGGTTACCGACCCGGAGCCGATCGTCGACACGCCAGTTGAGACAAATATCTCCCCTGGGGAGATGAATGGCATCAGCGCCGACGCCGTGATTGACGACGCATCGGCGGAAAGTGCCAGTTCGGTCTCCACGGATCTCGATGCCGCGCCAGCCCTGGCGCCGATTGAGGACTCGGGGTCGCACGCGTCAGTCGAGTTCGCGGAAGCGATTGCAACCAACCCTGGTGTCGAGTCCTCCACGCGTGAAGGCTTCGACCAGGGTATCGAGCGTCCTCGACAAGCGCCGCCAGTCCAATCCCCGGTTCTTCCTCCACCGGTTCAGCGTGAACGCGGGGAACGGGACCAACGGCCGGAACGCAACGATCTACGGGAACGGGCCGATCGCGGAGACCGAGGCGACCGTGGCGGGCGGTTCGAGCAGCGCGGTGAACGTGTCGATCGGACGAACCGTGGCGAGCGGCCAGAGCGTGGCAATCGCCTGGAGCGGACGGACCGTCAGGATCGTCCCGATCGGGACGGAAACTCGAACGGGCGGGACCGAGCGGCGCTCCCACGGAATGACGCGACGCAAACCCCGCGTCCACCCCGGCCCGCTCCGGCTCCCGCTCAGCAATCCCCATCCACGAGTAAGAACAGTGGCGCTCCCCATCTGAACGTCTCCGAGCTCGACTCCATGGCGGTCGAGGGGCTGTTCGAGTTGGCCCGCGGCTTCGAGATCCAGGGGTACACCCGGATGAAGAAGTCGGACCTAATCGCCAAGCTCCTTCAGGCGCAGACGGAGGTCGACGGCGGGCACTTTGGCGACGGCGTCCTCGAGATCAATGAAGAAGGCTATGGCTTCCTCCGGGGACCGCGATTTCTGCCGGGGCCGGATGACATCTACGTCTCCCAGTCGCAGATTCGGCGGTTTGGGCTGCGGACGGGTGATCGCGTCTCGGGGCAAGTCCGGCCACCGAAAGACAACGAAAAGTTCTTCAGCCTGCTCCGAGTCGAAGCCGTCAACGGCGTCGATCCCGAGGTTGCCCGGCGCCGGCCTGGATTCGACTCGCTTACCCCGATCTTTCCGCTCGAATTGATTGACCTCGAGACCCAGCCCAACATCCTTTCGACCCGGTTGTTGAACTTGGTCGCACCGATCGGTCGGGGACAGCGTGGCTTGATCGTGTCGCCACCGAAGGCGGGCAAGACGATCCTCTTGAAGTCGATCGCGAACGGCATCTCGGCCAACAATCCGGACATGCACCTGATGGTCTGCCTCATCGGCGAGCGGCCGGAAGAAGTGACCGATATGCGGCGGTCGGTCGAAGGCGAGGTCATCTCGTCGACGTTCGACGAGCCAGTCGAGGATCACACCAAGGTCGCCGAGATGGCGCTTGAGCGAGCGAAGCGACTGGTCGAGGGGGGTAAGGATGTCACGATCCTGCTTGACTCGATTACCCGACTGGCTCGGGCCTACAATCTGGCGGTTCCTCCTAGTGGCCGGACGCTCTCCGGTGGTATCGATCCCGTCGCGCTCTATCCGCCGAAGCGATTCTTCGGGGCGGCGCGAAACATCGAGGGCGGCGGATCGCTGACGATCGTGTCCACCTGCTTGATTGACACCGGCAGCCGCATGGACGACGTGATCTACGAGGAGTTCAAAGGGACGGGCAACATGGAGTTGCACCTGGACCGCAAGCTGGCGGAGCGCCGTATCTACCCGGCGATCGACGTACAGCGGTCTGGAACGCGCCGGGAAGAACTCCTCCTTGACGACTACGCGCTGCGTCAGGTCTGGACGATGCGGCGGATGGTCTCGATGCTTGGTGGCTCCGAGGGCACTGAGCTTCTGCTCTCGCGTCTGTCGAAGACACAAAAGAACGCGGAGTTCTTGGAGACGCTGAACAGGGACGTGTAGCGGAACTAACAGCGTCTGACTCATCGCGAGAAGGCGGTGGGCATTTGCCCACCGCCTTCTCGCGTCAAGTCAAACTACATCGAGATTGGGACGTGCATTCTGGGGAGCTCTTGGTGGGAGGTCATGGTTTCGTCCATCACGATGTAGGTCTTCCCCGCGGCCGTCGAGGCGGCTCCGT
>Ga0136611_10002421_pt1 | contig 12956 bp, 12 predicted proteins | sample AntDrymUQ2232306_2_FD_106645 | JGI IMG/M metagenome (GOLD analysis project Ga0136611, IMG submission 106645) | Polar desert sand microbial communities from Dry Valleys, Antarctica - metaG UQ223 (23.06) | ecosystem: Environmental > Terrestrial > Soil > Desert | place: Antarctica: Dry Valley... | reverse complement strand
ATCCCAGTTGATGCGCTCCTGCCAATCCAGACCGACCATGCCGAAACTCGCCATCGTACTCTCCAGTTATGGGGGATCTCGACGACTCGAGTCGCGTCCCCGGATGCTTAGTGAAAGATTATAACGCGCCGAGGAAAATGCTTTACTCGGTCTCGATGTTCGCTTCCTTGATTACCTGGCCGAAGCGACGTACTTCGCCATCCCAGAACTTCCTGAATTCCGCGGGAGAAGCGCTTGTGATGATCGTGACGCCGTTATCCGTAAGGCGCTTGACCACGTCAGGGTTTTTCATCGCCTCATGAGTGGCTTTGAAGAGCCGACCGGTCACTGCATTGGGCGTGCCTTTCGGAACGTAGATGCTCTGCCACGAGCCGACCACCATATCGAAGCCCTGCTCACGCATCGTCTGCACGTCCGGAGTTTGCGGTATGCGCTGTGGGGAGATGACGCCCAGCATGCGTATGCGGTTGGCTTTTGCGTGACCCACTGCGGACGAGTAGGTGACAAACATCATCTGCACTTCGTTGCTGAGGAGTCCGACAACGGCAGGCCCGGCGCCGCCCTTGTAATTCACCTGTACCGCCTTCGTTCCCGTTGCATGAAGGAACATCTCCATTTCCAGCCGGTTGGCACTGCTCGGCGCGGGGGATCCGTAGTTGAGCTTCCCCGGATTCGCTTTGAGATAGGCAACCATCTCCTTCACGCTTTTGGCGGGCTGGGTCGGGTGGACGACGAAGCAGCCGGGAACATCCACCACTTGCGTGATGCCGATGAGGTCGCGTGGCGCCTGCACCGGGAACTTGGTGTAGTAGTTGGGGTTGATCGCCATCGTGCCGACGTTGCCCAGGAGAAAGTTGTAGCCGTCGGGTTGGGCGCGTGCGGCGACTTCGACCCCGATGTTCCCGGCTGCACCTGAACGGTTATCCACAACGACCTGCTGGCCGAGCTGTTCCGCGAGCGCCGGTTGAATGATGCGTCCGACGAGATCGGATGCACCTCCCGGTGCGAAGGGTACGATCATGCGAACGGGGCGCGTCGGATACTGGCCCTGGGCGTAGACGGGTAGCGCAGCCGGCAGCAGAAGGGCTGCGAGCAGCGCGCCAAGTACGTGCTTCGATGTCTTCATACTCCATCCTCCTCGTTTTAGGCTTCTGTATTACTTCCGCCGGTTAACAAGTTCGAATTCGGTGCTCGTTCCATGTAACGCACGCCCTAGAAATACGCCTGCCCAGGTTGAATCGGCGGCGTCCAGTCACAGTCACCCCATGGGCCGTCGCCATGCTCTCGCACGTATGCGATGCGGCCGTCCTTCGATGGCACCCGCTTTCCACTGAATAGCGCCTGGATCCAGTCGAAGACGTAGTCGTGGCAGTCCATACCCCCCAGATTGGGTATTCCCCAGAGCGGGTGGTACTGGTTTTCTATGACCCACATTTCTTTCGGAACCTTCAAGTCTCTGAAAGCCTCGATCGCGTCTTCGAGCGGGCACAGCGGATCGAATTCGCCGGTGACGAGCAGGGTGGGGCAGGTGATCTTGTCGAGATGACCTCGCACCGTCATACCCTTGACGACTTCCTCGTCGAACGCATCCTCGCACTCGTAGCCCGCCATGTACATGAACATCTGGTTGAAGCGCGGCGACGATTGCGTGAAGATGGTGTTGTTCGGATTGAAACACGCGACAGAGCTCACCACCGCGGCGGCACGGTGGTCGTAGCTGGAGAGCCGCAACGACCAGTAACTTCCCATGCTGATGCCGTAGATGGCGATGCGTTCGGCATCGACTTCGGGTCGTTTGCTGAGATAGCTGATGACGGCGGCACCTGCGCGCTCGTAGTTATCACCGACAGCGCGGATTTTCTGGATGTTCGAGTTACCCTGCCCCGGACCATCCATCGCGAGCACGTGGAAGCCCCGCGAGAGCCCGATGTTCTGGTAGGCCTTGGGAAACACCTCCTTTGTCTGGTCCATGCCAGGCACGTAAATCACGACGGGCGCCTTGCGTCGGTCGGGCAGAAGGTGAAGAAGACACGAAATCGTTTTGCCATCGTCGAACGGTACTTCGACCCGCTCGATCGGATAGTCGGCCACTTCAGAGCGAAGATCGACCATCTCCGAAAGTTTGCCGTAGAGGTGCTGCTTGACGGGATGGTCGTCGAAGTAGATCGGGTGCTGCGCCATGCGATACGCCTCGATCGCGTGATCGTAGTGCGCGGTAGCGACCGCGCGCGCGCCCATTGCCTGCGCGCGTTGGGCGAGCCCCTCGTAGCGCTCCCCAGCCTCACGCCACACTTTCGGCAGCATGCGGTAATTGCGCGCGCGTTTGCCGGCAGGTACTTCTGAATCGTCGCGCTCGAAGTTCTGCACACGGCCACGCATGTTGAGCGCAAGATCCAGCATCCACTGCTGGTTGTCGCGTTCGGTCTTGAGCTTGCGGATCATTGCAAATTCCTCACAGTCGCGTCTCACCGATCATTCGGCGGTGATGTTGTGGTCGCGCACGACCTTCGCCCATTTCTGCGTCTGCTGCTGGACGAAAGCCTGGTAATCGCCCGGCGATTTATTGACGACAGCTGACATCATTACCTCTGCGAGCGCGTCTTTCATAGCGGGGCTTTCCATCACTTTCAGCACATCCGCGTGCGGTCTGCAGCAGCCGCGCGGTGAGATCAGTGGCCCCCCGGCGCATACGGCACCATCAGGCGCACCGGCTTCGTCGGAAACTTTGGAGCCTGCTGCGCGGAGGCGCCGAGCGCAACGAATGCCAGACAAAACCCTATCAACAGCGCAGAGCGTGTTTTCATTTCAAATGCCTTGTCCCGCTTGCGCGATCAGGTATCGGATCACGCCTGTTGCTTTTCGTCCTGCGGAGAAATCGGAAGCTTCACCGGACGCTTGAGACGTGCTGAGAGGTCGATCGCTTTGGTGAGCATGAGCCGGTTGTGTCCTTCGACAGCCGTTGCGTGCTGGGTCTTGAGTCCGAGCGAAAGCCGTGTCAGCCACGAGTTCGTTTCCTCCCGCATCGGCCCGCGAAGCTCGCCCAGGGCCATGTCGCCTACGGGATAGCTCGTGAGAAAGTCGACGCGGCGCGACTCGTGCGGTGCGTAGCCTTCACCCTGCGCTTTGTTAACGGCGAGGACGATGTCGCGATGCGTGTCATCGATCGTCAGGACGCCTTCGGTGCCGACGGCACCGACTTCCAGGCTGTATACCGCGCCCGGCCACACTTCCGGCAGTGCCCACGAGATGACGCCATGGTAGATCGCCCCGTCGTCGAAAATGATCGTGTAACCGGTGCCGTCGATGCCTTTCCACGTAGGCCCCAGCGCCTTGTCTACGGAGCGCGCGTAAACCTCCACTGGTTTCTTTTCCTCCATGAGCCACATGACGACGTCGAGCGCATGCGTGCCCGAGATGACCATCGGCGAAATGCCCGCAGGGTTATCGGTTCGCTTGTAGTTATCGATCGCGACCAGCCGGTTCATGAAAGCGCGGGAAGTCACCATCGTCACGTCGCCGAGCGCGCCAGTTCGCACTTTCTCTTTCGCTACCAGCCAGCGGCGCCGAAAGCGCTGCGTGTATCCGATCACCACGTCCACGCCAGACTTTTCGATGGCTGCTAGCACCTTCTCGGATTCACCGAGGTCCGTCGCCAGCGGTTTCTCAACCATCATCGGCAGCTTTCGCTCGAGCGCTGCCATGATCGGTCCCACATGGAGATGCTCGTCAGTCGACACGACCACAGCCGTGACTTCCGGGCGCTTCAGGAGCTCCCGATAATCCGCGGTTACGAAATCAGCGCTTACCTTGTCAGCTACGAGCTTGGCGCGCTCAGCGTTGGTCTCGGCAAGTCCAATCCAGTCGACCTGTGGAAAGCGCGCCGCGATCTCGCCGCGGATGAGGCCGACACGGCCGGCGCCGACGATTGCGAGGCCGATGCGCTTGGGTTCTTTTTTCATGCAGCGGCCAGGCGGGATTCGGGCAGAGGCAGCGATACGGGCTCGTTGCGCTCCGCCGAGATGTCCGCGGCCATGTAAACCTCCATGACCTGGCGTGCTTCCTCTCCGGTCACGAGCACGGGCCGGTCGCACGCAACCGCCTCGAGAAAGTGGGTTGTTTCGCGCTCCATGGGACCGGCGTAGGTGTGATTCACGAACTCGCCTGGCATGGAAGACATAGGAAGCTGCATGCCGTCCTTCATCGTATTCAGCACGACGTCACGGTGGCTGTCGTCCACCATGAGCGCGCCTTCCGTCCCGATCATTTCGATCCACGTCGTCGAAAAATTCGGGTATCCGGGGGGGAGGCTCCACCCGCCGCCGACCACGAAGGAAAAACCGTTATCCAGGGTGACGACTACCCACTGGTTGTCGGGAACGTCGGCCCCCGTCGCCTCCCGCAGCGCGCCGTAATTGGCTTGTGAATACACGCGTATCGGCTTCGCCGGCGCCAGGCACCACAAAACGAAGTCGAGATCGTGCGTTGCTTCCATCGCCGCCGGCGAAAGCTTGCTCCGCCCGGTGATTTTCTTGCCGAGACCGCGCGTAATGTGGCGACTTACGAGCGCGCTCACCGGCCTGCCGATGGTCCCATCGACGATCGCTTTCTTAACATAGGCGTACTTCGCGTTGAAGCGCTGCGAGTAGCCGATGGTGAACTTCACCTTGTTTCTGCGCGAGATTGCAATCAGCTCGTCGGCTTCGTGAAGCTCGATGGCGATTGGCTTTTCGAGGAATACATGCTTGCCCGCGAGCAGGCTTTCCCGGGCCATGGGGAAATGGAGGGCTTCGGGCGTCGCCGAGATGAAGATCGCATCAATATCGTCGTTTTTCAGCAGCGCGTGGTAATCCGACCCGGCGCTCGCGGCATTCGTCTTCTTCGCAATCTCTGCAAGGCGTTCGGGACGTGTCTCGACGACGTGGACGTCCTTGACGAGCGGGTTGGCCGCAGCGGTTTCGGCGCGTATGCCGCCGCACCAGCCGGTGCCGATGATCCCGACATTGATCTGTTTCACGCGGGGAATTCCTATGGTTGCCAGCGGGTATGTCCGCCGTGCTCGGGCGCCGGCGGGACAAAGTCTCGCGCCATGTTAACGAGAGCCGAGCCTCGCTACAAATACAAAAACGTGAGGCGTGCCATAACGCATTGGCATGGCAGGCGGTATGCCGCGGCTGCCCGGCAGCAGGCGTAACGCACTGCGTTTGAGAGCCGGTGAGGGCCTTTGACGCGCAACCAAACGCGTCGGACGCTCGCGTGATGCATGCGGATTTGGTATCGTTCGCGCGCACGCCGATGCCTTCCGATCACCCCCACACAAATGGATCTACGCAGCATCCGTTATTTCGTTCAGATCGCCGAGCTCGGGAGCATCACACGCGCCTCCGAGCATCTGGGAATCGCACAACCGGCGCTGAGCCGGCACGTGCGCAGCGTCGAGGAAGAACTCGGCACCCAGCTCCTCGTGCGGCTTCCGAGGGGCGTGCGCCTGACCGGCGCCGGCCTGCAATTCCTCGACCACTGCAGGCGCATCGTGCGTGAGCTCGGTCGGGCGCGTGACGAGCTGCGCACGACGACCGAGGTTCCGCGCGGCCGTGTGACGTTGGGGCTCTCGCCCACGACAGGGCCGCTTCTGCTGCCTGGGGTGCTCGAGCGGGTGCGACGGCAATGTCCCGAAGTCGCGTTAAAAGTTGTCGAAGGCTTCAGCAGCCAGCTTTACGACAGCCTACTCTTAAGCCGTGTCGACCTTGCAGTCCTCACGAGCCCTGCGCCGAGCCGCGCTTTGCGTCTGCTGCCGTTGGTCTCTGAACCGATCGTCGTGCTGTCCCCGCCGCAGCCGCGCGGGAGCCGTCATTTCTACACGCTGCCTGAGCTTGCCAAGACCCCGGTCGTCACCACCGAAGCGATCCGCTCGATCGTCGACGAGCAGCTGTCGCGTTACGGCGCGAGACTCAACGTGGAAGCTGAGGTCGACGCGGTCGAAGCGATCCGGCGCCTCCTGTTACGCGGCATCGGCCCTGCGGTCATGCCGCTCTCTGCTTTTCACGAGGACATTCGTGACGGCCGCATTGCTGCATACCAGATTGCCGACGCAAACGTTCACCGCATTCTGATGCTGGGCTTGCAGGCTGAACGGCGCGTCCCCGCGGCCGTGGAAGAGGTGTCGCAGATCATCACGGCGGAAACAAATCACCTGTTTGATCTCGGGCTTTTCAGCCTCCCCGCAGCAGGCGTGCCGCAGCCAATTGCCGCGCGCAAGCGCGTACGGGCAAAGCCCGCGCGCCCAAAGCTGAAGGTCTGATTGTCGCAGGCGTTGCATTCGCCAGACATCACGAACACACAACGGAGCACGCATGAAACGCATCGATCTGCACAGTCACGTCATCCCGGAGACCATCATAAAGGCGATGCGTGAGCAGCCGACGGTTTACAACACGCAGATCGAAGGCGAAGGCGAAGCGCTCGTCTTCAAACGCGGCAAGGTGACGTTCGACCTCATCCCGGAGTTCTACAGCGCAGAAGCCAAGCTCGAATCGATGGATCGCAAGGGTCTCACCATGTCGGTGATCTCGCCGGGACCGCAGTCGTTTTTCTACAACCTCAAGGATGCAGACCTTGCGTTGACCACTGCGCGGCTAGTAAACGATGGCGTCGCCGAGATGGCGCGGCACAAACCTGACCGGCTGCGCGGGATGGCGACGCTGCCGATGCAACATCCCGATGCTGCGATCGCCGAGCTCGAGCGGGTGGTGAAAGAGCACGGCTTCAAGGGGGTCGAAATCGGAACCGCGATCGGTGAAGAGGAGCTTTCGGATCCGAAATTCCGACCGGTGCTTCGCCGCATTGAGGAGCTGAAAGTGGTGATCTTCGCCCATCCGAATACTCAGGGCTCAGGTGGGCGTCTCGACTGCTATTACCTCACCAACCTCATCGGCAATCCGCTCGATACGACCGTTATGGTGGGAAAGCTCATGTTCAGCGGTGCGCTCGACGAGTTGCCGGACCTGAAAATGCTGCTCGCGCACGGTGGCGGTTTCCTGCCGTACCAGATCGGCCGCTTCGAGCACGGGCACAAGGTGCGCCCTGACACGGCCGCGGCGACGCGATCGAGCCCGCTCGACATGTTCCGGCGCTTCTACTTCGATGCGCTCACCCACGATCCGCTCGCGATCCGGCACCTCATCGACCGCGTCGGTTCGGATCGTGTGGTCATCGGTACCGACTCTCCCTTCGACATGGGCGAGGAGCAGCCGGTCGAACGGCTCGATGCGGTGCCTCGGCTCACGCAAAAAGAGCGCGAGGACGTGTGCTATCGCAGCGCGACGCAACTCTTCGGCGACGGGCTGCTGTGATCGTGGCACTCACGCGCGACGCGCGCACATAGTCGACACGTAAGGACCAGCACCGGAGAAAAGCATGCGGTTTTATCGCTTCGAAGACATGGAGAGCAATTACCTCACGCCGCACCTTTCCAGCGGCACCGCGCCGATCATCGAGGGGCGCTACATGTATTTCTGTCTGCTGCACAAGAATGCCGGTACGGGATCGGACCTCCACTACCATCCGAACGAGCTCCTGATATTCCCGCTGCGCGGAAAGATCAATGCGATCGTGGGCAAGGACCGGCGCATCGTAGGCCCGGGAACGTTCGTTCACGCGCCCGCGTACGCGCGGCACTCGATGCGTGCGACCGAAGACGGCAACCTGCAGTACCTGTACATCAAGGACAAGACGTGGACGGTCGTCGGCCTCGCAGAAGACGAAGCGGTGCCGGACAAGGCGATGACGGTTGCAGAGGTCAACAGCAAGTACAAGGTTGGCGAGCGTGAGAAGCACGCAAAGAGCGAGGGGCAGTCTCAGGTCATCGTCGAAGGTCTCAACGATTGTTTCTATCCAATCGTGAACGGGCTCGACGCGCCGCCGTGCTCGGCGCGTCGCACGAGCTGGATCGAAGGTGAACGCCTCGCGTTCGGGTACTTCGACGTTCCAGCGAGCGATCGCGCTTCAGAGACGCCCGCCGAGCGTGAGACCTTCATATACATCCTCGCAGGTAAGTTGAATGCGGAGGCGGGCGGCGAAACGAGGGATGTCTCGCGAGGCGACGTGATCTACGTGCCTCGGGGCGAGCGTTACCGTCTGCAGGTGAAATCGGTTTATGCGCGTTATGCGCTCGTCTGCTCGACGCCGTACCTCGAAAACCGGATCGACTCGATGAGCCCGGAAGAGGCAGCGCAGGCGCGCCTCAACATGAAGCCAAATTAAACGACACAACGATCAGCCGAGCTTTAGAAATGCGAACCAACAAGAAACAAGCAGCGAAAGACGCCGGTGCACGGATGGTAGGGCAGATCGGCCTCGGAATCATGGGCGGTGCTTACTCGAAGCACTTGCGTGAAGCAGGCTTCGACGTTTCGGGATTCGATCTTGATGCCGGGCGTCGCGCCGCGCTGAAAAAAATTGGGGGCACCGCGGAAAAATCCATCGCCGAGGTGTGTGCCCGCGCGAGGATTATGATTACCTCACTCCCAAGCCTTGCAGCGGTGGACGCCGTTTTCTCAGGCGCCGGCGGCATTGCAGAAAGTGCAGCACCGGGCACCACCGTCATCGAAACCAGCACGCTTCCGCTGGACGTGAAGCTTGCAGTGCGCGAGCGCTGCGCGGCGCGGAAGATTACCGTGCTCGACTGTCCGATCAGCGGCACGGGGGCGCAGGCAGCGGTGAAGGACATCTCGGTTTATGCGAGCGGCCCGCTAAGTGCATTCAACAAATGCGCCGCGGTCTTCGAAGGCTTCGCGCGCAGCACGCACTACTGCGGCGAATTCGGAAACGGCTCGAAGCTGAAATTTATTGCGAATCTTCTGGTCACCATCCATAACCTTTCGACGGCCGAAGCAATCGTTCTCGGGCGGCGCTCCGGGCTCGATCTTGATCTCCTGTACAAGGTCATCAAGGATGGCGCCGGAACATCGCGCATGTTCGAAGTGCGCGCGCCGCTCATGATCGAGCGCGATTACTCGAAAGCCACGATGAAGATCGACGTCTACCAGAAAGACATCGATATCATCGGCGCTTACGCGACGAGCCTGCATTGCCCGACGCCGCTTTTCGAAGCGAGCAAGGCTTTCTATTCCAGCGCGTATGCACTGGGACACGCCAGCGACGACACGGCCGCGATCTGCGCAGTTCTCGAAAACATGGCCGGGACGGCCTTGAAGTCAAAGGTCCGCAGGAAGCCTGCGAGACAACCTTGAAACGAAGCACGGACAAGGAGTCAGTGAGACATGGACCTTCAAGCTGAACCTCTAGCGCAGACGCGCGATCCTCTCGCCGGTCGTATCCCTGTGAGCGTCATCACGGGCTTCCTCGGCGCCGGCAAGACGACGCTCATCAACAAGCTGCTGAAGCGGCCCGACATGAATCGCGTTGCGGTCATCGTCAACGAGTTCGGCGAAGAGAGCATCGACCACGATCTCGTGCAGGTCTCGTCAGAGCAGATGATGCTGCTCAACAACGGCTGCCTCTGCTGCGTGCTTCGCGGCGATTTACAGGAAACACTGCGTGACCTTTCCGTCAAGCGCCGCACCGGAGAGATCATCGATTTCGATCGGGTGGTGGTGGAGACGACAGGCCTGGCAGATCCAGCGCCGGTCATGCAGACCCTCATGTCCGACACCATGCTGCAGGCTTACTACCGTCTCGATTGCGTGGTGACGCTTGTCGATGCGGTGAACGGCGAAGGTCAGCTCGACACGATGCCGGAACCTGCGAAGCAGACCGCGCTCGCCGATCGGCTGGTCGTCACCAAGTCGGACCTCGCAGATCAGGCCACCGTCGAGAAGCTTGAACGGCGTCTGCGCGAGTTGAATCCGAACGCGCCCATGAAGCGTGCGATCAATGGCGAAATCGATCTGCCGTTTCTCATCAATGTGGGCCTGACCAACGCCAAGTCGCGTCTGGAGGAGGTCGAGCGGTGGATGGGCGCCGAAGTGCATGACGAGCACGGGCACGTCCACCGGCACGATGCATCTGTGGGCTCGTTCAGCCTGCGCTACGACGCACCTTTCACGTGGGCGGCGTTCTCGCAATGCATGGAAGTGCTGACCGCGTTACGAGGCCCGGACCTTCTTCGCGTGAAAGGCCTCGTGAACGTCGAGGGCCATAAAGGGCCGCTGATCGTTCAGGGCGTGCAGCACCTCTTTCATCCGCCGATCGAGCTTGCCGAATGGCCGAGCGCAGACCACGCGACGCGCCTCGTCTTCATTACCAAAGGGATCGAGCGCTCGATGATCGAAAACCTTTTCTCCGCGATCACGATGGTTGCGTCGCGCAAGCCCTAACCGGTCTGGTGTCGCTGGCACGGTTGGTGCCGGAGGCGGTGCCCTTGAGACAGCACAGGAACAAGGAGAACTCCCAAATGCCGTTTCGTAACCGTTTCGCCCTGGCGCTGTTAATTGCGTCGTGCTCTTCGATGGTGCAGGCCCAGGCATATCCATCGAAACCGGTGCGTGTGATCGTGCCGTTCTCACCGGGCGGTATCTCGGACGTTCTTTCGCGCGTCATGGCCGCCCACCTTACAGGCGCGATGGGCCAGCAGTTCATTGTGGAAAACCGCCCCGGTGCGGGAACGACGATCGCAGCAGATCTTGTCGTTAAAGCGGCGCCTGACGGCCACACGCTTTATTTCATCGACATGACGACGCATGCGATCAATGCGACCCTTTATTCGAAGCTGCCGTACGATTCGGTCAGAGATTTCACGCAGATCGGCATGGTTGCACAAACGCCGCTCATCGCGGTCATCCATCCCTCGCTTCCGGCGAAAACGACACGAGAGTTCATCACACTGGCCAAATCACGGCCGGGCGATATTGTTTACGCGTCGTCCGGCAACGGCACCATCATTCATCTTTGTGGCGAGGCCTTTTCCTCGATGGCAGGGATCAAGATGGTGCACGTTCCGTACAAGGGAAGCGCACCTGCGGTCGCTGCGATTCTCGGGGGCGAAGTCGGCATTACGTTTTCAACGACGCCACCGGCGCTGCCGCACGTGAAGACGGGGCGGCTGAGAGCAATCGGGGTGACCACGGCGCAGCGCTCAGCGCAATTGCCCGACGTTCCAGCCCTTGCGGAAACGCTCAAAGGCTTCGAGATCGTGCTCTACAACGGGATCATGGGGCCGCCGGGAATTCCCCGCGAAACGGTTGCCCGGCTCAACAAGGAGCTCGCCCGCATGCTGACGCTGCCGAGCATCAGGGACGCATGGACGAAGCAGGGTGCAGAGCCGACGACGATGATGCCGGAGCAGGTGACGGAGCACCTGAAGACGGAGATCCAGAAGCTTGGGAAAATCGTTCGCGCAACTGGCGCGAAACTGGACTGAAGCACGCGCCGTCTCAGCTACTCGGGATTCTTTTCACACACGGCGGTCCACATGCCGCCCGCTTCCGCCAGATCGTGAACGAGCCGCGCACCATCGTCGATGAGCTCGCTCACCTGTTGCTCAACGGCTTCACGCGTGGGCCCGGTGACGATTCGCATGAACCCCATCTCCTCGACTTTGCAGCCGCTGCCCTTTGGCGCGGGCTTGTCGCACGTGGTGATCCACTTGTTGCCGACTTTCTGAACCGGCGAGCGAGCCTTCGAGCCGGTTTTCGCGAGCTCCTCGAGCGCGATCAGCACGCTTAGCTGGCTCGCGCCGGACACGATGAGGTGCTCGCCGCTGTCGAACACCTGTGCGGGCTGATCTGATGCGGCTTCTTCCGCGAGCTTTGCGGCGCGCGTCGCCAGTCCCACAGACGCGGCCCATTTATCGCCCCACGTCGATTCAATGAAGTCCGGCAGCGCCTCCGGCGTCATGTTGACGCTGTAGATCTCGTGCGCGCGTACGTGCTTGTCCTTGCGCTCGCCGATGTGCGTAAAGAGGTCGTCGTACTGATCTGACAGACGCGAGACGACTTCATAAAACGATCTCGACACGACGAGCTGGCCCGGATCGGCGAAACTCATCACGCGCTGGCCGACGTTGATACCGTCGCCGAGGATGTTCGTCTGACCGTTGAGGTCTTTGACGACGCGCACGGGCCCCAGGTTGATGCCCATGCGCACCGCAAGCTCGGTCGTATGCTGCAGCATGAGGCCGGAGAAAAGCGCGTCTTCGGGATTGCCGAGGAACGTTACGGCAGCGCCGTCACCCGTATCGAGAATGACGCGCTCGCTGCCCGCGATCGGTTTCAGCGATTTCGCGAGCGACTCGTTGAATACCTGCTTCATCGACATCTGCTCGGCGACCGACTTCTTCGAATAGCCGACGATGTCGAGAAAGAGCACGCTGGTGACCAGCGTGCGGCCGGAGCTTTCAGCCATCGGTGTTTAACGAAAGAGGGGTCACTGGGCTTCGCTTTGCGGTCACGATTCTACTGCAAGCCGGACTCGCTGCATCCTGAACTGTGCAATCATAGGTGCATCGCCTTTGCAGGCGACGAGCTTATAACGGCGTAAGAAGCGCGTGCTGAAGCGCCGGGCGCATCTCGATGCCGAGCCGCATCCAGAAAAAGAGGAGAGGACGTGCACCACCGTTTCAGCAGACGGAGCTCATGGCGGAAACTTTCAGCACGTTGCCCGGGCGCTTTCGCAGACAAGGCCGTAACGAGTGACGGCGGCCAATCGAGGCGGCGGTCACGAAAAGCCGCGTTGCCCTTCGATTCACCGGAGGCATCGCAGGCCCCGACGGCATCGAAATGGACTGGAGGAAGGATGCTTGACGTGCCGAGCATTGCCGAAGCGGGCCTGCCAGGCTATGAAGCGACGCAGTGGTTTGGTGTGCTCGCGCCTGCGGGAACGCCGCGTCCCATTATTGATCGTCTTCACCGGGACATTACCAACGGTTTGCGCGCCGCGGATGTAAGGCAGCATCTCGCATCGGAAGGTGCGCTGATCGTGGCGAGCTCACCCGAGCAGTT
>Ga0136611_10002420_pt1 | contig 12957 bp, 10 predicted proteins | sample AntDrymUQ2232306_2_FD_106645 | JGI IMG/M metagenome (GOLD analysis project Ga0136611, IMG submission 106645) | Polar desert sand microbial communities from Dry Valleys, Antarctica - metaG UQ223 (23.06) | ecosystem: Environmental > Terrestrial > Soil > Desert | place: Antarctica: Dry Valley... | reverse complement strand
GCCGAGCGTCGCCATCATCTCGTTCGGTGCGGCGTCCATGAGTCGGTCGGTCTCCGCGTCGCTGAGGGATCGCCGCAGGCGTGCCTGATATGGCTCCGCGAGGTCGAGGTCCCACTGGCCGATGAGCGCCCGCACCAGCGAGTAGCCGTTGGCATGCAAACCGGATGCGGCCAGGCCCACGATCGCGTCACCCGCCCGCACCGCCGACCCATCGATGGCGCGCGAGCGCTCGACGACCCCGATGCAGCACCCGGCAAGGTCGAACTCGTTCGCCTCCAGCAGGCCCGGGTGCTCCGCGGTCTCGCCACCGACGAGGGCCGCCCCGGCCTCCCGGCACCCGGCGGCCACGCTCCCCACGAGTTCCGCCACCGCCACCGGGTCCAGCCGGCCGACCGCCACGTAGTCAAGGAAGGCGAGTGGCTCGGCGCCGGCGCACACGACATCGTCCGCGCACATCGCGACGAGATCGATGCCGATCGTGTCGAACCGCCCGATGGCGGCGGCGATGGCCGTCTTCGTGCCGACCCCGTCGGTCGAGGCCACGAGCAAGGGCTCGCGATAGCCCGCCGGGATGCTGAACGCGCCACCGAAGCCGCCGAGCCTGCCGACGACCTCCGGGCGGCGAGTCGAATCGACGTGGGCGCGCATCAGCTCCACCGCACGCTGGCCTGCCGCGATATCGACCCCGGAGCGGCGGTAGGCGGGACGCGCGTCAGCCACGGGTCACGGCGGCCACGGGCTCTTCCAGCATGAACTTGCGGCTCGCCGCGTCGTACGGGACGGGCACCGGGTAGTTGCCGTCGAAGCAGGCGAAACAGAATCGATCGTAGGGCAGGTCGAGCGCGGCGAGCACGCCCCGGATCGAGAGATAGCCCAGGGAGTCGGCGCCGATGAACGATTCGATCTGCGCCTCCGTATGGGTCGAGGCGATCAACTCCGTCTCGATCGACGTGTCGATCCCGTAGAAGCACGGGTGGTAGATCGGTGGCGCACTGATCCGGACGTGCACCTCGCGGGCGCCGGCCTTGCGCAGCAACTCCACGATCCGCTTCGTCGTCGTGCCCCGGACGATGGAGTCGTCCACGACGATCAACCGCTTGCCGTTGACGACCTCGCGGAGCGGATTGAGCTTGATGGTCACCCCCCGATGGCGCAGGCCTGCCGAGGGCTGGATGAACGTCCGTCCCGCGTACCGGTTGCGGTACATCCCCTCGCGGTAGGGCAGGCCGCTCGCCTCCGCATACCCGGCCGCAGCGGGGGCACCGGTGTCCGGCACCGGCATCACGAGGTCGGCGTCCACCGGATGCTCCAGGGCCAGCTGCTCGCCCATCCGCCGCCGGACCTCGTACAGGTTGCGGCCCTCCATGTAGGAGTCCGGGCGGGCGAAATAGATCAGCTCGAAGACACACAGCTTGGGGTCCGCCGCGGCGTAGCGCACGGACCGCGGCGGGACCCCGCGTTCCAGGATGACGATCTCGCCCGGCTCCACGTCACGGACGTACTCGGCGCCGACGATATCGAGGGCGGCGGTCTCGGACGACAGGCACCAACCGACGTCCGCATCGTCCGTGCCCCACAGCCCGCCGTCGGATGGGCCTCCGGGCTGGCTCGGACCCGGCAGCTTGCCCAGGACGAGTGGCCGGAAGCCGTGCGGGTCGCGCACGCCGATGACCCGTTGCTGGTCCAGGATGACGAGGCTGAACGCGCCCTGGACGCGGGGCAGGACCTGGATCAGCGCCTGGATCGTGTCCGCCGCCGGTTCATCCGCGAGGAGCGCGGTCAGGAGCTCGGTATCGGTCGACGCCGGCAGCCGGGCGCGGCCGCCGGTCAACTGCGTCAGCAGCTCTCGGGTGTTCACGAGATTGCCGTTATGGCCGATCGCGATCGCCCGCCGCGGGCCCTGGCGATAGGTCGGCTGGGCGTTCTCCCAGACCGTCGAACCCGTTGTCGAATAGCGGCAGTGGGCGATCGCCAGGTTGCCGCGCAGGCTGGGCAGCCGGCGCTCGTCCAGCACGGAGCTGATCATCCCCAGGTCCTTGTAGAGCATCAGCTGCTCGCCGTCGCTGACGGCCACGCCGGCCGACTCCTGGCCACGGTGCTGGAGCGCGAACAGGCCGAGCGTCGCGACGGCCGCGGCCTCGGTCGGCTCCGCGCTCGGGGTCACCACGCCGAAGACGCCGCACACCGACTCAGTCCTCCCAGCCGAGGGCGCGCGGCAGGCCGCGATCCCAGGCGAGGCGCAGGTCCGCCAGGCTGACGTCGAGCGCGTCGGCCACGCGGCTGCCGCGCTCTTCCGGGGAACCGGTCGCACCGGCACCACGCAATTCGATCCGGAGCCGATCGCCGCCGACGAGACCGAGTTCCGTAGCCGGCACGCCCTGTGCCTCGGCCAGGCGCAGCAGCGCCGGGACCGAGCCGGGCGCCGCACTGAGGACGACCCGCGACGGACTCTCGCCGAACAGTCCGACCGCCGGCGAATCGCCGGCCGCGACCCGAAGGTCGGCACCGCGCTCGCCCCACATCGCGCATTCCGCGAGGGCGGTCGCGAGGCCGCCGCCGGACACGTCCTGGGCGCTGGCCACGAGCCCGTGCGCGATCGCCTCGCGGACGAACGACTGGAGTGCCGCCTCGCGCCCGAGGTCGAGCGCCGGCGGGCCGTCTTCCGCCGCCTCCCCGGCAAGCTCCACGTAGGCCGAGCCGGCCAGCCCGGCGGTCGTTTCACCGAGGAGCAGGACGTGATCGCCGTCGTCGCGAAAGGCCGGCCCCGCGAGCGTGGCGATGTCCTCGAGCAGGCCGACGACGCCGATCTCCGGTGTCGGAGCGATCGCCCCGGCCGGTGACTCGTTGTAGAGCGACACGTTGCCGCCGGTCACCGGCAGGCCCAGGGCGAGGCACGCGTCGGCGAGGCCGCGAACCCCCTCGCGGAGCTCCCAGAATGCCTCGGGTCGGGTCGGGTCGCCGTAGTTCAGGCAATTCGTGACACCCAGCGGCCGGGCGCCCGTGATCGACACGTTGCGGGTCGCCTCGGCCACGCTCAGCGCCGCAGCGAGGTACGGGTCCAGGCGGCCCACGGACTGGTTGCCGTCCGTCGTCGCCACGAGTGCCTTCGTCGTGCCCTTGATGCGCAGGACCGCGGCACCGTGCCCCGGCCCGACGACCGTATCCGCACCGACGGTCGAGTCGTACTGCTCGAAGATCGTCCGGCGCGACGACAGGTTCGCGGAACCCAGCAGGGCGAGCAGGACCGCACCCGGATCCATCCCACGCTCGGGCAGTCGATCGGACGGGCCGAGTCGGACGCCCGGCGCGGGTGCGGGACGCTCGCGGGTCGGCGGGGACGCGACGCGCTCGTGCACGATCGCGTCGCTGGTCAGGGCTCGTGCGGGCACCCTGGCGATCTCACGCGCGGGCGCGAGCGCGTGACCGTCCTCGTCCGGCCCACCCTCGACGATCGTCAGGTCGCCGTCGTCCGTCACCCGGCCGATGATGGCGACCGGCAGACCCCAGCGCGTACACACCTCGCGCACCTCCGGCCATCGGTCCGCCCGGACCGCGGCGCACATGCGCTCCTGGGATTCCGAGATCATCACCTCGAATGGCGCCATCCCGGGCTCCCGGCGCGGGATGGCGTCCAGGTCCACGAGGATGCCGGCTCCCGCCCGGTCCGCCGTCTCGGAGGTGGCGCAGGTGATGCCACCGGCCCCCAGGTCCTGGAGGCCTTCCACGAGACCGCGTTCGATGAGTTCGAGGCTCGCCTCGATGAGCAGCTTCTCCGCGAAGGGATCGCCGACCTGGACGCTCGGCCGCTTGGAGGGGTCGTCGTCCGTGAAGGTCGCGCTGGCCAGCACGGACGCGCCGCCGATCCCGTCGCGGCCGGTCGCGGAGCCGAACAGGACGACGAGATCGCCCGGCTGCCCGGCCGTCGCCAGGGTCAGTCGCCGCTCCTCGAGCAAACCGATCGCCATCACGTTGACCAGCGGGTTGCCCTGGTAGGACCGATCGAAGACGAGTTCGCCACCGACGGTCGGCACGCCGACGCAGTTGCCGTAGCCACCGACCCCGCGCACGACCCCATCGACCAGGTGCCGCGTCCGGGCATCCGCCGGGTCCCCGAAGCGCAGCGCGTCGAGGATCGCGATCGGTCGGGCGCCCATCGTGAAGATGTCGCGCAGGATGCCGCCGACCCCGGTCGCTGCGCCTTGATACGGCTCCACCGCACTCGGGTGGTTGTGCGACTCGATCTTGAACGCGACCGCCAGCCCATCGCCGATCGAGATGACGCCGGCGTTCTCACCCGGGCCGGCCACGACATCCTTGCCGGCGGTGGGCAGGGTGCGCAGCAGCGGCCGGGAGCTCTTGTACGAGCAGTGCTCACTCCACATCACGCTGAACATCGCGAGTTCCAGGTCGTTCGGGTCGCGACCGCCCAGTCGGTCGCGGATCGCCTCGAGCTCATCGTCGGTCACGCCCAGTCGGCGGTGAAGCGGCTCGACGGCTCGTTCGGCGAGGGTCACCGGGCGCCGACCGCGACCGCGACCGGCTGCCTCGCCGCGCGAGCGGCGCTTTCGACCAGCGAACGGATGATGCCGGCGCCGGCCTCGGAGCCCAGGATCGCTTCCGCGGCCCGCTCCGGGTGAGGCATCAGCCCGGCCACGTTGCCGGCCGCGTTGCTGACCCCGGCGATCGCCCGCAGCGACCCAGTCGGATTGGCCGCCCGATCGTCCTCGCTGGCCCGGTGTCCGGCCTCGTCCACGTAGCGGAACAGGACCTCGCCGTCGCGCTCCAGGGCGTCGAGCGTCGCGTCGTCGGCGAAATAGCAGCCCTCGCCGTGCGCCACCGGCATCCGGAGCGGCGCTCCGGCGGCGGCCAGCGCATGGGTGAATGGCGTGTCCAGGCGGGTCGCGGCGATGTGCACGTCCCGGCCCAGGAATCGCAAGCTTCGATTCCGAAGCAGTGCGCCGGGCACGAGCCCCGCCTCGGCGAGCACCTGGAAGCCGTTGCAGATCCCAAGCACGAGCCCGCCGTCCGCGGCGAACGCACCGATCGCGCGCATGACCGGACTGAACCTGGCGATCACCCCGGCCCGCAGGTAGTCGCCGTAGGCGAAGCCGCCCGGCAGGACCACCGCGGCAACGCCCCGGAGGGAGGCCTCCTCGTGCCACAGGACGATCGGCTCGGCGCCCGCCCGGTCCAGGGCGTGGACGGTGTCGCGATCGCAATTGCTGCCCGGGAAGACGACGACCCCGATCCGGACGGCCACGCTCAGCCCTCCCCCGCCCCAACGGACGAGACGCCCGTGGTCGACGAGACGCCCGTGGTCGACGACGCGCCCGCGATCGATTCGATGGCGTACGCCTCGATCAGTGGGTTCGACAGCAGTTCGGCGGCCAGGCGCTCGACGACCGTCCGCGCCGCGCCCTCGTCCGACGCATCGACCGTCAGTTCGACCCGCCGCCCGACCCGGACCGCGCTGACTCCGCCGATGCCAAGGTGGCCGAGGCTGCCCTCGACCGCCCGGCCCTGTGGGTCGAGGATGCCGGGCTTGGGGGCGACGTTGACGGCGAACCGGTGCGTGCTCATCGGGCGATGACGTCCTCCGCAAGATAGCGTTCGAAGCTGGCGCCGGTGATCCGCTCGAAGGCTTGCACGTATCGCTCGCGCGTGCCCGCCACGACGTGATCGGGGAGTGCTGGACCGGGCGCCGTCTTGTCCCAGGGCTGTGTCTCGAGCCAGTCGCGCACGAACTGCTTGTCGAAGCTCGCTTGCGCGCGGCCGGGCTCGTAGGAAGCGGCATCCCAGAACCGCGACGAATCGGGCGTCAACGCCTCGTCGATCAGGAGCAGCTCACCCGTCGCCCGATCCAGGCCGAACTCGAACTTCGTGTCGGCCAGGATGAGCCCGGCATCTGCGATGACCCTCGCGGCATGCGCGTACAGGCGAAGGGCGAGGTCGCGCACCCGCTCGGCCGTCGCGCCACCGACGACGGCGACCATCGCGGCGAGATCGATGTTCTCGTCGTGCTCGCCTTGCTCGGCCTTCGTGGCCGGCGTGAAGATCGGTTCGGGCAGCCGCCCGCTCTCGCGCAGGCCGGATGGAAGGACGTTGCCGCACACCGCACCCGTCGCCCGGTACTCCTTCCAGCCGGATCCCGCGAGGTAGCCGCGGACGACCGCCTCGATCGGGACCACCTCGGTCGGTCGGCAGACCATGATCCGTCCGCGCAGGTCCGGATCCCCCGCGGCGTCGGTCGAGAGCAGGTGGTTGGGCACGATCCCGGCGGTCTCGGCGAACCAGAATCGCGACAGGCCGGTGAGGACCCGGCCCTTGTCCGGGATCACCGTCGGCAGCACTACGTCGAAGGCGCTGATCCGGTCCGAGGCGACGAGCAGCAGCCGTCCGTCCGGACGCCCGTACAGGTCGCGGACCTTGCCGGAGCGCAGGAATCGATCAGCGGTCAGCATCGGTCACCTCGGCCGTGGCCGGGGTCCCGGCCACCGGATCCAGCGTGTCGAGCCGCGCGATCACGGTGTGGACGTGCTCAAGGAAGGCGGCCTCATCGAAGCACGCATCGAGGTCCGTCAACGACAGCTTCTTGGCGACGGCCGGGTCCATGGCCAGCAGGTCGCGCAGGGGCGCTCGCTCGTCGGCGGCCCGCAGCGCTGCGCGCTGGACGATCGCATAGGCCTCCTCGCGCCCGATGCCCGCATTCTCCACGAGGGCGACGAGGACCCGACTGCTGGCATGCAGGCCGAGGCCGCGCGAGATGTTCTCGCGCATCTGCTCCGAGCGGACGATGAGCCCGTCGATCAGGCCGGTCATCCGCACGAGCATGTAATCGAGCACGATCGTCGCGTCGGGCAGGATCACCCGCTCCGCGCTGGAGTGGCTGATGTCCCGCTCGTGCCAGAGCGGCTGGTTCTCGAGCGCGGTGTGGGCGTACCCTCGCAGCAGCCGGGCGAGGCCGGCGATCCGCTCGGCGAGGATCGGATTGCGCTTGTGGGGCATGGCGCTGGAACCCTTCTGGCCGGAGCGGAACGGCTCCTGGAGCTCCCCGATCTCGGTGTGCTGGAGGTTGCGGACCTCCGTCGCCATCCGTTCCAGCGTCCCGCCCAGGATCGCGACGGCCATCAGCAGCGCCGCATGCCGGTCGCGCTGGACGATCTGGGTACTGACCGGATCGGCGTGCAGTCCGAGCTCGGCCAGCACGTCCGCCTCGATGTTCGGGCCGAGGTGGCTGTACGTCCCGACCGGTCCCGAGATCTTGCCGGTCCCGATCTCGTCGACGGCGACGGCCAGCCGCGCCCGTCCGCGCGCGACCTCGAACGCCCAGCCCGCAAGCTTGAGGCCCATCGTGGTGGGCTCCGCGTGCACCGAATGGGTTCGGCCCATCATCACCGTGTCGGCCTCCGCGCGAGCGCGCTTGACGAGCGCCGCCAGCAGCCCGTCCGCGTCGGCCAGCAGCCGCCCCCCGGCCGCCCGAAGCTGGAGGGCGAGGCCGGTATCGACCACATCGCTGCTGGTCAGGCCGAGGTGCAGGTAGCGCCCCTCCGTCCCGACCGACTCGGCGACCTGCGACACGAAGGCGATGATGTCGTGATCGGTCGTCTTCTCGATCTCGGCGATGCGCTCGACGTCGACGCGGGCGCGCGATTCCAGGGCCGCCAACACCTCCGGCGGGACCCGACCGCGGGCCGCCTGGGCACGGCTGACGGCCAGTTCGACCCGGAGCATCTGCTCGAAGCGGGCCGTCTCGGACCAGATCGCGCCCATCTCGGCCAGGGTGTAGCGACGGATCATCCGCTCGTCCCCGCTCGGCCGCCGGCGAGGGCGGCAAGGCCCGCGAGCTCCGCCCGGCCGATGTCGTGTCGGCGCTGGACACCCGGGAACGAGATCAGGTCCGCAGCGGCCGACGCCTGTGAACGGGCATCGTCGAGATCGGCCCCGCGCCCGACGACCGTGAGCACGCGCCCACCAGCGGTCCGGTAGGCACCCGGGCTTGCGTCGAGGTCGCGGGCCGTGCCTGCGTGGAAGATGAGGGCGCCGGTGGCCTCCGCGACGTCCAGGCCGGTGATGGGGTCGCCCGTGCGCGGCGCCTCGGGGTAGCCCGCGCTGGCCAGGACCATCGCCACGGACGCTCCAGGGATCGTCGGCAGTCGGTCGCCGACGCAGTCGAGCGAGCGGGCCGCGGCTGCGAGCCGGCCTTGCGCGGCAGCCAGCAGCAGCGGCCCGAGCGGTGCGGCCAGTCGAGGCAGGATCGCCTGGGTCTCCGGGTCACCGAACCGGGCATTGCATTCGAGCAGGACGGGGCCGCGGTCGGTCAGGATGAGGCCGGCGTACAACGCGCCGCGGAACGGGCTGCCGCGGCGGGCCAGTTCGGCCAGGATCGGGCGGTGGAATCGGGCCAGCAAGTCGGCGATCGACTCGTCCGGCAGGTCGGGAAGTGGGCTGATGGCGCCCATCCCGCCGGTGTTCGGGCCGGTATCGCCGTCGGCCAGTCGCTTGTGGTCGCGCGCCAGTGGCAGCGCCAGGACGTCCCGCCCATCGGTCAGCGCGATCAGGCTGGCTTCCCGACCCTCCAGCCGCTCCTCGACCACGATGGGTCCAGCGGCGATGGCGGCGTCGATCGCGTCCAGTGCCTCGTCCAGGTCGTCACACACGCGGACGCCCTTGCCCGCCGCCAGGCCGTCCGCCTTGACGACGACCCTCGCGCCTCCCTCGTCAACCTCACGCGCGAAGCTGCGCGCCGGAGCGCGCTGCTGGAACGCACCCGCGCGAGCCATCGACACCCCGGCCGCGGTGGCGATCTCATGGCAGTACGCCTTGCTCGACTCGATCCGGGCCGCGGCCACGCTCGGACCGAACACGGCGATCCCAGCCGCCGTGAGCGCATCGGCGACACCCGCTGCGAGCGACGTCTCGGGGCCGATGACGACGAGTTCAGCGGCGATCGACCGGGCCGCCGCCACGACCGACGCGCCGTCGACCGGATCCACGTTCGCCAGCCGGCGCACGCGCGGCAGGGCCTCGATCGCGTCGCTGCCCGGCGCCAAGAACACCTCGTTGACGCCCGGTTCCGCGCTGAGCTTCCAGGCCAGGGCGTGCTCCCGACCCCCGGCGCCGACGATCAGGATCCGGGTCGGCATCACGCGGACGCCCCCCTGACCCCGGGCGCTTCTGCGGCCCGGGCCGTCCCCGTGGCCGGCGCGGGTGGCACCGCACCGGCGGCGCCGATCGCCGGGCGATGGCGCATCGGCCGCCAGGCCCGCTCGATCGTCTGGGTCCGCTCCGGCCCGACGGATACGAGCACGATCGGCACCCCAGCGTGCTCCTCGATCGCGCTGACGTAGCGTCGAGCGTTCTCGGGCAGGTCGGCCAGCGAGCGGACGGCATGGATCGGTTCGGACCAGCCCGGAAACTCGTCGTAGATCGGCGTCGCGCGGGCGAGCGCGGCACCACTCGATGGCCAGACCTCGACCCGCCGGCCATCGATCTCGTACGCGACGCAGATCCTCAGCGTGTCGACGCCGGACAGGATGTCGAGCTTGTTGAGCATGATCGAGCTCACGCTGTTGACCGCCACCGCGTAGCGCAACGGGACGGCGTCGAACCAGCCGATCCGCCGCGCCCGCCCGGTCACGGTCCCGACCTCGCGACCGCGCTCCGCGATCCCGGCCCCGACCTCGTCGTGCAGTTCGGTCGGATAGGGCCCGGAACCCACACGCGTCGAATACGCCTTCATCACCCCGATGACCTCGTCCACCTGGAGCGGCCCGATCCCGCCACCGGTGCACGCGCCACCGGCGACCGGGTTGGACGAGGTGACGAACGGATAGGAGCCGTGGTCGAGGTCGAGGAGCGTCCCCTGGGCGCCTTCCAGCAGGACGTGCTCGCCCCGCGTGAGGGCGCCCTGGACCAGCCAGGTCGTGTCATCGAGGTGGTCGCGCAGGCGCTCGCCCCAGCCGGCCGCGAGCTCCACCAACGGCTCCACCTCGAACGTCTCGGCCGCCATGGACGCGAGCAGCAGGTTCTTGTCCACCAGCACCCGGCCGATCCGCTCGCGCAGCACGGTCCGGTCCAGCAGGTCCTCCATGCGCAGGCCCAGGCGCCAGGCGCGGTCGCCGTAGGTCGGCCCGATGCCGCGCCCGGTCGTGCCCACCCTGGCGCCGGCGAGGCGTGACTCGTTGGCCCGGTCGAGGGCGACGTGGTACGGCATGATCACGTGCGCACTGCGGCTGACGCGAACGCGACTCACGTCGACTCCGCGCGCGGTCAGCATGTCGAACTCGGCGATGAGCGTGACCGGGTTGACCACCACGCCATTGCCGATGAGCGACGTGATGTGCGGATAGAGCACGCCCGACGGCGTCAGCTGGAGCTTGAACACATCCTGCCCGCGCATGACCGTGTGTCCGGCGTTATCGCCACCCTGGTAGCGCACGACCATCGCCGTCTGCTCGGCCAGGAAGTCGGTCGTCTTGCCCTTGCCCTCGTCGCCCCATTGCAGGCCGACGATCACCGTGGCCGGCATCAGCGGGGCCCGGGCGGGGTCGGGGTTTCGGCCCGTCGGCAAAGGAACGGGCCCCTGGAAAGGAAAAGGCCCCTGGCCTGCTGGCCCGGGACCCGGATAGACCTCTCCCGCATCAGTCCGCCGATCGCTCGACGGATCGCCATCGCCTGGTCGCTCGGACGTCTCACGGGACGGCCGATGCGCCGTCGAAGCGCGATCGCTGGCCTCCAGATATGGGGGGTCGCCCGCGGGGTTTCGAGGACGGCCGGAGTATAGCAGCCGGCCACGGTCGAAACCCGTCCAGGCCATCCTTTCGGAGCCGCCGCTGGTGATGGCCCTGGCGCCGCAGGCGTTCCTGGCGTGGCGCCGCAGGCGTTCCTGGCCTGGCGCCACACGCGTTCCAACGGACCGCCGAAAGCGAGCTCAGCCGCGTTTGGAACGACCCACGTCCCCATTCGGGGCCGGAACGGGCCGATCCGGGCTACTCCTTCGTCGCTTGGAACGGTCCTGGCGCCACATTGCGCTTGAGCAACGTCCGACCTTCGCGGGATCCGGCGCAGCGGCGGCCACCGCGCGCCGCGCGATCCCGAGCACCGCAGGCTGCGGAACCAGCGCCCGTGTTCGGTCGGTCAGGTACCACCGGGAGCCCAAGGCCCGGACCTCCGGCGGGTGCGCCGGAGCAGCGGCGGCACCTAGCCTTTGGAGGTGATGCGCCTTCTCGGGGTCCTGGCGCTCGCGGCTCCGGTCGCGGTCGGGATCCTGTTCCTGATCGTCCCGAACGCCATGGACTCGTGGTCGGACGCAGGAACCCGCTCGGTCCTCGCGGCCCTCGTCGCCGGAGCTCTCGGGGTATCCCTGACCACGGGCCTGATGGCGACCTATCTTCGACACGGTTTCGGCCGCCTGATCAAGGCCGCGGAGCAGATCGCGAGTGGCGACTACACGACCAACGTCCGGCCGGGCGCGGGCCTGGAAGGTCGGCTCGGCACCGCCGTCAACGAGATCGCGCGGACCCTCGCCGAGACCTACGACCGCGCCACGATCGATCGACTGACCGGCGTCGCCAATCGCCAGGCCGTCCTGGCCGAGCTGTTCACGGAGGCCGAGCGTGCGTCGCGCTACGAGCGACCCCTCTCCGTCGCCTTCGTCGACATCGATCACTTCAAAAGTGTCAACGACACCTACGGCCACGCGGCGGGTGACGCCGTCCTGCGCGGAGTGGCCCGGACGATGGCCGAGAACCTTCGCACGAGCGACATGATCGGTCGCTACGGAGGCGAGGAATTCATGCTCATCCTGACCGAGACCGGAGTGGATGAGGCCGCGATCCTGACCGAGAAATTGCGCACCAGCGTCCAGCGCCAGCGTTATCCCATCGGCGGTGGGCAGTCGATCTCGGTGACGATCTCGGTCGGCGTGGCCGGCGGATCCGGCCAGCACCTGCGGATGGAGACGCTCGTCCGCGATGCCGACACGGCGATGTACTCGGCCAAATCGCTGGGTCGCAACCAGACCTACATCTTCGCCGAGCCCGACGACGATGCCCGAGTCCCACGCGCTCCGATCTCGGCCGCCGGACGGGCCGAGCCATACAGATCGGCGAGGTCGCGCGCCAGGCCGCGACGGCTGCCCTGACCTCGGTCCTCGCGCCCCTGCCCCACAATCGAGGCCAGCCTTCGGCGCTCATCGCCTCGATCGTCGTGGCGCTCGCCAGGCAGCTGGATCTGCCAGCCGCCGAGATCGATCGCCTGCGCCCGGCGGCCCTGCTGCACGATCTTGGCAAGGTCGCGATCCCGGCTGACATCCTGGAGAAGCCCGGCGCACTGACATCGGGCGAGTGGCGGACCGTCGTCCAGCATCCGCGCATCGAGCAGGTCATCCTGGAGCAGGCGGCCGCCCTCAAGGACGCCGTGCCGATCATCCTCCATCACCACGAGCGCTACGCCGGGCACGGGTATCCGTACGGCTTGCGGGCCCACGAGATCCCGCTGGGGGCCCGGATCGTGGCGGTGGCCGACGCCTACGACGCGATGGTCCACGACCGCTTCTACAAGCGGGCGGTCACGCATGAGGCGGCGCTGGCGGAGTTGCGTCGGCATGCCGGAACGCAGTTCGACCCGGAACTCTTGGAACTCTTCTGCGACCTGTACGGATCCGTGGCCCCCGAACCGGATCAGACCGTCCTGGCCATGATCGCGACCTCGGATGCGCATCCGAGCCCCGGCGTCCACTCGTCCACGAGCGGCATGGACGCGGGACCGCGGCGGCGTCGGCGGACCGACCAGGACGTGTACTCGGCCGAGAGCGCCGCCGACAAGTCCGGGATGCGTGCGGGATGAGCGCCCCCCGCTAGTGTCCGTTGTGTCATCCCGCCGGAGACGCAGGGTCGAGCCAGGTGCAACCGGCCGACCGGGAAGGAGATCGGACCGTGAACAAGGTCCTGCTCACAG
>Ga0136611_10002419_pt1 | contig 12959 bp, 4 predicted proteins | sample AntDrymUQ2232306_2_FD_106645 | JGI IMG/M metagenome (GOLD analysis project Ga0136611, IMG submission 106645) | Polar desert sand microbial communities from Dry Valleys, Antarctica - metaG UQ223 (23.06) | ecosystem: Environmental > Terrestrial > Soil > Desert | place: Antarctica: Dry Valley... | reverse complement strand
TCGATGGCTTCGTCCGGCCCGACATTACGATTCCCCTTTCCGAATCGCTGATCGACGGAGCATCTTACGGGTTGAATTGGGCCGTGCTCGCCCGAATGGCGATGACGCTCGATAGCCCCGACCTCCGCGCCGCCCGCCTCACGGGGTTGACCGGCAAATTGCACGACGCCAAGTTCGTCGAACCGGCCGCTGTCGCATCCTCCGCCGCACTCGCACTCCGCGCCCAAGCCTACCCGCCGGAACGCAGCATCACGCTGGCGTTCAAGAGTGGGCACTCGCGCACGCTCCGCATCGGCGGCGTCTCCCGGCTCAGCACCCGCATCGAAACGCCCCCGCAGCTCAATCCGATGGCTCCGCCGCCGATGCCGCGCATCGTCGAAGACAAGTACTACTTTGCGAAATTCGAAGACAACCCGCTCGTCTTCGAAGTGAAGGCCGACAAGGTCGATGGCCTCTTCGCCCCGTCCGACGAACTTCGTGACGCCGCGCTTGCGCGGTTCAATACCCCCGAGGTGAACGAACTGCGCATCAAGCCGGCAGGGGGCACGTCCTTCACACTCACGCGCAAGCTCGGCGTGAAGGATGCCGAGAAAGATGAGGATAAGCAGGATCGCTGGTACCTCGGCGACCGGCTCGCCGAGAGCGCGAAGGTCACCGATTTCCTCGATTCGCTCGGCAAACTCGAAGCGAAAGCACCCACCGATCGGCTCGACGAGGTCGGAGCCTCGGGCGGGTACTTCGGAAATTTGCTGGTTTCGACGGTGACCGTGATCGCTCAAGCCCGCGTCCCCGAAGGCGACACACCACCACCCGCGCGCACCTACACGTTCGAGATCGGCAAGCACGACGCCGCGAAGAAGAAGCTCGCGGTGCAGCTCGCCGGCTGGCCGCGCGTCAACCTCGTGGACGATGCGCTGCTCAAGTCGATCGAGCGACCCGCCGTCGCCTACCGTAGCCGCAAGCAGTACGACACGGCCGAACTCAAGCTGACGAAGCTCGGCATCACCGAGACGAAGCGCGTCGCCGACAAGGACGAAGAGAAGTCGCTGCTCGAACTGACCTCGAAGCCGAAGGGGGGTGGCCCCGCGCTCGATTGGGAACTCGTCAAACCCGTGGCCATCGCCGCCGATGCCGCGAAGGTCGCGAAGCTCGTCGAAGACATCACACGACTCGACGCCGTGGAGTACCTCGATGAGAACCCCAGCGATACCGACCTCGCCGACAAGTACGGCTTCAAGCCGAGTGCGAAGCCCGAACTGAAGGACGCCCGCCGACTGACCGTGAACCTCGGGTTCACCGGCAAGAACGCGGTGCCGGAAACGCTCGCGCTCGCGATGCCGAAGCCGGGCGAGATCTTCGCGCGGCGCAACGGCACCGGGCCGATCTTCACGGTCGCCAAGGAACTGACCGACGCCCTCGACCGCGGCGCGCTCGACCTGCTGCCCCTCCAATTGTGGAGCGCGTCACCGGACAAAGTGACCGCACTCGAAATCGGCCGCGGCGCGGAGAAGTACAAACTCGCGGCGGACGCCGGCAAGTGGAAGCTCACCGGGCCTTTTGAGGCGAGCGCCTCCGCGAACGACGTGTTGCCGCTCGCGGGCCAGTTCGGGAACCTCAAAGCGATCCGATACGACGCCCTCGCGGTCGATCCGAAGCACGGCTTCGACAAGCCCACCCTCACGGTCGCGCTGACGATTCGCGAGCCGAAGCCCGATTCCAAGACGACGCCTCCGGAAGAGACGCCGGTGACACGGACGCTGCTCATCGGGAACCCGGTCGCGGATAATCCCGGCGCCCGCTACGCGAAGCTCGCGGACGGTCCGAATCCCGCCGTGTTCCAGATCCCCGATGCGGCCGTCAAACTCGCCGACAAACCGGCCCTCGGCTGGCTCGACCGCAACCTGCTCATGCTCGATCCGTCGAAGGTGACGAAGGTGCAGATCGCCGGGCCGACGCCCGAGGGGAGCCTGACGCTCGTCGCCGACAAGCTCGATTGGAGACCCGAGGGGGCCGCGTTCCCGCTCGACAAGCTCCTGGTCGGCAACCTGCTGATGAACGCCACGAACCCGCCGGTACTCCGCCTCGCGGCCTATGGCCCGACCGTGAAGTGGGCCGACTACGGCCTCGAGAAACCGGCGTACACCTTCACGCTCACCACGTCCGAGAAGCCGCAGCCGGTCGTGCTGAAGCTCGGCAAGGAAGAGCCGACGGGCGAGCGCTACATCCGCATCGGCGACGAGCCAGCCGTCGGCGTCGTCAGCGGGGCCACCACGGCGGGCCTGGCCCGCGGCAAGCTCGAACTCGCCGATCGTGGCCTGCTCGCCTTCGACCCCGCGAAGCTCACGTCGATCGTCCGCAAGAAGGGCGCGGACGCCTTCGAACTCACGAAGGTCGCCGACAAGTGGGAAGTGCAGAAACCGGCGAAGTTCCCCGCCGACCCGCTGACGGCCGAGGAACTCGCCGATGCGCTCTCGCGCTTGCGGGCGACGAAGGTCGCCGCAATCGGCGCGAAGGATATGAAGCCCTACGGTCTCGATACCCCGGCGGCCGAAGTCGTGCTCACCGTCGCGGACGGTCCGAAGCCGGTCGCGTTCACGCTGAAGATCGGCAAACCCTTGGAGGACGCGAAGCCTGCGGGGGATCGCTTCGTACAACTCGTCGATGGAAGCGAACCGATGGTGAAGGTCGTCGCCGGGGCTGCCCTCAACAAGCTCCTCGGCGAGCCGATCAAGTTCAAGGAGCGGTTGCTGAACACCGGCCGCTTCGTGGATGCCGACCGCGTGGACATCGAGCGCGGGGATCGCAGGGCGACGTTCGCTAAGGTCGATGGTACATGGAAGATGACGGCCCCCGTCGCGGCCGAAGCGGAGCAGGCCGACCTCGACGAACTCGTGAATGCCGTCGCGAAGTTCCGCGCCGACGAACTCGTCGCCGAGAAGCCGGGCGACCTCAAGCCCTTCGGCCTCGACTCCCCGCGCGCGAAAGTGAAGTTCCTGCTCAACGACAAGGAAGTGCTCAGCGTCCTCGTCGGTGCGTCCGAGAAGGACGGCCCGCGCGCCCATGCGATGGTCGAGAAGGGGGAACTCGTGGGGCTGCTCGACGCGGGCCTGAGCGCGAAGTTGCTCGGCGAATATCGAAAGCGGGCCGTCTGGTCGGGCGTGGACGCCTCGCAGGTCAACGTGCTGACGATCAGCGACGGCAAGGCGAGCTTCGCCATCCGCAAGGCCGGTCAGGCCTGGGTCGATACCGAGAAGCTCACCGACAGCTTCGACGCGGCCAAGATCACTGAAGTCCTCGCGGCCCTCGCCGGCCTCAAGGCCGAGCGGTACGTCTCAGACAAAGACGCGAACTTGGAACTGTATGGGCTGAAGGAACCGAAGCGCGTGATCGTCGTGAGCCTGCAGGAGGGCCGCGCGACGAAGTCGCTGCAACTCGGAGCCGAGGTCGGTGGAACGAACGGCAAGCAGGTTTACGCCCGCATCAACGAGCCGGGGCGCACCGACGTGTTCGTGCTGAGCGAAGCCGACACCGCGAAGCTGATGCGCGATCGTGCGGGGCTGATGGCGAAGAAGTAGGGCGGTCGAACGCGTTTCTGCAAGTCCGTTACTGACGGTCGGCAAAGCAAACGCCGAGCCATCTTCGCCCGCAGGGCGCTCGAACGTAGACCGGGGTTTCAACCCACGTCGCGCATCGTCTCTCTTCCAAGATCGCCTGGGACTGAAGCCCCAGGCTACGATCGTGCGCCCTGCGGGCGAAGAAATCGCTTCGGTGCTTTTACATCTCTGACGGTCGGTGGCCCGGCGCACCCACGAGGGAGCGATACTTCGTCGCTTGCGCGTCGGATCGAGGGGGAATCCCCTCATCCATCCACCTGGCGCCACTGCGTGATATCGAGCCGGACGTGCGGGCTGGTCTGCATCGTCTCGGGCGCTCCGTGGTACGCGGCCGACCACGTCGGCCCGAGTTGCGGGAGCGCGGCGAGCGGCACGTTCGAGTACTCGCGGTAGAAGACGGCTTCGTCGGCCGTGGCGAGCGTCGTCGCGTTCTGCGGGAGGATGTGCTTCGCCTGATCCGCAATGGCGGCCCCTCCGGCCCCGTCGGGAACGCCGAAGACGGTCACTTCCGAGCGCGCCCAAAGCCCGCCCGAAACGATCACCGGTTCGGCTTCCGAATGCTTTTTGACGATGGCCTGCCCGAAGGCCGCTTTCGTCGGGAACTTCTGCTTGAGCATCCCGGCGAAGTCCACGTCGCCGAGGCGGTCGTTCAGGTAGCCCCGCGTCGCCGTGCGCAGCACGCGGAGCAGCTTCTCGGATCCGGCGGAGTTCATGCAGGCCTCGTACAGCCCGCCGAACTCCTGCAGGATGTCGTGCTGGACGCGGTGTTCGAGTTCGACGAGGTCGTCGTCGGTCATCACTCTCAAGAAGCGCTGGGCGGCCTCCTCGATGCTGCTACATCCGGCGGGCAAAAGGTCGGCCGCCCCCGCGCGGGGCGCCATCGCTTCCGATTCCGCCACGAGTTGCAAAAGGTTCTGCTGCGCTTTCGCGCGGCAGGCGCTCACCTCCGCCAGGCGCAGTTGCAGAACCTCCAGCAAGGGCTGATAGACGGCCGTCATCTTGTCGGCGATCAGAGCGCGGTATCGTGCGGTCGGATATTCCCTCAGGGAATCGATCAGTTCCGCAGGCGCCAGCTTTTTCATTCCGCGCTGAGAACCCAGGCTGTAGATCACCCGCTCGTAGGCGGCGCTCGCCGAAGCTTCCGACGCGGCCGCACGGGCGCGGAGCGACTCGTGCGCCGAGGCGATGCCGCCGAGGAGGTGCCGCACCGCCTCTTCGGTTCCCGCGAAGCGGAAGTCCGGCGTATCCATCAGAGCGGGGAGCAGGCTGGCGAATTCCGCTTTGGCGGCGGCGAGGATTTCGTCCCCGGCCGCTGCGATCGCGTCTTCGACGGCGTTATTCGCCCGCCCGGGGCTTTCGCGGGGGATGCCCAGCACCTGTGTGAATTGGGCGAGGGCGGACGCCACCTGTTCGGACTCCGGCCCTTTGGCCCGCCACCCCTTCGGTAAGAGCGGATCGCAGACCCCCCCGATCCAAGCGTCGATGTGGCGACCTGCGGCCGCGTCGGCTCGCCTGCGCAGCGCCTTCGCCATGTGCTCGCTCCCCAAGCCGAACCGGTGCCAAATTTGCTCGGCCCATAGCGGGATCACGGCGTGGAGGTGCTTCGGATCGGGCGTGACCCAATTCCCGAAAAGCACGGGGGCCATAATGCGGGCCGTGCGGGCGACCACTTCGCGGCGCGGCCAGCCGAATCGCGTCAATCCGAATGTGTGGATCTCGCTGCCCGTCGTGTGTAGGGGCAGGAGACGGGCGCCGTCCGCCGCACGCCCGAGTCCGGTTGCGAGGTCGAGCTTCAGGAATTCGACGATCTTTTGGAGCGGATCGGGCGGATCGGCGTATCGCGGATTCGGGGCCCGCGTGCGAACCGGGATCCGCGTAATGCCCGACAGCCGAACCGAGCCCGAGCGGTTTATGGCCTCGACCGTCCCGGAACCCTTCAGGGAAGAGATACTCCGGATGCCCGAACCCGAGCCGACAGGCGCAGCGGCCGGGGCACTGTCCAGACCCGGTACGACGAAGGCCCGCGTGAAGGGGGCTCCGCGATCCCGAATGTTGCCGTGGAGGTCATCGTAGGAAGCTTCGAAAGTCGTTTCGGGGTCGCTGAAGTGGTTCAGTTCGGTGAGGGACGCGAACGTATTGGCGAGCGCGGTGGGATTCGCCCGGTTCGCGGTGCTGTCCGGCGGCACGAGCAAGAGGCCGGTCACGTCGGGAGCAGAGTAACCGATGCGCTTCAGGCGGGCGCGGATCGCATATGCGAGGTCGAGGAACATGCCGCTGCCGGTTCCGCCACCGAGACCGGCGACGATGTAGATGCGGGGCCGGTTCGTGCGCTTGTCGAGTCCGGTACTGGCCATCGCCGCAGTGATTGCGGTCGGTTCGAGGCACGCGTCGAGTTCGATCTGGATCTTCTGCATGATCGTGCGGTAGTGATCGCAGAAAGCGAGGCGTCCCAGCGCGCGCAGGCCCATCGTCGAGGGATTGCGTGCGATCCTGTGGAAGATTAGCGTGTCGAACCAGCCTTCCGTCAGGATCCGGCCATTGTTGCGCGGCTTGAGGTAGTGTGCGGATCGATTCAGCCGGGTGGCGATGAGATCCTCTGGCGGCATTGGGTTTAGCCACTCTTCGACCTTGGTACCCGCGAGTTCGATGGCTTCGGGATCGCTGTCGATGCCGATGAAGCGGAGGAGGGGCAAGCATTCCATCGAGCCGAAGTGCTCTTCCAAAGATTGGCGCAGCCGCTGGACGATTTGCAAGCCCGTGTACCCGAGGCCTATGACGAGGGCGGGGCGGATCGGGCCGGATCCCGTCTGCTCGAGCGGTGCCGCACGCTCGGGCGGTGCGGAGGTTTCGACGAGGCCGCGCGGATAGGGGGTATGATCCATTTCGAAGCAACACCCCGCGTCGACCCCGAATGACACGGGCGTTATCTGATTCGAATCGCCGGGGTGGCCGAACGCGGGACGCGCGCCGTGGGCTGGAGTCACCCCGCTGCCCACCGGCACGACTGCATCCGCTCGAACCGAGACCGCGACGGCCACGTTGGCCCCTTGTCGGATGGCCTGCACCATGCTCGACACGTTCGGGAAGCGGTCGTCGGGCTTCTTGGAGAGGGCCTTCGCCAGCGCGGAGCGCTCGTTGGCCGGCGAGGGGAGCAAGTTCGGCGGAGCCTGCAAGTGCTGCATCAGGAGCTGCTGCATGCTGTTGCCGTCGAACGGCCGCTGCCCCGTGAGCAGTTCCTGATAGACGCAGGCGAGGCTGTACTGATCGCAGAAGCGGGACACGAACCCGTCGAACGTCTCGGGGGCCGCGTAGACCGGCGTGATGCCGCCCGTGACGGACGCGACGAGGCCTTCGAGATCCTTGACCTGGCCGAAGTCGGCGACCTTCACGTGGTTGTACAGGAGGAACAGGTTCTGCGGCTTGATGTCGAGGTGCTGCAACTGGTGCTTGTCGTTCATCAGGTCGAGCACTTCGGCCGTCTCGGCCATGTACTGCAGCAGTTCCTCGCGCGGGATGCCCTGCCGCCCCGCCGCGCGGTGCTCGCGGAAGCGATCCCAGAGGTTGCAGTCGGCGAGTTCCATGACGATGACGAGCCGGCCCTCGACGATGTCGTACCGGTCGAGCGTCAGCAGGTACGGGTGGCGCACGGTTTTGACGCGCTTCAGCGCCTTCAATTCCTGCTCGGCGAAGCGGTGGGAATCGCCGTCGGTGTGCCGGAGATCGCCGAAGATGACCTTCGCGGCTTTGAAGATGCCGCCGGGGGCCTCGCAGCGCCAGACCTCGCCGAAGCCGCCGCTGCCGAGGCGATCCATCAGCTTGTAACCGGGGATCGGCTCGGCGCCGGTTTGGAACGAGAAGGACATGGTCGGGGACCTCGGATCGGCTTGCGGATGCGGGAATGCGGACTCGGAATTATTTCGGGACCGGCATCATCGGTTCCCGCCAAACGACGTCGATGCGGGAGTGCGGCGACTGATCGACGGTGCGGAAGCTCTGGTAGGCGGCCCGGCCTTCGTCGCCGAGCTGCGGGAGTTCCGCCAGTGGCATGCGCGGGAACTCGCGGAGCAGGACGATGTCGTCGGCCAGCACGGCCGGGATGAATTCGATGCCGGGGTTCGCGTCTGCGGCGAGCCGGCGGAGCCGTTCGCCCGCCGCTCCCTCGGGGGCGGCCAGCAGCGTCGCTTCGAGCGGCGGCGGCTGCGTTCCCGCTCCGAAAAGGGTCGGCAGCGCGTCGTCGAACATCTTGCTCAGCACCGCTTCGCACTCCGGGCCGGAGCCGCGGTAGAGGTCGAGGGCTTCGGCCGGGTTCGCCCTTTCGAGGCGCAGGTCGAGGAACGTCCGGGCCGCCTGCGAGAGCATCGGCGCGAACTCCGCGCTCCGTTCCGGACTGAGGCAGAGGTTCACGAGCTTGCCGTACTTCGCCTCGATCTGCGACTGGAGCGCCCGGTCGAACTCGAAAATCTCGTCGGGCGGCATCGCGGCGATGAACCGCTCGGCGGCCGCGCTCAGATCCGCGCACCCGGTCGGCAGGATGAAGGTGCCCGATTCGGAATCGGCATCCGCGGTACGTTCGAGGTCGAGCGTGCCGGCGAAGCTTTCGAGCCGCGTGCGGCAGTAGCCGACGTCGCGGAGGTATTCGGGGATGTTGCCGAGCAGGCCGCGGTAGAGCGTCAGCGCCGCCGATACGATGAGGCAGCGGCAGCGCTTGCGGGGGTAAGCCGCCAGGGTTTCGAGGAGTTCGGCCGTGATCGCCCCTTTGCGCGAGACGAGGCCGCCGAAGCCGCCGGCCGAATTCAGATTTCCGATGAGCGGGAAGAGCCGGGCGAACGATTCGGTGACGGCGAGGCGGAGCGGGCCGCACTCGGCCTCCAGCAATTCGATCGCCTCTTTCAGACGGCCGGTGATCTGGTTCATCGCCTCTTCGGCGCCGGCCAAGCGGTACTGCGGCTGCTCGATGAAAGAGACCGCGATGTCCGATAGGTGGGCCTCCGTTTCGAGCATGACCTTCGTCGCTTCGGCTTCGATGAACGCTTTCATCGACGGCGCGGCGGCGCTCGCCTCCGCTTCGGGCTTGCCCACGAGCTTGACGAGCTGGTCGAGCGCTTCGACGGCGGCCATCGCATCGAGTTTGCCCGACCCCGGCGTGCGCGCTTTGAGGGAGTTCACCACGGCGTCGAAGACGACTTCGGCGCTCTCGCCCATGCCCGTCCGCACGGAGGTTTCGAGGCGGTCGAGCAGCGCCTCCGGGGCCAGCCGGTATTTGGCCCACTGGTCGGTGAGCCACCAGGTGATCGGTTCGCGGAGGTGCGTCGATTCGCGATCCGACCAGCGCCGCAGCAGGTGCAGCGCGAAGCGCTTCGTGATCGCCGTGAGGATCTCGGGGCGCGGCCAGCTCAGGCGGTAGAGGCCGACCGGCTGCACCACCGGGCCGGAGTACGGGTCGTAGGGCGAGACGGAGCGGACGTAATCCGCCGCGCGGCCGATGGGGGTGAACAGCTCCAGAAACAGACCGCGAGCCACCGCGCCGGCCGAGCGGTCGCGATCGCGCGTCCGCATTTTCCGTGGGAGCTGGAAGATGGCCGTGCGGTCGAACGGGGTTTGGCTGTCGATGATCGGCGGTTCCGCGGTATCGAATCGCGACTTGTAAGGTTCACCCGAGGCGTAGTGATTCATCTCGGCCAGCGCCGCGAAGGCGTTCGCCGAGGCCATCCGCGGCGCGTTCTTGTCCGCCGGCGGAAGCAGGAGAATTCCGACCGACTCCGGTTTGCGGTAGCCGACCTGCTTGAGTTCGTGCCGCAGCAGATAGGCCGCGTCGAGGAACGCGCCGCTCCCCGTACCCCCGGCGAGATTCGCCACGATGTAGGCCCGCGCCTGATTCGTCCGCATCCCCAAGCCGGTCTGCTTCGCGGTCTTATCGATGAGGTCGTCGCTCAGCACGGCTTCGATTTCCTGGCGGATGCGCACGGCGACCGCGCGGTAGTGATCGCAGAACGCGAGGCGGCCGAACGCGCGCCGGCCGTCGGCGGGGCCGGGGTTCTTCGGCAGTTGGTACAGCGTCCCCGGCGGCAGCCACTGATCGACCGGCGGCAGGCCATCGCGCTGGAGGTAGTGAGCGGGCCGGTTCAGCTTCAAGTGGACCATTTCGTGCGGGAGCAGCGCGTCGTCGCCCCGGCCCGCTTGTGCGATCGCGTCTCCGTCGGTGTCCAAGTAGAGGAACCGCACGGTCGGAATCGCCCCGGCCCGTCCGAAGCGGACGCGCACGAATTCGCGGAGCCGCAGGAGGACGGCGAGGCCCGATTGACCGATGCCGACGATGATTGCGGGGAACAAGACGCCCGTGCCTTCTCGCGGCGGCGGCGCGATCCCCAACTCGCTCATCAGGCCGGTCTCGACCACCGAACCGCGCTGCTGCGTGAGTGCCAGCGCCGGGCCGGCGACCTGCGCCGCCCCACGAGGCGTGACGAGTTTGGGAGTCACCAGCCCCGGCAAGAGATTCTGCAACGCGCTGCCGCCGCCCGGACGCGGGGTCGGGGTGCCGTGGGCGGAGGGCGAAACCGCGTGCGTGAGGGCGGCGCTGCGGGCCTCTTGGAATGCGGTCGCCGGCATCGTCCGATCGGAGACGCGGTGAGCCGGAGCCGGGGTGCCGCCCCCCCGAGACGAGGAGGATTGCGGCGCGGGGAGCGGGAGCGCCCGCGCATCGATGGGCTGAGCGTCCGCGCTTTTCGGAGCGTGCAGCAGCAGCTTCACCATCTCGGCGCAGGTCGGCCAGCGGTCGTGCGGCGTCTTGCTCAGTGCGCGGGCGATGATGGCCCGGTCGTGCAGCGGCAGCGAGGAGACGTCCGGCGCTTCCCGGATGTGCTGGAGCAGGAGCTGCTTCGTGTTCGCCCCGTTGAACGGGCGCTGGCCCGTGAGCAGTTCCTGGTAGACGATGGCCAAGCTGTACTGATCGCTGTACCGCGTGACGTACCCCTCGAACGTCTCGGGCCCCGCGTAAACGGGCGTCACGCCGCCGGTGACCGTGGCCCGCGCCCCTTCGAAGGCCTTCGCCAGTCCGAAGTCGGCGACCTTGACGTGGTCGAAGACGAGGAAGAGGTTCTGCGGCTTGATGTCGAGGTGCTGGATCTGGTAGTGCGTGTTCATCAGGTCGAGCGCTTCGGCCGTCTCGTGCATGTAGCGCAGGAGTTCGTCGCGGGGGATGCCGCAGAGGCCCGCGAGGCGGCATTCCCGGAAGCGATCCCAGAGGTTGCGGTCCGCCAGCTCCATGACGATAATGAGCTGGCCTTCGATGATGTCGAAGCGTTCGAGCGAGAGGATGTACGGATGCCGGATCGTCTTGACCCGGTGGAGGGCCTTGAGTTCCTGCTCGGCGGCGCGGCCTTCGTCCTCGGTGTTGTCGAGATTGCCGAAGACGAACTTCATCGCCTTGAGGAAGCCGCCCGGCGCTTCGACTTTCCAGACTTCGCCGAAGCCGCCGCGGCCGAGGCGTTCGATGAGGCGGTAGCCGCTCAGTTGATCGGGGAGCTTGCCCATCGCGGCGGGGTTGATGGCCATGCGGACGGCTTCCAAAACGGTGGCCCCGGCGCTCGCATCGGGGGGTTGCAAGATCGCGCCTGCGTATCTCTTAGTTCACATCCGGCATTTGGCAAAAGCGCGATGTTCGGCCCGACCCTGAATTCCGTCAACTTCCCGAGGGTCGTCCGGCGATTGCGGTGCGACGCGAATCTTGATTCTCGATTCCGGTCATTGTGAGGCCACCCTCTGTGGAAGCAGGAATAAGCTGGAATCACGAATCGCGCTGGAACCGGCAGAAGATTCAGCCCCGGCCTGAAAATGCCCGACGTCCTTTACGCCCTCTCCGTGAAGCAGCCCTGGGCGGCACTCCTCGTCGCCGGTCGCAAGACCGTCGAGGTGCGGACGTGGCCGGTTTCCCGACGCGGACCGGTGCTCATCCACGCCTCCAAAGTTCCCGACCTCCGCCCGGAAGGGTGGGCCGCGATCGACACGCCCGAACTGGAGGCGCTCGCTCGGCTGCGGGGCGGAATCGTCGGCGTCGCGGAACTCGCCGACTGCATCCGCTACGACACGCCCGATGCGTTCGCGGCCGATGCGCCCCGGCACTCCAACGCCCCGGATTGGTTCCGCCCGCCCCGGATGTACGGCTTCGCTTTCGAGAGCGTCCGCGCCGTGCCGTTCGTCCCGTGGACGGGGAATACTTTCTTCTTCGCCCTGCCGGGGTACACTCTCCCTGAGCCGCCGGCGACACCCGATGCGCCCACCCCGGCGATCATCTGGGTCGATCCGCCCGAAGGCTCGCGAAAAGGAATTCCCGCACCATGACCGCACCCTCCCGCCTGCTCATCAGCGTGCGCTCGGCCGACGAGGCCGCCGTCGCCCTCGCCGCCGGGGCCGATCTCATCGACGTGAAGGAGCCGGCCAACGGCCCGCTCGGCATCGCCCACCACGAAGTCCTCGCGGCCGTGCTCGCCGCCGTGAAGGGGGCCGTGCCCGTCAGCGCCGCGCTCGGCGAGTGGACGCCCAACGCCCTCACCGACGTCCACTGGCACCTCCAGCTCCCCGTGCAGTTCATCAAGTGGGGACTGGCCGGCTACGGTAACAAGCCCGGCTGGGGCGAAGACCTGCTCGACATGCGCCGGCAGATCCGCACCGGCACGGAAGTGGTGCTCGTGGCCTACGCCGACTGGGAGCGGGCCAAGTCGCCGCCGCCGGGGGAAGTGGTGAAGTTCGCGAAGCGCTTCCGCTACAAGGCCGTGCTGATCGACACGTTCCTGAAAGACGGTTCGACCGTGCTCGACAGCCTGCCTCTGCCGGAACTGACGACGCTGCTGACGAGCTTGAAAGCCGGCCGCATCCCGGTCGCACTCGGCGGATCGCTGAAGCTCGAACAGCTCAAGCAGTTGAAGCCGCTCGCGCCCGATTGGTTCGCCGTGCGCGGGGCCGTCTGCGCCGGCGGCACCCGCGATGGATTGCTCGACCCCATCCGCATTCAGAAGTGGAAGGCGGCGCTGGCGGGGTGAGTCTTGTAGGTTGAGCCGAGTCATCAAGGCCGGATATTCGCGAATCGTCGGACCTCGACGACTCGGCCAGAACGACAAGCTTGCCAAGGCGGTCGCGAAGGATGGCACTCCAACTTTCGGGAGCGGCCGAATAACAGCGTTCACCTGCGCCGGCCGCTTCGGGACGGCGTCAGATATAACGCATTGTTCGGCCGGACCCCGCTGCTTGATCCGGCATTATGACCATTTGCCTTCAACCCACTTCGAGCGGGTGTCATGCTCGAACATCAACCGGCCGCAATAGACAAGACAGACTCATGGTTCTTGCACC
>Ga0136611_10002418_pt1 | contig 12960 bp, 24 predicted proteins | sample AntDrymUQ2232306_2_FD_106645 | JGI IMG/M metagenome (GOLD analysis project Ga0136611, IMG submission 106645) | Polar desert sand microbial communities from Dry Valleys, Antarctica - metaG UQ223 (23.06) | ecosystem: Environmental > Terrestrial > Soil > Desert | place: Antarctica: Dry Valley... | reverse complement strand
GTCCGGGGTGTCCGGACTCACAGTCCGGGGTCGGGGGAGGCAGGAGGGTGTAGGTCGACGCCTTCCCCTTCGCGTGCTTCACGCCGAGATAGGCGGCGGCGCGAAGGGTCCCGATGGCACGCCGAACCTGCCGGTCGGAGCAGCCGAGGTACCCGGCGATCGTCGCCTCAGCGGGCCGACAGTCGCCTGTCATCGTCTCCGCGTGGATGGCTAGGCAGGTGTAGACAGCCACCTCATAGGCACCCAGTCGGCGGTCTGTGACGAGCTGCCGGTGGATGCGGGCGTGGTCCCACCCCCGGCTGTCCTCGCCGAGCCACACCGGCCGCTGTGAACGGGTCACGGTTCGGGTATCGTGCTCATAGGGCGACTTCTCCTCGCTCTCGTGCCGCTCATCCCCGTGCCGGGAAGCTCCGGGGGTGGGCGGTGCACCATGTCCGGTGCGAAGCACATGCTAGCGGTCATGGCCGTGAACCACAGCGAGCACGCCAGCAGCGAACGCCCGCAACGTCACGCACCCCTCCACCCGCACCACCGCCGCCTGCACCGTCGTATGATCCCGACCGAACAAGCGACCCAACTCAGGGAACGACATGTCGGTCGACGCCCGCACCACAGCCATCGCCACCTGCCGCGCTCTCGTCACAGACGGTGACCGTGAGTGGAGCAGCTCGAAACGGTCAACGGCGAACAGGCGGCCTGTGACAGCCAGGATGAGCGCTGCCTTCTCAGCGTCCGTTGGGGCGGGGACGGTGGCCGTCAGGGCGGCGTGAAGGGCCTCAGGCGGCAACGTGCGAGTCATGCCGGGTCCACCTTCGACGGGACGACCAGTGCGACACCGAGAGCGGTCACAGCCGGCGGGTACGCGAGGTAGTCGATCGCCCGCCGCAAGATCGCAGGGTCATCCTTCGCCGCCGGCAACAACCGCTTGTTGCAACGGGCGCAGCACAGTCCCCGCACAAGGCCCGTCTGGTGGTCATGGTCGACGTGGAGCATGTACGGCCGGGTGCCCTGGCAGATCGCGCACCGGCCGCCCTGGTGGGCGAGGATGGCCGCGTACCCGGCCCGGTCCAAGCCGTACACCTTCTTCACCCTGGCGGCGTGCGCTGACGCCTTCCGGGCCTTCCTGGCCTGCGTCGGCGTCAACTTCTTCTTGACAGTCATTGCCACTCTCCGTTGTCGTCGGGTTGGTTGTCGTCAGGCAGGTACTCGTCGCACACGCAGGACCGGGCGGTGCACCGGGCATCATCCGGGCCGCCTTCCAGGTGAAGCAACGATTCGTGGCCGCACACGCAGACAGTCATGCGGGTTGTCGTCGCGGTGGTCTTGGCGGTCGACGGCGAACAGGCTGAGCCACTGCCCCGGCTCATGGTTGGCGTAGAGGACGTCCAACCACTTCTTGATGAGGTCCGGGTCTGGTTGCGGGTCGTTGCCGGCGGCGGCGGGCATCATCGGTGGCCTCTGGTGGCTCCGAGGAGCATGGGGGCTCCCAAGGCCGCCTCGGCAAGCACGGAGCGGGCCAGCAGCGGGGGAACGGCATTGCCCCCCTGGAGTGCCCGCGCCCGCTTCGGCCCCTGCCACGGGTAGTTAGCAGGGAAGGACTGGAGTACGCCGCCTTCCCATGGCTGAAGGCGACGGGGTGGCCCGTTTACGCCATGGAGATGCAGCAGGAAGCAGTGGATGTTCCTGTTCACTGTGGGGGCAGGCCGGTTCGTGCTGATAGGCGCACGCAACCCGCCCCGCTCTGCGAATCCTGCACCTCTCTGGTAGTCCACGGTCCCGTTCCAGCCGAGCGCGTCGGCCATCGTCACCCACGGGAGGAGCGGCCCGTCGAACATTGTGCCGTCCGACCCGCCCTGGCAGTGTGAGGGTGGCGGCTTGGTTGGCTGGTGGTCTTGTGAGGCGATGAGGATGGCCCGGGTGCGGGTCTGTGGGACGCCGTAGTCGGCGGCGCAGAGCAACCCGACCCAGGTGGCGTACCCCCACCCGTTGAGCACCCGGGCCATCTCCCGCCACAGGGGGAGAACGGGCGGCACCTGCTCCAATGCGATCCACCTGGGGCGGAGGTCTCGTGCCCATCGGATCGGCTCAAGGACGAGACTGGCACGGTCGTCGCCGAGGTCGAGGCCGATGGTGGCCGGTTCGGCGCCTGCTGCGACGGCGTGAACGGCTGGGCCGAGGAAGTGCATGGCGCGGGCGCCGACGCCTTTGCCTGCGGTGGAGAACGCTTGGCACGGTGGCGAGCCGATTAGCCCGTCGGCTCGGGCGAACGCCTCGGTGGGGTAGGTGGCGACGTCGGCTCGGATGGTGTGGTGTCCGGCGGCGTGGGCGGTCTCACAGGGCCACCGTTCCCATTCGAGGCCGATGGGGTGCAACCCGAGCGGCTTGGCGCCTTCTTCCCAGCCGCCGGCACCGCTGAACAGGTTGACGCTGCTCATGCGGGGTCGGCGGTGAGGTACCACCGGGCGAGGGTGAGGGCGCCACGGACCAGGTCGGCCAACCAGGCGAGGACGGCGGTCATGTCGGCTCCCATGTCCACAGTCCCTGCTTGCCCTTGGCTGGTACCGGGGTGATCGGGACGATGTTGTCGAGCAGCCAGGCGTACCGGCCGGGCGTGAAGTCGCCGAAGGGGCGTTGGCCGTCGGTATCGGCGTTCTCTGTCTGCACCACGTCCACGAGGGTGCAGGTGGCTACGACGGCGCCCAGGGGCGCCACCCGGTCAACGAACCGGGATCGGCAGCCGGATCGGCCGCTGTCATGCTCGTAATGGGTCAGAACCGGATACGACATGCCCCGATCGGCAAGCACCCATGGTCTGACGTTGGGGCCGACCGTCAGCTGCGCCCATTCCTTGCCGGCGTGGATGGCGAGCGGCCCCCGGTACTTCGTGGACCACGACCGGGTTTCGATCGTCTTGACACCGAGGCTGATGAGCGAGGCCCACGGCTGCCGGATTGTTAGTGCTTTCATGTCGCCGCCTCTCGTGCCGCCACGATCTGCTCGAAGGCGTAGTCCGTCTCCAGCCAGTAGCCGAGGAGTTCGACCGGCCCGTCGCCATCCTCGTGCCAGTAGCCGCCGGGGCAGATGCCTTCCCGCTCCTCGGACTCACGCATCCGGATCTCGCGCAGGCCCAGCAGGTCCACCTCCGGCTGGGTCAGGTCGTAAAGCGGGTAGCTGTCCTCAGAGAGGAGGATGGCCGCTTCCCGTTCGTTCGGTAGTGAGAACTCGGTGACGACGACGGTCTTGCCGCCGCTCTCGTCGTCGTAAAGGACGGTCCACGGGTCGGGGCTCATCGGTTCTCCCGGTCGAAGTCGGCGAGTGCTTCGCGGGCGTTGTCGATGGCCATCTGCCGGTCGACGGCTCGGCCTTTCAGGTCGCTCAGGAGGAGACGGACAGCTTCCGCCAGGCGGGCGGCGGTCGGGTCGGGGGTCACGCTGTCGGCCCATCGCCGGCGACCCAAACGGGGTCGGAGTCGGCGTCCGGCTGTAGAAACTCGCCGCCGCACCAGTGGCAGCAGTCCTGCGTCCAGATGCAGTTGCAGTGATGCCGGCACGGCCGCTTGGCGGCGGCGCACACGTCGAGGGCGGCGTCAGGCTCGGCGATGCAGCAACACGAGGCACAGTCGTCGGTCGGGTCAGCCACGGCGGTGTTCGCCCTTCTCGATGTGAGCGGCCTGGTGGTGGGCTTGGAGGCCAACGACGCATCCCTTTCGGAGGTAGGCGACGATGGCGGCCCGTTCCTCGTCCCGGCCGTCCTCGACGGCCTGGTGGTACTCGCACGGGACTCGGGTGGTGGCGCACCAGCAGCCGGCACGGTCGTTGGTGGCGGTCATCCGTCGACCTCTCCGAGGCGGACGTGAGCCCCGCCTTGCTGCTCTGAGTCCAGCTCGACCAGGGCGGCGATGATGGTGCGTAGCCGGTCGAGTTCGGTGTGCTGGTCCTGCCACGACCGGGCGATCGCCAGCACTGTCGGTCTGTGCACTACGGCGTCGACGGGGTGGCTGTACCTGGACGCCTGAGCGATGAGTGCGGCGACGGTCTCGGGGGTGACGGTCACCACCCCAACCCGTCGCCGTAGCCGTTGCCGTTGCCGTTGCCGTCGCCGTCGCCGTTGCCGTTGCCGTCGCCGTCGCCGTAGCCGTAGCCGTAGCCGTCGCCGTTGCCGTTGCCGTAGCCGTAGCCGTCGCCGTAGCCGTAGCCGTCGCCGTAGCCGTAGCCGTAGCCGTAGCCGTAGCCGTAGCTGTTGCCGTAGCTGTTGCCGTGGGTCGTCTGGCTGTTCTCCCCGAGCGACGCTGCTACCGCTACCGCCACGAGCCCGGCTCGCAGTCGACGGACTGGACCATCGTCAGAATGTGGAATCGGACGGTTCCGGCTGGGTCGAGGACCGTCGCCGCCTTCGGGCCGGCGGTCAGCTCACCGAGACCCTTGGTGGTCCCCCATCGGCGGATGACCTTGGCGTCGGTGAGGGTGACCATCTCGCCGTCCTGCTGCCAGCGGCCGACGACAACCCAGCCTCGTTGGAGGACGACGATGCGGGTTTCGGCGGGGGTGGTGACGGGCTGGTAGACGATGTCGCCGACGAGGATGGTGGGCATGGGCATGGTGGTCTCCTTGGTTGTGGTTGCGGGGGTGATGGTCACCGGCCGGCCCGTTCGAGAGCGGCGGCGGCGACCAGGAGGTCGGTGGCGAGGGCGACAGCCTCGACTGCTGTGAGGTGAACCGTGTCGACCTTCTGGGTCTTGAGGCGGCGGTCCACCATCACGGCCACAGAGGGCGTGGGCACGGGGTGCAGGGGGATGTGGCTGTGGCTGTCACGGCGGCCTGGGCGGTGTACTTGCGCCCCGAGGATGCGGGCGGACAGAGGCTCGGGGGTGACGGTCACCGGGTCGCCTCGGCGGCGTCAGCGGCCCCGAGTAGGTCGATGGCGAGGCGGCGGGCAGACGGGGGCGTCAGGTGGCGACCGGGGATCGTCACCCATCCCTTGTCTGCGAGGACCTTGGGGTCGGCGACATCGAGCACCTCGGCGCCGGCTGCTACCCGTTCGGCGGCAACAAGGAGGTGTGCGACAGCAACGGCAGCCTCCGGGGTCGGGCAGGCCCAGCCGGGAGGTAGTCCCACGGGACCGCGCCTCGCCCGCACCACCCAACCCTCGAAGGGGCAGTCGGCAACCTCCCACGCGCCGTGACGCCACGCCGGGAGTTCGCTCTCCCGCTCATCTTCTTCCTCCTTCCATTCCGGGCCGAGGGCGTCGGTCATCTTTTCGGGGGTCATGTGTGCTCCTGATCGAATAGTTGGGTCTGGCGGATGGTGTGGACGTGGGAGCGGGGCGGGCCGAAGGGGCCGAGCCGTTCCACGGCACGTTCCGCCTCGTCAACGAGGTGCTGCGCGTGCTGCCACCAGCCGACGGCGTACGCGGCGACAGCCACAAGGATGAGAAGGCTGGTCACCTAGAACATCTCCATCTGGTCGGGGTCGTTCGGGATCGGGTCACGGTCAAGCAGCGACGGGCGGTCCACGTCGGTGCGGTGCTCAGCGAGAGCGCCGGCCACCGCCTTCCGCTGTCCGCTGCTCGCCTCCCGGCACTTCGCCGGCTTCGGGCAGAACAGGTCGGCGGTGTCCAACGGTCGGACGCAGTACCGGCAGGCGTTCATCGGTCAACCAGATGGGTGAGAGCGTCCTGTGTCGCATCAGCCAGGTCAGCAAGCTGACTGTCGCCGGCACCGCACGAGCAGCACCACGCAGCCTCAGCCGGCTCATCCTGACCTGTGTGGTACGCCCACACTTCGATCGACTCGCACGGGTCGGCGGTCACGAGACGCCCACCGACAAGTAGGCGGCGCCGTCAGGTAGAGGGCGGGTGACGGGCTCCACCACTACCCCGTCGAGGCGTATCCACCTGTTGGGGCCTGCGGTCCTGGCGGCTGCGGCGATCCGGGCGAGGAGACTGGCATCGGTGCGGCCGAAGGCTCTGACGTAACGGGCGAGGATGACGGCGACGTACGCTTCAGCTGGCGGGAACTGCCTGCTGTAGCCGGAGCCTTTGGCGGCGACGTACGGTCGGAGAACCCCCGTCTTGGTCCAATGGTCGACCTGCCGGTAGGTGAGACCTGTGAGGCGGGTCAGTTCGGGGCTTCCGATCGGCGCGGTCACGCCCACCCCCACGGCTTCCGCATCCGGCCCTGCTCGATCAGCGCCTCTTTGCGTTCCTGGTCCGGGTCGTCAGCCGGCCCATCATCCGAACGGCGGTGCACCCCACGCACGTCGGGCCGGCGGGGGAAGACCGGGGCGACATGGGCATCGTCATCCCACTCGTCGCCGCTCACAACGCCACCAACCGGCGGGCCTCACGCAACCGGAGCCTACGCAACGCCCGCCGCTCAGCCGTCGCCATGCCACCCCACACACCCTCGTTCTGGTGGGTGGCGATCGCATACTCGCGGCACGGTTCCCGCACAGGGCAGCCCGCACAGATCGTCTTCGCCGCACGGTTCGACGTGGGACTGTTCACCTCAGGGAAGAACACGTCGAAGTGGACGCCAGCGCAGACGGCACCCTCCCGCCACGCCTCATCGCTGGCGGCGGGCGGGTCGACTGCTGCCAGCAACGCCCGGTGCTTCCGTTGCCGTTCCGCCTCGGTCATGTCTGCTCCTTGAACTCGTTGATGAGGGCACTTGCTTCGGCGAACGTCAGGTCCGACGACGACTTGATCGTCCGCCCGAGGAGGCTGGAGAGGACCGGCTTGCGCCTCTCGCCGGTCACGCCGGCCCCGGACAGGGCAGCGTTCACAGCGGTCCGCTGAGCGGTCGTGCACGGCGGCTGGGAGGACGGCCCCCTGGCGGGGATCGCCGCCCTGATCCGGTCACCAGCGTCAGACAGCGACGGAAACTCCAACGGCGGCATGCCGCTTAGCGTCTCGGCCTGAACGGGCCGCGGCGGGTTCGGGGGGCCATCGTCAGTGTCGCCACCCTCGAACACCTCCTCCTGCTCGGCGGCTGGCTGCTTCCGCAACAGCAGGTACTGCATCGCGTCCCGCAACGCCTTCACCTCCGACTTCAACACCTCACCCAACTGGTCGGTCCGACCATCCGTTGCCCGCTCAACCATCTCCGCGATCTCATCGTCGGACAGGCCAGCATCAACCGCCTTCTGACGGGCAGCCGCGACGTTCACGTTCGACATGAACAACGCGTCCGGTGCTTCAGCCAGCACACGGTGAACCACGTCCAGCACCTCCCCCGACTCCGGGTCGACAGCGGCGCCCAACTCCTCCGGCGTGTAGCTGACACCGGCGAGCACGTCAGAGAACGCCATCCGGCACAGGCCGGACACCGCCCTCGCCCACAGCATGAACTGAGGCCACTTCGCCCAGTTGCCCTTACCCGCCAGACCGGCCGTGCGGGCATCGTGCATCGTGAAGCCGAACTTCAGTTCCCGGCCGTCACGGACAGCGTGAGCGACCGCTTTCGTCCCGTCGTTGTCAGGGTCCGGCCAGATCGACATGCCCGGCTGACGGTTCACCAGGCCGGCCATCATCTCCGCGGCCAACGTCGGCTTCCCCTCGATCACATGGATCTTGTTGAGAGCGACCGTCGGCTGCAACCGCAGGTCGCGGCCGGTGAGGAGGATCAGCATGATGTCGTCCGGCTTGCGGCGCAACGCTGACGGCACGAGACCGGAGCGGGACAGCACTTCAGCCATCGACTGCAACGCACCCCACTCGCCTGCGGTGGGCATCCCGAGGGGTGCGGACACATCAACCGCCTGCGGGGCGGGGAGAGCTGGGAGCAGGACACCCTCAGGCTCGACTTCAAGGTCAGGGTGCTCGACGGTGGTCACAGTGCCGACACCACCGCGAACGAGTCGCCGTAGATGCCGGTCCCAGTGGTTTCCTCCCGGCCACGTTGCACACGCAACTTCCCGACCGGCTTCCCGTCAGCGTCCACCGCAGTCAACCGGGAACCGGCCGTCATACCCGGAGCGCCCAACAGGGCAACCAGTTGCGCCCGGATCTGCTTCGCTTCCTTGTCAGCACCGTTCTTCGCCTCGTTCAGCAGGCCGAGCTGACGGAACATGCCGACCTCGCCCTCCCCGAGAGTCACCGTCTCCTCGGCCGCTTCCTGCTCGGCCGGTTCCGGCGGGTCCAACCCCATCTCCAAGTGCGCCAGGAACGTCCCGGCCCGCTCGACCAGCTCACCGATCGCAGCGTCGTCACGAACAACGATCAGCGCACGACGAGCCAGCGACCCGCCGAAGAAGTAGGCGAAGTGGACCCGCTCTGTCCCAGTGCACGCCATCTGGCACTGCGCCTGCCAGAAGTGAGACGCAGGCATCGGCCCCTCCTGCCTCGACGTGGCCTTCACTTCCAGCAGGTCGGTGGGGCAGTCGGCGATGAGCCGGTCAGGGGAGGCGGACAGCGGCCCGAACGTGTAGGTCACCTCGGGCTTGATGACGGCGGCGCCGATCCGGTCAGCCCACCACTGGGCAACCCAGTCTTCGATGTCCATGCCGACCTGGGCGGCCTCGCCGGCCTCGTCGGTGTCCTCACCACGGCGGATGGCGGCCAGCTTGTGCACGTCGCAGAACGGGTCGACGCCGAACAGGACGCCGGCCTTCGACGCTGACACGAACGGCTGGCGGCGGTGCCCGTCCGAGCCGGGGACCAGCATCGGGATGGTGCCCCGCTCGTGGGCGGTGACGGTCGCGGTCATGCGGGCACCCGCTCGATACCGGCGCGGTAGACGGTGGCGGCCAGGTCGGCGAGCAGGTGGAGCAGGTCGTCCTGCGTGCCGCAGAACGAGACGCGAGTCGAACCGTCGAGGGTGAGAACCACCCTGTCGCCGTCCGGGGTGGGGACGATCCTCGCCGCCCCCGTCGAAGCGGGGTCAACGCCGACCGTGAGCGTTACGAGAGTGCCTAGCGGGTCCATAGAAGCTCCTTGGTTGGTGGTCATGGGAGGAGAAGAAGAAGGACGAGGACACTGCCGACGTAGCCGGCAGCGACAAGCAGCAGGATCACGTCGAGGGCGTGCGAAGCGGGCGGCGGGAAAGGACGGCCCTTCGCAGAGTCGACCATCGCCTCGATGAGGAGGAACACCGCGACGGTCAACGTCAGACCGAGAAGGGCGGCAAGGCCGTAGACGGCGGTCATCAGAACGGGACCAGCTCGGCGTACCAGCGGCGGATCGTCTCACCGGACACGTTCACGCCGTGGTCGACGAGGAGCCAGCGGGCGATCGTGTCGAACGACTGCTTCTCTGCGTCGTGCCGGCAACTCAACTCGAAGGCGAGTTTGCCGTTGAGGAGTCGGTCGACTAGGTCCCGTGTGGTGGTCGCTGCGGGGGGCATGACACGAAGCCTGCCACATGGCGTGCCGTCACGTCAAGACCCAATCAGCGTTTGACCGGCGCCCGCTTCGCCGCCGCTTCCCGCTTCTTCTTATAGGTCACCTTCGACTTCGCTGTCGACGCCTTCTGCTTCGCCGACCTCGCCTTGTCCTCCGCAGTCTCACCCTTCGTCGGCATCGGCACCCCCACCAACGTCGCAAGGTTCCCCAACCGTCCACCGAACGGGCTGTTGTCGATCGTCCGACCGTCCTTCAGCACCGGGTCAGTGTTCCCGTACCGGGCGATCGGCGTGCCAGGCAGGTCACGCAACGCACGGGTCTGCGGGAGGATGCCCAACGCCTTCGAGGCGGTCGCCTTCAACCCGATCGGCCCGATCCCCTCATCCGTCCCCGTCGGCGCAGACAGCGGCCCCAGCTTCTTCGGGTTGACGTTCACAGCCTCCGCAGCCAACTTGATGAGCGGCGACAGGCTCTTACCCGCCCCAGCCGGCGTGAAGTACGGCTCCGTCGCGTCACCGAACGGGTTCAGGAACGACAGGCGCAGCAACTTGTCGTCGCCCAACGGCAACGCACCCTTCGCCCAGTCGGGCAGCGCAGCCTGCTGTTCCGCTCCACCACCCAGGTTCGCCCCCAAGTGCAACGTCCACGCGACCCGGTACGGGTGGTCGATCGGGAGGTTGGCGCTGATCTTCGTGATCTCCCGCTGCCACCTCCAGAACGGGAAGATGCGCCGCACCACCGCCTGCTCCAAGTGGGTCATCTTCGCCATGTTGCCCATCGTCTTCAACGTCGACTCCATCGCCAACATCGGGTTGCCAGCCTTCTCCAAGTCGCGGAGGTAGACGGCGCCACGGGTCAGTTCGTCGATGGTGGAGTTCAGGTTGTACGACTTCTGAAGCAGGCCCCGCATCCCCTTCGCGAACCTGTTGTTCGAGGCGGTCGAGTCGCGGAGCAGTTCGCCAACCTCGGCGGCCATGCCACTACTCATCGCCGCCCGTGCTTCCCCGGTGGCGAGCGGCCCGGTGAACTCGCCGTCCATGCGGATCAGCCCCTTGCCGGTCCGGTACGAACGGGCCTGCTTCAGGTAGCGGCCGAAGTCGACCGGGTTCATGCCAGCCGCGACCGTCCCCATGAGGACGTTGCTGACCGCCGACCCGATCTGCCAGCGGGGCGACAACGCGAGCACCGCTGTGCGGAACACGCCCATCACCGGGTCGTAGGTGTTCGACAGGAACTCGTCGGCGATGGAACGCGAAGCAGTCCACCCCTTGAACTCCCGTTCCAGGCGGGTCGGGAGGAACAGGGTGTCCCGGTTCACAGACTTCGGGCTGATCGTGCCCTTCCCCCCGGTGAGCGCCTGATACGGCGAGTACCCGCGTGCCTGCATCGCGTCGTACAACTTCTGGCCGCCCACCCCTTCCAACCCGGCCTTCGTAGCCGTCAGCCCGTACTGCTCGGCGACCGTCTCAACCACCCGGTTCCCGACAGCCTTCTTCACGTCGGCGTCGTACAGCTTGCGGAGACCGTCAACGGTGAGCGGCATCGACGTGCCCGTCCGCTTGTGCTCCCCGGCTGTCGCCCGTACCTGCGGGGCGACACCACGCTTGTTGACGAGTCCCGCCCCGTCGACCTCCTCGGCGAGGCCGGTCATCACGTGCGCGATCCGGTCGCCCATGCCGGCGGCGTTGATCTTGTCGATGTCGGTCGCCAACCCGTCGATCGTGTCGCGGACCACCTTGCCGGAACCGGGGACCGCCGCGTCCAACTCGTCGGCGTAGTCGGTCAGCACCTTCGCAGCCTTCCGGCTGCCGTCGATCGTCGGCCGGAACCGGGACGGGGCCGCGTCGGGGGAGAGGCGGGCCGCAGCCTTCTTGCTGTCGAGCTTGCGGACGGCGGTGTCCAACTTCCGCTCCTCGCGCGACAGGGCTGTCTTCGCCTGGTCCGCTTCACGGCGGGCGACACTCACCCGGCCATCGTCAGCGACCATGCCGGTACCACCCTCGATCCGCTTCGCCTTCCCCGCCGCCTGCTCAGCCTTCACATCAGCACGGGTGATCGCAGGGCTGCCAGGCCGGCGGGACTCGGTGAGCGCAGCCAACCGGCGCAGGTTGCCGGCCCGTTCCAACGCCCGCCCACGAGGCACCCCGCCGTCGGCCGCATACCCCAGGGTGGCGTCAGCCTTCCGGCGCATCCCCCGCGCCAGGTCGCCCGCCCGTGAGGTCAGCGACCCCCGCTTCCCCTGCGCGTCAAGAGCGGACCGGGCAGCACGAGCCTCTGACTGCGCCACCACCAGAGCCTCAACCTCACCGGCACGTTCAGCCTTCGCAGTCGCCGTCGTCCGGGCAGCCTCAACCCTCTCGGTGCGACCAGCCACGATCTTCTCGGCCCGTGCCGTCTTGCCGGCCACCACATCATCGAGGACATCGTTGCCCAACTGGCGGACATCACCGACCCCCTTGTCAGCCCGCCCGTACCCCTCCAAGTACCGCGCCGTTGACACGTCCTTCAACCCGCCGAGCGCCTCCCCCGCAGCGTCCAACCGGGCAGCCACCTCGGCGGGGGCCACATCGTCGAGGCGGGCGACGGCCAACCCCAGGCCCTCCCGGCTGATCTGCGCGCCCTTCGCCTTCCCGTCGTTGAACGCGGCGATCGTGTCGTCAAGCTTCGCCACCGGGATGGCCCCGCTGTCAACCCCTCGGACGACGCTGCCAAGGCTCTCAGCCAGCCCGGTGTGGAGAAGGACCGACGCTTCCACCTCAACGGGCGAGTCGGTGACCTTCGACAGGGCGGCGATCGGCTTCAGCGTGTCCTCCCGCCGGACCAGCCCCTCAGTCCCCTCCATCTTGGCGATCGTCTGCCGGGGCGCACGGGCCTCCTTCACCTGCAACGCCCTGTCGGCGAGGAGAGCGAGACGCCCATCGCCTGTGGCGGCGCGAGCCGCACCCTTCCCGGCGACCGAGGCGACACCCCGCCCCGTGGCCCGCAGCGGCGTGCCAACCGGGTTCGCTGCAAACCGTGTAGCCGACGCAGCGCCACGCTCCAGCAGCCCGGCGTCAGCGGACGCCTCAGCAACCTTCGCCCCCGTCTGCACACCACGAGCGAGAGGCGCCAGTCGGCCCGTGCCGGCAGCAGCACCACTGAGTGTTGCCCCGCCCGTCAGCCCCTTCGCAGCCGGCCCACCCACGAGGGCGATGTTGCCGAGGTCCTCGACGATCTTCTCAACGATCCGCCCCTCGTCGGACGCCTTCTTGAACCGGGTCGGGTGGATGATGTCGCCGCCGGTCCGCTGGATCGAAGCCAGCATCTCCGACGTGATCGGATCGCCGGCAGCCAAACCCTTCACTACCCGGTCGAACCCCTTCGCGTTCGGGTTCGTCGCGTCCACCGCAGCCAACCGGGCCGACCTCGCCAGGCCGACAGCATCCTCACCTTGGAGAGCGTTCAGTGCCATGTGGGGCAGCGACGCGTCGTTGGTGAGACCCCGCTTCGCGAGACCGGCCAGGCCCGGCAGGCCGGTGATCGAGCCGGTCACAACATTCTTCAGCTGGCCGAGGAGACTCGGGTTCCCCTTCTTCTTCGCGGCCGGCGGCGCCGAACTGCTACCCCCGCCACCCCAGAAGTC
>Ga0136611_10002417_pt1 | contig 12961 bp, 12 predicted proteins | sample AntDrymUQ2232306_2_FD_106645 | JGI IMG/M metagenome (GOLD analysis project Ga0136611, IMG submission 106645) | Polar desert sand microbial communities from Dry Valleys, Antarctica - metaG UQ223 (23.06) | ecosystem: Environmental > Terrestrial > Soil > Desert | place: Antarctica: Dry Valley... | reverse complement strand
GCGCCAGCGCGCTGGCGCGTCCAATGCCCTGACCGGCCGCGGTCACCAGTGCGTTTTTTCCTTCCAGTCTCATCGCAATCTCCCAGGTTCGGTTCGTGCAGGGTTTTGCCCGATGTTACTCAAAGCCATCCGTGAAACCATGGACTCGCACCAAAGCCCGTCCAATGTCGGCCAAGCCAGCAACCACCCGGAGATTCCCATGTCCATTTTGACAAACAAACGCTTTACTATAAAAACAATAGCTGCTTGCGCACTACTGGCAAGCGCTGTGGGCCTTTCCGGCACCGCATCTGCGCAAACCAAGCTGAAATGGGCGCATGTCTATGAAACCTCCGAGCCGTTTCACAAGTGGTCGGTCTGGGCCGGCGAGGAAATCAAGAAGCGCAGCAACGGCAAGTACGACATCCAGGTGTTCCCGGCGTCCACGCTGGGCAAGGAGTCGGACATCAACCAGGGCCTGACGCTCGGCACGGTGGACATCATCCTCACCGGCGCAAGCTTTGCCGGCAACACCTACCGGCCGCTTGCGGTTACCTACTTTCCCTTCATCTTCCGCGACGCCGAACACCTGCTGAAGTACGCCCAGAGCGATGTTTTCCGCGAACTCGCGACCGGCTACAACGAGAAAAGCGGCAACCACATCACGGCGCTCAATTACTACGGTGCGCGCCACGTCACGTCGAGCGCCGCCAAGCCCGTGGCCAAGCCGGAGGACATGAGGGGCCTGAAAATTCGCGTCCCCGACGCGCCGGCCTACCTCGCCTTCCCGAAAGCGCTGGGCGCCAACGCGACGCCGATCGCCTTCGCCGAGGTCTACCTGGCGCTGCAAAACGGCACGGTCGATGCCCAGGAAAATCCGTTGCCGACGATCGAGGCGAAAAAATTCTACGAGGTGCAAAAGAACATCTCGCTGACGGGCCACATCATTGACTCGCTGCTGACGGTGGTGTCGGGGCCGCTGTGGGCCAAGCTGTCGGCCGACGAGAAAAAACTGTTTTCCGATGTGATGCGCGAAGCCGCCGACAAAACCGGCCGCGAAATCATCGCTTCCGAAGCGCGGCTGGCCGACGAGTTCAGGAAAAAGGGAAACAACGTGATCGTCGTCGACAAGAACGCGTTTCGCGAAGCGGTGCTGAAGAACACCAAGCCGACCGACCACGGCTACCGCCAGCAGGACTACGACCGCATCAGCGCGATCCGGTAGTTCTTGCGCGCATGAACGACAAGATCATCAGCGACGACGGCGAATTCCATGTCGAGGACGAAGCCGTCGATCTTTCGCGCACGACGCCGGAGGCCTGGGTCGCGCTGGGCATTTTCTGGCTGCTTGGCCTCACGGTGTTCTACCAGTTCCTCACCCGCTATGTGCTCAACGATTCGGCGGCTTGGACCGAGGAAATCGCGCGCTACGAGCTGATCGCGCTGGTGTTTATCGGCGCTGCCGTCGGCGTGGCGAAAAACAACCACATCCAGGTCGATTTTTTCTACCGGCACATGCCCGCGGCGATGGGCCGCGTCATGTCCGGCCTGGTCGATGCGCTGCGCATCGCGTTTTTCGCCGCCGCCGTCCTGATGACCGTCCAGATGATGATGAAGATCGGCAACCAGACGCGGATGACGATTGTCGACCTGCCGATGAACGTGGTCTACGCGCTGTGCCTGCTCGGCTTTGCTGCCATGCTGCTGCGCTCGGTTCAGGTCGCGTTGACGCATTACCGGCGCGGCTACAGCGTACTCGAGCGGCCCGAATCGACCATGGAAGACCGGTAAATGCTCAAGCTTTTTTTCCTGCTTTTCATGGGTTCGGGCCTTCCGGTCGCGATTGCCATGGCGGGCGCGTCGCTGGCGTACATCCTGGCAAGCGGAACGCTGCCGCCTTTCGTCGTGATTCACCGCATGGTGTCGGGCATCGACAGTTTTCCGCTGCTGGCGGTGCCGTTTTTCATCCTCGCCGGCAACCTGATGAACAACGCCGGCATCACGACGCGCATCTACAACTTCGCGCTGGCGCTGGTCGGCTGGCTCAAGGGCGGGCTTGGCCATGTCAACGTGCTCGGCTCGGTGATCTTCGCCGGCATGAGCGGCACCGCCATCGCCGACGCCGCCGGGCTCGGAACGATCGAGATCAAGGCGATGCAGGAGCACGGCTATTCGTCCGAATTCGCCGTCGGCGTGACGGCCGCGTCGGCGACGCTCGGGCCGATCATTCCGCCCAGCCTGCCCTTCGTCATCTACGGCATGATGGCCAACGTGTCGATCGGCGCGCTGTTTCTGGCCGGCCTGCTGCCGGGCCTGTTGATGGCGGCGCTGATGATGCTGACGGTGACGTACTTCGCCCACAAGAACAAGTGGGGCGCCGACATCAAGTTTTCCGGCAGCCGGCTGGCCAAGGCGCTGGCCGAACTGGCGGTGGTGGCGGCGTGGCCGCTGGTGCTGTGGGGCCTGATCAGCAACGGCGCGCCGGCGCAGCTGACCGTCATGCTCGGGCTGGTGGCGCTGTTCGTGCTGGACAAGATTTTCAGCTTCGAGGCGGTGCTGCCGATCATGACACCGGTGCTGCTGATCGGCGGCATGACGACGGGCCTTTTCACGCCGACAGAAGGCGCGATCGCCGCCTGCGCGTGGGCGATGGTGCTGGGCTTCGCCTGGTACCGCACGCTCAAATTCAGGATGTTCGTCAAGGTCTGCCTGGACACGGTCGAAACCACCTCGACCGTGCTGTTCATCGTCGCGGCGGCGTCGATCTTCGGCTGGATGCTGACCGCGACCGGCGTGACAAGCGACATCGCGCAATGGGTGCTGGGCTTTACCCGCGAGGCCTGGGTGTTTTTGCTGCTGGCCAACCTCTTGATGCTGTTTGTCGGCTGCTTCCTCGAGCCGACGGCGGCCATCACGATTTTGGTGCCGATCCTGCTGCCGATTGCCCGCCAGCTCGGCGTCGATCCGGTGCATTTCGGGCTGGTGATGGTGCTCAACCTGATGATCGGCCTGCTGCATCCGCCGATGGGCATGGTGCTCTTTGTGCTGGCGCGGGTCGCTAAGCTGTCGGTCGAGCGCACCACCATGGCGATCCTGCCGTGGCTGGTTCCGCTGCTGGTCAGCCTGGGCCTCATCACTTACTTCCCGATGGCGGTTTTGTGGCTGCCGAAAATGTTTTATTGAATTTTGTGAAAGACAGCGCATGACTCCCTTCATCCGCCTTCATCCCGCCGACGACGTATTGATCGCCCGAACCCAACTGGTTGGCGGCACGCAGATTGAAAACATCAGCGTCAAGGGGCTGATTCCGCCCGGCCACAAGGTCGCGGCGCGCGCGCTGGCGGCGGGCGAGCCGGTGCGGCGCTACAACCAGATCATCGGTTTCGCCAGCAAGGCGATTGCGGCCGGCGAGCATGTGCACACCCACAACCTCGACATGGGGCCTAGCAAGGGCGCCAATGTGGGAAGTGGCGCGCGCGACTATGCAGTCGGCGCCGATGTAAAGCCCGCCCAGGCGCCGCGCGAAGCGACTTTCATGGGCATCCGGCGGGCTGACGGCCGGGTGGCGACGCGCAATTACATCGGCATCTTGTCCAGCGTCAACTGTTCGGCAACGGCGGCGCGCGCCATTGCCGACCATTTCTCGCGGCAAAGCAACCCGTCGGCGCTGAAAGGCTTTCCCAACGTCGATGGCGTGGTGGCGCTGACGCACGGCACCGGCTGCGGCATGGACACTGAAGGTCTGGGAATGCGGATTCTGGAGCGCACGCTGGCCGGTTACGCCACGCATGCCAACTTCGCCGGCGTGCTGGTCGTCGGCCTGGGCTGCGAGGCCAACCAGATCAACGCCTGGCTGGCGCACAGCGCGCTACGCGAAGGCGACAACTTTCGCGTCTTCAACATCCAGGACAGCGGCGGCACGCGCAAAACCGTCGAAAAAGGCATTGCGCTGATCCGGGACATGCTGCCGGGCGCCAACGCCGCGCGGCGTGAGGCGTGCAGCGCGGCGCACATCACCATCGGCCTGCAATGCGGCGGCTCGGACGGCTACTCGGGCATCAGTGCCAATCCGGCGCTGGGCGCGGCGGTGGACTTGCTGGTCGCGCACGGCGGCACCGCCATCCTGAGCGAAACGCCTGAAATCTACGGCGCCGAGCACTTGCTCACACGCCGCGCCGTTCGACCCGAGGTGGCCGACAAGCTCATCGCACGAATCAAATGGTGGGAGCACTACACCGAAATCAACAACGGCGAGATGAACAACAACCCGTCGCCCGGCAACAAGGCTGGCGGCCTGACCACGATCCTTGAAAAATCGCTGGGCGCCGTCGCCAAGGGCGGCACCAGCAACCTGCAGGCGGTCTATGAATACGCCGAGCCGGTCGGCGAGCACGGCTTCGTCTACATGGATACGCCCGGCTACGACCCGGTCAGCGCCACCGGCCAGGTGGCGGGCGGCGCCAATGTCATCTGCTTTACGACGGGGCGCGGCTCAGCTTATGGCTGCGCGCCCTCGCCTTCGCTCAAGCTGGCGACCAACTCGGCGCTGTGGCGCAAGCAGGAAGAAGACATGGACATCAACTGCGGCGAAATCATCGACGGCGGTGTCTCGGTGCAGGAAATGGGTCAGCGCATTTTTGAACAGGTGCTCGCGACCGCGTCGGGCGCGCAAAGCAAGAGCGAGCGGCACGGCTATGGGCAAAACGAGTTCGTTCCGTGGCAAATCGGCGCAGTGATGTAAACGCCGAATTCATATGCAAAAAACGATTCCCGGGCATATCCTGCGCGCGCAATGTGCTAGCATTTTTGTAGCAGCAGGCAGTTCGGCGGAGGAGGCTTCAACCGTCGCCGCCAACCTCGTCATGGCGAATCTGAGCGGCCATGATTCGCATGGCGTCGGCATGCTGCCGCGCTATGTCGATGCGGTGCTCGAAGGCGGCCTGATACCCAACGCCAGCGTGCGGACGCTGCTCGACGCAGGTTCGCTGCTCAGCCTGAACGGCCAGCGCGGCTACGGCCAGGTCGTCGGCGAGCAGGCGATGGCGCTCGGCATCGCCAGGGCCAAATCCCAGGGCAGCTGCATCATGGCGCTGGCCGAGTCGCACCACCTCGGGCGCATCGGCCACTACGCCGAGATGGCGGTGGCACAGGGGCTGGTGTCACTGCATTTCGTCAATGTGCTGTCGCGCCCGGTGGTCGCGCCCTGGGGCGGCGGCGATGGGCGCTACGGCACCAATCCGTGCTGTATCGGCATTCCGCTGGCCATGCAAACCGTGGAGGCAACACCCAGCCAGCAGGGGCCGCGGGACCGGCTTGGCCGGACCGCAGGCGCAGCGGCCCCCTCGGGGGGCAGCGAACCACACGCAGTGGGGAGCGTGGGGGCCCATTTCATTCTCGACTTCGCCACCAGCCGCGTCGCCCAGGGAAAAATGCGCGTTGCCCACAACCAGGGCAAGTCGGTCGCGCCCGGCCTGCTGATCGACGAGAAGGGCCAGCCCACCACCGACCCCGGCGTGGTCGTGGTGCCGCAGGCGAACGGCTTTTTCGGCGCGCTGATGCCCTTCGGCGAGCACAAGGGTTACGGACTCGCCGTTGCATGCGAATTGCTGGGCGGCGCGCTCACGGGCGGCGGCACTTGGCATTCGCCCAGCGCGCAGGGCCGCGCGGTCATCAACGGCATGCTGACGATCCTGATCGATCCCGTGAGGCTAGGCACCCAGGCCGCGTTTGCATCCGAGGCGCTGGCGTTTGTCGACTGGCTGCGGCAAAGCCCGGCGGCGCAGGGTTTTGACGCGGTTCAAATCGCCGGCGAGCCCGAGCGCGCCGCGCGCCTGCAACGCGAACGGGACGGGATTGAAGTGGACCTTCAAACCTTGCAGGAAATTGCCCTGGCCGCTGGCAAGGTCGGCGCAGTGATTTGAGCTTGCGGCCCGCAGGAGAAGGTCAGGCCGGTGCCAGCCGGTAGAGCCGCCGGGCATTGCCGTCCATCACGTCGTCTTGTGCCTGGGGACTCAAGTGGGCGAGCAATTGCCGTGACTCGGCCCACCACTGCGCGTAGCTGCCGGCGAGTTCGAGCACCGGCCAGTCGCTGCCCCACACCAGGCGGTCGGCGCCGAAGCAGTCCAGCACATGCGCGGCCCAGGGTTGCACGGCGCCGGGCGCTGGCGTTGGCCCGGCCTCGGTCAGCAAGCCGGAAAGCTTGCAGCAGGCGCCGGTCTGCGAGGCCAGCCGGGCCATGCCGTCGGCCCACGGTTGCCATTCACCAGCGGCAATGGCCGGCTTGCCGGCATGGTCGATGACGATACGCAAGCCCGGATGGCGGTCCGCCAAAGTCAGGATGTGCGCAAGGTGCATCGATTTGACAAGCGCATCGAACACCAGAGCGCAATCGGCCATGGCCCGCAGCGCCGGCGCCAGCGCGGGCCGCAAAATCCACTCGGCGTGGTCAAGGTTCTGAAGCATGGGGCGCAAGCCCTTGAGCCGGGGATGGCGCGCCAGCTTTTCGATGCGCGCAGGCGCATCTGCAGCCGCCAGATCGACCCAGCCGACCACGCCCAGCACGGCGGGATTGGCTTCGGCCTGCGCCAGCAGAAAAGCGGTTTCCGCCTCCGTCGGCGCAGCCTGCACCAGTACGCCGCCCGTCACGCCGCGCGGCGCCGATTCGGCCTGCCAGTCGCTAACTGCCACATCGCGGTAAATCGGCCCCAGCGCCGGCGTCAGCCAGCCGTAGTCGCCGCGCGCCGGCTGCCAGCAATGGAAATGCGCATCGACGGTCATGGTGTGGGCGCCGCGACAGGAATCAAGCCTTGCGCACGCAGCGCGGCCCAGAATTCAGGCGCCACCGGATGCCGCAGCATGGTTTGCGCATCGATCCATTCCGCCACCTTGCGCGCGCCCAGCATGACGATGTCCACCGCCGGATGCGCCAGCGCAAACTGCAGCGCCGCCGCCCGCAGCGGAACGCCGAAGACTTCGCAAACCACTTCGATCCGAGCGGTGCGTTCCAGCCAGGGCGTGGCCGCCGGCGCGTAGTCGAACATCGCCGCGCCGCCCCGCGCGCCGGTCGCAAGAATGCCCGAATTGAACACTCCGCCCAACGCCACGCGCACGCCGCGCGCCAGGCATTGCGGCAATAACTCGGGCAGCGCGCTGTGGTCGAGCAGGCTGTGGCGCCCGGCCAGCATCAGCGCATCCAGGTCGGCCTCGGCCAGCACCCGCAGCACCACGTCCACATCATTCGTGCCCAGCCCGATGGCGCCCACCAGGCCTTCCGCTTTAAGCTGCCGCAGCGCCGGCAGGGTTTCGTCGAGCACCTGCCGCAGCACCGCGGGCGCGAGGGCGCCATGGGTCGCGGCATCGGGGTCGTGCACATAGGCCACGTCGAGGCGGGCCAAACCCAGGCGCTGCAGGCTGTCTTCCACGCTGCGGCGGGTGCCGGCGGCGCTGAAATCCCAGGCTTGCCGGAACGGCAGGATGTCGACATAGCCATGCCGGGCGCGCGGCGCGGCCGCATCGGGCATGAGCAATCGCCCGACCTTGCTTGACAGCACGAATTCTTCACGCGAATGCGGGCGCAGCGCGTCGCCCAGCCGCCGCTCGGACAGGCCGTGGCCGTAGTGCGGCGCGGTGTCGAAGCTTCTGCAACCGCTGGCCCATGCCGCTTTCACCAGCTGGCGCGCCTCGCCGTCGTCAACCGCCTGGAAAAGATTGCCCAGCGGCGCGCCGCCCAGGCCGAGCGGCACGCCACTGCCTGCGCATGGCGGAAAGAAAGAAGTCATTTTAGGGTAAATATCGATAAAGCTTACCCATCCTATCGCTACCATGTCAGGCCCGGACCCGGGGGAATCCCGTCACTGATTCCCTGCCGGGCGCCTTTTTGCCGCATGCCAAAACCCATTGCCCCACCGCCGACACCTGATGGCTCCGCATGCGCTGAATCACAGGAAGGTTTTACCACCACGTCTGATTCATCGACGCCCCCACGCAGCGCGATGCGCCCGCCGTGATCGCGCGCCCGAGCCACCACATCGAGTGCGCGCACCGCCGCGTGCTCGGATCAGCCCGGCTGGGTTGCCAAGATTTTTGGAGAACCCTGAATGAATGACCCACAGCCGCCGGGCAAGCGTTCGGCTGCATTTCGCGGCATCTGGCCGGCTCTGCTGACGCCGCTCGATGCCGACCTGAGCATCGACCACGCCAGCTTTTCAGCCCATTGCAAAACCCTGCTGGCCCGCGGCTGCGACGGCGTGACGCCCTTCGGCACCACCGGCGAGGGCCCGTCGTTTTCGATGGCCGAACGCAGGGAGGCGCTTGATCAGCTGATCGGCAGCGGCATTCCGGCGGCGCAGATCATGGTGTCCACCAGTTGCGCCGCACTGCCCGAAACGCTGGAACTGACGCGCCATGCGGTCGGCGCCGGCGTGCATGGCTGCCTGATGCTGCCACCGTTTTTCCTCAAGGGCGTGTCCGACCAGGGCATCATCGACAGCTACCGCTTTGTGATCGACGGCATGGGCCGGAGCCTGCCCGGACTCAGGCTCTACCTCTACCACCTGCCGCAGGTCAGCGGTGTCGGCCTGTCGCATCACGTCATCAGGGCGCTCAAGGCCATGTACCCGGACACCATTGTGGGCATCAAGGACAGCGCTTGCAACACGGCGCATTCCATCGGCCTGGCCGAGGCGTTCATGAACGAGCTGACGGTGTACGTCGGCTACGAGCCCGATTTGCCTGAAATGGGCCGGCGCGGCAGCCTGGGGGCCATCAGCGGCCTGGCCAACTTCATGCCGCGCCTGATCCACCGCCTGGTGACGCAGCCCGATGCGCCCGCCACGCCTGCCGAACGTGAGCGCATTGTCAAGCTGATCGGCCTGCTCGACAGCTATTCGCTAATGCCGGCGCTCAAGGGCATCATGGCGATACTGAGCGGCGAGCCGGCCTGGCTGCGCGTGCGTGCGCCGCTGGTGGCGCTGAGCGCAGGCAAGTTCAAGGCGCTGGAAAAAACCATCCGTGAATTCGGCATCAATCCGGATTCCGACTGAGTCTGGCCTGCCGATCGACCCGATTTTTTGACACCGTAGCCAATCGATAAACAACCAGGAGACAACATGAAATATTTTCCGCTTCGCCGCACCCTGCTGGCTGCCGCCTCTTGCGTCCTGCTGATGGGCGCCTTGCTGCCCGACGCCCACGCCCAGAACAAGGTGCTGCTGCGGGTGTCGACCCCGGCCGTGCCGGACGATTGGCACGCCAAGATGTGGACCGTCTTCAAGGAGAACCTGGAGAAATCCGCCCCAGGCGAATTCGACGTGCAGATCAACCTGAACGCCACGCTGTTCAAGCAAGGCACCGAGCCGGCCGCCATGGCGCGCGGCAACCTGGAACTGTCGTCGATTTCCGCGTTCGACATCGCCAAGCTGGTGCCCGAATTTTCGATCTTCACCGCCGGCTACATCGTCCGCGACCCGGAGCATCAGCAAAAGGTATTCAACGGCCCGATTGGGGCTGAACTGTTCAAGACCGTGGCTGAAAAAATGGAAGTCACGCCCTTGGCCACCGTGTATCTGGGCACCCGCCAGATCAATCTGCGCGACGTGCGCAACGTCAAAACGCCGGCCGACATGAAAGGCGTGAAGCTGCGCATGCCGGGCTCGAAGGAATGGCTGTTCCTGGGTGAAGCCTTGGGCGCAACCGCCACGCCACTGGCGTTTGGAGAGGTCTACCTGGGCCTGAAAACCGGCACCATCGACGGCCAGGACAATCCGCTGCCGTCGGTGCGCGCCGCCAAGTTCTATGAAGTCACCAAGCAGATCGTTATGACCAGCCATCTGGTCGACGGCATCTTCATTGCAATTTCAAACAAAGCCCTGGCAGCCATAAGTCCGGCGCAAAAGCAGAAGGTCACGGCGGCGGCGCAGGCAGCCGCCAGCTATAACAACGAGAATCGGCTCAAGGAGGAAGGCCAGCTGGTCGACTTCTTCAGGCAGCAGGGACTGCAGGTAACGACGCCGGATGTGGACACTTTTCGCAAGTCGGTGCAGGCGACTTATCAAAACTCCGACTACGCGAAAGTCTGGCCCAAAGGACTGCTTGAACGCGTCAACGCGACCCGGTAGCCCAGGCGCCGCGCCGGACCCTAAAACATGAAAAGCTGGTTCCAGAAAACCGCCAACCTGGTGGGCGGCGGACTCTTCCTGACTCTGTTCATCGTGTTCGTGATCCAGGTCACAGCGCGCTTCGGCTTCAACAAGCCGATGGCGTGGACCGACGAAGCCGCCGTGATCCTGTACGTTTGGGCCATCTTGTGGGCGGCAGCTTTCGTCGTTCCCGAGCGCGAACATGTGGTGTTCGACCTGCTGTGGAACAGCGTCGGCAAGCGCGCCAGGCAGGCGATGCAAATTACCGGCAACCTGCTGATCGGCGGCCTGGCGCTGTGCGGCATTCCGGCCAGCTGGGACTATGTGCATTTCATGGCGCGTGAGGGCACGCCCGTTCTGGGCATTCCCTTCATGTGGGTCTTCCTGCCTTTTGTGCTGCTGCTGGCAGCGCTGGTGGTTCGCTCCGCCTGGGCGATCCGGAACGCGGTTCGGGGTATCGGTCTTGAAGCGGAACTGCGTTTGTGACAGCTGGGATCCTGGTTCTCGTCCTGGTTCTGGTGGCCGGCATGGCGCTGCGCATGCCCATCGGCTTTTCGATGCTGGCGTCCGGCATTGCCTATCTGCTGGTCAAGCGCCAGGACGTGGGCCTGGTGGCCGAGCAGGTCGGCAACGGCCTGTACAACAGCTATGTGCTGCTGGCCGTGCCGCTGTTCGTGTTCGCCGCCAACATCATGAACGCCGGCACGGTGAGCGTACGCATTTTTGACTTCTGCCGCATCCTGGTCGGGCGCATGCGGGGCGGCTTGGCGCAGGTCGATATCCTGGTCAGCGTGGTGTTTTCGGGCATGAGCGGCAGCGCCATTGCCGACGCCGCCGGACCCGGACTGGTGACGATTCGCCAGATGCTGAAAAAGCCGGAATACAGCCGGGGTTTTGCCGGCGCCGTGGTGGTCGCCAGCGCCACGCTCGGCCCCATCATTCCGCCGTCGATCCCGATGGTGATCTACGCCATGGTGTCGGGCGCTTCGGTGGGCGCGCTGTTCCTGGGCGGCGTGGTGCCGGGCTTCCTGATGGCCGGGCTGATGATGGTGGTGGTGCACTTCATCGCCGTAAAGCGCAATATGCCGCGCGAAGACAAGATTCCACTGAAGGAATGGCCAGCCATCGTCTACCGGGGCGCCCTGCCGCTGTCGATGCCGATCGTGCTGCTGGGCGGCATTTACTCAGGGGCCTTCACGCCGACCGAAGCGGCAGCGGTGGCGGCTTTCCATGCCTTGATCCTGGCCGGCGTGGTGTACCGGGCGCTGACCTGGCGCACCTTCTGGGGCGTGGTCATGGAATCGACCCGGGGCAGCGCGGTGATCACCATGATCCTGGCGGGCTCCTTCATCCTGAACTATGCGTTCACCGCCGAAGGCGTGCCGCAGGCCATGGCGCAGTGGGTCGACAGCATGCATTTTTCGCGAATCGGCTTTTTGCTGATGGTCAACGTGATGTTCCTGGTGCTGGGCTGCTTTGTCGATGTGTCGGTGCTGCTGCTGGTGTTCGTGCCGATGCTGCTGCCGGCGGCCAAGCTGCTGGGCGTGGACCTGGTGCATTTCGGCGTGCTGGTGGTGCTCAACATGATGATCGGCCTGATCCACCCGCCGTTTGGCATGCTGCTGTTCGTCACCAAGGCGCTGACCGGCATTCCGATTGGCGAAATGATGAAAGAAGGCTGGCCTTTTCTCGTCATGCTCTTGCTGCTGCTGCTGGCCATGACACTGTTTCCGCAGATCGTGCTGTGGTTGCCGCAGACCATGGGCTATGGGGCAAGCAGGTGAGCCAGGGTGCAAGCGGCAAAGCAGCCGACGTGGTCTGCGTCGCTAGTTGGAACGCCGACCTGATTTCCCATGTCGTCCGGCCGATCGCCCGTGGCGAAACGCTGATGGCCAGCGCTTTCAGCATCGCCCCAGGCGGCAAGGGCAGCAATGCCGCCGTCGCCGCGGCCCGCCAGGGCGCCCGAGTGGCGCTGATCGCGCGCATCGGCGACGACGACTTCGGCCGCATGGGCATGGACCTGTGGAGCGCCGAAGGCATTGCCACCGCTAATGTGGAGCGCGCCGCCGGCGAGCGCAGCGGCGTGGCGCAGATCCTGGTGTACGCCGACGGTGACAACAGCATCGCAGTCAGCCCAGGCGCGGGCGCGGGACTGGCCGCTCGGCATGTGCGGGCAGCCCGTGGGACCCTGCTGAATTGCCGGGTCGTGATGGCGTCGTGTGAAGTACCCCAAGAGGCGACGCTGGAGGCGTTTCGGCTGGCCCGGCAGGCAAATGCCACCACCGTGCTGAATCCCGCCCCCGCCCGTCCTCTGCCCGAGGAACTGCTGGCGCTGGTCGATGTACTCACGCCCAATGAAAACGAACTCCACGAGCTGGCCGGACCCGCCTTCGCGGGATCGACCGACGTGGCGGCCGCGCGGCTGCTAGCGTGCGGCGCGCGCGGTGTTCTGGTCACGCTGGGCGCGGCCGGCTGCCGGCTCTTCCAGCGCGGCCAGGCGCCGGTCGATCTGGCGGGTCACGCCATGCAGGTTGCCGACACCATAGGCGCCGGCGACACCTTCACCGGCGCGCTGACCGCGACGCTGGCGCGCGGCGAATCGCTGCAAAGCGCGATGCGTTGGGCCAACGCCGCCGCCGCGCTGTCGGTGACGCGCCATGGCGCCATCGCCGGCATTCCGTCCAAAGCCGAGGTGGCCGTCCTGCTGGGCTGAGCCATTAAACATCGTAACTACTCAGCTCATGTAGCCAAACAAGGCTGATTGGGCTGACCGTTAAAGGTCGAGACCAGACAGTCAAACAGGCAAGCGCCCTGCTTGTGCATGGTCGCCAAGTAAGAGCGGATGG
>Ga0136611_10002416_pt1 | contig 12966 bp, 13 predicted proteins | sample AntDrymUQ2232306_2_FD_106645 | JGI IMG/M metagenome (GOLD analysis project Ga0136611, IMG submission 106645) | Polar desert sand microbial communities from Dry Valleys, Antarctica - metaG UQ223 (23.06) | ecosystem: Environmental > Terrestrial > Soil > Desert | place: Antarctica: Dry Valley... | reverse complement strand
GGTAAATATTTCCATCAGCCCGGTCGCGCGATCCTGCCCGCGCGGGGTGAAGCTGCGGATCCCGAGCGACTGGGGATTGCGATACTTGTCGGGCAGCAGCACGATCGTCGTCCGTGCGCGATCGAACCACAAGGGCACGCTGCCGCTGACGTTCCTGAACAGATAGACGGTGAGATTGACCGCGCCGTCCGCACTCCAGTAATTCGCACCGATATCGGTGTCGGTCCCGGCAAATATGGTGACGCGCGATCGCTGGAGTTCGGGCAGCGCCGCGGGGAGTTTCATTCCCGTCGCGCGATGCTTGTAATCCTTGCCCGACTTGACCGGAAATTCGCGTGGCTGGGTCGCGGCCGGCGTTGCGAGCGCGATCAAGACCGCTGTCAGCACCCCAAAATGTCTGACCATCACCCACCCCTAAACAAATCGGCAAGATGATGCTGGCAGAGGCCGGCGCGCGAGTCACGCGCGAACCGCGGCGATCGCCTAGCGCGCGAGCGCGGCCTTGAGATCCTCGACGAGGTCGGTCTTTTCCCACGGGAACAAATCGCCTTCGGGCTTGCGACCGAAATGGCCGTAGGCGGCGGTCGCCGAATAGATTGGGCGATTGAGGTTGAGGTGAGTGCGAATTCCGCGCGGAGTGAGCTTGCCGAGCTTTTCGATCGAGTGGATCGCGGTCTCGAGCGCGTCGTCGCCGACGGTGCCGGTGCCGTGGGTGTCGACGTAGAGCGACAATGGCTCGCTTACCCCGATCGCATAAGCGAGCTGGATCGTGCAGCGCGTCGCGAGCCGTGCGGCGACGATGTTCTTGGCAAGATAGCGCGCGGCATAAGCCGCAGAGCGGTCGACCTTGGTCGGGTCCTTGCCGCTGAACGCGCCGCCGCCGTGCGGGGCCGCGCCGCCGTAGGTATCGACAATGATCTTGCGCCCGGTCAGGCCGGCGTCGCCGTCGGGGCCGCCGATCTCGAACGCTCCGGTCGGGTTGATATGGTAGACGGTTTCGTCGTTGAGCAGCTCGGCCGGGAGCAGTTCGGCGACGACGCGCTTCACGTAGGTCTTGAGTTCGGCTTCCCTGGCGCCCTCATGATAGCCGCGCGCATGCTGGGTCGAGACCACGATCGCGGTCGCGGCGACGGGCTTGCTGCCTTCGTAGCGCAGCGTGACCTGGCTCTTTGCGTCGGGTTCGAGGAAGGGCGCGGTCCCCGAATGGCGGTCGTCGGCGAGCCGCTGGAGGATCTTGTGGCTGTAGTAGAGCGTCGCGGGGAGGTAGTCGGGGGTCTCGTCGGTGGCATAGCCGAACATGATGCCCTGGTCGCCCGCACCTTCGTCCTTGTTGCCGCTGGCGTCGACGCCCTGCGCGATCTCGGGCGACTGGCCGTGGAGGTGATTTTCGAATTCGGCGGTCTGCCAGTGAAAACCTTGCTGCTCATAGCCGATGCGTTTGACGGTCTGGCGGACGATGCGTTCGATCTCGTCGCGCGATCCGGGCGCCCAGCCGTGGGTATCGGGGAACAGTGCCAGGTCGAACACGCCCTTGCAGCGAATTTCGCCGCCGATCACGATGCGCTGGGTGGTGACCATCGTCTCGCATGCGATCCGCGCTTCGGGGTCCTTGCCGAGGAACAGGTCGACGATCGCGTCGCTGATCTGGTCGGCGACCTTGTCGGGATGGCCCTCGGAAACCGATTCGGAAGTGAAGAGATAGGAGCTGCGCATGAGCGGCACTTGGTCCTTGAGTTGGGAAACGTCGGAAATTTCAGGATATAAAGATATCCTTATGTCAGCCTGTAACGAGGCCCGCGCGCGAGTGCAATCGCGGCGAACAGAAGGAGGAAGGCGAGCGCGAGCGGAATGATGTTGCCGAGCCGGGCGAATATCGTCAGCCCGCCGAGCGGTGGTGGCAAGAAATCGTCGATCACGCCTTGCGCGCGCCACGGGATCGATCGCAGCAAGCGGCCCCTTGAATCGACGATCGCGCTGATTCCGGTCGGGGTCGAGCGGATGATCGGGATGCCTTCCTCGGCCGCGCGGGCCCTCGCCTGGGCGAGGTGCTGCGGCGGGCCCCAGGCCCCGAACCAGGCGTCGTTCGACGGGTTGAACAGAAAATCGGGGCGATCCGCGCGATCGACCACTTCGCCCGAGAAAATGATCTCGTAGCAGATTTGGAGCCCGACCTTGCCCCAGCCATCGGGCAAGGAAAGCGTGCGCGGGCCGGGACCGCTGGTGGTGTCACCCTGACCGGGCGCGAGCTGTGACAGTCCGATCGCGGAGAGAATCGGGCGCATTGGCAGATACTCGCCGTACGGGACGAGATGGGCCTTGTCGTAGCGGCCGAGCACGCGACCGCCCGCGTCGAGCGCAAACACGCTGTTGGTGTTCCCGGCGATCATGCCCTCGCCGTCCGCGACCAACGCCATTGCTCCGGTGAGGAGCATGTCGCCCGACCGGATCGATTGCACCGCGCGCGGGATGGCAGGCAATTGCACCGCCAGGGGGCGCTGATCGATGCCCAGAATCTGAAAGGGCTCAGGGACCGCCACTTCCGGCCATAACAGCAAGCGCGGCTCCCGCCCGCCCCCGCGGGACAGTTTCGCAAGGCGTTCGAACGCCTCGTCAGCCAAGCCTTCGCGCCATTTGTCTTCTTGCCCAATGTTGGGCTGGACGATGCGGATCGGCTTCCGCGCGGTGCGCGTCGGTAGAGGGGGCTGCGCGAGCGAGGCGCACAGCGCCGAAGCGCCGATCAGCGCGAGGGCCGCAGAGGCGTGAAGGAGCTCGCGCCGCAGCGCCAGCCACAGCGCTCCACCGCTAAGCACCACCAGCAGCGACAGGCCGTAGGTGCCGATCAATGTGCTGGTGCCAAGCAAAGGCGTATCGACCAACACGACGCCGACCGGGTTCCAGGCGAAGCCGGTGAACATCGTTCCGCGCAGCCATTCGGCGATCGCCCATCCGCCGCCAAGCGCGAGCACGAGCGCAAACTTGCGTGTCCGCCCGAACCGCCACGCCAGGCCGGTGGCGAGCATCATGAAAAGGCCGAGATAAAAGGACAGCACTACCACCGCGACCCAGCCGAGCCACGCGGGCATTGCCGCCTGGAAAGTGAAAGCGGTCGCGATCCAGTTGAGCCCGACGCAGAACTGCCCGACGCAGAACCCCCAGCCGATCAGCAGCGCGCGCTTGAGAGTCGGCGCACGCGCGATGAATTCGCACAAAGCGGCGAAAGCGAGCGGCATCAGTGGCCATAAAGCGAATGGCTCGAACGCAAAGGCGGAAGCGGCGCCAAGGATGAGCGCGAGCAGGAAGTTCATGACGGCTTGGCTAGCGGCTGGCGCTCGTCGGGGGAAGCGCTGCTGTTGGGCGCGATTGCGGCGTCGCTGAAGTCACCCGCCAGACCTTGCCACCGACGTCGTCGGCAACGAGTAGGCTGCCGTCGCGAGCAATGATCACTCCGACCGGGCGGCCAAGCGCCTTGTCGCCGACACGGAATCCGGTCAGCACGTCGATCGGCTTGCCCGACGGCTGTGCACCCGCGAACGGCACGAAGATCACCTTGTAACCGCTTGGCGGCTTGCGGTTCCACGATCCGTGCTGCCCGACGAAGGCGCCTTGCGCGAACCTCGCCCCAAGCGCCGCGCCTTCGCTGAAGGTCAGCCCGAGCGAGGCGGTGTGCGGGCCGAGCGCATAATCGGGCTTGATCGCCTTGGCGACCATGTCGGGTCGCGGCGGCTTTAGCCGGGTATCGACGGTCTGTCCGTAATAGCTCCACGGCCAGCCGTAGAAGCCGCCGTCGCGGACCGAGGTCATGTAGTCGGGAACAAGGTCGTTGCCGATCTCGTCGCGCTCGTTGACCGAGGTCCACAATATGCGGCTCCACGGGTTCCACGCGATTCCGACTGGATTGCGCAGCCCGCTGGCGAAGATGCGATAGGCGCCGCTTTTCGCGTCGATCATCCAGATCGCGGCGCGGCCTTGCTCCATCGCTAGCCCGTTCTCGCCGACATTGCTGTTCGAACCCACCCCGACGAACAGGAATTTGCCATCAGGGCTGGCGACCATCGACTTGGTCCAGTGGTGGTTGTAGCCCGACGGCAATTCGGTGACGTGGCGCGGGGCGACGCTGATCGCGGTCTGGCCCGGCTGGAACGGGTAGGCGACCACCCCATCGGCATTGGCGACGAACAACTCTCCATTGGCGAACGCCATTCCGAACGGCGAGTAGAGGTTGGCGAGGAGCGGAGTTTTTACTTCCGCGATGCCGTCGCCATCGGCATCGCGCAGCAGGCTGATGCGGTTGGCGCTGCCGCGGCCTGAACCCGCCTTCTTCATCAATAGGCCCTGGATCGCGGCCTTGATCGTCCCCCCGGTCTTGTCAGTGCCGGGATTGTCGCTTTCGGCGACCAGCACGTCGCCATTGGGAAGCAAATGAAGCCAGCGCGGATGATCCAGCCCGCCGCCGAATTCATTGACGCTGAGGCCGGCGGCGGGGGTCGGCATCCGTCCCGCGGGCCAGCCCTCGGCATCGGCGATGTCGACCGTCGGCAGGAGCGTCTTGACCGGGGCGGGGAGCGGCGGGTTGGGGCCGAATGCACTTTCGACCAGGCGGTCGGACGATTGCCCGCATGCGGCGAGGAGGAGCAGGAGGGCAGGGGCAGTCGTGCGCATCAGCATGTCCTTCGATCGAATGGCCGCTATCGGCTGAACGAGGGGCCGCCCGAATGGATGCGTCAGTCGAGCACCGGGACGTTGGGAAGCAATTCGGGGGCTTCGAGGCGGAGCTTGATCATCCTCCGCCCGTCGGCCTCGACGCAGATGATCCGCCACCCCGAGGGATGCTCGACCGACTGTCCCGGCTGGAGGATTCGTCCGGCGAGCAGGAAGGTCAGCCCGCCGAGCGTATCGACCTCGTCGTCCACGGCGATCAGCCGCGCATCGACGTCGCGCGCGATTTCCTCAAGCTCGATGCGGCTGTCGGCCTCCCACAACCCGTCCTCGAGCAGATGAAGCATTCCGCCGGCCTGCTCGTCATGCTCGTCCTCGATCTCGCCGAAGATTTCCTCGACTACGTCCTCGATCGTCACCAGACCCTCGGTGCCGCCGAACTCGTCGACCACGATCGCCAAGTGGACGCGCTCGTGGCGCATCCGCGCGAGCAAATCGAGCACGCCCATCGATTCGGGGACGAACAAGGGCGAGCGCAGCAAGCCCTCGATCGAGCGTTCGCGCGCCGGGTCGAAATCGGCCTTGAACACGTCCTTGATGTGAATCATCCCGATCACTTCGTCGAGCCCGGCACCAGTGACCGGCAGGCGGCTATGCTCGGCTTCGGCGAAGGCGGCGATGAGGTCCTCGAAGCTGATCGTTGCCGGGACCGCGACGATATCGCCGCGCGTGACCGCGATCTCGCCGACGGTGCGGTCGCCGAAATGGAGCAGGTTGCGAAGCATCTGCCGTTCGAGCGGGGACAGATCGCCGCGCCGGGGAGCGGCGGCATCGGCCTCGTCGATCGCGTCCTCGAGGCGGTCGCGCAGGCTCGCGTCATGATCCTCGCCGAAGATCAGTGACCGCATCCCGCGCCACAGCCGCGAGCCGCCTTCCTCGTCCTCGTTGCGAGTCGCCATCACTCTTTCCCCGCATAGGGATTTGCAATCCCCAGTCGCGCCAGCGCACGCATCTCGCGCGCCTCCATGTCGGCGGCGGCGCTATCGTCGTGATGATCGTACCCGAGCAGATGGAGGGTGCCGTGGATTAGCAAATGGCTGGCGTGACTATCGACCGGAATTGCCTTCTCGGCGGCCTCGGCGAGGCAGACGCCGCGAGCAAGCACGATGTCGCCGAGCATAAGCTCGGGGCCATCCGGTGCGAGATCGGCGAACTCGTCCGGCCTGGCGAGCGGGAACGACAGCACGTTGGTGGCCTGGTCCTTGCCGCGCCATTGGGCGTTGAGCGCGCGGACTTCGGCGTCGGTGGTGAGCCGCACTCCAAGCTCGACGCAACGCTCGCCCAGCCCAAGCCGGGGAAAAGCGCTTTCGGCAATTGCCGCCTCCGCCGCACGGCGGGCAAGCTCGGTCCAGTTGCTACTGTCCCACTCAGGATCGGCTTCAAGGCTGACGTCGAGCATGGTCACGCGTGCGCCTGTCCAGAGCCGGGGCCCTCATAGGCCTCAACGATCTTGCCAACCAGCGGATGGCGGACGACGTCGGCCGAAGTGAAGCGGATCATCGACAGCTTGGGTATGCCATCAAGCTTACCGATGGCGTCGTTGAGCCCTGACTGGGTGCCGGTCGGAAGGTCGCTCTGATTGGGATCTCCGCAGATCACCATCCGGCTGCGCATTCCGAACCGGGTCAGGAACATCTTCATCTGCATCGGGGTAGTGTTCTGCGCCTCGTCGAGAATCACGAACGCGTCGCTGAGCGTGCGCCCGCGCATAAATGCGATCGGGGCGATTTCGATCTCGCCAGACGCGATGCGGCGCTCGACCTGCTCGGTCGGGAGCATGTCATAGAGCGCATCGTAAAGCGGGCGCAGATAAGGATCGACCTTGTCCTTCATGTCGCCCGGAAGGAAGCCCAGTCGCTCACCCGCCTCAACCGCGGGGCGCGACAGAATAAGGCGGTCGACGCTTCCCGAAATCAGCTGGCTGACCGCCTGCGCAACCGCCAGATAGGTCTTCCCAGTACCCGCGGGCCCCAATGCAAAGATCATGTCGTCGCGGCCGAGCGCCTGCATGTAGGCGGTCTGGATTTTCGAGCGCGGGACGATGGTCTTTTTGCGGGTGCGGATCATCACCCCGGGGGGCGAGGCGACCTCGTCGGCGACGATCCCGTCGAGCTGCGGCTGGCTGGCCATCCCGATCACCGCCTCGACCGCGGCGGCATCGACGTCATGGCCCTGGTCGAGGCGGTTGTAGAGCCCGACGAGGACGTCGCGAGCGCGCGCCGCGCTGGTCGGCTCGCCCTCGATCATCACGCGGCTGCCGCGCGCCGCGATATGTACGCCGAGCCGGTCCTCGATCATCACCAGATGGCGGTCGTAATCGCCGAACAAAGGCCCGATCAGGTAGGGCTGCTCGAACTCCAGCTCGAGCCGAGCGCGGCCCTCGTCGAGTGGGTCGGGGGCGGGAGTAAGGTCGCGCTTGGCCATCAGGCGGCGACCGGCGCGGGGCGAAGCAATCCGCCCATGCTGTTGGGCAAAGCGTGGGTGACGGTCACGTCGACCAGTTCGCCAATCGCCGCGCCGGTTTCGACGAACACCGATTGGAGCCACGGCGATTTGCCGATCATCTGGCCGGGAAGGCGGCCCTTGCGATCGATCAGGATCGTCAGATCCTTGCCGATGGTGGCGCGATTGAAGGCGAGGCTATGTGTCGCGAGGCGGCGCTGCAGCCGCTGGAGTCGCTCGTCCATCACTTGGGCCTCAACCGCTCCTTCCATGTTCGCCGCGGGGGTTCCCGGCCGGGGCGAATATTTGAACGAATAAGCCGCGGCGTAACCGACCGCGTCGACGATGGCGAGAGTGTCGCAAAAGTCTTTTTCGGTTTCACCCGGGAAACCGACGATGAAATCGCCCGAGACCGCGATGTCGGGCCGCGCCGCGCGCACTCGCTCGATCAGCCGCAGATAGCTGGTCGCCGAATGGCTGCGGTTCATCGCTTTCAGCACCGCGTCGCTCCCCGATTGCACCGGCAAATGGAGGTAGGGCATCAGCTTGGGCACCTCGCCATGCGCCGCGATGAGGCCCTCGGTCATGTCGGCGGGGTGGCTGGTGGTGTAGCGGATCCGTTCGAGCCCATCGATCGGCGCGAGCGCGCGGATCAGCGAGTCGAGTCCGCCGGCGCGCCCGTTCGCGTCCTCGCCGCGCCACGCGCTGACGTTCTGGCCGAGCAAGGTGATTTCGCGCGCGCCGCCGTCGACCAGCGCGAGTGCCTCGCCGACGATGTCGGCCCACGGCCGGCTGATCTCGGCGCCGCGGGTATAGGGAACGACGCAATAGGTGCAGAATTTGTCGCACCCTTCCTGGACGGTGAGGAATGCCGACGGGCCCGAACGGCGGCGCGCGGGGAGCACGCCGAACTTGGCGATCGCGGGCATGTCGGTGTCGACCGGGCGCGCGCCGGTCGCGGCTTCGGCGATCATCTGCGGCAGGCGGTGATAGGCCTGCGGACCGACGACCAGGTCGATCATCTTCGAGCGCCTGGCGGCTTCGGCGCCCTCAGCCTGCGCGACGCAGCCGGCGAGCGCGACCATCGGGCGGCTGCCGTCGTCGCGGCGCAGGCGGCCGATCTCGCTGTAGGCGCGTTCGGCGGCGCGTTCGCGGATGTGGCAGGTGTTGAGCACGACGAGCTCGGCGTCCTCACCGTCGCCCACCGCCGCCATTCCTTGCGCGCCGAGCAGTTCGGCCATGCGCTCGCCGTCGTAGGCATTCATCTGGCAGCCGAAGCTTTTCACTCGGAAGGTCTTGGGAAGCGCGGTCATCTGGCGGGCGCCTCTAGCGCGTTGCGCGGGTCTGCGGAAGACAGCGCCGTCGCGATCGCTGCCTGCGCCGAGCGAGCCACGGCCTTGCGGTCGGTGCCATGATCGAGCGGGTCGAGCAGGTGGACCGTGACTTCGCGCCTGCCGCTGAGCCCGAGCACGCGCAACGCATTCGCCAGCCCGCGCTCGCCGCTGGTCCAGGCGATCGAAACCGCGTCGGCGCCATAGTCGATCGCCACCGGGCGAATTCGGACCCGCTCCGGCGGCGGAGCGACCGCCGCGAGCAGGGTCGAGCGGAACGGCAGCAGCGGGCGGCCATCACCAGTGGTGCCTTCGGGAAAGATCGTTAGCGGCTGGGGATGACCGAGCGCCCGCGCGATCTGCCGGACCTGGCCGTGAGCGTCGCCGCGGTCCGCACGTGCGATATAAAGCGTTCGATTCTGGTCGGCGAGCCAGCCGATCAACGGCACGCGCTCGATCTCCGCCTTGGACACGAACGCGGTCCCGATCCCGCCGAGGATCAGGATGTCGAGCCAGCTGCTATGGTTGGCTAGGACCAGGCTGTGCGGCGCAAGCGGAGCCCCCTCGATCCGTACGCGCGCGCCGCAAATACGAGCCGCGCTGCCGAGGAAGCGCCGCGGCCAGCGCGAGCGGCCGGGCACGGCCTTGGCGATGAGGTGCGGCGGCAGGCAAGCCGCGAACAACAGCATCAGCCCGGCGATCCGCAAAATCGCGCGTGCGCGTGTGGAAATTGTCTCAGTGGCTCCGGTCGATGGCGACGGCATAGAGCTCCATGCGGTGATCGACGAGGCGATAGCCGAGCTTCTCCGCAATGCGGCGCTGCAAGGATTCGAGTTCATCGTCGGCAAATTCGATCACCGCTCCGGTTTCGACATCGATCAGATGATCGTGATGCGCATCGGACGCCGCTTCATAGCGCGAGCGGCCGTCGCCAAACTCGTGCCGCTCGAGGATTCCAGCCTCCTCGAACAGGCGCACGGTTCGGTACACCGTCGCGATCGAGATATTGGGGTCGATCGCCGCGGCGCGCGTGTGAACCGTTTCGACGTCGGGGTGATCCTCGCTGTCGCCGAGGACACGCGCGATCGTGCGGCGCTGCTCGGTGATCCGCAGCCCCTTGTCGGCGCACAATTGTTCGATGTCGATCTTGCGAGGCATAAGCCTGATTAGTCGGCGGGGTGGCGAGCGTCAAAGGAAAGCGCGTCGCCCCGCGCAGTCCGGGATCCATCTTTTCTTGATCCGGCAAAGGAGAAAGATGGATCCCGAGCCTTAGCGCATCACTTGGCCTTGGCGGTCTTGCGGCGCTTGGTTCCGAGCCCGATCGATTTGGCGAGCGCACGGCGCTGCTCGGCATAATTGGGCGAAACCATCGGATAATCCGAAGCAAGGCCCCACTTCTGACGATATTGATCGGGCGTCATTTGATAATGAGTCATCAGATGCCGCTTGAGCATCTTCAGTCGCTTGCCGTCCTCGAGGCAGACGATATAGTCGGGTTTGATCGACGACCGAATCGGCACCTTGGGTTCGGGGCGCGTTTCGGGTGCTGCGCTGCTCCCGCTCAAGTTCGCCAGTGCGCCGTGAACATTTGAGATCAATAGCGGGAGGTCGTTGACCGACACGCTATTATTGCTGACGTGCGCCGCAACAATATCGGCGGTAAGGGTGATCATCGTATCGTCGTTGTCTTGGTTGTCCATAAGGCATGCTTTCCGAGCAATTCAAATATGCGAATGAAGAAGACATTCGCATGTCCTTATCCTAGTCCAATCATTACTTGGGCGCAAGTAATCCCGCGCTGATCGAGATCAATGATTTTCGAGGGTCAGCGCTAGCGTCAATGCGTCCAGCGCTTGTCCATCCTTGCCGCGGTAATAGTCGCGGCGGCGCCCGATGGTGGCGAACCCCGCGCGTTCGTACAAAGCGATTGCGCGATTGCCTTCGCGAACCTCGAGGTGAAGGCGGCGCGCGCCCCGGGCGAAGGCCGAAGCGATGAAATCCTCAATCAGCGCGCGGCCGACCCCGCGTCGCTGCGCCGGCGGCGCGACTGCGATCAGCAGCAGCTCGGCCTCGTCGGCGACGACCCGCATCAACGAGAAACCTGCAGGGCTGCCACGTGCGCCGGTCGCAAGGCGCAGCGAAACTCCGCTCATCGGCAGAATCCCGGCGCACTGCGCCCGAGTCCAGGATTCCCCAAAATGGGGTGAAAAGGCCGTGGCCATGATCTCCATCACGACGTCAAGCTCGTCGGCACCGGCATTCAGAACCGCGATTCGCGACGCAGCGGCGGGGCGGGGGGCGTCGCCGATCATGCCGCCTGCCGCGGCCTGGCGTCGGGGCTCCGCGAATAGACCGGGCGCGGATCAAGCGTCCGCAAGGCGAGTGGCAAGCGCAAGGCATGCGCCGCGCGTGGCAAGGCGGGAATTGCCTGCCCGGTTCCGCGCAACGCGACCAACGCCTCGGCCGCGCTGCCGACGACCAGCGGCGCGGCGATTGCCCGCGCCGCCGCAGCGGGGGCGAGGTTCGCAAGCGGTCGTACCAAGTGGAGCGACGGGCGCACATATTCGGCGACGAACCATTCCCCGTGGCCGCCGAGCATCGCGACCGCGACCGAGCCCTCGAGCGGTGCGCCCGCGGCAAGCAAGGCGAGCGAGTCGAGGCCGCACAATGGAATCGACCAGCCGATCGCCATGCCGTGCGCAGCGGCGATCGCGACTCGAAGTCCGGTGAAGCTGCCCGGGCCGACCCCGACCAGGATTTCGCTCGGGATATGCGCACCGAGCAGCTCGGCAGTCAGCGGGACGAGCCGCTCGGCGTGCCCACGGCCGATTTCCTCGTGCCGCTCGGCAAGCAAATTCCCGTCGGCACCGAACAACGCGGCGGTGCACGCGGCAGTCGAACAATCAATCGCCAAGATCATGCGGGTCAGTCTCCCACGGCTTGGCATGATGAGGTCACAGCTTGGCGCGGGGGGCAAGCTGTATCAGCGTAGAACCAAGCTCTAAACGGCTTCGACGTTCTCTACCTCGGGGACGTAGTGCTTGATCAGCCCTTCAATTCCGCGCTTGAGTGTAACCGCCGATGACGGGCAGCCCTGGCATGCGCCCTGCATCGCCAGGAACAAGGTGCCGTCGCGGTAGCCGCGATAGACGATGTCTCCGCCATCCTGCGCGACCGCGGGGCGAACCCGGGTTTCGATCAATTCCTTAATCTGGTCGATGATCTCGGCATCCGCGGGGTCGTCGTCGAATAACGGCGTGCCCTCGGGCGCGACATCGATCCCGGCGGCGCTGCCGGGCGCGAACAGCGGCGCATCGAGCGCGAAGTGATCGAGCAGCAGCCCGAGCACTTCGGGCTCGAGCATTTCCCATTCGACCGTCGGCGCGGCCGAGACCGAGATAAAATCGCGTCCGAAATAGACCCCGTCGACCATGTTCGTTTCGAACAATGCCGTGGCGAGCGGGCTCGCGCGCGCCGCGTCGACGCTTGGGAAATCGCGTCCGCCAGCTTCTATCACGACGCGGCCGGGAAGGAATTTGCGGGTCGCCGGATTGGGCGTGCGTTCGGTTTCGATCAGCATGCGACAGATGTGGCCCCGAGTGCCCGATCGATCAAGCCTAGGCGTTGCTTTCGCCTGGAGCGCTGCCTCAGGAAACCACGTTTCCTTCGCCTGGCACTTGCCAGCTGTCGTCGATCATCTTGATCAGCGCCGAGAAATCCTTGGCCCCGCCGCCGCGATCGACGAACCGCTGGTAAAGCTCCTCGGCCTCGCCCCCCATCGGGGTGTAGGCGCCCGCCTCGCGCGCAGCCTCCATCGCCAGCTTGAGGTCCTTGAGCATCAGCGCGGCGGCGAACCCGCCTTCATACTCGCGGTCGGCGGGGGTTTCGGGCCCGACGCCGGGTACCGGGCAGTACGAAGTCATCGACCAGCTTTGCCCCGATGCCTTCGACGAAATGTCGAAAAAGGTCTGCGGGTCGAGCCCGAGTTTTTGCGCAAGCACGAACGCTTCGCAAGTCGCCACCATGGTCGCGCCGAGCAGCATGTTGTTGCAGATCTTGGCCGCCTGCCCCGCGCCCGCGCCGCCGGCGTGGATCACCGCCTTACCCATCTTCTCGAGGATCGGGCGAGCGCGCTCGAAACCCTCGTCGCTGCCTCCGACCATGAAGGTCAGCGTGCCCCCCTCGGCTGCGGCGATCCCCCCCGACACCGGGGCGTCGACCATCGTGAAGCCCGCCGCCGCCGCCTCGCCCTCGACCGTCCTGGCGGTGGCGACGTCGATGGTCGAGCAATCGATCAGGATCGCCTCCTTGGGCGCGTTGCGCAGCACGTTGAGGCGGTAGACTTCGGCGACATGTTTTCCCGCTGGAAGCATGGTGACCACCGCTTCGACCTTGGCGACCGCAGTTTCGGCGCTGTCGGCGATGCTGCAGCCATGGCTCCTGGCGCGGGCCAGCGCGTCCCCGCTGAGGTCGAATG
>Ga0136611_10002415_pt1 | contig 12967 bp, 9 predicted proteins | sample AntDrymUQ2232306_2_FD_106645 | JGI IMG/M metagenome (GOLD analysis project Ga0136611, IMG submission 106645) | Polar desert sand microbial communities from Dry Valleys, Antarctica - metaG UQ223 (23.06) | ecosystem: Environmental > Terrestrial > Soil > Desert | place: Antarctica: Dry Valley... | reverse complement strand
TCGAGCGGCGCCAAAAGCTCGAATGTATCGAGGAGCAAAACCGTGCGTTCCGCGTGCGTTGAAGAATCGAGCGCATCGCACGCCGCATCGAATGCGGCGCGAAACGCTTCGGGCGTCGGGTTGAAATCGCGCGCATCAAGCGAGATCAGGTTGACCTTACGCGCCGCGCAACGGAGGGCGAATTCTTGCAAGAGCGCGGTTTTGCCGACGCCGCCCGGCCCATAAATCGAGACGACGCCAAACGGCAGCGACGGCGCGGCCAGAGTCGCTTCCAGAAATTCCAGTTCGGCGGCGCGCCCGACAAAAACTTCACGCCGCGCCGCGCTCAAGCGGTCTCCGAAAGATTGCGCCAAAATCCGCTCCTTTTGCATTTCGACGCGAATAGTATGAAGCAACACGCGCTTCGCGGCAAATAAAAAAGTACGCCCGAATTCGGGCGTACTTTTTTATTTGCCGCAAAGCGTGAGCGAGGGAGCCAATGTTACGCAAATCTCCCTTGCTCACGCTTCGGGTACGCTTTTGAGTTCCGCTTGCACCCTCATGGTTTGCAGCGTCGCGTCGCCGAAGGTGGTAATCATCGCGCAATCGACGGCGTCGCGGCCACGGCCAACGGAAACGCGACCGATGCGCGGGAAATTGTGGCGCGCATCGAAAGTGCGCCAGCGACCGCCCAGATAGGCTTCGAACCACGCGTGGAAATCCATCGGCGTGCCCGGATCGACTACGCCGATGTCGGGCAAATAACCGAAAACATAGCGCGCCGGAATGCCCAGAGCGCGGCAAAATGTGATTCCCATGTGCGCGAAATCGCGGCAGATTCCGGCTTGCTGATTGAAGACATCCAGAGAAGTCGTCAGCGGCGTGCTCGCGCCCGCGCGATATTGAATGTTTTGGTGAACCCAGTCGCAAACCGCCTGCACGCGCGGCCAGCCCCCCGGCGAGTCGCCGAACATTTTCCACGCCGCGTCGGAAAGCGCATCCGAATGGCAATAGCGGCTCGCCAGCAAAAAGACCAGAGTTTCGTCGGGCAATTCTTCAATGCGATGCTGAATCGCGTCCAGGTCAACTTCGTCGGGCAAGGCCGAAACTTCGATTTCCGCGCTGTAACTTAAAGTCGTCGCGCCCGGCGCAATGATTAAACGCCGGTTCGGATTGCCCTGCAAATCGGCGTACTTTTGGGTTTCGAGATCGGGCGAAGAACTCCAGTTTTCGCGCGCGATGCAAAAGCGGTCGTCGTCGCGGCGCGCTTCGACCTGGACAATAGCCGGCGTTGGAAATTGAGATTGATAGCCGAATTCGCAGCCAACACTCAGGGTAAGTTTTAGGGAAGTTGGGGACATAAAGGTTCCGCAGGTTTATCCGACCAGTTCGCGTGCCGCAACCGAATGGTGCGCGTCTTCGCCCAGCGCGTCGCGCTCGCTCGCTTCGGCGGCGCCAGCGATGCTGTCTTCATCGACGACCGTATGCACGCGCACGCGCAAAATGCTCTCGACACCCGCGCCGTTATAAACGCCGTGAGTGGGCGGAACATCGGAATAATCCCTGCCCGACGCGAGCTTGATGTAATAATCGTTGGCCATGAGATCGTTGGTCGGGTCGAAAGCGCGCCACCCGTATTCGGGCAACAAAACTTCGGCCCACGCGTGCGAAGCCGGCGAGCCTTCCGCCGAACGCGACCGTTTTGTTACTAAATATCCCGACACATAACGCGCCGGCAAGCCCGACGCGCGGCACGCCGCGATAAATATATGCGCGAAATCCTGGCACACGCCCTGGCGCGACGCGAATACCTGCGAGATTTTCGTCCTCACGTCGGTGCTTTCGGGCGAGTAGGTAAAGCCTTCGTAAATCAATGAATTGAGGTTTTGCGCCGCTGTGAAAAGCTCGTCGCTGCTTCGGTTTGCAATGTTTTCCAAACCCGACTGGCGCGCCAGTTCGTGCGTTTGCGGCACGTTTTCGACCGGGCCATCGAAACCGAGAAAATCGAGATGCGCGCGCGCGACTTCAAAACCGTCGGGCGCGTTGCCTTTGATAAACGGATTGCGATGCGTTTCGACAACGGAGTGTCCGGTGAGAACGACGACATCGTGCGCCGGCAGAATGTTGAAATTCATCACCATGTTGCCCCAGTAATCGCGGCTTTCGCTCAAACTCCGCAGTGGATCGACCGACAGCGAAAACGCGCGGCAAGTTTGCCCTTCGTCGCTGACGGGCCACAGTCGCGCCTCGGTGAACGTGCCGCGAATCGCGCGATCGTATTGGAAAATTGTTTCGTGCAGCGTGGTGATGAGCATGGGAATGAATGATGAATGATGAATGATGAATGATGAATGATGAATATCCGCTTCAAAAAGTACGCCAGAATTTGGGCGTACTTTTGGGATTCATCATTCCGCATTCATCATTCATCATTGCCGTTATTGCCGTTGCCGTGTCTCAGCGCGCCTTGAAAATAGCATTGCGTGATCTGGCCGGAAATTTCGACGCAGCGATCTTGAATTCCCGCCATGTATTGGCGCAAGCCGAATTGAATAATGCCGCTCATCGTGGTTTCGCCGAGCATTTGCCGCACTTGCGACGCGGTGATTTCGGGCGGCTGTTCCCGTTCGTTGCCATGCTCGGCGCCGACGCTTTGCAGCGCGGCGTGCATCTGGTCGAAGCAAAAGCGCACGCTGCGCGGAAAACTTTTGTCGAGCACCAGGAATTCGGCGACGCGGCTGGGCGTGATGCGCGCGACGTAGCGGCGCTGATACGCTTCGTAAGACGAGCAGCTTTTCAAAACCGCGATCCACTGCACGTTGTCAATCGGGCCGCCGACTTCTTCAATAGAAGGCAACAGGAAATAATATTTCACATCGAGCAGGCGCGAGGTTGCGTCGGCGCGTTCGAGATATTTGCCGGCCTGAATCCATTGCCAGCCTTCGTCGCGCGGCATCGTCGAATCGACAAGGCCTTGAAAACGCGCCGACGCTTGGCGCACGCGGCGAAAATAAAGGTGCGTTCCTTCCTTGCGAATCGTGTCGCCGTCCGTTTCGCGCAACTGCAAATACGTCGTGTTGATTTGCTCCCAGACTTCCGAAGAAAGCGAACCGCGAACCGCGCGCGCGTTTTCTCTGGCAAGCCGTACGCAGTTCAAAATCGAATTCGGATTGGCGCCGTTAAAAGTCAGCCAGTCGATTGCCACGTCCTGCGTTGTTTTAGCGTAGCGCGCGCGAAACTCATCCATCGGGCTGGCGATGCGCACAATAGGATTCCAGTAAGACGCGCCGCTATGCTCGACTGCGCCGACGACGTGTCCCATGTCGAGCATCATGTTCTGGTTCACGTCGATGAGGCGCGCGGTGTTTTCGGCGCGCTCGAAATAGCGCGCCATCCAGAAAAGTGCGTCGGCAACACGGGAAAGCATATTCAAGTGCGGAGTGTGAAGTGCGGAGTGCGGAGTAAAAAGTACGCCTGAATCAGGCGTACTTTCTTAATTCCGCACTCCGCACTTCACACTCCGCATTTCCTAAAAGTCCTGGCTCAAAACCCACGTGTCTTTCGAGCCGCCGCCCTGGCTCGAATTGACGACGAGAGAATCTTTGACCAGAGCGGCGCGCGTTAATCCGCCGGGCAGGACTTTGATTTCATCGGCGTCATAAATAATATACGGGCGCAAATCGACGTGGCGCCCTTCAAAGTGGCCGCCGTCGCGGTCTTCGATAAACGTCGGGTGGCGCGAAAGCGCCAGTGTCGGCTGCGCGATATAACCGCGCGGATCGGCTTCAATTCGGGCGCGCGTTTCTTCGCGCTGCGCTTGCGTACTGTGCGGCCCGATCAACATTCCATAGCCGCCCGAAGCGTTTGTCGGTTTTACAACCAGCTCGTGCAAGTGTTCCAGAACGTATTTGCGGTCGTCGTCGCGCGCGGTCGAATAGGTTTGGACAATCGGCAAAATTGCTTCTTCGCCCAGATAGTACTTGATGATTTGCGGCGTCCACGCGTAAACCGCTTTGTCGTCGGCGACGCCGGTTCCTACCGCATTGGCCAGCGCGACGTTTCCGGCGCGCCAACAATTGATAAGTCCGGTGACGCCCAAAATCGAATCGGGCTTGAATGTGAGCGGGTCGAGATATTCGTCGTCGATGCGGCGATAAATTACATCGACGCGCTGCAAACCTTGCGTCGTGCGCATATAAACTTTCGCGTCATCGACAACCAAATCAGGTGCTTCGCAAAGCTCGATGCCCATTTGCTTGGCCAGAAATGCGTGCTCGAAATACGCCGAATTGAAAATGCCCGGCGTCAGCAAAACGATGGTCGGGTCTTCGATTCCCTGCGGCGCGACTTTGCGCAATGCCTCGCGCAAATCGTGGCAATAGGTATCGACCGAGCGCACGCCATAACTGGCAAACGTCATCGGAAAAGTGTGCTTCATCACCTGGCGGTTTTCCAAAACGTAGGACACGCCCGAAGGACTTCGCAAATTGTCTTCGAGCACCAAAAGTTCGCCGCTCGCGTCGCGCACCAAATCGGTTCCGGTGATGTGAATGTAAATGTCTTTCGGCACATCGACGCCGAAAACTTCGCGCCGGTAATCGCGGCAGCCGAGCACCAAATCGAGTGGCAAAACGCCGTCGCGCAAAATTTTCTGCTCGTGATAAACGTCGCGCAGAAACATATTCAGCGCGCGAATGCGTTGCTTCAAGCCGTCTTCGACGCGTTTCCATTTACGCGCCGTGATGATGCGCGGCACCAGATCAAAAGGAAAAATGCGCTCGGTCGCGGCTTCGCCGTCGTCGCTGTAAACCGTGAACGTAATGCCTTGCTGCAAAAACGTCAGGTCGGCGCGGCGCCTGCGCGCCTGGAAATCAGCGGGCGACATCGCGCAAAACTGATCGAACACGCCGCGATAATGCGCGCGCACGTTTCCGCTTTCATCGAACAATTCGTCGTAAAAGCCATTTTCCTGATAACCCGCAAACAAGCCGTGCTTGGTCGGCTCGGCGAAAAGCAGCGGCGCCATCTGGCGTTGCGCCTGCGCATTTTGCGATTGCGTCATGCCGCCAAGAGATTGGCTTTGCGCGCCGTTGTCCTGGTTTTGCGAATGGAAAATAGGCGGCGTTTGCACGATTGAAACACTTCCGTTAAATTTACGGTTTCTACTTTAGCGCGCCCGTGTTTCAATCGCGTTAAGCGCGCGTAACGGTTCGGGGACAAAGCGAAGATGAACACGTTGCGTCGCCGCTTTTTCGTTTGTCTGATAACTGCCAAAGCAAAAGTACGCCTGAATAAAGGCGTACTTTTTGGTGGTCAATGCTAGCGACTGATGTGTTATTTCTGGGGCGGCACAATGAGTCCGTGCAACTCGGCGACTCCGAAGGTACGGTTGCGATACTCGATGAGAGCCCAGACCTTAACGTAATGAGGATCGCCGAATCCGGGATGCCTTACAACATCGAGTGTGACTTTGTGTCCATCCTTTTCTTTATAGACGATTCTTAAAGATAGCCAGTAGGGCTTGCCGTCGGACGTACTCCAGTCAACATCCACAATGGGCGGCGAATCTGGAAAAGGAATGTGGCCGCCTTTAATTACAAAGGAGGGTTGGACTTTTCCTAACGGTTGAAGATTCAATTCGAACTCTTGCCCTTCTTTGGGAGGCCTATATCCAAACGAGTGGCCACGCATCGCCTTTACAGTTCCCTTTATTACTACTGAGGGAATTTTAACCTCAGGAGGAGCGACAACAGGTTTTCCATTTGGTGCTGCTACAACAGGTTCTTTTCCAACAACAGCAGAAATAGCTGATGTTGAAACAGCAAACGTCGCGGCAACTAGACCGGCAAAAATTGTGAATCTCATTTTTCGGCTCCTTACTTTTTCGACTTGAGACTTATAGGACGTTAGAAAAGTTGCGCGAAGGCAATACAATAAGGCAGTTGTTGTCCCAAAAGTTTGTCGTCTCGCATTGCAGCAATTCTCGCCTGTGCGCGATTCCCGCTATAATTTCCCTAAAGGAAACCTCATGTTCGACCCCAATAAACCACCGATTTCCCTGGCCGAACTGGCGCATCGCGGCTTCACGCGCTTTGCCGCCAGCGAATGTCTGGGCACCAAAGACAAAGCGAGCGGCGAATACAAATACCTGACTTACGCCCAGGTCGCGCATCGCGTGCGCCATGTTGCGGGCGGCTTGATGAAACTCGGACTTGCGCGAGGCCAGCGCGCGGCGATTCTGGCCGACAATTCGGCAAACTGGGCGATTTGCGACCTTGCGTGCCAGATGCTCGGCGCGATTTCGGTTCCGCTGTTTTCCAGTCTGCCGCCGGGACAAGTCAAATATATTCTGCAAGACAGCGGCGCCAGTCTGGTTTTTGTTTCCGATGAAAAACAGCTGGGGAAAATCGAGGAAATCCGTGCCGATGTACCCGAATTGAAACACGTAGTTTCTTTCGAGGCCGACGAAAAAGTACGCCTCAATTCGGGCGTACTTTCGCTGGACGAACTGGAAAAATCGGGCGAAGAACATTTGCAGCAAAACCCGACGGCTTACGAATCGACGTGGCCGGCGGCGGCGGCAGACGACATCGCGACGATTATTTATACGAGCGGCACGACCGGCGACCCCAAAGGCGTGGCACTTTCGCACCGCAATATCGTGTCGGACATCGAAGCGATCATCAACGTTTTGGAAATGACGCCCGACGATGCGTTTCTGTCTTTTCTGCCGCTGGCGCACGTCTACGAGCGCACCGCCGGATTCTTTTTGCCGCTGCGTGTCGGCGCTTCCATCGCCTATTGTGAAAGCCTTTTTACGGTCGACAAGAACCTGCGCGAGGCGCGCCCGACGATCATGTTTTGCGTGCCGCGACTTTATGAATCGATGCGCGAAAAATTGTTCAGCGCCGCCAATGCATTGCCCGAAAACCAGAAACAAAAATACCTTGATGCGCTGGCGCTGGCGCAAAAAGCTGGCGCCGCGCGGGGCAAACTGGCGGGCGCGCCGAGCTTGTCATTGGTCGAAAATCTCAAATTCAAATTGTACGACGTGATGGTTTATTCCAAAATCCGCGACAAATTCGGCGGGCGTTTGCGCGCTTTTGTGTCGGGCGGCGCACCGATGGCGCCTGAAATCGGGGCGCTCTTTACAGGTCTGGGTTTGAATATTTTGGAAGGCTACGGCCTGACCGAAACTTCGCCCGTCATCGCGGTCAATCGTCCGGGCCGCGTGCGCCTGGGAACCGTCGGCGAGCCGGTGAGCTGCGTCGAAATTAAAATCGCAGGGGACGGCGAAATCCTGGTGCGCGGCGACAGCATTTTCGGGAGCTACTGGAACAAGCCCGCCGAAACCGCCGAAGTGATTCAGGACGGCTGGTTTCATACGGGCGACATCGGCGCTCTGGAAGGCGGTTTTCTCAAAATCACTGACCGCAAAAAAGATTTGCTGGTGTTGGGTAACGGCAAAAAAGTCGCGCCCGCACCGATTGAATTGCGCTTGATGGAATCCAAATTCGTCGCGCAAGTGGTTTTGCTGGGCGACAAAGCCAAAAGCGTGACGGCTCTGGTCGTGCCCAACATGGAAGCGTTGCGCGAATGGGCGGCGAACAACGACGCCACTAACGGCGCCAAAATCAACGACGCCGATTTGCTCGATTTGCCCGCCGCGAACGCGCTTTTGCGCGGCGAAATCGAATCTCACAGCGGCGAATTGGCCGACTTTGAAAAGATTCGCAAAATCCACATCATCGCGCAGCCGTTTTCCGTCGAAGCTGGCGAACTTACGCCAACCTTGAAAATTAAGCGTCGCGTCGTCGCCGAAAAATACGCAGATTTAGTTGATGGATAAACTCAAAAGTACGCCCGAATAAAGGCGTACTTTTGTTCCTGCTGAAAACTGAAAACTAACTCACGCCTTTGCCCAGCGCCGTCACATCGCCGTAGCGTGCGCGGCGCAATGACCACAACGCCAGTCGCCACGCAAGTCGGGAAAGCAAAACGTGGATAACGCTTGCAATGATCGCCGCGATGCAGATGAGAACAGCCGCGACTTCATTGCTCATGTTCGGCATCAGAGCGTCGGTCGCCCATAACAGGGAAACGGCGAGCGCGATTTCAATCGCAATGCAAAGCACCACAGCTTTGCCGGAACCTGTTCCCGGCTTGACCGCGCGCGCCGCGAAAACCGCTTGCACGCTCGCCGACAAAGCCAGCAGCGAAAGCGCGAAAACGGTTCCGCACGTCGCGATGACGAGCGGTATTGCATCGCCGCCCGCCAACCCCACCAGCGCGCCGATAATCGAAATCGGCATCAGCGTTGCTAAAAGGCCCAGCGCGAAGACAATTGGCGGCGCGATTTTGCCGACGATTAAAGCGGCGTCGCTCATCGGCGTGAGGAACAAAAATACAAGAGTTCCGTTGGCGCGGTCGCGGTCGAAGCTGCGGCCTATGTCGGCGACGCCGAGAAACGCCAGAAGGCACATCACGAACAGAGAAGTCCAGACGACGACGCTACTCCAATCGGCGCGCCATCCTGCCGACGCGCCGATCAAAGTCCACGGCTGCCCGGCGGAAACCAGGAGCGACGCGGCGATAAAAGCGAGCGTCAGCCATTGAGCCGTCCACTTTTGGCGCCGCACGCGCGAGCGCAATTCGCCTGTCAGAACGGCGTTATCGAACGCTTCGCCGCGCGCGATGATTTTGTCATCGAAACGCGCCAGCCTCGCGCCGATGGCTTTGAAAAAATCGGCGACGAGTTTCCATGCTTCGCCCAAAATCTCGCCGATAAGGCGAAACGGCGCAAACAGCGCGTCGAGAATTTTGTCCCACAAGCTCGCGCCTTCAAAAGTACGCCCGAATTCCGACGTACTTTTCCCCAGAATTTTGGGCGCCGCGAACGCCAGGCACAACGCGCCCGCCAGACTTTGCCAGGCCGGGCCGAGCCACCACGCGGCGCCCGACGACAAATCAAGGCGGAACAGCGCCAAAAGCGAAACAAAGGGCGACAGCAAAACGTGCGGCGCCTGCTCAAAGCCAAACGGCACATCGCGAATGTTGCCGGCGAACAGGCGCACTCCGGCTTCGATCGCGAACCAGCCAAACCAAAACAGGCGCAGCCATTTCCATGGCGTGCGAAGGCCCGGCGACAGCGCGACTCCGACCGCTGCCGCGCCGAAATCGGCCAGCAAAAACGCGGCGCCCGTGCAAAGCGTCGGCGCCAACCGTTGAAGCCACAATTCGCCGCCGCCGCTGCGCGCGCCCAGCCAGCAAAAAACAAAGTAGCAAAGCAGCGGCGCGCAAAATGTCACAATCATCGCGCCCAGCGATTGGCGCCAGGCATCGCGCGGCAGGATTTCGTCGCGAATGGCGGCGGCAAAAGGCTTTTCCAGCGCCGTTCCCGCCGCCATAGTCGCGCCGACGATTGCGATTGTCCACAAGACGGCGAGCGCGTTTTCGGGGCTTGGCAGCGCGCCGGGCAACGCGTTGACGGCTTCGCCGCTTTCGACCAATGCGCGCCAGCCGTAGCCGAAAACAAATAGCGCCAGCAAAAGCCACAGCCAACCGGCAAGCGCGCGGCGCAGTCGCAAGCGGCGCCTCGTCCAGAACGTTTCAATTGTCGAGACTTGCGAGGCGAGGGTCAGAAAACTTTGCCGCCTCTGCGTTACTATCAAAGGCACGAGGAGCAAAACCGGCATCAGCGAAAACGCGAAAAAAGGCAGCGGCGCGAACAAGAGGCGCGCGATCATCAGTGGCCATGTCCAGGCGATTCCGGGCGCCAATTCACTGACATTGCGCGGAAGAGCGCTCGCCACTTCGCGCCACACGGCGCCGCTCCAGCCGCCGCGCCGCGCGCCGATAAGCATTTGCGCCAAAAACTGAATGCCGAAATAAAACCAGATCGCGCGGCCCCAGCCGCTCGAATTCGCCTTGCGCGCGCCAAACAATCCGCCGCCGCTTTTTTCGCTTTTAGCATTGTCAGCAGCGTCGCCGGCGACTTCGCCATCCAGACCCGCAAGGGCGCGCTGCACCTTGCGCGCGTGCTCCATCTGAGCCGCCGGCGACATCTGCGCCAGCTTGACGCCGCAATTCAATTCGCGCAACCGCGCTTGCTGCGCCTTGATGTCGGGCTTGGCCGCGCCGCGCGCGCTTTGCTTCCACAAAAGCGGCTGCCAGCCGGGCGCGCTATGTCCCAGAAGCGCGAACACCAGCAGCAGCCCGAGCAAATCAAGCCAGCTCCACAAACCTAGCGCGATCGCCAGAAAATAAATTGGGAATCCGGCGCAGCAGATGAGCAGCGAAATCGCCGTCGGGTGCGCGCACATCTGCCACAGCCAGCGTTCTTCAGCAACCGGCAAAAGCTGCAATTGCGGCAGCGTGGCGCCGAAAAGCTCCTGCCGCAGAACCGACGCCGCGCGCTGATGCACCGCCGAAATCGCGCCCAGCGCCGAAACTGCCGCCGTCAAAATCGCCGCCAGCCCGATCGCGTTTTTGCCGAACGCCGGCCCCAGATAAAGCGGCGAGTACCTCGCCAGCACATACCTGTAGCGAAAACTTTGCTGAAAATGATCCAGCCCGATCCAGAACGCGATGTTCAGCGCCAGCGCCAGAGTAAAAACGATGACAAGGGTGAACAGCGGCTTGTGGCGCCGCGCTTCGCCGCGAGTGGCGCGCCGCAAAAACGGATTGTTATCAGGCAACGCCCACTGATTCAGGGCCGCGCCGCCGCGCCGCAATCCACGGCGCGTTTTGCTCCTCGCGCGCGCCAGCGCAACCCGCGCCGCGTGCCGCAAAGCCGGAACCGCTTTCCCGTTTTGTTTCTCCATCGCTTCAATTATAGCGGAGCGTATCGCGAAGCAAAAAAGGTTGCCGCGCGCGCGCAAGCCGACCAAACTGGAGAAAAGTACGCCTGAGTTTGGGCGTACTTTTTCAAAGGTCAACCATGAACTTTCTTTTTCGCACTTCGACAATCGCAGCGATTCCGATCGCGGCGATTTTTCTTGCCGCTCCGGCGCACGCCGCAACTTTGCGCGCGACTTCGGCGCTGGGACAAGCGGCGCAGCCGGGCGACGTGATCGCCTTGGCGGTTTTGCCGGCGGCGGGCGAGCGCATCATCGGCATCGGCATGAACGCTTTCGATACGCAAGGCGTGAAATTTTTCGCGCAAAGCGATGGCAGCGCGCGCGCTTTTGTCGGATTTCCATTCGATCGCAGCGGCAAAAGCGCGACTCTTTACGCGCGCGTCCAGATCGAAAAAAACGGCCAGTCGCGCGAGCAAACTTTGTCGGCCCGGCTCAGTGCAACGGCGCGCTATTACCCGACGCAGCGCATCTCGATGAATTCGGGAACCGCCTCGACGATGAGCAAAACAAGTGCGCTGCGCGCCGAAAAACTGCTTGTGCAAAGTGCGATGAAAAACTCGCCCGGCGCGCCGCTGTGGAGCGGCGCGTGGCTGGTTCCAACCGGCGGGCGCGCGACTTCGACTTACGGGCGCAGGCGCTACGTCAACGGCAAATGGTGGGGCCAGCACAACGGCGCCGACATCAAAGCCTTGACCGGCGCGCCCGTGCGCGCGAGCAATGCGGGCAGGGTCGTTTTGTCGGAGTATCTGCCGACGTTGCGCGGCAATTGCATTGTCGTCGATCACGGCAACAACGTGTTTTCGCTTTACCTGCATTTGTCCAAACGTTTGGTAAGCGCCGGCGACAACGTTTCGCGCGGCCAACTCATCGGCAAAGTCGGCGCGACGGGGTTCGTCACCGGCCCGCATTTGCACTGGGAAATGCGCGTCGGCTGGGAGCCGGTCGATCCTTTTAAAATCGTGCGCTACGGACTCAGGTTTTAGCCACAGACGAACAGGGAAAAGTACGCCCATATTCCGGCGTACTTTTCGTGTCGGCGTTTATCAATGTCCAGATGTGGTCAACCTGTTCTCCAGATTGGCTTGAAACACTGCGCCGCATGAAAAACTCCTCGCGACGTTTTAAAAAACTCATGCTCGCTTTGGGCTTGATCACTTTTTGCGGCTGGGGCGCGCTGCTGGTTTTCCTGGATCGCTATGGCCAGCGCGACCGCGCCCTGGGTGCGCGCGGCGATTGCATCATTGTTCTGGGCGCGCACGTTTTGCCCAATGGCGAAATGGGGCCGAGCCTGGCCGCGCGCGCCGCTCACGCCGCTGCGCTTTACCGGCGCGGCGCGGCAAAGAAGATTATCTGCACCGGCGGGCTGGGAACCCATGCGCCCGAAGAATCCGTCGCCGCCGCGAAATACTTGCGGAATTCAGGCGTACTTTCGAGCGATATATTTCTCGAAAAAACCTCGACGAGCACCTGGGGAAATCTAAGCAACGCGGCGCCGATTTGTCGCGCGAGGGGTTGGAAGCGCGTAATTTTGGTCAGCGAGCCGTTTCACTTGTGGCGCGCCGAGCGTAATTGCCGCGCTCTGGGCCTGACGCCGATTGTTTCGCCGTCGGGCAACCGAAGTTTCGCGTCGCGTGCGCGCATGACGGTGCGCGAAAGCTTCGCCGTATTGCGCGATTTGACAGCCGGAAATCGCTAGGAGAATAGATGCCCAACATCGACATGCCGCTCGAAAAATTGCGCGAATATGCCGGACGCAACCCGCGCCCCCACGATTTCGACGCGTTCTGGGACAATGGAATCGCTGAAATGCACGCGCTCGGTTCGCAAGTTGAACTTATTCCGCACGACCTCAAAGCGCACAACGCCGAATGTTTCGACTTGTATTTCACGGGCGTCGGCGGCGCGCGCGTTCACGCCAAATACTTGCGCCCGAAAGGGAAAACAGAACCGCATCCGGCGGTCGTGATTTTTCACGGCTATTCGGGCAACAGCGGCGAATGGAATGAAAAACTGGCGTGGGTGTCGCAAGGCTATTCGGTCGCCGCGCTCGATTGTCGCGGGCAGGGCGGCCAGTCGGAAGATGTCGGCGGCGTGCGCGGCAATACGCTTCACGGCCACATCATTCGCGG
>Ga0136611_10002414_pt1 | contig 12967 bp, 10 predicted proteins | sample AntDrymUQ2232306_2_FD_106645 | JGI IMG/M metagenome (GOLD analysis project Ga0136611, IMG submission 106645) | Polar desert sand microbial communities from Dry Valleys, Antarctica - metaG UQ223 (23.06) | ecosystem: Environmental > Terrestrial > Soil > Desert | place: Antarctica: Dry Valley... | reverse complement strand
GCCACCGAGGTGGCGGGCGACGATGTCACCGACGGTGCTCTTCCCCGCTGCCGCCGGACCGTCGATCGCGACCGTGAATCGGTCGTGTCCCACCACGTTGGCCTCGTCCGCCTGATCTGGTTCCGCTTTGCTGACCTGTCCCACTGCTGCCACCATCCTCCGGTCGATGTTCGCGACGGTTCTCCGGTTTTGGATCGCGCGGCCCGCTGTCTCGCTTCGGACCGGTGCGGCGAATCGGTCCGCCCGGCGGTCGTCCCGGTCCACTTTGGCGGTCGTTACGCACCGGACGAGCCGGTGGGCCACTCCGTGGCGGTCGTCCGCTATCGTCGCGATCCGGGGACTTGCGCCGTTCGGCCGGATCGACCTGTTGACCATGCGGTCGTGGCCCACCTCGATCGTAGGGACGATAAGGGACGCTGCGATCTGGTGTTCCGCGGGGATCAGATCGTTGTGGTTCCACCGGCCGGACCTGTCGATCGGGCCGTCGATTATCCTCGCGCTGCGCGGGAGTACGGTCAGATCGATTCTCACGGTCATCATTTCCACCGGGGCTACTGGGGGGTCGCGCCGGATTGCGCGGAAAAGATTCAGTAGGCCCGGCTCTCCGTTCTGGACCGCTGGGACCACCGGGGCGTCTCGGCGGACCAGTTGGGCGGCGCTGATCCTGCCGGGTCGGTGGCCCGGAACGTTGCTGGGTGCGTGGGTCATCGGGTCGATCGACTCGCCGAGGATTGCGGTCGGGTGTCCCCCGTGAGCGGAACAATCCCTCATCGTTGACAACATCCTCGTCCGTCAACCCGACCGCTTCTCTCAATGACAGCAATTCTCCATCGGTCAGGTCACGAAACTGCCCGCGCGGTATATTGCCGAGCTGGAGCGGTCCAATACGTGTGCGAATCAGCCGCGACACTGGATAACCGATCTCCTCAAACATCCGCCGGACGATCCGGTTGCGCCCCTCGTGGATGACGACGCGCACGACCAGTCCGTCTTCGGTGTTCCGAATAGGACGCACTACCGAAGGCGTCGTCTGCTGACCATCGACGATGATGCCGCGCCTGAGGCGATCGAGCGCAGCCGGAGGTGGAAACCCGTCGAGCAGCGCCTCGTACTCCTTGTCAATTTCGAAGCGTGGATGCATGACACGGTGAGCGACTTCACCGTCATTCGTCAGCAAGAGCAGACCCTCGGTCTGTCGGTCGAGACGCCCGACCGGTACGACACGTCCCTCGACGCGCACGAGGTCCATGACGGTGTCACGTCCGCGCTCATCGTCCGTTGTAGTGATGTACCCCTTGGGCTTGTGCAGCAGCAGATACCGCCGACGCTGATTTGGAATCAGATTGCCATCGACCTCGATTTTCTGCTGGTCCGCGTCGACCTTGGTGCCAAGCTCAGTGATGACGATCCCATCGACGCGGATGCGGCCCTCGACGATCATCTCTTCGGCACGGCGGCGAGACGCAATTCCTCGCGTTGACAAAACTCGTTGCAAGCGCTCCATGGTCATGTCGAAAGATCCTTCTAGCTGCAGCATGGTATCTGGCGCATGGTGCGTTGCATGATGAAAGGCATGAAAAGCATGAAAATCGTGGAATGTTGCCGCGTAGCTGGAGTTGATCACCATACGCGAGTCATGAGTATACGGGCAGGCTCGCAATCACGCGGCCAGCGATCGAAAAGACGACCACACCGTGACGATACGAAGGCAAGGGATCGGGCTTCACTTCCCACGTCAATACCTCTGCATCGTCCGGCCGCATCATCACCGTCCGCCGAATTTTAAATGTGAGACCCTCGGCCAATAGCGCCTCAGTCGCACCCGCCGAGCGCGTCCCCAGCCCAAGCGCCACCCAACGTATTCGCGCATCGACGTCTTCCATCATTGCCTGGGTGTCTGCGTAGCGGTCGGCACTCCCAAGCACTACTGCAATGATCTGGTTGTCACCTCTCCAGAACCCTGTAATCAGGCACTGGCCGGCAACAATTTCCGATCCTGTCTTGACCCCGAACACATCGTCGCGCTCCAGAAGCGCGTTCGTTGTCACCAGTTCGACGTCGCGCGCATTCGGACCACCAACGGAGACCGTTATCGACGGTGTCCTTACGAATCCAGCTAGTAACCAATCCTGCAGCAGCCGTTCCGTTGCGCGCACGAGATCGCGAGCGGTCGTGCGCTGGCGTTCGGAATCATCCGCACCGATCGGATTGGCAATGTCAGTCTGCGTCATTCCAATAGTGTCAGCATAGGCATTCATCTCGACCACGAATCGGGCAACCGGATCGACGGCGTTCGGATCGAGCGTCCGTCCGGCAACGCGCGCCAACGCAAGAGCTGCATCGCCGCCGGACTGAATCAGGAGACCGGCAAGTAGATCGCGAACTGAGACGACATCTCCAGGAAGCAGGCCCATGTTCGAGAACACAGTTGGGTCAACAAGATCGGTCTCTTCAATCGTGATCTGCTCGTCACGCCCGAGGATACCCACCGCAACCAACGCCGTCACAATCTTGATGGTGCTGGCTGGTTGAAGCGGGAGATCCGCGTTGGCAGAGTAGAGTTCGATACCTGTTGTGAGATCGACCGCGAACGCTGCCGACGCCGCGAGCTGTGGTCGCACCTGACCCGTCCGGGTATCGCTCGACCGAACCGAGTTTCCTGCCATCGCGAGCACCGTTGCCCTGGTTCCGGCGACTAGAATCGCCAGAACACACAGCACAGTCGCAAAACGATTCAGTCTCAAACAACGACGAGCCAACAGCACCACCAGTCGTTAAGCAGAATCATCCAGACTCACGTCCAAGCATAAGTATAGAGATCGCGAGCCAGACGTTGCCGGACACGCCGGTGCGCGATACGCTTCCGCGCAGCAACGCATCCTTGTCGCGTCGCACAGCCCACGCCAAACGTTGGGAGCATCGCGAATCGCTATGGCTGTTCCACCCGCTCAACGCCGCATCGTCCGCCACGCGGTCGAACATTTGGAGCCGTATCACCCGGTCGAGGCAGCTGAAGAGTTATCCGACCGCCTTGGCATGCCGCTCGACTCGATCCTGAAGCTCGATTCGAACGAGAACCCATACGGATGCTCGTTTCGTGTCCAGGAGGCACTGGCTACTTTCGATCGCTTTAACTACTATCCGGATGCCCAGGCCCGCGCCACCCGCGACCGCATCGCCAGCTACGCTGGAGCGCCAGCCGAACGCATTATGGTCGGCGCTGGCTCGGATGAACTCATTGACCTGCTGTTCATCGCGACGCTCGACGCTGGTGACGAAGTCGTCATCCCCGTTCCTACGTTCGGCGTCTATAAGGCTCGCGCCGAATTATTCGGTGGTCGCGCCATTGAAGTCCCACGCCAGAGCGACTTCGAACTCGATATCGATGCGCTCCTGAATGCTGTCAATGACCGCACGAAGCTCATCATCCTGACATCGCCAAATAATCCAACAGGCAACCTCGTCTCGAATCAACATATCGTGCAACTGTTGCAGACCGACGCGCTGATCGTGGTTGACGAGGCCTACTTCGAATTTGCCGGTAAAACGTCTCTCCCGCTCACTGGCGAATTCGACAACCTCGTTGTCCTGCGCACCTTCTCGAAGTGGGCTGGGCTGGCTGGCATGCGGATAGGTTATGGTGTCTTCCCTTCTGACATCATGGAGCACCTCTGGAAGGTCAAGCCGCCGTTCAACGTAAACGCCGCTGGCCTCGCCGCCGTCCACGCCTCGCTCGACGATCTCGAGTATTTACATTCAACGATTAGTCGAATCCGGGCCGAGCGCAGCCGTCTGCACCGCCTGTTGCGAAAGTCCGAGTTTCTCAGTGCGTATCCCAGCCAGGGGAACTTCATCCTTTGTCACGTCGAACGCGGTGACGCGCACGAGGTGCATCTGCGCCTCGCCGATCGGGGCATTATGGTTCGCAAGTACGGCGATCCACTTCTGCGCGACTTCCTGCGGATTACTGTCGGAAAGCCCGAAGACACCGATCGGCTCATGACCGCGCTTCAGTCAATCGGAGCGCACGTCTGATGTCAGTGCGACAAGCGACCGTTCGACGACAAACTGCCGAAACTCGCATTGAGATGACGATCGGCCTCGACGGATCAGGGCAATCGAGCATTCGAACTGGAGTCGGCGCACTCGATCACTTCCTGACTCTCTTCAGCCGCCACGGCCTGTTCGACCTCACGGTCGATGTCGATGGTGATCTCAGCGTCGATGCCCACCACACGGTCGAAGACATCGGCATTTGCCTTGGCCAGGCTATTCGCGAAGCTCTCGGTGACCATCGCGGAATCCGCCGCACCGCCGATGTCGCCGTCCCAATGGACGAAGCGCTCGCACACGTCGCTGTCGATTGCAGCGGACGATCGTACTACGTCCAACGTGGAGAATTCAGCAGCGAATCCGTCGGCGCGCTCGAAACCGATCTCGTGCGCCATTTCTTTGACTCGCTCTCCCGCGAAGCCCGCATGAACATTCATGTCATGACGCTGTACGGGCATAATGCCCATCACGAAGTCGAGGCTCTCTTCAAAGCCTTCGCTCGCGCCCTCGACGCCGCAACCCGCTTCGATCTCCGCCTCGGCGACCGCTTGCCATCCACCAAAGAACACATCGAAGGAACCTCGTAGGGTCGCCGCTTGCCGCGACCGGCGTCGCTGGCTGTGCGTTCGGGCGTGCCAACCACCGTCTAAGGACGGCGTCGCTCTGCACTAGGTGGCAACGTAATCGAGTCGTCCTCCTACGGTGTCGGCACGCCCGGACGCGCTTTCTGCGACGCCGGTCGCGGCAAGCGGCGACCGTACGCGGGGGATGGGTCACACCGATAGCGCCGCCCGCTGCATCTCGATCAACTGCGCGATTCCCGACTGCGCCAATTCCAGCATCTCATCGAGCTGTGGACGTGTAAACGTTCGCCCCTCGGCGCTCCCCTGAATCTCAATCAGCTCGCGGTGCCCATTCATGACGATGTTGCAATCGACGTGCGCCTGACTGTCTTCAGCGTAGTCAAGGTCGAGTCGCGCCTGACCGCCGACGATCCCAGCGCTGATCGCGGCAACCTGTGACACGATCGGGCTCGCCTTCAACCGCTTCGTCCTGACCAATGATTCGCACGCTATGGAGAGCGCAACAAATCCACCCGTGATCGCCGCCGTGCGCGTCCCTCCATCCGCTTGCAACACATCGCAGTCAACGATGATCTGGCGCTCGCCAAGCTGCTTCAGGCTGACTCCGGCCCGCAGCGACCGTCCGATGAGTCGGGATATCTCCTGCGAGCGCCCGGAGTTCGTCGCACGCTCGCGGTTCGTGCGCGTATGGGTAGCGCGCGGTAGCATTGCGTACTCTGCCGTGACCCAACCGCTGCCCTTGCCAACCAGCCACGGTGGTACGCGCTCGTCGATCGACGCCGTACACCAGACGCTCGTCGAGCCAAACGAGATCAGCGCCGATCCCTCGGCGTACGGCGCGTTCCCAATTGCGATCGTCACTGGCCTCATCTCATCGATGGTCCGACCAGCCCGTTGACTTATGTTCATGATGATTCACTTTCTTCTGCGCTCTGTTCGCCGTGTTCGGCGCGCTTTCGCTGGACAATCTCGCGAACGCGCTCGTTCCGTCGAGTCAGTTCAGCCTCGAATCCGCGGGTCGTTGGCTGATAGTAGCTGCGCCCCGCCAGATTGTCGGGCAGATGTTCCTGTGCCGATATACCGGCCTGTGTATCGTGCGCGTACTCGTAGCCGTGTCCGTAGCCCAAACCGCGCATGAGTCCCGTTACAGCGTTCCGCAGGTGCATCGGTACGGGATCGTTGCGCGTACTCTGGACATCCCGCACCACCGCATCATAAGCGCGATAGACCGAGTTGCTCTTGGGAGCCAATGCCAGATAGATCGTCAGCTCGGCCAGCGCTAAGGCCCCTTCGGGCAGTCCCAGGAAATGTACCGCCTGCTGCGCCGCCATCGCGATCTGCAACGCTTGCGGATCGGCCAGCCCGACATCTTCGGTCGCGAACCGCACCAGTCGGCGCGCGATGTAGAGCGGCGCGTCGCCCGACTCAATCATGCGCGCCAGCCAATAGAGTGATGCATCGGGATTCGAGTCGCGCAGCGACTTGTGCAGGGCGGAGATCGTGTCGAAATGCCCTTCACCGTCCTTGTCGTACGCCGCTGCCCTCCGCTGCGCCGCCTCCTGCACCATCGACTTCGTGATCGTCGTCTGCCCCAGCGGCACAGCCACGCTCGCCATTTCGAGTGTGTTCAACGCGAAGCGCGCGTCACCGTTTGCAAGGTTAGCGAGCGCCGCCATCGCGTCGTCCTCGATGTCAAGTCCCTCTTCACCCAGTCCCCGCTCGGCGTCATGCAGCGCCCGCTCGGCGATCTCACGAATGTGATCGTCAGAGAGCGACGTGAGTACGACGACACGCGAACGCGACAACAGCGGTGCATTGACCTCGAATGATGGATTTTCGGTCGTCGCCCCAACCAGGATCACCGTTCCATCTTCGACGTACGGCAGAATCGCGTCCTGTTGCGCCTTGTTGAAGCGATGAATCTCGTCGATGAACAGCAGCGTGCGTTGGCTGGTCATCCCCAACCGATCGGCAGCTTCCTTTACCGCCGCACGCAGATCGGCAACGCCCGAAGATACTCCCGAGAGCTGGATGAAGTTCGCCTTGGTCTGCGTTGCTATCAAACGCGCCAGCGTCGTCTTCCCAACGCCGGGTGGCCCCCAGAGAATGATCGACGACAGTCGATCTCGCTCAATCGCGCGCCGTAACACTGTCTCCGGTCCCAGAACCGCGTCCTGACCGACGTACTCATCGAGCGTCCTGGGCCGCATGCGAGCCGCTAGCGGGCCGTGCTGCCGCAGCTGTGCAACGCGGTTCGCTTCAAACAGGTCCATTATCATCCGCATCTGACGTATCGCCGATGCGCGCTTCAAGCTCGCTAATACGTCCTTCGAGTTCCGCAACGCTGCTGATACCGAGTTCGCTCAGTTCTTCGAGCAACTCTTCCAGACGATCGAGTTGCAGCATCTGTTCGAACACGATATCGGGAACGCCGCTCTTCGCCGTATTCTCCGCGCTCTTCTCGCGCTTCGCCTTCGGTTTCGCCATGTCTGAATCCATCCGATCGTTGCTAACGAGCGAGATACGCGCAGGTTGCCAGCAAGCCAGCTGCTACGCCAACGCTATTGATTGCGACCTCGCGAGTCAATCTGCCCGCCAGTTGTGCCCCAGACACGAGCAGATACCCGAGCAGGATCGACGCCAGCACTCCCCCACTCCACCACCCCGATGGAGGCCAGGAATTCAGTGCCCAGGTTGCCTGTGCCAGCGCGATTGCGCCGATCGTCGCGTAGGCGATCCTGCGAATCGGAAATGAAGGTATGCGATCCTGCGCCTGCAACAGCAGCAGGAAACCAAGGGCGAACACGAGTGGTCCGGCATACAGCGTTCTCGTCCGATATAGTAGAACCAGTGCAAACACGACGAACGCGATACCCGCCGTCAGGACTATTTGCGCCAGTCGCGCCGGAGCCATTGGTGACGAATCCTCGTCCCGGAGCGCCGCGCTGACGGTCAACGCGGCGAACATGCCCGACCCGGCCAGGAGCATCGCCGCCGCGATATCCTGTCCTCGATGGTAGCGCGCTACGAGTAGAAACGCTCCCAGCATGATCAACGCTGGAAGTATCCAGCGCGTTTCAATCGTTTTTGCGGTCGTGTACTGAGCGGACCACTCGACCGACTCTTCAGACTGCTGTCGGGAACGTAACAACCAGATCGTCGCCGCACCCAACGCACTCGCAGCCGCGACACCAGAGAGATAGAGCAGGCGGGTCTCATCAGAAACGATCGGCACCCGCCGAGGATCGGGCAACGCTGAACGTGCCCAGAGCCCAAGCAATAGCGTGAGTAGCGCTGCCGCAATGCTGAGGACGGCTGGTGGCGACAGCAACATTACCAAGGCTGGAGATCTGTCACGGTGTGTAGGTATGTCTTCGCTCAACCGTCGTCCACCTCTCGCAGAATCGCGTGAATTCGGGTTGCCGGAATCGTTCCCTCACGCAGAATGAGGACACTGTCACCCGACAAGTCGACGACCGATGAAGGCTGGCTCTGAGGCGATCGCCCCCCATCAATAACACCATCGACCAGATTGCCGAGCGACTGGCGTACTTCTTCCGCTGAACGCGCTTCAGATTCACCCGAACGGTTGGCGCTCGTTACCGCAAGCACCCCCCCTACCTCCGCAATGATCTGAAGCGTGATTGCACAATCAGGCATTCGCACGCCAACCGTTGACTGTCCACGCCGAATCGCATCAGGCACGGAATCGCTTGCTCCAACGATCACAGTCAGCGCCCCCGGCCAGAGTCGTTCGACGAGTGCCAGAGCGCGATGGTCAACTCCTGTTGCCAGCGCAGCAAGCTTTTCCAGGTCGCTTATCAGCAACGGGATCGGCTTGGCTGCGTCCCGGCCTTTAATCGCGAACAGCCGTTCTACCGCACGCGCACACCGATAATCAACAGCGATGCCGTAGACCGTGTCGGTCGGTAGCGCGACCACTCCACCGGAGAGCAACCGCGCAACCGCCTGTTCAACGCTGAGAATGTATGCATCCGGTTCGACGATCATGCCGCTATTGTGCATGAAGTCAGGCGAGTTGGTCAGGTACCGCACCGGGAAGCTAGAGCGAGGTCTTGATGTGCCGTGCCAGCGCTGGCGCAATGCCGGGAACCGCCGCGATCTGCTCCTCGCTCGCCTCACGGATGCGCTTCACGCTACCGAACTGCGCGATGAGTGCCTTCTTCCGACCCGGCCCGACACCCTTGACATCGTCCAGCGCCGATTTGATGGCCGACTTCTCGCGCTTTTTCCGGTGAAACGACACCGCGAAGCGATGGGCTTCGTCCCGAATCCGCTGGACGAGATAGAGCGCCTGAGAGTCGCGGTCGAGTAGCACAGGTTGCGACTGACCTGGCAGGAAAATCTCCTCGTTCTCCTTGGCCAACCCTACTAACAGGACATCTGATCCAAGTTCGCGCACCGCTTCCAGCGCGGCGCTCAGCTGCCCCTTGCCACCGTCGACGATCACCAGATCCGGCTCGCGCGCCCACGCTTCCGTCTCCGCCTCGGCCGCGAGACGTTTGAAGCGTCGTCCGACGACCTCCTGCATGGCTGCAAAATCGTTCTGGCCCTCAAACGACTTGATCGCGAACCGGCGGTAATCGCTCTTCTTCGGCTTGCCGTCCTCGAAAACAACCATCGACGCGACGGTGTTGCTGCCCTGCAAGGTCGAGATGTCAAAGCACTCGATCCGACGCGGCAAATCGGGCAAACCCACGGCTTCAGCCAATTCAGTCATCGCCGCCGTCATGCGCTGTTCGTCGCTCAACCATCGCAGCCGATTCTGCTCGAGGTTCTCAACCGCGCTCTTGGCGACCATTTCAGCGAGCTGCTTCTTCTCACCACGCTGTGGAACGGTCAGCCGCACACGACTACCGCGCCGCTCGACTAGGAACGGAAGCAGAATCTCCTCTTCCGTCAGTTCGTGCTGGACGATCAGTTCGGCGGGAACGGCTGCGGCCCCCTCATAAAATTGCGACACGAACGTCGAAAGGATCTGCCCCGGCTGGTCGTCAACGCGCGTGCCTGACATGAAGAAGTGTTCGGAGCCGAGAATCTTTCCGTTTCGTACGAAGGCTACCTGGACAAGCGCGTCCCCTCCCGGCGATTGGGCGACCGCGATCACGTCCGAATCCTCACCCTTGCCTGACACGATCTTCTGGCGTTCCAGCACATGCTCGATGGCCGAAATCTCGTCACGCAGCTTCGCCGCCCGTTCGAACTCCAGGTTCTCCGCGAACGATTCCATCCGGGTCTGCATCTCCGGAACCAGTTCTTCGCCACGACCCTGGAGAAAGAGCGCGACCCCGTCAACCGCCGCCGCATAGTCCTCGCGCGTGCTCGCGCCGATGCACGGCCCGAGGCAGCGTCCCATGTGAAAGTAGAGACATGGTCGCGGAGCGTCGCCGGTAATCTTGATATCGCAGGGCCGAAACGGAAACAAGCGATTCAGCAGGTCGAGCGTCCGATGCACCGACCCAGCCGACGTGTATGGTCCGTAATAGCGTGATCCATCCTTGACGATGCGCCGCGTCGAGATGACGCGCGGCCAATCCTCGTTCGTAATGCAGATGTATGGGTAAGTCTTGTTGTCCTTCAGCCGCACGTTGTAACGCGGCAGGTGCCGCTTAATGAGCTCGTTTTCGAGAATCAACGCCTCGCTGGCCGTGTCTGTCCGAATCACGTCGAAGTCGGTGATGTGTGTCACCAGTTCGCGGGTCTTCGGGTCGCCGTGACCACGCTCCTGGAAGTACGAGCGCACGCGGCTACGTAACGAAGCCGCCTTACCGACGTAAATCACGTCGCCAGCCTCGTTCTTCATCAGATACACACCAGGCCCGGTCGAGAGCCCTGACAAACGGTCAGAAAAACGCGTTCCCATCACGCTCAATTCTACCATTATGTCGCGCATTTCGACCTCCATCGTTTACGGTCGGTTGACAACCGGTCAATGTACGAGCATACTGTACGTACACTCGTTGAGCAACGAGTCAGGGCCGTCGTTTGGCCGGTTCGCTACACTTGTTCGCTGCCGTCATGTTGGTTGTGATCGCCACGAAACAAGACAAGAGAATAGGCTGAACGCTATGCAGAGCCGAGACATTCGCAACGCCTTCAACGAGTACTTCGCAGAACGTCGGCACGCCGAGCTGCCGTCGTCGTCGCTCATTCCGCACAACGACCCGACCGTCCTGCTCACTACCGCCGGTATGCAGCAGATGACGCCGTTCTTCCTGGGGTTGGAGCAGCCTCCGGCGCGCCGCCTCACGTCGATCCAGAAGTGTTTCCGCACCGTCGATATCGACGAAGTCGGAGATGAGAGTCATTGCACGTTCTTCGAAATGCTTGGCAACTTCTCCGTCGGCGACTACTTCAAGCGCGACGCCATCCGGATGGCCTGGGATTTCCTGACGAACGTCCTCAACATCGACGCCGACCGCCTGCTCGTTACCGTCTATCCTGAAGACGACGAAGCTCGCCAGCTATGGATCACCGAGATTGGCCTGCCACTGAGCCGCATCTACGACGATCCAACCTGCATCTGGGGGCCTGTCGGCGAGAGTGGTCCATGCGGCCCAAACTCCGAAATTTACTGTGACCTCGGCGAGGAGCACGGCTGCGGTGAACCTGATTGCGGCCCGCTCTGCGAACGCTGCAACCGCTGGCTGGAAGTCTGGAACCTCGTGTTCATGGAGTGGTTTCAGCAGCGCGACGGCACACGTCGCGACCTGGAGAACAAGAACATCGACACCGGCATGGGGTTGGAGCGCATCAGCCTCGTCATGCAGAGCGTTCGCTCGATCTACGATACCGACCTGTATCAGCCGATCATCAGCCGCGCCGCCGAGATCGCGAATACGACCTATAAGGCGGACGACGCGAAGGATCGATCCTTGCGCGTCATCGGCGATCACGGCCGTGCGGTCACGTTCCTCATCGCCGATGGCATCCTGCCTGGCAACGAGGGGCGCGGCTATGTGCTGCGCCGTATCCTGCGCCGCGCCGTGCGCCACGGGCGGCTGCTCGGTATTGAGCGATCGTTCCTGAACGAGATCGCCACGGCGGTCATCGCCGAGTTCGGTGACAGCTACCCGGAGATCGTCGCCCGCCGCGACACGATCCGTCGCATTATCTCCAACGAAGAAGAGGCGTTCGGCCGTACCCTCGCGACCGGCATCTCTCGCTTCGACGCGCTCGTCGCCGAAATCACGTCGGCAGGTCAAACTACCATCTCTGGCGCGGAGGCGTTCCGCCTCTACGACACGTTCGGCTTTCCGTATGAACTGACCCTTGAGCTTGCCACCGATGCCGGATTGACCATCGACGCTTCGGAATTCGCGGAGGCGCTGGAACAGTCTCGCGCCCGTAGCCGCGCTGCTATCCAGTCGTTCGGCGATTCAGCTCGTGGCCGACTTCCTCTCTACGCGGCGGCCAAGTCAGGTGCGGTCGAGTTCCTCGGCTACGACACATCCGTGACCAGCACCACGATCACCGACATCTTCGGTGAAGACGCCGCTCTGGAGCAGCTTGACGCCGGGCGGCCAGCTGAGATCGTCCTCGATCACACCGTCTTCTATGGCGAGTCCGGTGGACAGGTCGGAGACACTGGGTCGATCACGACCGAAACCGGTGTCTTCCGCGTATCGGACACGCAGCGCCCGACGCCAACGCTGGTCGTTCATCGTGGCGAAGTCTCTGAAGGATTCATCAGCATCGGCCAGACGGCTCTAGCCGAGATTGACGTTGAGCGTCGCGCCGCTATCCATCGGAATCACACCGCGACGCACCTGTTGCATCGCGCCTTGCGGATGGTACTTGGCGATGACACGCATCAGGCCGGTTCGCTTGTCGCGCCCGACCGCCTGCGCTTCGACTTCACCGCGACATCGATACTTGGGGCTGCCGGAATCGAACGGGTCGCGGAAATCGCCAACAGCGAAACGCTGCGCGATTCAACGGTCGAAATCGAAACGATGCCATACGCTGATGCGGTCGAGATGGGCGCTATGGCCCTGTTTGGAGAGAAGTATGGCGATGTCGTACGCGTTGTATCGGTTGGCGACTACTCACGCGAGCTTTGCGGCGGCACGCACGTCGAGCGCACCGGCGAGATCGGCCCAATCCTCGTGCTCAGCGAGTCGTCCATCGGCTCCGGAGTACGCCGCATTGAGGCGCTGACCGGCGTTGAAGCGCTGCGTCAGCTCAACCGCGCCAACATGATTACCGCTGATCTTTCAAGAACGATGCACGTCCCGGTAGAAAATCTTGTCGACGAAGTCCGGAAGCTCACCTCTCAACTCCGCGAGCGTGACCGCACAATCGAGGGG
>Ga0136611_10002413_pt1 | contig 12967 bp, 8 predicted proteins | sample AntDrymUQ2232306_2_FD_106645 | JGI IMG/M metagenome (GOLD analysis project Ga0136611, IMG submission 106645) | Polar desert sand microbial communities from Dry Valleys, Antarctica - metaG UQ223 (23.06) | ecosystem: Environmental > Terrestrial > Soil > Desert | place: Antarctica: Dry Valley... | reverse complement strand
CCCGTGGCGTTGCCGCCTGACGTTCCGGCGATCGCGCTTCCCCCGCCAACCGCGCTGGCATTGAGGTCGGTCGTGCCGTCGACGGTGATCCGGCCTGCTCCGTTCAAGTTGTAGATGGCGATCGGAGACGCGGTGACCGCCTGGCTGTTCGATCCAAAGCGCTCGGTGGACAGCGTGAGATCGCCATCGACACCGATGATCCCGACGGCGGTCTGCGTGCTGAACCAGATTTCGCCGCCGGCATGGACCGTGACGTCGGAGCGGAAGTCGAGCGTTGAAAAGGCAAACAGATGCGCGAAGCCGGTTGCCTCGCCGATGACCGCCGACGTGAAATTGCTGTCGCGCACATCGAGATTGGCGATCGCGGTGGCGGCCGAGCCCGCCGACACGCCGCCAATCGCGCCGTTGACGACGTCATGGCCGGCGGACAGCACGATTGTATTGCCGACCACGTTGGCGGCGCCGGCCACATCGAAGCCAAGGTCGCTGCCGGCGGAAATCAGCATCGTCAGCGCCGAATTCTTCGGCACGGCGACCAGATAGGCACGGCGGGCGTCCGCCGGTCCGCTGCTTGCCGATCCGGTGATGTTGCCGTTGTTGGAGACGCCGTTGGCGTCGGTCGTCCCGGCGGTGACTTGAATATCGAACAGGCCATCGGGCGAGAAGTTGATCACCGCGGCTTCGGCCCCGACCAGCGCCGCGCTTCCGTTGACGTTGATCGATCCGCCATGCTGGACGCGCGGCGCGACCATCGCGACATAGGCGTCGCCCGCAGTCGCGTTGATTTGCGATCCCGCATTGGTGGTGATCGCCGCGGTCGACCGCAGCGCCTGGCCGAAGATTACCTGGTTGCCGGTTTCGCCAATGAAGCTGCCGTTTCCGCTGACAAAGATCGGCGAAGCCGAGAGCACCAGCGAGCCGACGTTGATCACCGAATTGCCGCCGAGCAGGATACCGCTCGGTGAGTAGAAATAGATGCTGCCACTGGCCGACATTGCCGTTTCCAGTGCGCCCGCCGTGATCGTCCCGTTCATCGAGATTACGCGCGACAAATCGGTGGCGGTGATGTTGTTGAGGACGGCGTAGTTTCCGCTGCCGAGGAAATTCGCGGAGGTCCCGGCGTTCTGGAACGCGATCGGTACGTTATTGTTGGTGGCGTTGTCGGTCGGCACCCAGTTGATCACCGTCTGCGGAGCGGTTACCGAGATGGTGGTGGTTCCAGGACTGGTGGCAATGGTGGTGGCGGAGCCGTTGGTGGCCGTGCCGGTACCGAGAAAGCTTTGCGCCGCCGCCGGACTCGGCCCAACGACAAAGGCGGTGGCCAGCGCGAGCACCGAGCAGCCGGTCCGCGCGAGGCGCAAGGGGAGGGGGGCGTTACGCATCATGACCTCCAGGGCAACAATCGGGTGGTGAGGGTGAGCAGGAACCGCGGGCTGCCGCGGCGGTTCTCGATCCCGGCCCGTTCCAGCGGGACCGCGACCGCCGCGTCGATCGACAGCCGTCCGTCGAGCCCGGCCCGAAGACCGCCGCCAGCCGATTTGAGATGGTCCGGGTCACCGCTGATATTCTTGTTCCACACCCACGCCGCGTCGCCGAACACATAGGGCTGGACCAGCAGGCGTGATCGTTTGAACGTCGCAATGCGCGGCCCGCGCAGCTCGACCGATAGGCCGGCGCCGCTGTCCCCGGTCAGCGTGGCCGGGTCATAACCGCGCCCGACGGTGTAATTGCCGGCGGTGAATTCCTCGAAGCTGAATAACGGGTCAAACCCGATCTGGGCGCGCGGCGCGACCGCGACCGCCAAAGCATTGGACAACGCAAATTCGCCCGTCGCGTTGATCCGCACCACCGTACCCGTCGCGCGGCCGTCGTCGCGGCTTGGCGGGACATTGTCGGATTGCTTGGTCGCCCCGAGGATATCGAGACCCTGGCGCAGTTCGATCCCGCCGCCGACCCGCCATTTCGGTCGTCGCGACTTCAGATCGACCGCATCGAAATCTGCGCGAACAAAGGCAATCCGCAGGTGATCGCGGGTGAGTGCTTCGAAGAAATCGACTTTCTGGTCGACGTAATCCAGCCCACCGCCGATCGAAAGATTCCGCGACTGAGTTCGGATCAGCGGGTAACTCAAGGCGAGCGTCGCATACAAAGTGCGCGCCTTGACCGCCGGATCGCCCGGCTCGCTGTCGATCGAAGGCTTGGTCCAGGCATAGGTGAACTGGCCGCTGACCGTCAGGCCTTCCGATCCCGGGCGGAAACTGTGCCCCACCTGGACGATCTGCTGCTCCTTGAAATCGAGCGTCGAATAAACCGAAAGAAAGGTCGCATCGCCAAGGCCGGTGAGACCGAACACCTGCCCGCGCAGCTGCCCGCCCCAGCGCCCAGTTTCTTCCGACGCGAGGTTCTGCACCACCGCGTCGAGCGCATAAGGCTGGCGAATGACCGAGACTTCGCCGATCAGTTCGCCCGGGGCGGTCCCGGCGGGCCGGAGGACCAACTGGACGTTGTAGCCGGGAATGTCGCGGGCCAGCAGAAGGTAGCGTTCGGCGCGGTTGCGGTCGAAGATCTCGTCCTCGGTCAGCTTGGACAAATAGCCGGCCAGCTTGGCCTCGGCGCCGCCGGTCTGGCCGCGGGCGCGAACGACCGTTACCCGCGCGTAGAGTATTTCGAGCCGGACGACGCCATTCTCGATCCGCTGGGTCGGCACCTGGACCGCGGCGAGATATCCCTTGTCGCGCAAGTGGGTCGCGGCGCGGTCGCGGATCTCGCAAATTACTGCCACCGGTTGATCGGTCCCGGCATAATCGGCCCAGGTGCGGCGCATTTCGCCAGCGGTGGCGCCCTTCAGATTGTTGAACTGGACGTCGGCGACCCGGACCCGGACATCGGCGAATTCGGGATTGGCGAGCGGGCAGGGCGACCGCTCGACTCCGCCGACCACGTTGAGCGTCGACCGGGGCGGCGCGGCGTCCGGCTGAGGCCTGGTCAGCTCGTCGCGGGTCGGTGCGACCGATTGAGCGAGCGCGGCCCCCGACGTCAACGCCAGCAAACTTGACCCCGCGGTGACAAGCTTCAACGCGAAAAGGTGCGGCCGAACCCCCATGCACGATCCCCAATCATGGACGCGCATGAGCGCAAGCCCCCGCGACTCGCTTAAATGCGCGTTAATATTGGTGAAACTTTAATTAACCTGAGTCAATCGACTGGAGCATATGACCGCTTCACGACAGGTCACGCAGACTGGATGGGTCCGGCGCTTCTGCGCTCATAGCCAGCCATGCATTCGGCGACCCATCGCGCAGCGGTCAGCGCGCTGAGGTCGGTCGGGTCGAGCGGCGGATCCCACTCGGTGAGGTCGATCAGCCGCACCTTCGGCTCGGCGGCCAGATTTCGCGTCGCAATAAAGAAATCGCGCGCGCTCATTCCCCCGGGCCGGGCGCCCGGAGCCGCGGGGAACTGGCTTCGGTCGATCACGTCGATGTCGCAATCGACGACGATCGCCGCGCAATGCTCGACATGGGCCAACGCGTTGGCGATCGCCGCCTCGATCCCGTCGCGCGCAACTTGAGCGATGGTCGCCACCAGGTGGCCGCCGTCCATTGCATCGCGGTGCATCGCCGCGCTATTGGCGAAGGAGGCCAGCCCGATCTGGGCAATGTTCCGGCCCGGCAAGCCATCCTCGCGCAATGCCCGCACCGGATTGCCGTTGCCCAGCCCGTCCGCCGTATCGCGCAGGTCGAAGTGGGCGTCGAGCGTGATCAGCCCGATTTGGTCGAGCGGCATCCCCAGCGCGTGAACCGCCGGCCGGGTGACCGCATTATTGCCCCCGATCAAAAGCGTCAGCTGGTGCCGCCCGACACTTGTCGCACAGGCGTCGCGGATCGGGCCGGTGGCCTGCTCGATGGTCAGGCCGTCGATGCGCGCATCGCCATGATCCGCGACCCTGCTCGCCAATTCGCAGCCCGTTTCGATATCATAGCGCCCGATCCGCCTGAGCGTCGCGCGCAGCAATGCCGGGGCAAGGTCGCAGCGTCCCGGCGTGACCGACCCCGCGGCAAGGGGCGCGCCGACCAGCCCGACCGGGGCTTCCGCGTCGGCGGCGACCAGCAGGTCGGACAGATTGGGCCAGCTCATGCTTGACGATTAGCAGCCCCGCCGCCCATTGCCAGTCGCCATGTGGGACCGCCTGCTTACCGATTGCCACGTCGCGACGATGGTGCCGCAGCCGGGCAATCCGCTCGGCCTGTTCCCCAATGCCGCGATCGGGATCGACGGTGGGCGCATCGTCCGCGTCGGCAAGCGCACCGAACTGGCCGGCTTCCGCGCCAGGGAGGTCGTCGCGCTGGGCGGCGCGTGGGTCACCCCAGGGCTGGTCGACTGTCACACGCATCTGGTCTTCGCCGGCACCCGCGCGAAGGAGCATGCCATGCGCCGCGCCGGGGCGACCTATGCGGAAATCGCCAGGGCTGGCGGCGGCATCGCCTCGACCGTCGCCGCCACCGATAAGGCCACCGACGACCAGCTCCGCGACCAGTCGCGCCGCCGCCTCGACGCGCTGATCGCCGGCGGGGTGACCACGGTCGAGATCAAGTCGGGCTACGGCCTCGACTCCGCGGCCGAGGTCCGCCTGCTCAAAGCCGCCATCGCGATCGGGCGCGATCTGCCGGTGCGGATCGTCCCGACCTTGCTCGCCGCGCATGCGCTTCCGCCCGGCGTGAACCGCGAGGCATATGTCAAAATGATCGTCGAGGAGATGATCCCCGCCGTCGCCAAGGCCGGTCTCGCCACCAGTGTCGACGCGTTCTGCGAAGCCATCGCCTTCACCCCGGCCGAGGTCGAACGCGTGTTCACCGCCGCCCGCGCCAACGGCCTTCCGGTTCGTCTCCACGCCGAGCAATTGTCAAATCAGCAAGGCGCCGCGCTCGCTGCCAAGTATAAAGCGCTGTCGGCCGACCATCTCGAACATCTCGATGCTGCCGGGGCGAAAGCAATGGCTGCCGCGGGCACCGTCGCGGTGCTTCTTCCCGGCGCTTATTATGCGCTTCAGGAAACGCGGAAACCACCGGTCCAACTCCTGCGTGACCACCACGTGCCGATCGCCATCGCCACCGACTGCAACCCCGGCACCTCGCCGCTGTTGAACCCGCAGCTGGCGATCAACATGGCGTGCACCCTGTTCGGCTTGACCCCCGAGGAAGCAATCGCCGGAATGACAATCAATGGCGCCCGCGCGCTTGGCCTGGCCCATGAAGTCGGGACGATCGAAGCCGGCAAAGCCGCCGACCTCTGCGCCTGGCGGGTCGCGGACCTGAATGAGCTTGCCTATTGGATCGGAATGCCGGGGCCCGAGCGGCGGATTTTCGCCGGCATGGACGCCTGACGTTCTCGGCCAAAAAAAGGACGCCCAGCAATGCTCCGATTTGTCGGCGGCACCACTGGGCGTCTGATGGACCGAATTAAGCGGTCTGCAGCTGTTCGCGCTTGCTACGCCGGTCGCGGCGAACGGCGAAACCGATCCCGCCGAAACCGAGCAGCATCATCGCCCAGGTTCCAGGCTCGGGAACACCCGACGGCGTTTGCGTGACGGTCGAGATCACAAACTGCGACGCATCCGGATTGCCAGTGACCGCCACGAGCCGGCCGGTTCCGCGCAAACCATTGCTGAAATCGGCGAAGACGGTTGCGCCGATCAGGGCGTTGCCGAGGACTGTTGCGCTCGCATTAGGGTCGGCGGGATCGACGTCGAGCAGGAATGAGAATGTTTCCCCGACGTTGAACGAATTGAAAAAGATCTGGAAGAAGGTCGAGCCATCGACGATTGTTGGTGACCCCGTTAGTCCGGTTGTGACACCGCTGCTCCCGACTGGCGTGAACGGAACGCCCGCGGTGCCATTGCCCGGCGGACCGCCGGTGACGGGATCGAATACGACGCCCGTGCCCGACAAGTCGAACCCGAACGACAAGATCGTCTCGCCGCCGGTCGAATTGTTGGTTAGCGAGAACGGTTGGTTGAAAGTATCCCCGTCGATCAGGAAGAACAGCGAGCCGTCGGCCATGGCCGGTCCCGAGCAGGCCAGCGCGGCCGCCGCGGCGGCGCCCATAAACAATTTTCTCATACCACTCCCCTTTGATTATGATCGGGCGCAGACCGCTCATGAAGCCTTCGACGAATCGCCGCCCGCCAATTTATGGTTAACTTAGTGTTAAAATATTAGCAACCGATCGAGGATACCCTTTGACCGAACCGCGACGCGACAACAGCCGGACTATTCGTGCCCGCCGGGGTTCGAAACTCGTCGCGAGAAGCTGGGCGACCGAAGCGGCGGTCCGCATGCTGATGAACAACCTTGACGCCGACGTCGCCGAGGATCCGCAAGCCCTTGTCGTCTATGGCGGAATCGGCCGGGCGGCGCGCAACTGGGCCTGCTATGACGCCATCGTCGAGACCCTCGAACGGCTTGACGGCGACGAGACCTTGCTGGTCCAATCGGGCAAGCCCGTCGGTGTGTTCAGGACCTACCCCGACGCCCCGCGCGTGCTCATCGCCAACAGCAATCTTGTCCCGAAATGGGCCACGTGGGAAAATTTTAATCAGCTCGATCGCGCCGGGCTGATGATGTTCGGTCAGATGACCGCCGGCAGCTGGATTTACATCGGCACGCAGGGCATCGTTCAGGGCACATTCGAGACCTTCGCCGAAATGGGCCGCCAGCATTATGGCGGCGACTTGCACGGCAAGTGGATCCTTACCGCTGGCCTCGGCGGGATGGGCGGGGCCCAGCCGCTCGCCGCGGTGATGGCCGGGGCGCATTGCATCGCGGTCGAGGTCCAGGAAAGCTCGATCGAAAAGCGCCTCGCCACCCGCTACCTCGACCATCGCGCGACCAGCATCGACGAAGCGCTCGACATCATCGCGCGTGCGACCGAACCGACTTCGGTGGGCCTGCTCGGCAACGCCGCCGAAATTCTTCCCGAGATGGTCGCGCGCAATATCCGCCCAGACGCGGTGACCGACCAGACCAGCGCGCACGATCCCGCCAACGGTTACTGCCCCGCTGGCTGGAGCGTCGCCAAATGGATCGAGATGCGCGAGCGCGATCCCGCCGCCGTCGTCACCGCCGCGCGCCAATCGATGGCCGCCCATGTCGAAGCGATGCTCGCCTTCCAGAAAATGGGCATCCCCACCTTCGACTATGGCAACAACATCCGCCAGGAAGCGCTCGACACAGGGGTCGCCCATGCTTTCGACCTCCCCGGCTTCGTCCCCGCTTACGTTCGACCCCTCTTCTGCCGCGGCATCGGTCCGTTCCGCTGGGTCGCGCTGTCGGGCGATCCTGAGGACATTTATAAGACCGACCAGCGCGTCAAGGAACTGATCCCCGACGATCCCCACCTTCACCGCTGGCTCGACATGGCGCGGGAGCGGATCGCCTTCCAAGGCCTCCCCGCGCGGATCTGCTGGGTCGGTCTCGGTCAGCGACACCGCCTCGGCCTCGCCTTCAACGAGATGGTCCGCAACGGCGAAGTCTCGGCCCCGATCGTCATCGGCCGCGACCATCTCGACAGCGGCAGCGTCGCCAGCCCCAACCGCGAGACCGAGGCGATGAAGGACGGCAGCGACGCGGTCAGCGACTGGCCGCTCCTCAACGCCTTGCTCAACACCGCGTCGGGCGCGACCTGGGTCTCGCTCCACCACGGCGGCGGCGTTGGCATGGGCTATTCGCAGCACGCCGGTATGGTGGTCGTCGCCGACGGCACCGACGATGCGGCGCGGCGCCTCGAAAGGGTCCTGTGGAACGATCCGGCCACGGGCGTCATGCGCCACGCCGATGCGGGCTATGAGGAAGCGGTGGACTGCGCGCGAGAACAAGGCCTCGATCTGCCGATGATTGGTTGACGCATGCGCACCAGCTTCGGCATCTGCAGTCGCAAGAAGCGCTATGCGACTCAAGCCGACGCCGCCCGAGCCGCAGCCAACGCGACCGTCACGCTGCGCCCGTATCGCTGCGACCTCTGCCGCGAATATCACTTGACCAGCCGCACCAAGGGCATGTTCGTTCCGCGAAATTCCGATAGAGTGCTGCCATGATCACCCTCGTGCCCGGCACCGTCACCCTCGACCAGCTTCGCGACCTGTGGTGCGGCACCCCCGCGCGCCTGTCCGGCGCTTCGTTGACCGCGATCGACGCCGCCGCTGCCTCGGTCGACCGCATCGTCGCCGGCGGCACTACCGTCTATGGAATCAACACCGGCTTCGGCCTGCTCGCCCAGACGCGAATCCCCGCCGACAAGCTCGCCGACCTCCAGCGCAATCTGATCCTCAGCCACAGCTGCGGCCTCGGCGAATCATTGCCGCGCAACACAGTCCGCGTGATGATCATTCTCAAGCTGATCGGCCTCGGCCGCGGCCACTCGGGCGTCCGCCGCGAAGTGATCGACGCGCTTGCCGCGCTGCTCGACGCCGATGCCATGCCGCTGATTCCGAGCCAGGGCAGTGTCGGCGCGAGCGGAGACCTCGCCCCGCTGGCGCATATGGTCGCTGCGCTGATGGGCGAGGGACGGATCGACCTCGCCGGGTCGATCCACCCCGCCGCCGAAGCGCTTGGGAAAATGGGCCGCTCGCCGCTGGTCCTCGCCCCCAAGGAAGGGCTGGCACTGATCAACGGCACCCAGGCCTCGACCGCGATCGCGCTCGACGCTCTGTTCCTCGGCCAGCGCGTGTTCGACGCCGCGCTCCACGGCGGCGCCTTGTCGGTCGACGCCCTGAAAGGCAGCTGCGCCCCGTTCGACGCCCGCATCCACGATTTGCGCGGACAACCCGGCCAGATCGCCGTCGCCGCCCGCCTCCGCGCCCTGCTCGCCGACAGCCAGATCGCCACCAGCCACCATGATTGCGACCGGGTGCAGGATCCCTACAGCTTCCGCTGCCAGCCGCAGGTGATGGGCGCGTGCCTCGATCTCCTCACCAACGCCGCGCGCACGCTGGAAATCGAGGCCAATGCCGTTACCGACAACCCGATCCTGTTCCCCGGTTCGGACGAGGTAATCAGCGGCGGCAATTTCCATGCCCAGCCGGTCGCCTTCGCCGCCGACATCATCGCCATGGCGCTGTGCGAAGTCGGCAGCATCTCCGAACGCCGCACCTCGGTGCTGGTCGATCCGCACATGTCGCATCTGCCCGCCTTCCTGACCGACGACGGGGGGGTCAATTCGGGGCTGATGATCCCGCAAGTCACCGCCGCCGCTTTGGTCAGCGAGAACAAGAGCCTCGCTTTCCCGGCGTCGGTCGATTCGATCCCGACCAGCGCGGGGCAGGAAGATCATGTCTCGATGGCGCCGATCGCGGCGCGCAAAGCGGTGACGATTGCGAAGAACGCCGCCGGGGTGATTGCGATCGAGCTGATCGCGGCGGCGCAGGGCGTCGATTATCACGCCCCGCTCAAGACCTCGCCCGCGCTGCAGGCACTCCACGCCCAGATCCGTGCGCTCAGCCCCCACCTCGAAACCGACCGCTATTGGGCCGACGAAATGGCCGCGCTCCAGGCGGCGGTGCTGGCCGGAGAGATTGGCGACGGCAACTCGCTCTAGCGACGGGGACGAGTTTTGCGTGTCGGAACGACTCTCGTCCAGCGCTGCGACTTGCACAGCAATCCCGCAATCGCGCAGCCTTCGATTTCCAGGGTGCGCGAGTCGAGCAAGCGCAATTCGCCTGGCGCTCGCACGTTGCGGTCGGGGACGAAGAACTCGCCTTGCCACGCGCCCGGGCCGATGGGCACGAGGGCGCTCATCAGCTCGGTGCCGATCAGACGGGGGGTGCCAGCTTCGGCGGCCTTGGCCGTTGCGTCGGGCGATGCGCTGACGACCCGCCCGCATAAGGATCGCCCGCGGCACGGGGCGATCCGGACGGCGACGCTCCGGGCAGGATTGGTCCACTGACCCTCAATCGGCGATGCAGCGAGCGCGGGGGTGGCGATTAGCGCAGTGGCAAGCAGGAATGTTCGGATCATGATCGAGGCCTTTGCTTATGCCGAGGGTCAACGGCCGGATCGTCGCAGCGATCCGGGTCAGTGGAAATCGCGGCTTTTGGGCAGGCATTGGACATTGCGCGGGTGGATTCCCGCCGGTGGGCGCCAGCTTCCGCCGCCATCTCCCGCGCCCAAGGTCGAGGGCAAGGAATCTTCGCTTAAGTGCCGCAGCATCGCGGTGTCGTTCTCGAGCCGCGCGGCGATCACATGGACCACCGCCTCGTCATGCTGGACGAGCCCGTGAACCACCATCAGCCGCGCGCCCATGACGATGCTTCGCTGCGCCGCAAACTTGTCGGGCCAGATGACGAGGTTGGCGATGCCGGTCTCATCCTCCAGCGTGATGAAGCACACCCCCTTGGCGCTGCCCGGCCGCTGGCGGATCAGCACGAGGCCCGCCAGGCTCACCCGCCGCCCATAGCGAAGCTGGCGAAGCTCGCCCGCGGTGACGAACCCGCGCCGCGTATAATGCTCACGAAGGAAGCGCATCGGATGCGCCTTCAGGCTTAGCCGCACCGTCTGGTAATCGCTTACCACATGTTCGGAGAGCGGCATCGCGGGAAGGCGCACCACCTCGGTCTCCCACCCCTCGTCGCGGGCTTGGGCGTGCGCGAACAACGGCAGATCGGGCGTTCCTTTAAGCGCCCGCGCATCCCACAACGCCCCGCGCCGGTCGAGTTTGATCGATCGAAACGCATCGGCCTCGGCCAGCCGCTCGATCGCCGCGACATTGGCGCCCGACCGCACGCGGACATCCTCGACCGAAGCATAAGGCACATCTCCCCGCGCCGCGACGATCCGCGTCGCGGCATCGAGCCGAAGCCCGTCGATCTGGCGCAGGCCGAGGCGGAGTGCGCCTTCTTCGAGGGCCGAATCCCACGCACTGTGATTCACATCCACCCCGCGCACCTCGACCCCATGCTCCCTCGCGTCGCGGACGATCTGGGCGGGCGCGTAAAATCCCATCGGCTGGCTGTTGAGCAACGCGCAGGCGAACGCCGCCGGATAGCGCCATTTGATCCAGCTCGACACGTACACCAGATGCGCGAAGCTTGCCGCGTGACTCTCGGGAAAACCATATTCGCCGAACCCGCGGATCTGGTGGAAACAGCGCGCCGCGAATTCGGGGTCGTAGCCGCGTGTCACCATCCGCCCGACCATCTTGTCCTGCAGCAGGTCGATCGTCCCGCGCGAGCGGAAGGTCGCCATCGCTTTGCGCAACTGGTTGGCCTCGGCGGGACTGAACTTCGCCGCGTCGAGCGCGATCTTCATCGCCTGCTCCTGGAACACCGGAACGCCCAATGTCCGCGCCAATATCCGCTCCAGCTCGTCGGCCGGGCCATGGTCGGGCGACGGGCAGGGGAAGGTCACGATCTCCTTGCCCTGCCGCCGTTTCAAAAAGGGATGGACCATGTCGCCCTGGATCGGCCCCGGCCGGACGATCGCCACCTCGATCACCAGATCGTAAAAGCAGCGCGGCCTCAATCGCGGCAGCATGTTCATCTGCGCCCGGCTCTCGACCTGGAACACGCCCAAACTGTCGCCCTTGCACAGCATGTCGTAAACCTCGGGTACCTCGCGCGGCACGGTGGCCAGCTCGTACCGTTCCCCATGATGCGCCTCGATCAGATCGAACGATTTCCGGATGCAGGTCAGCATGCCCAGCGCCAGCACGTCGATCTTGAGGATTCCCAATTCCTCGATGTCGTCCTTGTCCCATTCGATGAAGGTCCGGTCGGGCATTGCGCCATTGCCGACCGGCACCGTCTCGGTCAGCGGCCGCTCGGTCAGGATGAAGCCGCCGACATGCTGCGACAGGTGGCGCGGCATGCCGATCAATTGCTTGGCCAGCATGATCGTGCGCCGGAGGTGCGGGTCGGCAAAATCGAGCCCCGCCTCGCCGACCCGCTCCTCGGCGATCTCGGCCTCCATGCTGCCCCAGTGGGTCGAGGCGATCGCGGCGGTGACGTCCTCGCTCAAGCCCATCACCTTGCCGACCTCGCGGATCGCCGAGCGCGGGCGGTAATGGATCACCGTCGCCGCGATTCCCGCGCGCTCCCGGCCGTATTTCTGGTAGATGTGCTGGATCACTTCCTCGCGCCGCTCATGCTCGAAATCGACGTCGATGTCGGGCGGCTCCTTGCGCTCTTCGGAAATGAACCGCTCGAACAGCAAGCTGTTGGTCGACGGGTCGACCGCGGTGATCCCCAGGCAATAACAGACCGCGCTATTGGCCGCGGACCCGCGCCCTTGGCACAGGATCGGCGGCTCCAATGAGCGCGCGAAGGCGACGATGTCGTGGACCGTCAGGAAATAGCGCGCGAAATCGAGCTTGGCGATCAGTCTGAGCTCGTGGCTAAGTTGCCGCTTGATCGCCGCCGGCACCCCGCCGTCCCACCGCCGCGACGCCCCGATCCACGTCAGATGCTCGAGATGACCCTGCGGCGTCCGCCCCTCGGGGCAGGTTTCCTGCGGATATTCATAGCGCAGTTCGTCGAGGCTGAAGTCGATCGCATCGGCAAAGACGCGCGTCGCCTCGATGGCGTGCGGCCAGCGCTCGAACAAGCGGATCATCTCGGCCGGTGATTTCAGATGACGCTCGGCATTGGGGTTGAGCAGATAGCCGGCTGTCTGAAGCGTCACCTTCTCGCGGATGCAGCTCATCACGTCCTGCAGCGGGCGGCGGTCGGGGGCATGGTAGAGCACATCATTGGTGGCGAGGATCGTGCAGCCGTGGCGTCTGGCCATCCGGTCGAGCCGCTCGATCCGCGCCAGATCGTCACCGCGATAAAGATGCGCCGCCGCGACATGCCGCATGCCGGGAAGCGCGGCGACGAGGTAAGGCAACGCGACCTCGAACGCGTCGAGATCCTCCCCCGGCATGGCGATGAAGGCGACGCCTTCGTCATGCAGCGCGACCTCGGACAGCAGCAAATCGCATT
>Ga0136611_10002412_pt1 | contig 12967 bp, 10 predicted proteins | sample AntDrymUQ2232306_2_FD_106645 | JGI IMG/M metagenome (GOLD analysis project Ga0136611, IMG submission 106645) | Polar desert sand microbial communities from Dry Valleys, Antarctica - metaG UQ223 (23.06) | ecosystem: Environmental > Terrestrial > Soil > Desert | place: Antarctica: Dry Valley... | reverse complement strand
TCGCGCCACACCGGCCAAGCTCGCCACCGGCGGATCGTCTGGATGCAGCGCCAACCGGACACCGGCTTCTTCCGCCACCGGGATGATTGCTTTGATGAAGTACTCGTAGTTTGCCCACATCTCATCCGCGGAGTAGACGCGTCCGTGGCTTAGCTTGGCATCGCGCGGGCTGGCAAGCTCCATATCAAAGACCGTGACGCGCGCGCCGCCTCGTCCAATCACGCGTGGGCTATCCTGCGTACGCCAGACGCTGTTGGGCATCCAGTGATAACCCAAAATCGGGATACCAGCGCGGCCTACATTCCGAATTGTGTTCTGGTAGTGCTCTATCTGCCGGTCCCGCTCAGGGCCAGCGAGCATCGCATCGACGTAGAACTTAACCGGCGTGTTCTCCAACGCCTCCAAACGCAACCCGTAGCCCTCGATCACATCGCGCAGCTTGGCCAGGTCGTCGTACTCCCATTGGTGCTCGCCGGGCAAGCGTGGCGTATTCAGGAGCACGCCGCTCACGCCAAGCTGCTTGGCGAATTGAAGCTTTTCATAGCTCGGCTCATTAAACTGCCCGATCGCGATGCGCATCGTGTCTGCCGGCTTGGTAGCCGGTATTGTCGTCCCTACTGCTGCTGTTGTCATGGTTCCTCTCCTCAGCGGCGCGATTGTATGCGTCCCGCCCGGTCCGTAAGGACGCGAGCGAGTAGAGGCGCGTGCTGGCTACCGGGCCAGCGTCACTATCAGGGGAGGCTCCGTGGGTGGCGGGGCTGGCAACGGCCACTGGGACCGCGGGATGGTGAACAGGCCGTAGGGCAGCACGCCGCTTGTGCCCGCCGGAGTCGCCGGGACGGGCCCGCCGTTGTCAACCGTGACCCGCAGTTCCAACGCAAGGTGCTGCATGGTCATGCTTTCGGCCGCCAGACCGTTTGCGCGCAGCACACCCTCCGATGCAACCCCGCGCACCGGCCAGACCAACACCGCCACCTCGCGGGCGAAGTCGATCACCGGGGGCCTCGCCAGCGGAAAGCGGCCAACCTGCAAGAGGTCACGCCACGCGCGCGTTTCGAGCTCGCCCTGCTCAACCCACAGCGTGTACGCCAGCGGCGCCCCCGCCGCGCGCGCCGCCGCCTCTGCGCGTTGGAAGTCAGCCGTCGCTTGCCCCGCCGCTTGGCCATTCACTGGCACAGCGAAGCTGCCGGTGGCCGCGCGGAATGCGCGCAGCTCGTTGCCTACCCCGGTCCCCCTTGGCTGAGGCGCCGTCGTGCGCGGCGCCAACGAGGTAACCAGCAGAAGCGTAAGCACAACGGCGCCGGCGGTGAACAGCACAATTCGACGCGAATCAATGCCCCCACGTCGCCGGCGATGCCTTTCGTGAGCGATCGGGCCGGTCAAGCGGCCGGGTCGAGGATTGCCTTGATCGCCGGCTCTTTGTGCTCGAGCAAGCGGCCAATCAGGGCCGAAGACGTGCTAAGCGGATAAGTCTGACTCCACGATGTCACATCTATCTTGCCCGCGGCCAGCAACGCAAGCGCGCTCCCAAAATCCCCAGCGTTGTACGCATACGAGCCCTGGATGCGCCGCTCAGAGCGCACCACATCTCCGCCGTTGACCGTGATCTCCTCTTCGGCCTGGCCCACCCACACCACCGCCCCACCCGGCCTGACACTATGGAGCGCAGAAGCTCTTACATCGCTGCGGCCCACCGCATCTATCGCGGCGTCGAACCCGTCCCCCGTGAGGTCCTGGCCCAGACGGTACAGCCCTTCCAGACTGCCTTCCGGCGTGCGTGGATCGAGTGTGACCGTCGCCCCCAGCCGTCGCGCCACCTCAAGGCGATACGGATCCACATCCAATACCACCACCTGAGTTGCGCCGGACATGGACGCCGCCTGAAGCGCAAGCAATCCAATCGTTCCCGCGCCGAAGATGACCATCGCCTGAGGGAGCACCGCCATGCCCTCCAGCAGCCGCAGTGCATGGATGGCAACCGCTACGGGCTCGGCTGCGGCGGCAGCGTCGTCCGTGAGCGTGTCCGGCAAGCGGTGTAGTTGTTGAGCACGCACCAGCGCCAATTCGGCGTGACCGCCGTGATGATGCAGTCCGTCAAGCGTCCGATTGGGGCAGGCGTTGGTCAGGCCGCGCGCGCACGCGCGGCACCTCCCACACGCCACCAGCGGGTTGGGCGCCACGCGCTCTCCCAGCTTCCAACCAGCCGCCTCGGCATCCGGCCCGAGCGCCTCAATGCGCCCAGAGAACTCGTGTCCCATTATGAGCGGCGGCACACGGCGGGCGCTCTTGGTGTGGATTGCCTCAAGCTCGGAGCCGCATACGCCGGCCCGGACTACTTTGAGGAGCACCTGGTCTCCCTTCGGTTGCCCAGGAACGGCCATGCGCTGGTTCTGAACTTCCCCCGGCGCCGTGAGCACCAGAGCCTGCATTGTCTCGGAAGGCATTGGCCGATTGTACGGAGGGTGGACCGGCTGCGTTACGCACGGCACGCAAATTGCGTTGTGGTGGCATCCGATTACCAAATGGCAAGCACCAATCTCCGCGACCGCGCCTTCAATCCAACCTCTCCACCACCTCGTCGCCCCGGCCGCCACAACCTTCAACGCATCCTGCTGACGCTCTTTGTCGCGCTATTCGGCGCGGGCACGCTACTAATGCTGGGTACCGCTGGTGCTTTTGCCTATTTCTCGCGCGATCTACCTTCGCCCCAAACCATCAACGAACGCTATCAGTTCAACAGCACCAGAATCTTTGATCGCAACGTCGTCCTGCTCCACGAGGTGTACGACCCGAATAAGGGAAAGCGCCAGACGCTTGAGTTGGCTGAAGTTCCAGACCATGTGCGCAAGTCCTTCCTCTCGGCCGAAGATGCGCGCTTCTACGAGAACTCAGGAATTGACCTTCAGGGAATTATTCGAGCCGCGTTCACCAACGTCACCAGCAGGGGTGAACGCATAGCGGGTGGCTCGACCATCACTCAGCAGCTAGTCAAGATGACGCTGCTCACCGACGAGCGAGCACTTTCGCGAAAAATCCGCGAAGCGATTTTGGCTATCCAGATCTCGCGCACGTACTCCAAGGATCAGATCTTGGAGATGTACTTGAACGCGTCGTACTTCGGAAGCCAGGCCTATGGCCTGGAAGCGGCCTCCCAAACGTACTTCGCCAAGCCTACCGTGGAGTTGACACAAGCTGAGGCTGCGCTAATTGCCGGCCTCGTCCGTTCCCCTTCCTCAACCAATCCATTCAAGGATCAAGAAGCGGCCAAGGCGGAGCAGAAGCGCGTGCTTGATCAGATGGTCAAACACAACGCGCTGACGGAGGCGCAAGCCGCGCAAGTCGCCGCCGAGCCACTCACCTACAACACCAAGCAGTTCGCCGAACTCAAGGCGCCGCACTTCGCCATCTGGGTGCGCGAGCAGTTGGAAAGTAATCCAAAGTACGGCAAGGCTGGCATCTACCAGCGCGGCCTGGACGTGACCACCACCCTCGACTTCCGCATGCAGGAGATGGCCGAGCTGATAGTGCGCGACCAGGTCGCCAAGTTAGGGCAGTTCCGCGCCACTGATGGCTCGCTTGTGGCAATTAATCCCGCCACCGGGGAGATCCTGGCGATGGTGGGGTCCGCCGATTACAACAACAAAGCGATCAAGGGCGAGGTCAACGTTGCCCTTGCCCAGCGCCAGCCCGGCTCCTCCATTAAGCCCATCACCTACCTCGCGGCCTTCCAGAAAGACTGGACCCCGGGCACTATCGTGGATGACGTTGCTACCACGTTCCCCGGCACTCCTCCCTACCAGCCAAAGAACTACGACGGTACTTTCCGTGGGAAAGTAACCGTGCGTCAGGCGCTGGCCATGTCGCTCAACATCCCGGCGGTCAAGGCGCTGCAGCACGTTGGCGTGCCCGCTATGATTGACCTCTCCAAGAAGATGGGCATCACTAGCTTTACCGATCCCAGCAAATACGGGCTGGCCGTCACTCTCGGAGGTGGCGAGGTCCGTCTACTCGATTTGGTAGGCGCATACGCTGTTTTTGCCAACCAGGGCAAATTCGTTTCGCCCGTGAGCATTCTCAAGGTCACGGACCAGCAGGGCAATGTGCTGGAGCAGTACAACGGACCGCGTCCGACCACCGTCGTCGATGCCGGGCGGGCCTACATGGTTACGGGTGTGCTGCTGGACAACGAAGCGCGCGCGCCCGCGTTCGGTCCAAACAGTCCGCTCAAACTCTCACGTCCCGCGGCGGTCAAGACGGGCACCACGGACGACTACAAAGACAACTGGACGGTGGGCTACACCGGCCAGTTGGTCACCGGCGTATGGGTGGGCAACGCCGATAACCAGGCAATGCGCGGCACGACCGGACTCACTGGCGCCGCTCCTATCTGGCACGACTTCATGGAGTATGCGCTCAAGCCCCTCCCGGTCGATGCTATGGGGCCGCCTGCTGGACTGACCAAAATCGCCGTCGGCCGAGACTCCGGCAAGCTCTGGCAGGAAGGCTGCCCCGAACCGAAGGTGGAAGACTTTGTTCTGCCCGGCCAGTCGCCGCGTGAGCGCTGCGAGAAGCCTACGCCGCCGCCGCCCACCCCAACGTTGAACCCCTTGTCATCGTCTGACGGTGGCACGCGGGAGCCAAGAGCGACGGGTACGCCGCTGCCTTCCGTGGACGAGTTGCGTGCGCGTGCCGCCGCGACCGCCACGGCCTCCTACAGCTACGCCGCGACTGCGGTGGCGGAGCGAGCTGATCGTGCACGAGCTAGCGCTGAGCTAGCCGGTACACAGGTTCGCCCAACGCAAGTGCTCCAGGCGGTGCAGCGCACCCCGATCCCCTCACGGACACCGTCGCCGGCACCAACACCACGGACATAGATCACGGAGTCAGCTCCGTGACCGTAGCGCGCCGTTAGAATCGCGCCGGTTAACTTGTTGGTAGGAGTGCGAAAACAATGACCTTTGGCAATGGCACCCGGCGGCTGGCACTAACTGGCTCTCTCGGCATTGCGGGCACCCTCCTCGCGGCGTGTAGCCCGCAGCAAATCGCCCAAGAGCGTGCAGGGACGGTGCGTCTCTCCGTCGCCACCGGTGGTACAGGTGGCGTCTACTATCCGTACGGTGGCGGTTTAGCCAAGATCATCAGCGAGAACGTCAAGGGTGCGCAGGCCACCGCTGAGGTCACGTCTGCCTCCGTAGACAACATGAAGTTCCTCAAAGATGGCAAGGCGGACATCGCCTTCACGTTGGCCGACACACTGGACGACGCAGCGAAAGGCCAGGCGGCATTCAAGGAGTTTGGCAAGGTGCCCGCGCAGGCATTGGGCGTGCTCTACACCAACTTCACGCACGTGGTCGCGCTGGCAGATAAGGGCATCAACAAGATTGCCGACCTGAAGGGAAAGGTGGTCAGCACCGGCGCAGCGGGCAGCGGGACGGAGATCATCGCATTCCGCGTTCTTGAGGCCGCCGGCCTCAATCCCAACTCAGATATTCAGAAGCAAAGTCTGAATGCACAGCCGTCGGTAGACGCGATGAAAGACGGCAAAATTGACGCATTCTTTTGGAGTGGCGGCCTGCCGACCCCGGCTGTGACTGATCTTGCTAACACTCCCCGCATGAGGTGGAAGCTGCTTCCCAATGATGACGTACTAGCGGCACTTCAGAAACAGTACGGCCAGCAGCTCTACTACAAGGTCAATGTCGTCAAGACCTCATACCCGGGCATGGAGGGCGACGTCTCGGTTGTAGGCGTTGCTAACGTCCTGGTGGTTAATGAAAAAATGGAAGAGTCGCTTGCTTATGACATCACGAAGGTGCTGTTTGACAAGCAGGTTGAGCTCGGGGCGATCCACCCCGAGGCGCGAAACCTGAAACTGGAGACCGCCATCACAGGCTCTCCGGTGCCGTTCCACAAAGGCGCCATCAAGCTATACCGCGAGAAGAAGGTCTGGAAAGGGTAGGCACCCGGTTCGTCGCGATCGGTGCCGCTTGCGTCGTGGCCGCTGCGGCCGTCTGGCTGCTGCGGCCGCTTCCGACGCTGCGTCTGGTGAATGACACGCGCCAGCGGGAGCTCACATGTGCCGCGGTTCGTGAAGGATCGACGCTAGGACTAAGCTACGTCCACTCCATCTACCAGCAGCCTGCGACCGAAGAATTTCGAGTCAGCGCGTCAGGACTAATTCTCGTGCGCCTCCGCAGCCCCAGCGTGCCGGTGCTGGAGTATTACGCCCGGCCCGAGCCGATCGAGACGGACGGCAACGAGTTCGTCATCGAAGTCATGCCCCAACGTCACACCGCGCTCTCTGTCTTGGTGAGCGCACTTGGTCAGCGCACCGTCCTCTATGATGGGCACACCTGGCCGCTTTATCGCCTCGCCGGCGATGGAGACCGCGTCCGGTTGGCGGTTGAGACTGTGCCGAGGATGTGCACTCTATGGACCAGACGAAGGTGACAACGCCAGTAGGCGAGCCTCCGGCGCTTATTGCAGCGATTCCCGACGCACGCGTTGGCGAGCTGATTGAGGAATACGAGTCTGAGGCGGTTGCACGCCCCCTTACGGGTGGAATCCGGTGGCTAATTGGCTCCCTCGCGGTACTGCTTTCGCTTTATGCCCTGTATTGGGTGATTCGCATCGTCGACCCGCAGATCTACCGCGTCACCTTCTTGCTCATCGTGCTGGCGATGACGTTCATCGCCTATCCCGCTCGCAAGTCACAGCGCGCGCGCGTGACTTGGATCGATTGGTTGCTCTCGGCACTTTCAATCGTCGCGCTCGCCTGGCCCGTAATCGATTTCCTGCGGTTCATTCAGCGTGCCGCTACGCCCACAGTTGTTGACCTCACCCTGGGCACTATCACCATCCTGCTCGTGCTCGAGGCAACGCGTCGGACGGTAGGCTGGATTCTCCCCATAACGGCCGCCTCCTTCATTGCCTACGCGTATCTCGGCCCGCTGCTTGATCTTGTCGGACTGGAACTCTTCGCACATCGCGGCTACGAGCTCGGTCGCCTCGTGGGCACGCTGTACATGACGCTTGAGGGAATTTTCGGCGTCCCACTTGACGTCGCCTCCACCTACATTGTCCTTTTCACCATCTACGGTGCCGTACTCGAGTATTCTGGCGCGGGAAAGTTCTTCCTCGACTGGTCGATGGCAGCCTTCGGCCGCTCGGGCGATGGCGCGGGACCCGGCCGCACGGTGACGATCGCCGGCTTTCTCCTGGGCACAGTATCTGGTAGCGGGGTTGCCACAACCGTGACGCTAGGCGCTGTCGCCTGGCCGCTGTTGCGCCGCGCCGGCTATACCGCCGACACGGGCGGGGCAATCCTCTCGGCGGGCGGTATCGGGGCTATCTTGTCTCCACCGACGCTGGGCGCAGCGGCGTTCTTGATCGCCGAGCTTCTGAATGTCACCTACCTTCAGGTGCTAGTGATGGCCACGATCCCAACGCTGCTCTACTACCTCTCGGTATTTCTGATGATCGAGGCCGACTCGCGGCGAATGGGCACGCGCCCGGTCGAAGTAGCACTGCCGTCGCTGTGGCGCCTGACGCTGACCTATGGCTACCACTTCTCGTCGCTGTTCGCGATCGCGATCATGATGGCGCTGGGTATGACCGCCTTCCGGGCAGTCTTCTGGGCTACGGTCCTCGCGATTGCGCTCAGCTTCCTGCGACGCGAGACCGCACTGCGCCCGCGGCGCCTGCTCGCCGCTCTTGAAGCGGGCGGAAAGGGAGTGCTCTCTGTCGCAGCGACGACCGCGACCGCCGGCATCATCGTCGGTGTCGTAACGCTCACCGGGCTTGGACTGAAGATCGCCGGGATCATCGTGACGCTGGCGGGCGGAAACCTCTTCCTCACCGTGGTTTTTGCCGCAATCGCCGTGTGGATGCTGGGGCTGGCAGTGCCAGTGACCGCTTCGTACATCATCTCCGCGGTCATGATCGCCCCCGCGCTCACGCAGGTAGGCGTACCCGATGTGGCAGCACACATGTTCATCTTCTACTACGCTGTTCTTTCCGAAGTGAGTCCACCGACGGCGCTCTCACCGTTTGCGGCAGCGGCACTAACGGGCGGCAACCCATTCCGCACGATGATGCTCACCTGGAAATACACGCTGCCGGCATTTCTGGTGCCATTTATCTTCACGCTGAGTCCCGCTGGTCTTGGTGTGTTGATGAGGGCGCCACTCACTGACATCATCTGGACCACCGTTACAGCAGCCGCCGGCATCGCAGCCCTCGCCGTCGGACTGGGCGGCTGGCTCTGGCGCGCCGCGATCATGCCCGAACGGGTGCTGGCGACCGCCGCCGGCCTCCTGCTGTTCTACGCGAGCCCGGTCACCGACGGAATTGGATTTGGTCTTGCGGTTTTGACGGTGGTGGTCCACGCCTTCCGGATACGCTCCACCCAACCGGCATTGGCATCTACGAATTGATTCGCCTCAGCATGCCCGGTGTGGCAAGCCATACCAAGGTGGCGCCTCCCGGAACGACCTGGCGATCGATGTTCAGGCAGGCGATGCCACCTTTCTTGAACGGAATACTCAAGCGCGCCGAATCTCCCGTAAGCAGGAGCGAGGTCAACTCTCCCATGATGGGTTCGTGACCAACCAGCGCCACCGGACCGTCGCCGGTCACCTCTCGCAAGGCGGTGAGGCCATCATCCGCGCGCCGGCCGCTACTCAGGAAACCAGACGCTCGAGGCACGGGCCAGCCGCTGCAGCGCTCGAGGATCACCGCCGTCTCCCACGCGCGGACGAACGGACTCGCCAGCACGACCTCCGGTGTCTCAGCTATCTGGCGCAAACCGGCAGCGGCGCGGGCGAACTTTCGCGACCCGCGTGGTGTCAAAGGACGCCGGCTGTCATCTGGCCACCGCTCAGCATCGTACTCACCGGCAGGCGCATGGCGCACCAGATAGACGATCACGTTAGTGACCTTTCGCCTCGGCCACATGCGAGGCGGCCAGCTCTTCCGCGTCTTGAAGACTCGCCGCGTAGAACAAGTCCGCTCGCTGCTCAATTGTCTCAAGCACGTAGATGTCTTCCATCTCATCTGCGTCCAGTTCTCGGGCGTCCGCCACCACGCGGTGGGTGTGACGCCGGGTCAATTCTCGGTAGGCAACGCGTGGCGACGCGGCATCCTTGATCACTTGCTGGCGCCTGGCCGCAGGGACGTCCCGCAGCGCGTCGCCGATTTTTCCTGACCACGCCGCGAAGGACAGAGGCGTACGCATCAGCGCCGACTCACGTTCCCAGAGCGGACGTCTACCCGCGACAAACTGCGCAATAGCCCCGACGAGCGCACCGGAATCACGCGGGACGCGCCGTTTCACCATCTGATTGAGCACCGCGCATGAATCAAGCTCTATTCCATCGACCGGTAGGGCACTGTGAAAGAGGCGCCGCCTAAGCCCAAGCACGGCGCCGCGAAGCCCGGCGCCAACGCGCCAGCAGCGCTCAGCTATCGAAGGATCGACGGTGTCGAGCTGCACTCCGTCTAGCGCCGCCACAACTTCCGCTTCCTGCCAACCAGGTACGGAGCCTAGAAAGTCATGAACACTCAGCGTTTCAAGGTGCGAGGGCAACTGAAGGCGTACCGCCTGCGCCGCATCGACAGGACCACGGACATCCGTGACCGACCGGCGTGGACCAGACACCGGCATCCGGCCTAGTGGAGCGCCAGTACGACGCCGCTCAGCTAGCTGCGCCAGGAACCAACGGTTAAATCCGTTCTCTGGCGCGACAAATAGGCCCTCGGTCACCAGCACGCTCCCCCACTCCCCCTGAAGGGCCGCACCTACCGCAGCGCGAGCCACCACTTGCTCTGCTTCCGGCAGCATGTCCAGTTGCGCTAGAAGCGCCCTGCCAACTTCCGGGTGGTCACTCACTGCGCGGGCAAACATCTGTTGAAGACGCAACGGAGCAGTCTGCTCCCTATCCGCTGTATCAAGCGACACCTTGCAGTCCCCCGCCCGTAAGACGGTGCGCGCGCCCATCGTCCCAATCAGCAGCAGATCCGGTGCAGACACCCCCGCACGTTGAAGGACGCTGCCGATCAACGGATCAGCGTCGAGCGCGAGCAGTGCTCGTATGGTGACCGTGTGCCCGCCGCCTAGTGGCGCCGGCCATGGCAGTCGCTTCCACAGTAATGACGGAGCTACCGCCTCCCACCGGTCGCCAATTAGCTTAGAGGCGTTGCCCCAGTTACCGAGCCGGCGACTGAAATCCTCCGCGTCAACGTTGGACGCGCTGTACTTACCCACAGCGAGGAACGGCCTAGGCGGCTCCGGGAGTGGCGCCGAGATCCTTAATTCCATGTCCGGCCCGGACGACGGTATGCCGGACGGGTCTGATGGCGCGAATGTCTGGTGTATCACCGGCAGTCTATCGGTGTCATGGTAGCCTCCCCAGCGTTTGACGCTACATGCCTGACACTACGAGCTGGGCCCCTCGACACCATGTGATCGTCGCTGGCGGTGCCGGTTTCATCGGGAGCGCCTTCGCCCGCAATTACCTCCGCTGGCACCCGGACGCCGGCGTCACCGTGCTGGACAAGCTCACCTACGCCGGAAATACGGACAACCTGTCACAGGTGTGGGATGATCCGCGCTTTTGCTTCGTTCAGGCGGACATCTGCGACTACGACGCCGTCGCGCCACACATAGCCGGCGCTGACGCGGTGGTCAACTTTGCCGCTGAGACGCATGTGGACCGCAGCATCCTGGACCCCGATGTCTTTGTGCGGACAAACGTGCTTGGCATGAATACGCTGCTACGTGCGGCTAAGGACGGCTGGGTTACGAGTGGCGCTGCAAACGCGCGCAAGGCCGGCGGCTACGAGGGCAAGCGCTTCCTGCACGTCAGCACCGACGAGGTGTACGGCCACGTTGGAGAAGGCGCCACGGCTGAAGACGCACCGCTCAAGCCGCGCAACCCATACAGCGCGAGCAAAGCTGGGGCCGAGTTGATCGCGTTCTCCTACTTCACCAACTTCGGATTGCCCGTTCTGGTTACGCGTGGAGAGAACACCATCGGCCCGTACCAATATCCGGAGAAAGCCACCCCCCTCTTCATCACCAACGCCATTGAAGACAAACCACTGCCCATTTACGGTCAGGGCAAGGCCGTGCGCCACTACGTCTACGTGGACGACCACGCCGCGGCGATAGACCTTGTATTGCATGAAGGCACGCCCGGCGAGGCATACAACATCGGCGCGGACGAAGAGGTCAACACCGTTGAGCTCGCCAGGGCAATCGTTGGCCTGCTGGGCAAGCCCGAATCGCTGATGCAGCTCGTGCCCGACCGACCCGGACACGACTATCGCTATAACCTGGACTTCTCTAAGGTATTGCGGTTGGGCTGGAAACCAGAGTACAACTTCGAGCGCACCATTGCGGCCACCGTTGACTGGTATGCCCGCAACGAGCCCTGGTGGCGCAAGATCAAGGCAGGCGATTACAAGGACTACTACCAGCGCCAATACGGTGCCCGCCTCGCTTCTGTGAGGTAGAAGCATGCCCAACCCGACCTCATCCGCCCCCGCTTTGCCTTCACTTGCGCCGCGCATATTCGGCAAGACCGGTCTGTCGGTCGCGCCACTGTCAATTGGCGGCGCGCCACTTGGCGACATGCCCGAGACATTTGCCTATGCCGTGAGCGAAGAACGCGCGCTGGAGACAATCCGGGCGGTGTTCCGCAGTCCCATCTCGTTCATCGATACCGCAGCTTCCTACGGTAACGGCGAAAGCGAGAGGCGAATCGGCGTCGTGCTCAAGGAGCTAGGCGGCGTCCCTCCCGGATACGTCGTCGCCACTAAGGCGGATCGCGATCTGAAGAGCGGCGACTTCTCAGGCGATCAGATGCGCCGCTCTGTCGAACGAAGTCTGCGATTGCTCGGCCTAGACCGGCTGCAGCTGGTCTATCTGCACGATCCAGAGCACGCGTTGTACGAAGACATTACCGCCAGGGGTGGCGCAATCGACACGCTCTCAAAGCTGCACGATGAGGGCGTGATAGAGCACCTTGGTCTCGCGGGCGGCCCGACCGAGTTGATGATGCGCTACCTTGATACCGGCGCCTTTGAGGCGGTGATCAGCCACAACCGCTTCACGTTGATCAACCGCAATGGCTCACCCCTTATGGATCAGGCGGCTCGCATGGGGCTTGGCATCGCAAACGCCGCGCCGTATGGCAGTGGGATCCTCGCCAAGGGCCCCGATGCCTACGCCCGCTACGCCTACCAGGACGCGCCGCCCGAGCTGATTGAGCGTGTGCGGAGCCTACAGGCGATCTGCGCGCGTCACGATGTGCCGCTGGCCGCCGCCGCGCTTCAATTTTCCATGCGGGACCCACGCGTGCACTCCACCATCGTCGGGATGACGCGCCCGGAACGCGTCCAACAATCCCTCGAACTGGCGCAGCACCCGATCCCGCCCGCGCTATGGCCCGAGCTGGAAGAAGCCGGCTTCGATACGCAGGACCCCGAGCAACACCGGTGGGGTTAAGGACCCGGGTCCCAGCCGCGGTCTACCGGCGGACAGCGTGGCCCCTACTGGCCAGGATGGATCCGGAGGATGCGCATACCTTTGTGCTGCGCCTGCTTTCGGTCGCTCAGCACCTGCCCGGCGCATTGCTGATCCTCGACCAACTCTTCGCCGTACGAGATCCGCGCCTCATGGTCAGCCTGTTTGGGCTTGACTTTCCCAATCCCGTAGGCCTTGCAGCGGGGCTTGACAAGGAAGCGCGGGCCCCGCGGTCGTTCGCTGCGCTCGGCTTTGGATCAGTGGAAGTAGGCACCGTCACACCACTGGGACAGCCTGGCAACCCACGCCCTCGAATCATTCGCCTGCCGGAGCATGGGGCCCTAATCAACCGCATGGGCTTTCCCAATGGCGGCGCGTCCGCTACGCGCCATCGCCTGCTACGTGCCGGGTCACCGTTACCCGGCGGCGCCGTGCTCGGCG
>Ga0136611_10002411_pt1 | contig 12969 bp, 16 predicted proteins | sample AntDrymUQ2232306_2_FD_106645 | JGI IMG/M metagenome (GOLD analysis project Ga0136611, IMG submission 106645) | Polar desert sand microbial communities from Dry Valleys, Antarctica - metaG UQ223 (23.06) | ecosystem: Environmental > Terrestrial > Soil > Desert | place: Antarctica: Dry Valley... | reverse complement strand
TTGACACCCCCGGCGGGCGTGCTACGGTGGTCTGCAGGGAGAGGTGCGAGAGCGGCCGAATCGGCCTCACTGCTAATGAGGTGACCTTCACGGGTCCGAGGGTTCAAATCCCTCCCTCTCCGCCAGACTGATCTGGTTCAAACCCCGACAGAAGGAGGCCCGAGCCCATCGGCCCTGGCTCCGTCGGTAGTGAGGCCGGTCACTGGTCGTCTGGAACGTGTCGTCAGCCTCGGTCTGGGCTGACAGTTGGTACTCGACGATCAGCCGGGGTTCTAGGGCACCGTGTGCCCGCATGAGGGTGGCGAAGGGCTGGTTGTACTCCCAGCCGACGATGCCGGTCTCGGTGACCCAGACGGCCCTAAAGATGGCCTGGTTCATCAGCCGCCGCTCTCGGTTGTTCATCTGCCGGTAGGTCTGGTGGCAGTCGTCTAGGAGGGTCACGGCGGCGGCGGCGTTGGCCTGGAGGTCATGGGCGGCTGCCAGCGTGACCTTCAGGGCGGTCTGGAGGCTGGTGACCTCGGCCCCGATGCGGGCCTGCTCGGACTTCAGCAGGTCGAGCGGGATCGCCTCGGCGTAGTGGGCCTGGAGCAGTTTCAGCCGTTCGGCTTCCAGCTGGTGGAGCCGTGACTGCTGCCACTGCTTCTGGGCTTGGGTGTCGGCTTGTTGGCCGGCCAGCTCGACCAGAACGGCCTTGGCGGTCACGTCGAGGCCTTCGGCGGTCAGCTGGACCTGGCGGTAGTGCTCGGCCAGCTGCTGTTCAACCAGCTCGATTGGCCGGGCCTTCAGCATGCAGGTAGTGCGGCGGTGCTGGCGGCCGACGCACAGGTAGTAGGGGTAGCGCTTGCCGAGCTTGCCCCTTGCGTGGGTGACGATCAGTCGGGAGCCGCAGTGCCCGCAGTAGATGGTCCCCTTCAGGTAGTGGTGGTGTTCGCGCTGCTTCTCGCCATTGGCTTTGGAAGCCAGCATGTCTTGGACGTGCTGCCAGGTCTCAGGATCGACGAGCGGCTCATGCTTGCCCTGGTACTCGACACCGTTGTAGACGACAATGCCCTTGTAGTAGGGGCAGGCCAGGATGCGGTGCATCTGGGAGATGGACAGCGGCTTCCTCGGTGTGTTTGGCCCACCCCGGCTGAGCAGGCCCCGGAAGGTGGCTTCCTCCAGCAGCCGCTTGACGCTCCACTCGCCAGTGGCGTAGGTGACGAAACACCAGGCCAGCAGGGCGAACGGTTCCGGATCGGGCACGACCCAGCGTTTGCCGCCCTCGCCGACGTTCTTGTAGCCGATGCGGGCCGGGCCGGGCGTACCGCCCTCCTGGATCTTGATCAGGACCTTGCGCCTTATCTCATCGCCTAGGTTGCGGGACTGGTACTCGTTGTTCGCCGCCAGGACGGTGTGCATCATGCGGCCGCTGTTACTGCGGTCAATGGTCTCCGAGCAGGACACCAGCTCGGCACCGGCTATCTCCAGGATGTAGTCGTTGACCAGATCCTCTCGGGCGTTTCGTGCCCAGCGGTCCAGCTTGAAGACGATCACGTAGTCGATGTCCTGCTGCGAGCGGATGCGCTCCAGCAGGGCCTGCATGGCCGGGCGCTTGTCGGTCCGGGTGCCGGTGTCCTTGTCCAGGTACTCCTCAACGATGGCCGCCGACAGGCTGTCAGCCTTGCGTTTGGCGTCGGCCCGTTGGGTTGGCAGCGAGTAGCCCTCCGGGTTGCCGTCACGGACGGCCTGGTCCTTGGTGCTGACTCGCAGGTAGACAACCGCCCGCTTCAGACCGGCCGCTGGTTCGTTCTTCATTTATATGGCCCTCCTTGGCGCTCCTATTCTCGCGCCGATTACACAAAGAGACAAGAAGGACAAGTTCTTGTCTCTCTTGGTTTGGTGTTCTTCTACGAGGCCAGCACTGGCTGGCGAGTACGGAAGTAGGTCTGCCGGCCGCGGCGCACTGGTTGTGCCCGAGGAGCGCAGCGCGCGTAGCGGTCAAGCAGTCCAATCTGCTGCAGACGATAGCGCATCGCAACTTCACTAACACCGAATAGTGATGCTAGGTCGCTGGCTTCCTGGTGACCTTGGCCGTAGAGACGCTTGACCAGCTTCTTGGGCATCAGGGCACAAGCAGCGAAGTAGTCGGCAATCGCTTCGATGTCCCGTTGTGACCAGTCCTCATAGAGATAGTCGACGCCGTCGTGGTCAAGGATGTGCTTGAACTCATGCCAGAGGCTGAAGCGCCGCCTGACAGCTGGTTCAGTCCGGTTGAGCAGCACCACCCAGCGGGGCTTCAGCCAGTCGGTCATACCGGAGGCGCCGTCCGGCAGGTCCCGCCGCAAGAGCACCTGGATGTAAGGCAGGCCGGTCAACAGAACGTCCGGCGTGCCAGCTTCATCAGTATGCGTCAGTTCCAGTAGCCGGTTGGCCTGTAGCTCGGCCAGGCGCAGGGCCTCGCTCCTGAGCAGCTTCCGCTCCGGCAGCAGGGCTCGTAGCTGGTAGAGCAAGCTTTCCTGATTGATAGTAGTTGTCATAGGGGACCTCCTTTCGGTTCCTTGGTTTGGTTGTCGTTGGGTTGTTCGTCCGCAATACGACGGAAGATGGCTTCCAGTTCAGCCAGCTTGTTCGGCGGTAGGTGGCCGTACTTGGTGCGGAGGTACGGGCGGAAGCTGGGCAGGGTTGAGGGGTTGGCATAGCCGGCGGCGCTGAGCAGGTCAGTCGGATCGACGCCGAGCGTCTTGGCGATGGCCGTCAGTGTCTCCTCCTTGGGCTTCTGGAACTCGCCGCGCTCGATCCGCGAGACGCTGGCCTTGTCGATGCCGCTGGCTTCTGCCAACTCGCTCATGCTGAGCCCGGCCTGCTGCCGCAATCTTTGCACCAATACTCCAACTGCTTTGCCACTGCCTGTCATGTACGCCCATCATACCGCACTCGTTGCGCTCACGCAACAGTGGAATTGACAACGTCCTACATGGCAAAGCAATACACTCCGTCCTGTCCATCTACCACCGACACGCAGCCACTCTCAATAAGGTCTTTAGCATAGGCCTCCCTGTCGAACCGAATGAACGGCCGCAGCCCCGGCGTCAGCATCGCCAGGCTTTCCTCAACCCCGAACTCCTCGGCCAAGTGCTGGGCGTAGTCGGCGCCACTCTTGAAGCAGCCGATGTAGCGCTCCTCGAACTCCGGCAGCTGGTCGGTCTGGCTGACCAGCTGCGTCCAGTGCTTGAAGGCTTCGCCGTGGGCAGCGATGCCCCTGGCCAACGTGCTGACGTAGCCCAGGTCCTGCCACTCGGCGTCAAGCTCCAGACCGTAGAAGCCTTCGGCTTCGTAGACGCCCCACAGCGGGCTGCCGCTGCGCGACGACCGAACGACCGCCTGAGCGCCGGCCTCCAGTTCGTCTGGTTCGGCCGTAGCGTCGAGCCAATTGCCGTGTACCCGGTCGTACTGCTCGTAGTCGCCGATGCTGGCCACGAAGATCCGTGGTGCTGGTTGCTCTTGTCCTTCCTCTGGTCTTGGTAATGGGATCACCTCACCTCCTTCTCTTTCAATCACTTGTAAATCCATGATCTGTCTCCTTTCTGTTCCTTCATTACTAATTGCGTTGCTCTTCAGCGGCCGCCGGTGGCGGCCGGCCCGCCAGGGCTGGCAGCGCCTCGTCGAACCGCACCACCTGGAACAGCTGCCAGGCCTCGGGATCAAGCCGACCGAGTACCCCGGCCAGTTGCGCTCGCCGACGCTCATCGGGCACCAGCCAGACTGAGCGCGGGAACAGCCCCGAGGAGGCTTGCTCCTGGCCGCTGTGCCAGTAGGCCACGTAGGTATCGGCCTTGCGCCTGAGCACGGTGGTGCTCTCGGTACTGCGATCGACCTCTACGAAGCTGGCGTGCTCGTAGTCACCGACTCCGAGCCGGACGAAGGCGTCGGGCTTCAGCACCAGCCGCTCGCCACTTGGGCCATGCCACCAGCGCCAGCAAGGCGGCTCGGTCTGGAAGTCCAGTATCTCGATCTCCTTGTTCGCCTCGGCCTCCCGGAGCCGGACGTACAGCTCGGTGACGAGCAGCACGTGATCGACGAAGCCCGGCGCCGGCTCCCACGGTCGCCGCAGCCGCACTCCCCCGGCCGGTCCCCGCTCCGTCGTCAGCCGCTGGCCGGCAGCGCTCAGCCCGTAGGTGAAGCCGCTGCTGCCGGCGTGGACACCGCCGACCTGGCGCTCCAGCCGGGCCAAGAGACCCTGATCACTCAGTCGTTGGAGGACAGAGCGGGAACGACGAGCCTGGGTCAATGGTGAGCCGTCGTGAACGTGCAACCGCTGCAGCTGCCGACCGGTAGCCAGGCGGACTCGGGCCAGGTCACGCAGGATGGCCCAGTCCCGCTCGCTCAGCCCTGCTGAGAGCCGCTCCCAGCCTCGGCCCCACAAACGGGCCCCGGGCGCCGTCATGTCGTACCTCCTAGGACGGAGACCGTCGTTGGCAACCAGGCGGTCGGCGCAGCGCCTGACCAGCAACAACGTCCAAGGACTGTCGAGGCGACCGGTAGCCCGACCGGTAGGGCGCTCACGAGCTGCCTCCCCGGCGCTTGGCCCCGATCGGACCCTCGGTTGAGCCGCCTTGCCGCCGCTCCAGCAGCTGCGCATCGACAGCCGACCGCTCCAGCCCGTAACGCTGCGCACTGATCTCGCGCACCTCGTCGTAGGGACGCAGCGGCTGCGCGAGCGGCAGCGTTACGACGCTCATCGGCGCCGTGGTCCGGCCCTCGACCACCAGGGCCTGGTAAGTCTCGTAGCGCTCCAGGGCCTGGAAGTCCTCCGGCTTCAGGTTGCCGCCGAGCAGCTTGGCTAGGGCGGTGCCGTCCTCGTGCCCGCTCTGGAAGGCGATCTTGCTTCGGGCGTTCCCATCGACCGCCGAGCGGATGGTGGGGCTCAGCTGCGCCCGGTGCTGATGAGCCAGGACGAAGCCGACGCCCAGACCACGAGCCTGAACCAGGGCGTCACCAAGATCCTGTAGGCGGAGGACGGTCTGGAACTCGTCCAGGTAGACGAGGACCGGCCGGCGCCGCTCTGGAGCCAGCCGACTACGCCGCTGGGCCGCCGTCCACAGGGTCGACAGCAGCAGGCTGCCGAGTAGCTGAGCGGCTTCGCTGCCGATGCTGCCCGGGGCCAGTGACACCAGGACGATGCGAGGCTTGAAGAAGGGCTCGCTCAGGTCGTAGCCGGCGCTCTGCCCAATGATCCCCCGCACCGCCGCCCGGCTGGTGAAGCTGCGCAGCTTGTTGAGCGACGGCCCGATAACGGTGGCCCGCTCGGCCTCGCTGTAGCCCTCGTAGCCGTGCCAGAAGCCAGCCAGGCCGAGGACATCGTCCTGACCGGCCGCAGCCACCAGCTTCCGACGAAAACCGGTATTGGTCAGCAGGGGCACCAGGTCGACCAGGGTCATGCCGGGTGTCCGGGCCAGGGTGGTCAGGCCGTGGAATAGGACATCGGCTGTCCGTTGGCCCCAGCTACTGGCGAATATTTCCTGGAGGATGTGCAGCACGGCATCGACCGCTTGGGCCGGATCACCGGCCAACGAGTTGAAGCCGACCGGCCGAGAACTGGTCGGGTCGAGGATGACCGTTTCGGCCAGGCGGTCCTCCGGGAGGCGTTCGGCAACCAACCGGCAGAGGTCGGTCTTGGCGGAAGGGTCGAGGACGATGACCGAACTGCCAGCGGCAGCGTCTTGGAGAGCCAGGGAGCAGATGAGGTGGCTCTTGCCGCTACCAGTCGGGCCGGTGATGACGGTGTGCATGAGGGCGGCCTCAGCCGTCAGGCCAACCAGCGTCTCCCGCCCCGGGTACGTGGCCCGGCCGGTCAAACGGACGCCCGTTCGGGCCAGGCTGCCCCGGACTGGTGGCAGTACCCGGCCACCGCCGTAGATGATGTTCGGCAAGTCGGGGTTGCCGATCGGCCAAGCCAGGACGGCCGCCAGCTCCTCGGCGTTCAGGATGCAGGGCCAGCCGATGAAGGGACGCTGGAGGTGGCGCAGGCCTCGGAGTGACCACCAGGTCGGCAGCCAGCGGCGCTGGATCCCAACGCCGGAACTACGGGTCAGCTGGAGGGCACCGACCACCCGCTGGCGAAGCCGCTGCTGACGGCCGACACCCTTGGCCTTGACGCCGATCCGGCCAACGACGCCGTAGACCGGCTCGCGTTGCTTGTCCCGCAGGGCTCGGGCCTGTTCGTGGTCGACCAGTAGCCGACCGACATCGAAGACCGTCTGGTCGGCTCGCTTGGGGGTTACCCGGACGACTGACCGGTGCAGCCAGGGGCCGACCAGCCAGCTGAGGATCACCTGCTCGCCGGCCCGCAGGTCTTGGAGGCTGGCCAGCAGAGCCGCGACCAACTGCTCAGGATCATCGGCGCTCAGCGGTCGGCGCCCGGTGTTGGTGCGTAGCTCCCAGGCGGCATCGACGTCGAGGGGGCGGTCGTCAAGGGGCGTCAGGCGCACGGCCGGCAGGGCAGCTCGCAGCGGACCGACTACTTGGGCTTCCTCCCGGTCGGCGAAGCCGAGGCGCCAAGTGGCGGCCGTCTTGGTGACGACTAGCTCGGCGACTACCGGATCGGCGGTGCCGAGCAGGCCATAGCGGCGGCGCATCGATAGCGACCTGGTGAACTGGAGGACGGCCTCAGCCGTGGTGTCAGTTGGGAAGGCCAGGTTGAACCAGCGCATCAGGCGGCGTCCTTCCCGGCCGGTGGCTTGCTCTCCGGCGTTTGCGGTGCCGTGGCTGCTACCTGTCGCCGAGCCATGGAAAGCAGGGCGCGGGCCAGCTTCTGCAGGTTTGGTTCACTCCGGCGTTGCGCGCTCACCTTTATCTTGTCCATTCTTTCTACCTCCCTTCAGTACTACTTGCGTTGCGCGTACGCAACCTATTGTTGATGGCAGTATCCGTTGCGCTCACGCAACCGTCAAGCAACGTTGTCCATTCCGCAATACCGAGCGGTAGGGACTGACCACTGGCGAATGGATCAGCGAACTCTCGTTGGATACGTAGTTCCTCGGTTTGCCAAGTTCGTGCCGGCTACCAGTACCGCCCCCTGGTGATAACCCCCCGCACCAGGAGGCCCAGGCCGACCAGCACGCCGAGGACGATGGCGAATGGCAACAACGGGACCACCAGCTTCCAGGCAGCGTTCAGCAGGAAAGCGGCAGCGAATACTGACAGCGCCAGTTCGAGCAGCCGACTACTCAGCGACTTGGGGATCATCACTCGTTCCTCCAATCGTGCTTGATGTGGTGCAGGTCTCGGAAGGCCCCCATCTGTTTGATGGCCCGATCGATGACGCTGTCAATCTGGTCCTGAGGCGATATCTCGGTCGACTGCCTGATGGCTTCCAGCCACGTGACGTGGCAGCAGGCCCACCACAGAATCGCCCAGACGACTGGACTGGTCATCTTCGGTCCTGTCGCCTCACTAGTTGCTTCTCGGTCTCGCCGAGCAGCCCGGCCCACTTGTGGTCATCGTGGCTCGCCATCGGCAACTCGCGATCCCGGAGTGCGGCGTGGATGGTCGTCGAGCCGAAGGAATGGGTGCTGACCCCGTGCTGTTCGGCCACCGCCGTCCCCAGGTAGAGCGCTGACCTGATCTGCGCCTCGTGCTGAAGCTGATGGTCCAGCTCGACCAAGGCTCGAAGGCGCTCGGCCAGGGTGAGGCGGCGGCTTCGTAGGGATGCCGTGATCTCGGCGACCAGCCGGCGGTGGAAGGCAGGTCAGCGGCTGTCGGGAGGGATCCCTGTCTCCTGCGAAGCTCGCAGGTCATCGGAGATCGAACGGGGAGTTGAGACCACGCTGGATCTCCTTGCACTGCTGGACGGCCTCACTCTCGAACTCGGCGCAGATCAGGTTCAGGGTGGCGTCGTCCTGGGCCACTTGCCGGCGGTTGTCGTCCAGGTCGCGCAGGCGGTTCATCATGTGGCCGGCCAGGGCGGTAGCCCCGTCGGCCTTGAGCGCCGCCAGACGGACCTCGTCGTAGACGTTCCGGCCCTGGGGGCTCAGGTCCCTCCTGGGACGATCGTCATCTCCACCTGCGATCCGGGTCAGCCAGTTGGTCATGGTTCCTCCTCAATGGGGCAACGTTCTGGGATCGAGCGCCGCCGGGAGCATCGTCGTTCGACACTGGGGCCATCGTACAACGACACCTGAGACACCGCAAGTGCACCGCCTCAGTTGCTCGACTCCTACGCTTGGAGCCGTGGCTCCGCGTAGATCCGTCAAGAGAAGCCCTGGCCACCAAGCTCCAGAGCCCAATGCCGACGACAACTCCGACGCAGCATCGTCGCTACCTGCCGATCAACCTAGCTCGGTGGAGGCCGGTGAAGGGGATATCCCTAACGAGAGTCAGTCGAGGCTAATGGCTTCGATGGTCAGAATCCTGGCTGGCATGTCGTATGGCTTGGGTCATCTGGATCCACCGGTGTTTATGCAACCCAGAGAACTGCCCATAACTAGTTCTCGCACCATTGTGAATGGCGATCCGGCCTCATCATCCGACTTGCCAGAGCCCTACGAGCGTGAACTGAAGCGCGCGCGCAGGATTTTGCAATCGTATTTGGACCGTTATGATCAAATAGTTGACGGACACGCTGATTCTGCTAATCTAGATAGTAATGCACTAGGTGTGAAATCCCCGCCTAAAGCAGACATGGTAAGGGAGTTATTTGAAATCGTAGAATCGCCAGGCGATCAAGCCTCAAGAGAGCAGTACTTCTCTCAACTACGCCAGGCTGCAGCGCAGGGTCTTCCTGGAGAAGCCATAATTGAGGCGTCAGAGCCACCGGCGGATGACGTTCGGCGGGAAGCCCTGTCCACGGCCCTCGCTGGCGTTGCCGTCAAGTATGGTGAGATCGAATACCACCGCGCCGCACTTGACCAGCTTGTGGCGGAGGCTAGGCGGACTGGCGCGTCTTGGAGTGACATTGGGAGGGCCGCTGGAATTACGCCGCAAGCCGCTCACCGACGCTGGGATCCCGCTGCGCGGCGGAAACATAGCGACTATCAGAGGCAAGCGAAGAACTCGACGGCTCGACCCGTGCTAGATGTTGATTCATTAGAACCTGAATCCCGAAACCCTCCCAGCTAGCAGCTCACAGTTGTCAAGGACCGGGCGACCTCAGTCAACGGCCGCCTTTGACAGACGACGTGGTTCCCCGACGCTGGCTGGACGCGGGGGGCTGTGATGGGTTCTCTGCTCTAACCGATCGCACCGGCCCAAACCCACCTGGGTAACCGCCGGCTACCAGCTCGAAAGCGCCGTGACGCGAGGGTCGGCACGCCGTCTGGAGGGATCATGGACTCGTGCTCACTGCCCCATTTCCCGGGACAATCCGCCGTTGGCCTTGCTGATTCACCGCATCAGGCTCACAATAAAGAGATGAGAAAAGAATCCGATACTCTGATCGCAGCACCAATGGATTACAAGAAAAACTCGGCAAGCAGTACGCCAAATCACCGGGCGGGTTCAACTAACGCGCACCATTCACCAAATCGCAAATACAGACAAACTCGCCGCCTCCACCCGACTCGGAGCAGACTTGCCCGCCTGTTCTGTCTACTAGTCGCTCTAGCATTGATCGTCATCTATTTTACCGGCCCGCTTTGGGAATTTCGCACGTCGATCGTTCCGGCATCTTTACCCCCAGGACGCATCATCTATCATCGGGCGAAGAGCTTTTGGGAGCATGACAACACGGTGGTTAAAGCTCTCGAACACTGCTCGAAGCAATCGTGCCTTCAACTTGGTCAACCCGTACTCAGAGGTTGCGACACACCGAGTAGTGAGTGTGTGCCGTTTTGGACAGCCGTACCGCTCTTGAACCGAGGACTCCTGGTTGGCTCGCTCGAGGGGTATCCGGCAGCTCTCCGCGGCAAGATTGACGACCTACTGCACGACGGCCGAACGCTCTGCACCGCCAGAATGGAAGGAGGAATACCAGCCGAGCAGATCTACACCAAATGGACGCTACTCTGCATCAATGAAGAGAAGGAACTTCTGGTGTACCGCTCGATCCGACTCTAGTCTGGTCCGACAAGGGGGCCAGGTTCAGTTCGGCGTCGCTGGGCTATTTGACCATTCCAACTACGTTGCATCTCAACGAGATCGCGGTACGCAGGTTTTCGACCGATACAGCGTACCCACGCGTAAGTTCCTGAGCCTTGCTGCGAGTCGCTTCATCTGCACCACGGGGATCAGCCAAGGCTAGAGACTCCAGCGTCTTGAGTTGAAAGCCGACTTGCTGAGCTGGCTCGGACACCTCAATCGGAGCCATTGCCGCCAGTTTCTGAAGCTCCCCGACCGTGTCGTCCAGGCGCTGGCGGTCGCTATCGTTAAGGCTGGCTGATTTGGCCTCACCGATAGCTCTGAGCTTACCGAGCGCCGATGCTGCATTTCCGCAGTAGGTAGGAGTCACACTCGTCGGCGTACCAGTCGAAGCTTCTTGCTTCTGCGAATCCTGAGCACAGCCACCAGTCCATATGAACAAACAGCCGATGAAAATCCAAAGAGCCCAGATCAAGACCCTCCGCATCTACAACGTTCCAGAGCTTCGTACGGCAAAACGTCGGGCTCCGGAGAGTTGATACAGCCATTGTGGCAGGTAAAAGATGGCGTTAGCGGCCTTATCGGGAGAGAAGTCGTAGCTGTCTACTATCTTGTAGCAGCGCTCAGATGTTCTAACCACCGTAAATGTCCCTAAGGACAAGAAGAGGTCCGTAGTTGCAGAGGCACTGAATAGGTTCTTATCATCCAACTCACCTACAGTTAGACTCTTCGCATGAGTGACGAACTCCTCATTCTGGCCAAAGAATGACCAGTCAATCACCGCCTGTTCGCCGTTACCCCAGATGTAATGATCGTAGAGCGAATAGGCAACGACGCCGCTGTTCGGGATATAGGTTCCCGAGAACTGTTCGCACTTCTCCGGCTCAATGGGCTTCTTGACTGGCGTTGGTTGGGTTCGTTGGGTAGGAGATACCGGACCTGTCGGGGTGCCAGGCCTTGACGGTGGTGGTGATGTTGATCCTCCACGCCAAGCCACGTGGTTGGACTCGAGGGCTCCATTTGCGACCACCCAGTGATCGGGACCGTCTGCTGAATAGCAAGCGCTTGCTGTGCCAGCACGTCCGCTACCATCCGTTTTCAGGGCAAATGTGTAGAACCCGCCTGGGCTTACGCTATCACGACAGCTAATCGATACCGATGAGTTGCCGGCAAAGCCGGTCAGGGTTATTGCATACCGATAACCGGATGGCGCAGGTGGGCCCTGACCAAGCGCAACATTCGGCGAGGGTGCCGATACGGCTGGGGGCGGGGGTTGTGGTGCTGGGGCAGGCGGCGCTGCCGAGCCACAATCCGGTACAGCATTGTCTACATACGGGGTTCCCCGAAGAGGCCCGGATGTCGCGCCGTTGTTGTAGAAGGCGTCAGCCGACGCATAATACTTGTCACTCCAAGGGCTCGACCCAATCCTATACCACCAGGTGTTACCATTCGCGACCCTAAAACCGGGCAACTTACAACTAATCTCGACAGAAGTACTCGGGGGGATTGTCGGGCCTTCGTAGCCGCCGGCGTTGGTGTAGTTCGTCCAGGTATGCGTAACGCTGCCGGTCGTTTCCACGACAGACGCAAACGCCGCCGAGGGCGAAAGAATCTGAGTGAGGCCCGCAGTGACCACCACTGCTAGCCACATGCGAAGCTTCATGCCGTCCCCGATCCTTCCGCGACTCCGCACCGAGGCTAGCACGGTGCCTGCGGTCGCACCCTCCGTCGATGCCACCTTGGCGTCCATGTCGGGCAGATCCTCGGCACGCCCGCCGAGAAAGTAGCTGCGCTCCGAGCCGTAGGCTTTCGGGCCACACCTCGCTCAGCCCAGTCGAGTGGTGGAATGCTGGGCTAACTACAGAGCAAGTGTCCGCCGCAGGCGATCTTCTTGGCGGCAAGCGCCGAGTGTCCGTCAAGCGTGAAGGAAGCATCAGACGTGTCTACTCCAGGACCGGAGATCGATCGCACAGCAAAGTCCCCACTCTGACTAGTGTACAAGTCCGGCTGGAAAACGATTCCGCTCAGCGCTTCCGAGTCGCCCGTAGGGTACCGGGGAGAATACACACCTCGGAGCACAAGAGACACAAGAATAGTGTTGCGGCCGCCCGCCAAGGTTCCTTTGGAGACGACATTGATTAACGGATCGCTCAATCCTGGGTTCGTGCAAGAACTGAATTGCGATCCGTTGAGTCCGACACGGGTGATAGGCCCGGTCGGGAACTGTGCGAGAAATTGTCTGAACCCTGCCGGCACATCGATAGCAAAAGTTGACGTCGTATTCGATAGTTCTATCCGAATAGGTACGATCGCATCGCGCTCAGGATCCACAGAACACGCAGACGACGCGGAGAATGCCGGATCTTTTGATGCCCTCTGTAAGGCTCCAAATGAGATTTCTAGCAGAATCGAAGACCCATCACCAGCTGCGGCCAGCAGCGTGTACTTTGCCACGTCCTTAGATGCCGCCACGCTGGTCTGTGGTGACGTGCTGGACGAGCCGCCCACCACGGAATCGGTCTGTGCGGGATCCTGAGGCGAAAGGGTTTGACTCGAACCACCGCAGGAAGACGCCAGACCGCTGAAGGCCAGGAACACAACCGCATAACTCATGGCGTACCGGAATGAAATTCGAGTCTTCAAGCCTAGCCTCCCTCTCGTCTCAGCTCGATCCATAGCGGATCCGCTGCCCCTTCGGTCGGGTTGAAGAGCCCAGGCCGGGCAGACTGGGAGCACACTATATAGTGTTGTTCGCACACGCGCAGCAGGTTCGTAGCGTCAACCACCAGTGGATGACCTCCGCCGGGCGTTCGGAGCCGCCGTTCGGCAGCTCCGCTTGGAACGGACCTGGACCCAGGAGGAGCTGGCCGAGGCTGCTGACCTGCACGCTACCTACGTGTCCGACCTCGAACGGGG
>Ga0136611_10002410_pt1 | contig 12972 bp, 16 predicted proteins | sample AntDrymUQ2232306_2_FD_106645 | JGI IMG/M metagenome (GOLD analysis project Ga0136611, IMG submission 106645) | Polar desert sand microbial communities from Dry Valleys, Antarctica - metaG UQ223 (23.06) | ecosystem: Environmental > Terrestrial > Soil > Desert | place: Antarctica: Dry Valley... | reverse complement strand
GCGCCAGCACCGACAACAAGTTCGAGCCCTACCGCCCCGACCGGCCGGAGCGCTTCGAACGTTCCACCGACCGGCCGGCCTTCGAAGACCGCGGACCGCGCCTGGGCGACGCCGCCTTCCGCGCCCAGCGCGACGCCTTCGACGCGGCCAACCAGGCGCTGAAAAAGCTGGCCATGCAAGCGCATGGTGAAGTGCTGACGAACCTGCTCACGGCCTGGGAAAAGCGCGACCCGGCACTGCTGCCGGCGGCGCAGGAACTGGGCAAGCAGGTCGTGCCGACGGTGCGCGCGGGCTGGGTGCAGGCGCTTGGCGCGCTCGCCGGCAAGGACGCGGTCGAAGCGCTGATGCGACTGGAAATCGCGTCAGAGCTGCCGACGCCGGCCGAGCACATCGGCGCGCGCCGCCTGCTGCAGTTGCAATTGCTGACGCGCCGCAATGCGCCCGCGCCCGCTGAAACCTGGGGTGAAGACGCTGCGAAGGTGCTCGCCGCGTCATTCGACGAAAGCCATGCCCGGCGCCTGCAGAACGCGCTGAAGGTTTTGCTCAAACGATGAGTGTTCGCGCCGGGACTGCCGCGTGACCTTCACCGACGGCACCGAGCCCACTGCCGAACGGCGGCAGTCGCAGGGTGAGGAAATTGCCAACAGCGTCAGCCACGGCTTGGTGCTGCTGGCGGCCGTGGCCGGCACGCCTTTTTTGATCGCGGGCGCGGCGCGCCATGGCGACTGGCTGAACGTCGTGGGCGCCAGCGTTTTTGCGGCCAGCATGGTGCTGCTTTACTTCACCTCGATGCTGTACCACGCGCTGCCCGCCTCCCGGCGCGCCAAGCGGCTGTTTCAACTGCTCGACCACAGCGCGATTTACTTGATGATCGCCGGCACCTATACGCCGTTCACGCTTGGCGTGCTGCGCGGCCGGTGGGGCTGGATGCTGCTGGCGCTGATCTGGTCGATGGCACTGGCGGGCGTTGTACTCAAGGCCGTGGCGGGGCTGCGTTTTCCCCGGATTTCGACCGCGATCTACCTGGCGATGGGATGGATTGTCGTGATCGCCGCCGAGCCGATGTGGCAGCGCATGCAGGGCTGGGGCCTGTTCTGGCTGGTCGCGGGCGGCCTGGCCTACACCCTGGGCGTCGCGTTTTATGCAACCGATTGGCGGCTGCGCTACGGGCATTTCGTCTGGCACCTGTTTGTCGCCGCCGGCACGGCCTTTCATTTCATCGCGGTGCTCAATTACGCCTTTCGGCCGGTTCGGTAACTTCCCGTCGACGCGGCTATTTCAGCGCGCCAAACACTTTTTGCAAAATGGCGCTGCCGGTGCCCACCGGGTCCTGGCGGATTTTCTTTTCTTCCTCGCCAATCATGAAGTAAAGGCCGTCGAGCGATTTGCCGGTAACGTACTGCTGGATGTTCGCGTCTTCTTTTTTGACCAGGCCAAAACCCGCCGCCTTGCCGGCAAATTCGTTGTATGTATTGGCCAGCCCGACCTTGGCGGTGGCTTGGGTGACAACGGGCAGAAATTGGAGACTCAAAGGCGCGCGGGTTTTGTCGGCAAAAAAACGGGTGACTGAATTTTCGCCGCCGCTCAGGATGTTTTTGGCATCGGCGACGTTCATCGAACGCACAGCGCTGACCAACAACTCTTTGCCCAAGGGCACGGCGGCTTCAGCGGCACGGTTGATGGACGTCGTCAACTCGTCAAGGCGCTGGCCCAGGCCGAAGTTTCTCAGCAGTTTTGACGCGTCCTCAAGGTATGCGGGCAGGGGGATGCGAACTTTCGGATTGCCCAGAAACCCATCCGTTTTGCCGAGCAAGGCAACAGCGGCCAGTAGACCTTTTTCAAGCGCGGTCTTCAGGCCGTTGCTGGCATCGGCATTGCTCAAATCCCCCAGGGAAAGGGCATGCGCGTGGCGGTAGGTGGTTGCGATCAACAGGCCGAGCGCGGTGACGCCAGCCTGGTTGAATTTTCGGCGTCGCATGATGATGAAGTCCTATCAATGAAACAAACTTGTTGCTTGGCAGTATGCCGCACTCACGTCGACAACCCAACAAAGAAAAAATCTACCGGCCTAAAACCGAATGTGGCTTTTTGCCGAAACAAAAGGCTGATTTCCAATCTCTAAAATCAGCTGTTTGCGCATACGCAGTAAGCGCGAATAGCTATTAAAAGCATAGCAATCAACGATTCCGCGGCGCCGATCGACCTGGCGCTGATGTTCCAGGGCCATCACAAGGCGCATGTCACACGGCTGCCGGGAGCGGTGCAAAAGCTAGGCGGCAAGTCCGCCGGCGCCAAGGCCAATTAAAGCTTGGTCGATCCTGCGCCAGGCCATCGGCGAAACGCCGGTCGTGCCCTTTGGCCTTCGTCGGCCGACACGGTGCCGGGGTGGCTGCCTGCGGCCCGGCGACAATCCCGGGCCATGACAAGCACCATTCTTCCGCTGCAACTGCTGCACGCCCCAGACCTGAACGACCCCCGGCCGCTGGTCATCTACCACGGGCGTAAATGCCCGGACGGCTTTGCCGCTGCACTGGCGGCCTGGCTTTTTTACGGAAGCCGCGCCGACTACCTGCCGCTCGATCACGGCGACATCGCGTCGATCGACCAATTGCCGGCGCACGAAGGCCGGGCCGTATACATCCTGGACTTTTCGTTCTCGCCCGAGCTCATGCGCGCCATCGACGAGCGCGCCGGCAAGCTCGTCATGCTCGACCACCACAAGAGCGCCGCCGAAAAGCTGAGCGGCTTTGCCTGCCGCTGCGGCGTCGTTCACTTCGACATGCGCAAGTCCGGCGCCCGGCTGGCGTGGGAGTTTTTCCAGCCCGACAAGCCCGTGCCGGATCTGGTGCGCTTTGTGGAAGACCGTGACCTCTGGGTCTGGCAGTACCCTGCGAGCGCCGCTTTTCTGGCGGCGCTCGATATGGAGCCGCTGGACTTTGCCCGCTGGGCCGAGATCGCGGCCTTCAGTCCCGGCCAGCTCGCCGATTTTATGGCGCGCGGCCAGGCCATGGACGAGAAGTTCAGCAAGCTCGCCGCCGACATCGCCGAGGGCGCGCAGCCCTTGGTTTTTAACGGCCAGCGCGGGCTGATGCTCAATGCGCCCGGCGTTTTTCACAGCCTGATCGGCAACACGCTTTCGGAAAAAAGCGGCACCTTCGCGCTGATGTGGCAGGTCGGCAAAGAGGGCGCCGTCAAAGTCGGCCTGCGCTCGCAGCGCGGTTATGACTGCATTCCGCTGGCCGAAAGCATGGGCGGCGGCGGCCATGCGCAGGCTTGCGGGTTCAGGATGGGCGCCGGGCGGCTGTCTGAGCTGCTCGGTGGAGTGTTCGAGTCGGCGGGAGTGACGGCCAGCGGTTGAGCAGAACCGGGTTAAGAAGCTGCAACTCCAGCGAAGCGGACGATAGTCCATGAAGTTTTTCGCCGAGAGCTGTTATGTCGTATCGCACGGTTTGCCATGGATCAAGCGCAGCCGGTCAATGACTGCACAGGGCGTCATCCAGGACGCTGATTTGAAGTTTTAACAAGGAAGGAATAAGGAAACCCATGATTGAACTGACCCTCGGCGTCTATCTGATCTACGGCTTGACCATGCTAGGTGATGCAACTGCCATCTGTGTATGGAAGGGCCGCCTTCTTGCCTCTCTGATATGGTCGTTTACTCTTGGTCCGATCGGCTGGATCATCGTGGCTCTGGGGCCGAACCTGACTGCCAAACTGTCGGCTGATTGCCTGCACTGCGGCACGACGCTGTCCGTCAATCAGACTGTCTGCAATCACTGTGCTAACGCGGTCTTGTGGATTATCGGTAAAGCGCGCCGGCCGGCACGGGCTGCCTAATTCGGTTGTTTTAAGGAAAATCATGAATTACTCACTCATCGCCGCTGCCCTGCTGGCGGCACTGTGCGCCCCGGCGTGGGCCGTCAACAAATGCACCGGTCCGGATGGAAAGGTGGCTTACCAGGATGCGCCTTGCGCTGGCAAGGGCGAGCTTTTGACGGTGCGGCCCGCCTCGGGTGCTGCCCAAGTCGCGCCGGCTGCGGTGTCGGGTGTGGTAGGCACAACGGAAGCGCAGCGCATTGAGGCGCAAGTATCGAGCAGCGTTCGCGAGCGTCGAAGGCGCGACCTCGAACAACTCTTTATCCCGCAGGCTAAGGCCGCAACCGAGCAACATCGGGCTACTTGCACCGATTCGCAAACCAGGCTTGAAGCGTCGAAATATGCTTACAAGCAAAACCTGTATGGAAAAACCCATGCAGCCCAAATAGCCAGCGAAATGGCCGCTGCAGCGGCGGTATGCGAAACCAAGGATCGTGAACTGAAGGAAACCCTGGACGCATTGCGCAAAGAGTGCGACGCACTAGGATGTCTGAAGGGTTAGCAAGAACAAAACAATCCCCAGTGCATGGTGCACAGGCGCAAGCAGCTATTGCTTTTATAGCAAAAAAAGTTGCAATCTGCTGCCGGTAAATAAGCAATGAAAAACAAAAGGCAATTGAAAAATGGCTACCCAGATTAGACGCAATCGAAGCGAGGCTAAGCCCGTTACCATCACGATTCGATCCACTGATGAAGCTTGGAAATGGTTGCGCAAAGCAATTGAAGGTGGCGATGTCCCAGACAATATCTCTCTGGTTTTTGACGGTTGGCCAAAATTCAAGATGAAGGTCAACGGCACAGATTGGCATGGTACTGTTCCCACACGCGTCATGGGCCCCGTGTTGGAAATACAAAAAGATTTGTACCGTGCTTATGCAAACGTCTGCTACGGCGTCCCAAATCTACGAAGACTCAAAGATGACGATAGGGATTCGCTGGAGCTAATCGTTGAAGTCGAGAAAAGCTCTTCGGATTACGAAGCTCCCCTTTGGAAGCAATTTAATGAATTGGCAAAAAAGGCGATTGACAAAATGAGTTCGCGCGACGTTGTCATCACAATTCTTGGGCTCGCTGTGGTTTATGGCGGTGTCGAAGTCAACAAAGCTTGGGTTGCACAGCGCCAGGATGAAACGCAGACCGAGAAAACAGTTGAACTATCCAAGCAGGAGACGGAGCGGCTGAAAGTGTTTGCCAGCGCCATGCAACAGAAACCCACTCTCGCAGAGGCAAGGACCGATTTTCAAGCAAGCCAGAACCGCATACTTAAGACGATGAAGCCGGGCGACAAACTTGAGACTAAAGGGGTTGTACTGAAAAGCTCGCAAGCTTCAGAGATCACACACGATGAACGCGCACGTTCGAAGGTAATGCATATCTCAGGGAACTTTCGTGTTTTAGCCAATGATGCGTCGAAGGGAGTTGGCTTTCGCATCAAGGTGGAGCGTGTCAACGATGGGCTGACTTTTTCAGCAGATGTTCCGCTGGAATTGAGCACTGATGAAAAGGAATTGATTCAAAAGGCCGAGTGGAGCAAGGGGGCCGTTTTAATTCACTTGGACGTCAATGCCAGCAAGCTGCGTGACAGCATTACCAATGCTGTCGTGTTCGGCGCAGCGGCGATAGCTGTTAAGTAGATTCTGGTTTTTTGCATCCAATAATTCAAGCGTTTCATTGAGTCCTCTCACATTCGCCCGCCGCCGTTCACGTCTTTCTTTTCAGCACCATCTTGACGCTTGCTTCGGCGCCGGCCTCGGCGATAAACAGCAACTCGCCCTTCGCGCTGATGTGATAGGTCGGCAAGGACGGCGGCGTCTCGGCCTGCGCTCGCAGCGCGGTTATGACTGCATTCCGCTGGCCGAAAGCATGGGCGGCGGCGGCCATGCGCAGGCTTGCGCGTTCAGGATGGGGATTGAGCGTTTGCCTGAGCTGCTCAGCGGCGTGTTCAAGGCGGCTACTTGACGACGTGAAGCGTAAATCGGCAATTTACGCTTCAAATTTGACGCGTAAATTCGTAAAATCCGCTTCATGAATCTTTGGCAATCTACCGACTGGCCTCATTTCCATTACAACCCGCAGGCGCTTGAACCTGCGCTGGCACAGGCGCGGCTTGCCCAGGGGCGCATGCTGGGGCTGGCCAGTTCCTTGCAGCTCGTCGAGTTGGGAGATATCCAGCTAAGCGGTTTGGCGCAAGAGGCTATTGCCACAGCTCAAATTGAGGGCGAGATTTTGCAGGTCAATTCGGTGCGGGCATCGGCCGCGGGGCGACTGGGCTTGGCTGGCAGCGGTGCGGTGGCCAGCGATCCCCGCACCGAAGCTACTTTGGATGTGCTGCAAGCCGCCGTGGACCATTGGGCGCAGCCGCTCACGCACGAGGTTCTATTCGGCTGGCATGCGGCGCTTTTTCCCACCGGGCGCAGCGGCGTGATGCGCATCGTCACCGGCGCTTACCGCACCCATGCCGAGCCCATGCAAATCGTCACGCCGCGTATGGGGCGACCTGACATCGTGCATTACCAGGCGCCCGGTTCAAGCAATGTGCCTGCCCACATGGGCCAGCTCCTGGCCTGGTTCACGCAGAGCCCTGGCACTCCGGACGGCTTGGTGCGCGCTGCGCTGGCGCACTTGTGGCTGGAGGCCATTCATCCGTTTGAAGATGGCAACGGCCGGTTGGGCCGGGCGCTGGTGGAACTGGCCTTGGCGCAAGACATGCAAAGCAGTCAGCGACTTTTCAGCCTCTCGCAGCAACTCTGGCTGGACCGCGCCGGTTATTACGCGCAGCTGCAGGCGGCAACCAGCCAGGCGAACATGGACGTGACACCCTGGGTGTTGTGGTTTGTGGGATGTATCGAAAAAGCGTGCAACGCCACGCTGGCGCAAATGCAGGCGGCATTGGCCAAAAACCGCGATTGGGCCGAGGTCAACAACTCGCATCCCAGCCTCACGTCCTCCCAGCGCAAAGCCCTGCGGCTGTTGTTTGACACGCAACCTGACGGCTTTATCGGCGGCATGAGTACCGAAAAATATGTTCACCTTACCGGCGTGTCACGCGCCACCGCCTACCGTGAACTTACCCAGCTCGCTGAACTTGGGCTGCTCAATAAAACTGGCCAGGGGCGCGGGACGCGGTACCAATGGGTGCGTTCTGGATAGGACTTGTCGCCAGATTCAGGCGCCTTGGGCAGGATGTCTCCTGGCTGGCCTGCGATTCAAACCGGCAGCGTCTCACCCCAGTAATGAAAGGTGAAGAGCCGGGGGCCGGGCAGGTAGCGGGTGTGCAGGTCAGCCAGGCTGAAACCCGCCGCCCGCAGCAGCGCCGGAATGTCGCGCCCCAGATGGCAGCCGCCGGCCAGCTTGCCCCACAGCGGCTGCAGCCGCTCCTGCCAGCGCCGCACCGATTCATCGGGCGCGCGGCCATGCTCGCAAAACAGCAGCTGGCCGCCGGGCGCCAGCACCCGGCGCATTTCCCGCAGCGCCGCCAGCGGATCGGGGATGGTGCATAGCGTGTAGGTGCTCAGAACCGTGTCAAAGCTGGCATCAGGCCGTGGAATCTGTTCGGCCCGCAACCCCACCAGTTCCACCGGCAGCCCCGCCTGCGCGATGCGCTCGCGCGCCAGGGGGTGCAGTTGCACGGCAGGGTCCAGTCCGGTGATTTTGCTCACGCGGGTCTTGTCATACCAAGGCATGTTGAGCCCCGTGCCTATGCCGACCTCCAGCACCCGGCCCCGCGCCAGCGGCACCACCAACTGGCGCTGCCGGCTGACCATGGGCAGGCCACAGGCAAAGTCCAGTGCAGGCGGCAGGATGTAGCGCTCGTACCAGGAGGGGGTCATATTCAGCGATCAGTCAGCCCGCGTGATGCGTACTTAATGGGTACGTGATGCCTGTCTATGACCCCATCAAATCTTTGAACACCTCTTGCAGTACCTTGGGCCTGTGCTCCGCAATGGTGATGAGCGTTCGCGCCGCGCCGGAAGGCTGGCGACGGCCTTGTTCCCAGTCTTGCAGCGTACGCACCGAGACGCCCAGCAATTGCGCGAACTGGGCTTGAGACAAGCCGGATTTCATGCGTGCCTGGGTCACGGCGGGCACTTCGACTTGCGCTACCACTTGGCCTTTGCCGGCTTTCATTTCGCGCACGGACTGCTGCAGTTCCGCGCCCAAGTCGCGCCTGGCGTCGCGCTGGGCCAGTTGTTTATCAGTCATCGGCATTTTCAATCTCCTGTCTAAGTTCCCGCAGTACGCCTGCCGGAATGTTGTCCTGTACGCTCGTTGCATAGATCAAGAGCAAGCAGATTTCCCCACTCGCAAGGCGGTTGAAATCTTTGCATCATACGGCAATGCCGTATATAAAGCTGTCAAGCTATTTGGCTGCCCCGCGCTTTGGCTTGTTTTTTTCCGTGGGCAGCAGGCTGGTGTACTGCTGGTACAGCTCGAACAGAAAAGCCACGCGCTCGGCGTCGTTCTTCCATGTTTTCTTGGCCCCGCCCACCGCGTAGGCGGCGTCCACCGCGGCATCCAGCTTCTGGTGAGCCTTGACCAGGGCGGGCGGCATGGTCAGCGCGGGTCGTACAGGTCGGCCAACGAGGATTCCGGGAAGAGGGCGCGCGTGTCGAGCACGGCTTGTGCTTCTTTTTCGATAGCTGCTTGCGCCCGTCCTGTATGCGCTGGAGGCTGATTTGATGATAAATCTGGCCAGGGGAAGTTGTTGTAGACGATGGTATTGGAGTAGCGGAAATCGCTCTTCATGCGGCCACAGGAATAGCTGACCCATGCCATGTGCATGCGTAATGTCAAGAGACCGAAGTGGTAAAGACTAGCGCCAGAGATTGTAAAAAGTTCGCTTGCGACCACAACTTTTCGACTCGTCGTCAACGTGCATTGGGCTCTACACTGTTTATAAGTACCGGGATAAGCTGCTCCTCAAATGGCACCCTAAAAAATGACAGCGAACACAGGGATGCCTTTCTGAGGCGGATCGCGATGACAAGCAAGACCTTTGACCTCAACATTGAAAAAATCCTCGAAAACTGGGAGACACGGCATGCGGTTCGAGAGGTCATTGCGAATGCACTGGACGAACGTTTACTCACGGACACCGAACCGGTACTGATTGAAAAGCGCGGTCAGGCATGGTTCATTCGAGACTTTGGACGAGGCTTGAAATACACCCATCTGACACAAAACGAAAATCAGGAAAAACTCTCCAGCCCTAACGTCATCGGACGTTTTGGTATTGGCCTCAAAGACGCTCTTGCCACGTTTGAGCGTCATGGCATTGAGGTCTTTATTCGTTCCCGGTTCGGTACGATCAAGACCACCAAGATGGTTAAACAGGGCTTTGGTGACATCGTCACCCTACATGCCATCATTGAGGATCCGCTGGACCCGAATTTCGTGGGAACGGAGTTCGAATTGATGGGTGTCGGGGACGAAGAAATTCAAGCTGCCAAAAGGCTATTCCTCATGTTCTCTGGGGAGTCTGTTTTGGAGTCGACCAAGTATGGACAAGTGATCGAGAAAATTGGTGGCGCTGGTTTGATCTACATCAACGGCGTAATGGTGGCCGAAGAGGCCAACTTTCTTTTCTCATACAACATCACCCTGCTGAGCGCAGCCATCAAGAAGGCCATCAATCGTGAGCGTTCCCATGTAGGTCGAACTGCTTACGCTGACAGCATTAAAAAAATCCTTCTGGCTTCGAGCAATCCGGCAATCGCGGGACAACTCGCTGAGGACGTGGCGCGGTACAACATGGGAACCATGCATGACGAGCTGGCGTGGGTCGATGTTCAAGAACACGCCGTCAAGATACTCAATACGCAAGGCAACTGCCTGCTCATGACCGCACAAGAGGCGATGACAAACCCGGACATGGTGGATCAGGCAAGAAACAGCGGATTGACTGTGCTGACTATCCCCGAAAATCTCAGGGCAAAAATTGCAAACTCCGTGGACGTCGATGGCAATCGCATCATAGACATAACTCAGTTCACTCAATCCTATATCGACAGTTTTGTTTTTGATTTTGTCGAGCCCAACCTTTTGACTTCTGCAGAAAACAATGTTTACGCGCTCACACCTTGGGCGATCGATATCTTTGGCGGCAAGCCTGCAAACGTCAAAGCGGTCCGAATCTCAACGACGATGCGTACTGAACTGTCCTCCTCATCCAAAACGCTAGGCTGCTGGGATGGCAGCAGCGCGTCGATCGTCATATCACGCGATGTACTTGCTTCACCTCATCAATACTGCGGGATTTTGCTGCATGAATTAGTCCATGCCAAGACCGGATATTCGGATGTGACGCGGGACTTTGAAAGTGCTTTAACAGAGGTTTTAGGAAATTTGTGTCAAATCATGATTGAAAAAAATCGAGAATTGCAGGCTGGAGTTATTGCCAGATGCGATCTCAAAGGACAAATAGACCAGCTTCTATCACGACCGACGCAAGAATCAAAAGTGCCGCAAGACGTTAGCGAAGGAAAAGCGTTGGTTGAAATGAAAGAGCAGTTGGCTGAAGCTCGAAGTGACCTTCGAAAAGTCAATCGAGAAGTCCGCCGTTTGACTTCAAACCCGGCAAAGCCGTGGTTTAAGTTTTGGTAGCCTTGCCCGAATTAAGTAGTCAAGCGCCTGTTGGAAGGCGCGTCCAGATTCTTGCCTCGGGACTTTTGCTCGACCAGCAGCATGCCGGGCCAGAACAGATCGACAAAGCCGTCGGTTTTGGCCTTGGCGCCGGGCAGCTTCTTGACGGCGTGTTCGAAGGTGGCGACGCGCTTGTTGGTGATGCCGAAGATTTCAAAGAAATCAATCCAGAACGGCTTGCCCTGGCTGTCTTCATGGGCCGCGTCAGCCCAGGTGCGGCTGAAAGTTAATGCGCGGGATTTGATTTCGTTCCAGCTCAGGGGCATAAGGCTTTTTTTAGATAAATGGGGTGGAAGGCCAGTATGACAGAGCGTAAGGCGCTATGAAAAATAGAGCATCTGACGGACTTTTTGGCGCTTGCGGGCGTGCGCTTTCGCAAATCCTTCCGCCGCTCAACCCGCGCTGGAAGGACTTGGTTTGCGTGTCCATCAGGCGAAAAGCACATCCTGACACCAGTGCACTTGCGAGGTAAATACCGGGTAAATGTCTATTTTCCTTACATGGCGTTAACAAGTGCAAGGCAACAATCAAGCCACTGAATCAGCCACAAGCCTTGGAAAGGCAAAGGTTCAGGAGCAGCCCGAACGGCAATTTGAGGTAGTCGCCGCAAGGGTTGCTGGCCGATCCCTCAACCAACAGGAGAACCTCATGAAATCGAAAATTTTGACCGCTTCTTTACTGGCGTCGGCCGTGTTCGCCGGCCTTGGCGCGGCACCGGCGATGGCACAAGGTGTCAACACGCCGCGTATCGACCAGGCGCAGCAGGAGATCAGCGCGCGCATCCAGCAGGGCATGGCGTCGGGCCATATCACGCCGTCGGAGGCGCAGGTGCTGATGCGGCGCGAGCGCGAAATCCAGTTTCGCGAAAACCAGTTCCGGGCGAGCGGAAGCGTCAATCCGCAGGAACGCCAGCAACTGCGGATGGAGCTCGACGGCCTGCGCGCCGAGGTCGAGCGCATGATGAACAACCGGGATGTGGTGACGCGGCCCGCCGGCCCAGGCTATGGCGGCAACGCCGCCGCCACCCCTGGCATCGACAACCGCTCCTTCGACATCGGGCGGCGCATCGACGAGGGTGTCCGCTCAGGACGCCTCAACCCGCGCCAGGCCGAGCGGCTGCAAATGCGTCATCGTGAAATCCAGCGTCACGAGGCTTTCTTCAAGTCGGACGGCGTGGTGACGCAGCAGGAGCGCCGCCAGTTGCGCGATGAGCTGCGCGACTTGGACAGCGAAGTCGAACGCATGGCGATGCGCAATGAACGCCGCGGGCGTTATTGAGCACACGCTTGCGCCCGGCCTGGATTAGTTCAGGCTGCGCCCTGGTCAGCTTAGATGGGAACGCACCCAGCGCACGATGTCGGCAGCGCCCATCGCGCCCGGCTGGCGAGCGACCTCTAGGCCGTTTTTGAAAAGCGCCAGCGTCGGGATGCTGCGGATATTGAAGCGCGAACCCAGTGCTGGAAGCGCTTCGGTATCAACTTTCACCAGTCGCACATGCGGCTCGAGCTGCGCCGCCGCCTGTTGGTAGGCCGGCGCCATCTGGCGGCAGGGCCCGCACCAGGGGGCCCAGAAATCCACCAGCACCGGAATCTGGTTCCGGCCGATATGCCTGTCGAACGCCGTTTCATCGACCAGCGCCGCCGAATTGGCGCTAAACAGCGCTTTTTTACAGGCGCCGCAAGTCGGGCCGCTGGCAAGCTGGACGGCCTGGACGCGGTTGGTGGTGTGGCAGTGCGGGCAGACGATGTGTAGCGGCTCGGTCATGGTGAAAGGCAACTGGGGCCTTGCCCTGTTGTTTCAACCCTATCAGGGCCTTACTTGTGAGTCAAAAACGGCTTTTGCGCTTTATCCATGAGTGCGACATGCTACATAAAACATAGCAAACAAGAGTCGAAACCAGGTTGGGTACGGTCAGGTGGCACACACTAAAATCCGGTTTTAGAAGGAGTTCGCCGTGTGCCCGGTTTGAAGATTTTTTCATCGATGCGCTGCTGCAAGACCGAGCCATCCCGGCTGAACCGCTTGGCAGCTCTGTTCGCAGCCTGCGCGGCTGTCGCCGGCTGTGCGGTTAGCGGCAAGCCGCCCGCGCCGCAGGAGGAATTCAGCTCGACCGCGACGTATTCCCGCCTGTTCGACGCCGCGCCCGCGCAAACCTGCGAAGCCGCCAGAAGGGCGCTGCTGAGCCGGGGCTACCTGATTGACAACGCCCGGGCGGACCTGGTCGACGGCCGGAAAAACTTTCAGCCCGACGCCGAGTCGCATTTGAAAATGGAAATCCGCGTCGTCTGCGTACCCGACAGCGGCGACGGCAAGGTCAGCCTTGGTTTTGCCACCGCCGTGCAGGACCGCTATGCGCTGAAGAAAAGCAACAATTCGGCAAGCCTGGGCGTGGGTGTGCTGGGTTCGGTCTCGCTGCCGTTCGCGTCGAGCAACGACTCGCTGGTCAAGGTAGGT
>Ga0136611_10002409_pt1 | contig 12977 bp, 9 predicted proteins | sample AntDrymUQ2232306_2_FD_106645 | JGI IMG/M metagenome (GOLD analysis project Ga0136611, IMG submission 106645) | Polar desert sand microbial communities from Dry Valleys, Antarctica - metaG UQ223 (23.06) | ecosystem: Environmental > Terrestrial > Soil > Desert | place: Antarctica: Dry Valley... | reverse complement strand
CTCGGCCAGCACCTCTTCGGGCGGGCGCGGTATCTCGCTCACGCCACCAGTTTACAGAACCCCACCACGCTCCACCACCTGCCTCAGAGAGGCTGAACGGTTACCGCCGAATGCACGTCGACTGGAGCTACTGGGAAGGCACGTGTATGCGACGTGAACTGGATGTCTTCTTGTCGGAGGTGTACGGACTCGCGCAGGGCCCGAGTGCCGAGTTGCCAACGTCTCTCGGGAAAATCGATCTGCACAACTGCGCCGACTTCGATGGGTTCCGCTTCCTCACGTCGGGTTCGCTGATGTTGACCTGGCTGTCGGACGAGACGCGGATGCTTGCGGTTGGCGCGACACGCCTGTCGAGAGTCGAGCTGACGTTCAGCTCGGTCGAACGGCTGCTCGTGCTTGCCAGAGACCCGGACATGCCAAAGTCGGAAGACAAGACGCTCGACTCCTTCGTGGTCGAACATCTGAGCCCAGGTTCATGCCGACTTCGCTTCACGTTCTGGGGCGGGGCAGAGATTGACGTGGCGGCTGCGGGTGTTCGATTGACGGTCGAGTATGACGCGTGAACGCGTGCGATAATGATGAGCGGAGGCCATCGTGGCACGAGAGCTGACCCCCATCGACGTCACCGACACGCCGGATCTCCTCAGGGTCGCCGAAGAGGTCCACCGCAGCGGGTGCGCCCGCCTGCTTCGACGTGCCGACGTCGATCTCGCCGTTCTTACCCCCGTACTTGCGACCAACAAGCGCCGTGACCGATCGCGAACGTCCGAGGCCGACCGAGCGGCGTTCCTGTCCTCAGCCGGTGGCTGGCAAGGCAACGTCGATGTGGATACGTTCCTCAATGACAATGAGCGGAGTCGCCGTCTCCCTGCCCGTCCTCCGCTCGAGTTGTGAGCTACTTGCTCGACTCCGACGCCGTCGCCGACTGGCTCAGGAACCGGCCGGCGGCCGTTGACCTACTTCCATCGCTACAACCGGCCGGTGTGGCGATCAGACAGGCGGGCGGCGCCACCTCCACCAGCCGGTCAACCCGCTCCTCGCCGAGCAGCAGGCGATGGTGCCCCGGATGCCCGGGCTGCCCGCCCCGCCGGCGAGGCACCCCATCCCGGTCGGCGGCTGCCGGCGGAGCCCGACGCCGGGCCCGCGTCTTCGGGGGATCGCTCGACGGGGGCCGCGACGACGTGCCCGAATCCTGCCGCGGCCGCGCTTCCAGCGCCACGATCCGCGCGTCCTGCGCCCTCACTACCGCTTCGAGCGCTTCGATGCACGCCCGCACCCCCGGCGACACCTCGGCCAGCAACTCCTCGGGCGGGCGCGGCTCCTCGCTCCTGCCACCGGTCTACACAACGCCTCCCCCCACGACCACCTGGCTCGGCGGAGGGGCTGAACGCTTACTCTGAGCCAAGTGGCCGAGAGGTACGCTAGCGGTAGATCAGCCCGCCTAGCCAGCCAGTCGAGCGTCTGCTTCTGTACTGCCTCGGCAGGATTCATTTCCGCGAGGTGTTGCGGCAGGGCGCTGGCGTCCGATCCGACGGAAGCAGTAGATCCTTGGTCCGTGTGGCTTGGTGGCAAAGTTCTCGTCTTGGCGAGTTCAACTACCTCGGATGGGGCTTTGGTTGCATGTATGCCGTCATCCTGAATGGTGGCTAAATTTGGCATTGTCGCCTTGGCCGTGGTAGCTACTGCAGACTCGTGGGAGATCGACGTTTCACCATCCTCGTGTGGATCCTGAACTGCTGATACGGTCGCGGGCGCAAGGTCTCGTCCGCGACCGGCTGTGTCGGCAGTCTGCGTTCGCTTCGGCGGGTGCTCGAACTGCAACGATTCGGACGACACGGTTGGGGAGGAAGTGCTCGTGCTGCCGGTCGAAGGCGTCGCTTGCTTCAGGTTCCACGCCTCAGGGCTCACACTGCCAGCTTTGGGTAGTCTCGACTCAAGAGTCTCCCGAACGGCACGCGAAAGCAACGTTTCGTCCTGAATTGAGGAGGCGGGCGAAGCCGAGCGCGTCTTTGCCCTGTCCCGTGTGGGGCTCTCTTCCTCATTCGCTGTGGTCGCCCGCGATCGATGCTGCGCTGAGACGGTATCCGCCTTGATCGGAATAACGGATGTCGGCCCGACTCCGCTCGGAAGAATGACTTCCGTGTTCGCCCCCGGTTCGCGTGACGCCAACTCCTCGTCCTCGGTTGGCGTACGCAGAAGGCGTGGTGTAGCCTGGTCCTCGCTGGGTGATGGAGCAGCATTGGATTCCTCGGCATTGAGCGCATCCGTCTGATCTGATTTTGAATGGTTCGCCGCGCCAGGTGACACCGGCTCTCCAATCGCTTGGAGTGCTTGACAGACTCGGATCGCATCTTCGAGCCACGCCCCACCACGCAAGGCGTCAAGCCAGACTTGGTCGTCGTCGTCCCCCATAGGCGGCAAGACGAGCGAGGACCATGAGCGAAGCCGAGCAGCCAGAGCCTCAGAGAGGCTGGCAGACAAGCTGAGTTGCTCTCGAAGCTCTTCCGCGAGACCTACGCAGCTCTCTTGTGCCGCGAGGTATTGGCGCATCTTCGATGGAGTAGGCGTCCGTACTACGTCTGCGCGAAGTCGTGACTCCTCGGAGAGGGCATGCCGTATCCGTTCCATGAGTGCTTCCATGCTCAGCACCATAGGGAGAGTTTAAGATCCGTTCAACCACCCCGTGTGGGCATGCACGTGGAGCGAGGCAGTGGCTGAACCGACGCGCCGGGCGCGTCGGTTCAGCCGTGGTACCATCCAAGTCCGATCGACACCGGACTTGGCCACTCCGACGACTCCGTTCAAGGGCGACGGCGGCGGAGAACGAAGGACTTTGTCATGAGCTTTGCCTACGTCGGCTGCTACACGACGCCCGACCGCGACGGGCGCGGCACGGGCATCGAGGCCTACCGCATGGACGCGGCGACCGGCGCCTGGGAGCACGTCCAGTCGCTCGGGGATGTGCCGAACCCGTCGTTCCTGGCGCTCGACCCGAGCGGACGGCGCCTCTACACCGTCCACGGCGGGGACACCTACAGCGCCGTCAGCGCCTTCGCCATCGACCATTCGAATGGGCAGATCAGCTTGCTCAACACCCAGCCATGCGGCGGCCCGAACCCGGTCGGCCTGACCGTCTCGCCGGCCGCGCCGTTCCTGGTCGTCGCCAACTACGGCGGCGGGACCATCGCCGCGCTCCCCATCAACGCGGACGGGTCGCTCGGCCCGCTCAGCGATCTGGTCACCCTCGTCGGCGAGCCCGGCCCGCACCCGACCGAACAGACGAAGTCGCACCCGCACCACATCTCGATGGATCCGGACGGCCGCTGGCTGATCGTCCCGGACAAGGGCTTCGACCGCGTCTACGTGTTCCGCGTCGATCCGGCGACCGGGAAGTTGATCGAGGGCGACCCGCCGTCGGTGCAGTCCGCGCCCGGCGCCGCCCCGCGCCACGCCGCGTTCCACCCGACCTCGAAGTACCTGTACGTCATCAACGAGATCGACTCGACGCTCGCCACCTACGCGTTCGACGCCGAGCGCGGCGCGCTCGACCAGCGCCAGGTCATCTCGACGCTGCCGCCGGACTTCGCCGGACGGAGCACCACCGCCGAGATCGAGGTTGCGCCCTCGGGGCAGTTCGTCTACGGCTCGAATCGCGGTCACGACAGCATCGCCATCTTCGCCGTGGACGACGCGGACGGCACGCTGACGCCGGTCGGCTGGGAGCCGAGCGGCGGCACGACGCCGCGCTTCTTCGCGATCGACCCGTCCGGGGACTTCCTCTACGCGGCGAACCAGGGCAGCGACACCATCGTCACGTTCCGCGTGGACCAGCATCGGGGCACGCTGACCCGGACCGGCCAGGTGATCGAGACGGGCAGCCCGGTCAGCATCGTGTTCGCCTGACCCCCTCCCAACCCGACTGCTACCCCTGTACCAATGGACAGGAGCCGCACTGTCCGGGCCACCGAGGGCGGGCACATGCCCGCGGGCGCATCCTTCCTGCATGACGCGAACGGATCGCGAGACGGGCGGCGAACGGTCGCCCGAGGAAGGATCGAACGATGATCCAGGCGACGCACACGACTCCACGACCGGCCGCCACTGAGACAACAACGACACACGGCGGGACGGAGCGGCCGACCGCCCTGATCACGGGCGCCTCGCGCGGGCTCGGCCTCGAAGTGGCGCGGCTGCTGGCGGGGCGCGGCTACGGGGTGGTGCTGACGGCGCGCGGCGCCGACGCGCTCGACGCGCTCGACGCGGCGGCCGCCGAGCTCGGCCAGCAGACCGACGTAGTCGCGCTGGCCGGCGACGTGGCGGACCGCGCCCACGCCGCCCGCCTCGTCCGGGCCGGGCTCGACCGATTTGGCCGCATCGACGCCCTGGTCAACAACGCCTCGGTCGTCGGGCCGAGCCCGATGCCGGAGCTCCATGCCTACCCGCTCGACGCCCTGGCCGACATCTTAGCGGTCAATCTCCTGGCGCCGCTGCACCTGGCGCAGCTCGTGCTGCCGGCGATGCACGCGGCGGGTCGCGGCGCGATCGTCAACGTCTCCTCCGACGCGGGCGTCCAGGCGTACCCCGGCTGGGGCGGCTACGGCGCGAGCAAGGCCGCGCTGGAGCACCTCTCGCGGACGCTGGCCGAGGAGCTGACCGGCAGCGGTGTCCGCGTCTACGTCGTCGATCCCGGCGACATGGACACGGTCACCCACCGGCTCGCGGAGCCCGGCGTGGATCTGTCGCACCTGCCCGCGCCGGCCGCCTCGGCGCCGGCCATCGTGCGCCTGATCGCGGACGAGACGGCTCCGTTCCGGCGCGTCGAGGCGCAGGCCGAGACGTTGGCAGCCGCGTCGGCCGCGACATCGCCCCCGTCTGAGGTGATTCCGACGCGCGGCTAGGTCAATCTCCGGACGGCCCGGTGCAGGGGCAGGGCGTGCCCTGCCCCTACCTGCAAACGAGCGGGCAGGGCACGCCCTGCCCCTACCAGTCGACGTCACCTCTTCGGAGCCAGCCCGCGCGCTGCTCCACCTCACGACTACCGAACCCATACCGACCGGGTGCGTACCAACCTATGGCGCACCGACGAACGCTCGACGAGGAGCACCACGATGCTCGCCATCCACGAACCAATCCTCGACTTCACCCTGCCATCAGAACTGGAGGCCCATGAGCCGCCGGAGGCGCGCGGGCTGTCCCGCGACGGCGTCCGACTGCTGGTCACCACCGGCGACGGGCGCGCACCGGCGCACGCGCGCTTCGTCGATCTCCCGAATTTCCTCCGCCGCGGCGACTTGATCGTTGTCAACGACTCGGAGACGCTGCCGGCCGCCGTGGGCGCCCGTCGCGCGGACGGCTCGGCCATCACGCTGCATCTCTCGACGCGACTCGCGCCGGATCTCTGGGTGGTCGAGCCTCGCGACGCGGCCGGCGCCCTGGACGCGCCGCGCAAGTCAGTTTCGCCGTTGGGCGAGCTGACCCGCGTCCGTGTGGACGCGGGCGAGCGGCTCGATCTTCCGGGCGGCGGGCACGCGACGCTGCTCGCGCCGTACCGAGGCTCCTGGCGACTCTGGGAGGCGCGGCTGGCGCTGCCGGAGACCCTCGTCGGCTACCTCCACCGCTGGGGGCGGCCGATCAGCTACCCGTACGTCCGCGACGCCTGGCCGATCGAGGCATACCAGACGATCTTCGCCCGCGAGCCCGGCTCGGCCGAGATGCCCTCGGCGGCGCGGCCCTTCACGCCGGCGGTCGTCGCCCACCTGAAGCGGCGCGGCGTGCGCCTTGCGACGATCACCCTCCACACCGGCGTGGCCAGTCTGGAGCACGACGAGCCGCCGTACGACGAGGCGTTCGCGGTGCCGCGCGCGACGGCCGAGCTGGTCAACAGGACCCGCGCCGTCGGCGGGCAGGTCGTCGCGGCCGGGACGACCGTGGTGCGGGCGCTGGAGAGCGCCGTCGATCACTACGGCGTGGTCCGCCCCACCGAAGGCCGCACCGACCTCGTGATCGCGCCCGCGCGTGGCGTCCGCGCCATCGATGGGCTGCTGACCGGCTTCCACGAGCCGAAGGCGAGCCACCTGGCGATGCTGGAGGCCATCGCCGGCCGCGCGCACCTGGAGCATGCGTATGCTGCCGCCCTCAATGGGCGCTACCTCTGGCACGAGTTCGGCGACGTCCACCTGCTCCTGCCGCGTCGAGCCACCCCGTCCGCGTACAGCGCCAACATGAAGATGATGGGAGTGCCGTCAACTCACCTGTCATCCTGAGCCTGCGAAGGATCTACGGACTGTCCCTGTTGGTCTGTTCGTAGATCCTTCGCTTCGCTCTGGATGCCTGGACAGGATCGCGTGCCACTCATCATCTGCGTAGCCTTGTATTGGGTTGGAGCGCGACGGTCCCCGGATGGGGGAGGTACCCCGGCCCATGCCAGAGCCACAATTGGGTCGCCCGGGCGAGGCCGCCAGCGTCGGGACCGACGCCGCGTGTGCCGCGAGCACCGGGGCGGATGCTGCGTGGGCCGCGTCGGCGAGCAGGTCACTCAGCTCGGAGGATGACGGATGCCGAGAACCTTCTATGCCGTGCTGGCGAACTCGCTGGTGGCGTTCCTGACCAACACGTTCGTCTGGTTCGCCGTCACCTTCTGGGTGTACCTCGAAACCGAATCCGTGATCGCCACGTCGGTCATGGCGGGCGTGTACGCCGCCACCGTGGCCGGTTCCGGGTTCTTCCTCGGGTCGCTGGTCGATCGGTATCCGAAGCGGCGCGTGATGCTGTTCTCGAGCGGCAGCTCCCTGGTGCTCTACGCGCTCGCCCTGGCGATCTTCGTCTCGACGCCGGCGGGCCAGTTCGCCGACGCGTCAAGCGTCAACCTCTGGGTGTTCGTCGTGCTCGCGCTGTTCGGCGCGATTGCCGGCAACGTACGCGCCATCGCGCTCTCGACGCTGGTGACCATCCTGGTCCCCGAGGACGGGCGCGACCGGGCCAACGGCATGGTCGGGACCGCGAATGGCGTGGCCTTCCTCGCCGCGTCCATCCTGAGCGGGCTGGCGATCGGCTTCCTCGGCATCGCGTGGATGCTGTCCAGCGCGATTGGGCTGACCGCGCTGGCGATCCTCCATCTCCTGAGCCTTTCGATCCCGAGTCTGCCGGTCTCGCGCGCGGATGGGGCCGAGGCGCCCGCGGCCGGCACCGATGTGCGCCTGACCAGCACCGGCGTTGAAGTGCCCGCACACGGCATCGTCGAGTACGCGGACGGCATCGACGTGCGGGGAACGATCCGCGCCATCCGGGCCGTCCCCGGGCTGTTCGGGCTGATCTTCTTCCAGACGTTCAACAACTTCCTGGGCGGCATCTTCATGGCGCTGATGGACGCGTACGGCCTGCTGCTGGTGTCGGTGCAGGTCTGGGGGGCGCTGTGGGGGTTCTTGAGCCTGGGCTTCATCGTCGGGGGGCTGGTCGTCGCGAAGAAGGGCCTAGGGAGGAACCCGCTGCGCACGCTGTTGCTCGCCAACGTCGCCATGTGGTCGGTCACCACCATCTTTACGCTCCAGGCGTCGGTCGTGCTGCTGACGGTCGGCCTGTTCACGTGGTTGTGCCTGATTCCGGCGGTGGAGGCCGCCGAGCAGACGATCCTCCAGAAGGTCGTCCCACCGGAGCGCCAGGGCCGGGTGTTCGGCTTCGCCCAGAGCGTCGAGCAGGCGGCGACGCCGGTCACCGCGTTCATGATCGGCCCGATCGCCGAATGGATCTTCATCCCGTTCATGACCACCGGCACCGGGGCGGAGGTGCTCGGCCCGTGGTTCGGGACGGGCAAAGGTCGCGGCCTCGCGATGCTGTTCACCGTCGCCAGCGCGATCGGGCTGCTGGCGACGCTCCTGGCCATGCAGTCCACCGCCTACCGACGCCTGTCGGAGCGGTATCAACGGCCGGGGGACGAGGCGGGCCCGATCGCCATCGCCGCCCATGAGTCCGCGTAGGCGAGCATGATGGCATGCGCGAACCATCAGCCGCCGCCATCGTCGTGAGGACCGGCGAGCCGATGCACGCGCGAGGCGACCGTCCGGTGCCACTGCTCGGCGTCCACCACGTCGCGATCCACACACGCAACCTGGCTCGGCTGCGGGACTTCTATGTGGACGTGCTCGGTCTCGTGATCGTCGGCGGTTTTCCCGAGCACGGCATCATCTTCGTGGACGCGGGCGGCACGCTCGTCGAGCTGATCGAGGACCGCCGGCGCGACGCCCGTCAGGCCGAGGGCTGTCCGAGCGAGGCACGCCGGAGCGAGGGGCGTCGGCGCAACGATGGCGGCCCCGCCGGCGCGCGTGAGGCCGAGCCGGTGCATCGCGTCGGCTGGAACCATCTCGCCTGGGAGGTGGCCGATGTCGATGCGACCTTTGCGGAGCTGGTGGCGCGCGGTGTGGCGCCCCGCTCGCCACCGGAGAGCTTCCCGCCCGAGGCGCCGGCCTTCCGCATCGCCTTCGTGGCCGACCCGGACGGCAACCTCCTGGAGTTGATTCGTCCCCTCGCCCCTCGGCCCGCGCCCCTGGCCCCTCGTCAGTACCTTGACAGCCCACCGGGTGCCTCCTAGAATCAGGCCCACCACGGACCCGCGTCTGCGCCGACGCGAAGCTCTCCGAGGGCAGACCAATGGAGGTACCACGCGGACGCGCGTCCGTGGGCGGGCTCTGAGGCGGCGCAAGATGCCACTGCGCGGCCGATGTTGTGGGTTTCATCGACCGGTGCATGCCCGACGCCCGCACACCCAGCTAGGCTGCCTGTCGGCGCCGACGAGTGCCGACGGTTCAGGCGAATCCGGTGGCCGCGACGTGCCACCATGGGCGTACCATCACGTCAGCGACGACTCGGACGAGAGGGGCGCGTGCCCCGCACACAGTTCGCATACCAGGGGAGGGTTCCTGAGATGAACGACGACGTTCCCGGACGGACGGTCTCGCGCCGTCAGTTCCTGCGCTCGACGACGCTGCTCGCGGCGGTGGCGTTGACCGCCGCCTGCTCGCCGGCCACCCCGGCCGCCAAGCCGGCCGAGCCGAGCAAGCCCGCCGAGACGAAGCCGGCCGCCGGCGCTCCGGCCGCCGGCGCTCCGGCCGCCACCACCGCGCCCGCGCCGGCCGCGGCCGGCGCGGGCGCGGCCGGCGCACCTGCCGCAACGGCCGCGCCCGCCGCCGCACCGGCCCAGCCAGCCGCCGCGGCCGGCGCCCCGAAGCCCGCCGACGTGCCGCGCAACCGCACGCTAGTGGAGATCACCGGTAGCTCGGTCCAGCAGGGCAAGTTCACCGACGCCGAGCTGTGGAACCCGTACGCCGTCGGCTCGAACCACCAGTCCGGCCCGAACATCATCTACGAGCCGCTGGCCTACTACAGCGCCTTCGCCGACAAGGAGCACCTCTGGCTGGCGGAGAGCTACCAGTACAGCCCGGACAGCAAGCAGCTGACCATCAAGACGCGCTCCGGCATCACCTGGAGCGACGGAAAGCCGTTCTCGGCCGAGGATGTCGCCTACACGTTCAACTCGCTGCGCGACATCGGCGGCAAGGTGCGCTGGGGCGTGGACGTCCAGCAAGTGGTCCAGGAGGCCAAGGCGACCGACGCCAACACGGTCCAGATCACCTTCAAGGTGCCGGCGCCGCGCTTCTTCGAGTTCGTGACCTACAAGTACGATATCGGCGTCTACATCGTCCCGAAGCACATCTTCGACGGCCAGGACTGGACCCAGTTTCGGGCGTTCGACATCAGCAAGGACTGGCCGGTCACGACCGGCCCGTGGAAGGTCGTCTACGCCTCGCCGGAGCAGAAGATCTACGACCGCCGTCCAGACTGGTGGGCGGTCAAGGCCGGCCTGGTCAAGCAGATGCCGCAGATGCAGCGGATCGTGGCTCTGCCGACGCCCGGCGAGCAGCAGCTCGCCCAGGCGATGATCACCAACCAGGCCGACTTCTCGACCAGCCTCCAGCCATCGACGTTCCCGACGGTGCTGCAGGGCAATCCGAAGATCATCACCCACACCGGCCGCGAGAAGCCGTTCGGCTACGTGGACTGGTGGCCCTCGTCGCTGTACCTGAACAACACGGTCAAGCCGTTCGACGATCCGGACGTGCGCTGGGCGATCAGCTACTACATGGACCGCGAGCAGATCGTCGATGTCGGCTGGGCGGGATCCAGCTCCCCGTCGGCACTCCCGCTGCCGAGCTACCCGCCGCTGAAGCCGTACTTCGACGCGGTCCAGGATCTCCTGGTCAAGTACCCGACCACCGAGTTCAACGCCAAGAAGGGCGACGAGCTGCTCCAGAAGAAGGGCTTCAAGAAGGACGGCGGCAAGTGGCTCATGCCCGACAGCCAGCCGTTCAAGCTCGACTTCATGGGCTCGACCACGTTCGCCGCGATCGGGCCGGTCATCCAGGAGCTGCTGAAGCGCCAGGGCATCGAGGCCACCTACACCCAGCCGCCGGACGCGAGCAGTCGCTTCGAGAAGGGTGACTACGTCGGCATGCTCTTCGGCCACGGCGGCAGCGTGCGCGACCCGTACTACACGCTGCGACTCTACCAGGGGGCTACCCAGGCCGTGCCCGGCGCGCACCTCGTGAACTTCTCCAAGTGGAAGAACGAGAAGTACGACCAGATCGTCGATCAGGTCTTCGTGACGCCGATGACCGACATCCCCAAGCTCCAGCAGCTGTTCCACCAGGCAATGGAGATCTGGCTGCCGGAGCTGCCGGACGTCCAGCTCACCGAGTTCTACCACCGCATCCCGATGAACGAGACATACTGGAAGAACTGGCCGACCGCCCAGAACAACTATGTCAACGGGGCGTTTTGGCACCTCACGCACCAGCTCGTCCTCAACAACCTGGAGCCCGTGCAGTAACAGACGAGGAGCCAGGAGCCGGAAGGACGAGATCCTTCGACAGGCTCCGCCTATCTCAGGATGACACTCCAGTTGACGGAGCTTCCGTTCCCTCTCCTGGCTTCTTGCTCCTGGCTCCCGTGCCCCTGGAGGCACCGTGACCGTTGACTACGTGCTGCGGCGGATCGGGTTCTTCCTGCTGATCGTCTGGCTCGCGGCGACGCTGAACTTCTTCATCCCGCGCCTGTCGGGGCAGAACCCGATCCGCGAGCGGCTGCTCGAGCAGGCGCTCGTTGGCGGCTACGTCCACGCCGGCATGAACGACATGGTGGCCGAGTATGAGCAGCGTTTCGGCCTCGACCAGCCGCTCTGGGTGCAGTACATCCGCTACGTGGGCGATCTGGCCAGGGGCGACTTCAACTACTCGATCGCTAATTACCCGCGCACCGTCCAGGAGATCATGCTCGAGTCGCTGCCCTGGACGATTGGCCTGCTTGGGACCACGACCATCCTGTCGTTCGTGCTGGGCACGCTGCTCGGGGCGTTTATGGGCTGGCCGCGCTCCCCGACGTTCCTGAAGTTCATCCTGCCCCCGCTGCTGGCGCTCCACGCGATCCCGTACTACCTGCTCGGGCTCGTGCTGATGTACGTGTTCTCGTTCTACTGGCGGGTGCTGCCGAACATCGGCGGCTACACGCCCGGCCTGATCCCGGACCCGCGCGCGCTGTCGTTCTGGTGGGACGTGGCGAGCCATGCGGTCCTGCCGGCCCTCTCGATCATCCTGGCGGCCGTCGGCGGCTGGGCGCTCGCGATGCGAGCGATGGTGGTGACGGTCCAGGGCGAAGACTACATCACGTTCGCCGATGCCAAGGGGCTCCGCGACAAGACGATCTTCTTGCGCTACGCGATCCGCAACACGCTGCTGCCGCAAACGACCTCGCTGGCGCTGGCGCTCGGGCACGTCGTCTCGGGCGCGGTGCTCGTCGAGGTGGTGTTCGGCTACCCCGGCATCGGCTCGGTCCTCTTCGGCGCGATCCGTCAGGCCGACTGGTTCCTGATCCAGGGGATGGTGTTCATGCTGATCGTGACGCTCGGGCTCGCGACGCTGATCCTGGACCTGGTGTACCCGCTGCTGGACCCGCGCATCACGTACAAGAAGGCCTGACATGAGCTTCGTGCACGAAGTGGCCGCCGCCGAGCCGGCGATCGGCGGCGCGACCGAGATCCGGCCGCCGACACTCGATCGCGGCGAGCAGCCCCGGCCGGCGGCCCGCGACCGCGGGGTTGCCTTCTTCCGGTATTTGCGGCGCAACCCGAGCCTGATGATTGGCCTGGGCCTGATGCTCGGCCTGCTGCTGTTCTGCGCGATCGGGGCGCTCGCCTGGGACGTGGACCGCTACCGGCCGCTCTCGGTCCGGGCGCTCCAGCCGCCATCCCCGAGCCTCCCGTTCGGGAGCGACCGCCAGGGGCGCGACCTGTTCGCGGTGATGATCGCCGGGACGCCGATGACGCTTCGGATCGGCCTGATCGCCGGCATCCTCGGCGTGGCGATCGGGACGGTGCTGGCGTTCGTCGCGGCCTACTACGGCGGGCGCGTGGACGCGGTCATCCGGGGCATCGTGGACGTGGGGTTGACGGTGCCCGGCCTGCTCGTGCTGATCATCGTGGCGATCACCGTCCGCCAGGCGATCTCGGTGGAGCTGATGGCGCTGGTGGTGGCCAGCCTGGCCTGGCTGTGGCCGGCGCGGACGATCCGCGCGCAGGTGCTCACGATGCGCGAGCGCTCGTGGGTGCAGGTGGCGAAGCTGTCGGGGATGAGCGGGCCGGAGATCATCGTCAAGGAGATGCTGCCGAACCTGTTCCCGTTCCTGGCGGCGGCGCTGGTCAACAGCGTCTCGTCGGCGGTGCTGGCGTCGATCGGTCTCGAAGCGCTCGGCCTCGGCCCGATCGACTCGCCGACGCTCGGCATGACGGTCTACTGGGTGCTCTTCAACGCGGCGCTGATCAACGGCTGGTGGTGGTGGTGGATCCCGCCGATCGTGATCCTGGCGATCCTGTTCATCGGCCTGTTCCTGGTCTCTGTCGGGCTCGACGAGATCGCGAACCCTCGCCTGCGCCG
>Ga0136611_10002408_pt1 | contig 12982 bp, 13 predicted proteins | sample AntDrymUQ2232306_2_FD_106645 | JGI IMG/M metagenome (GOLD analysis project Ga0136611, IMG submission 106645) | Polar desert sand microbial communities from Dry Valleys, Antarctica - metaG UQ223 (23.06) | ecosystem: Environmental > Terrestrial > Soil > Desert | place: Antarctica: Dry Valley... | reverse complement strand
TTTGGAAAAGAATCAAGTTAGGGTTGTGGAAGCAAACGGATGAAGATGAGAAAGAGTTTGCCAAACAAGACTTGGCGGAATTGACGAGAAAAGCCGACCAAGGCTGGTTGGATTTAGCGTATTTTGACGGTTCAGGATTTAATTTATGGGCAAAAGTGGTGCCATCGTTGGCAAAAGCGCGGGACACGCATCGTGATTCCGGTCTCCAAAGGCAAGTCAAACAATGTTCTCGGCTTTATGTGGCATCGGTGTCAGAAGTTTGCTTCCTTTGTCTTTGATGGAGCAATAGATTCAACTATTGTCATCCATTGTTTTGACTTGATTGCCCGCAGTATCGAGAAAAAAACAGTAGTCGTCATTGATAATGCCCCGATTCATCGCAGCGAAGAGTTTGCAGAGAAGATTCAGGAGTGGGAAAAACTCGGCTTGGAAATCTATTTCTTGCCGACCTATTGCCCAAGTTTGAACAAAATAGAAATGTTATGGGAAAAGATAAAATATGATTGGCTCAGTTGGGAAGCCTATAGCTCCTACAAAAACTTGTGTGAAGAACTCGATAAAATTCTCTCGCAGATCGGTTCAAAATACCGGATAACTTTTGCTTAGGTGCTTACTTTGGTCGTTACGCGGCTCGATCGGCTAGCGCGCTCGACTTTGCACCTGTGTCAGATCGCCGATGAACTAAGTAGTCGTGCAAAATCAGTCTGACATTTTTTACAGGAAATTGCAGTGTTTAATAGACATTCTGTGATTGAAAATGTCATATTAAATTTGCACGACTACTTAAAACGTAAGAATGTTAATCTCCAAGTGATTGACCAGACCATCAACACTGGAGACGCTACCGGCAGACTGCTGTTTAATATGCTCGGAGCAATTGCCCAGTTTGAAACCGAAATCCGAGCCGAAAGACAAATTGACGGCATTTTGAAAGCCAAGAAAAAAGGCGTGCGCTTCGGAGCGCAGCGGAAACTTTCCGATGACCAGATTGCAGAATTACAAAAAAGGCGCCAGGAAAGAGTTTTGATTAAAACTTTGATGCACGAATACAAACTATCGAAAGCGAGCATTTACCGGTATCTGGGAGAAGCCAAAGGAGAAGCCAAAGGAGAAGCAAAAAAGGACTAAAGTTGAGCCGCGTTGACGGCGGTTCTCACCAAGCCCATATCAGGTAATTTATCCTGCTTCCGTGCTATTTCGTGCCAAATCAAAATGTTCATTTCGTCGCATTTCGTCGCAGTTACGGTGAGCTTATATCGTGCTAATTTCGCTCCATTTCGCTCCATTTCGCCTCGAAATCAACAGGTGTTAGAAAACACCTCTCAGATAATATTTCACGTAGTGTTTTTCTACACCGTTTTATGCCTAACAACCAAATTTAATAAGGTGAAAAATAAAAGCATATTTACGTTAAAATTCGATTAGATTAGGTTGTTTTTCTTCTTCTTTGGTTAAATGCTTACAAAAGGTAAAAATGTTTCATAGGATTTTCATTATTGTGTTTCTAGTTTACGATTTGCTTCGGCTACGCGTTCCGCAAGATATTTTCCGCCTTTAGGAAACGCCTGTAAATATTTATCGAAAATCTTTCTGCGAGGCTTCTTTGTTGCCGAGCATTAAATAAGCGATGCCGCGCTCGACATAGTTCGTGTAAACGGGCGCTTTCATCCCGATTGATTTGGTATAATATTCCCCTCGAAAAAGAATTAAACTTTGTTGTTTTAAGGAAAGATTTTGATAAAGTCTCAAAAATCTTTTACTAAAACAATATCCCGCAATGTTTCGGTTTGTGACGCGACAATGCTTTTGCCGCTTCGAGACCATTCAAACCAATTAACATCGCCTTTGCCGAATCCGGCAATTTCCTGCGCCGCGTCGCCGTTAATTGGCAAAAACAAAAGATTGGCGTTTTCACCCGTGTAAAAAATCTGCGTTAAAAATTCGCCGTTTGGGTGCCAGCGCATTCTCCGGTGGGTGGCTTTCGGCGGAAGATTGAGTTTGCCGATAAACGATCCGGTTTCAGTGGAAATCAAACCGACGCGCCACAGGTTATCCACTTCTTTGTCCATAAAATAATACGCCGCGAGCCTTCCGTCCGGGGAAACCGCCGGATGCGAAGCCTGCGTTTCAGTCAACTGCGTGATTTTTCCGTCCGCTAAATCGAAACGCCAGAGCGTTAAGGTTTTATTATTCAAACCGCGCTGAAAAATTACCGATTGACCGTCAGAGGTGAAATTCGGAAAAACGTCTTCCGTGCCTTCGGTCAGTGAACGAACGTTTTTGCCTTCGGAATCGGCGACGCGCAAAGACTGTTTCCCGTCATCGGTCGAACAAAAGACAATCGAGCCGTCAACCGGAGAAACTGATATTCCAAAGGTGACGTTGGCATTAACCGTCAGTTGTTCGTAATTTGTTCCGTCCTTTTGCATACGCCAGATTTCTCGTTTTCCACCGGCGCTCGAAGTGTATAAAATGCGCTCGTCAGTCGTCCAGGCGAGATACTCAATATAGCCGGATTCATTATAAATATCGCGCGTTTTCACCGTTTTCGCTTGCTGGTCAAAGTCCGCAACGCGCACGCGCGAGGCGGCTGTCTTCTGCACGCTGAGAAGTTTTCCGCCCGCGCTTGCCAGCCACTGATAGCTGCTTAATTCCTTAGTAATCTGCTTTGTTTCACCGCTTTCTCGGGAAACTGTCCAGATTTGTCCCTGCCAGGGATTTGTCGTATAAGCCGTAAAAGCCAGCGTTTTGTCGTCAACCCAGGCAAGATACGAGACATAATCCCAGCGTTTCTCGCTGATGGATCTTTCGCTGCCGTCTACCGGATTAACCAGTAAAATTCCCGATTTTTTTGCGCCGTCAGCAAGTTTTTCCTCGACGATACAGGCAATTTCGCCGCCGTCGGGCGACCACGCCACCGGGCTTAAGTCGAAATTCGGAAACGAACGCCGCTCGTCAGGCGCGCGAATCAGAATTCGTTTATTCGCGCCGTCGGCATCGGCTATTCCGAAATGCGTCTCTTTCAAAGCACTGCGCGATTCGGTAAAAGCAAAGCGTTTTCCGTCCGGTGATAGGCTGACCGAAGCCCCGGCTTTTATCTCCTTCAATACCTCAACTGCGCCTCCCAGAGGCGGAAAGCGCCAGATTTGCGGGTCGGGCATCTCGCCGCCGAAAACCGTCGCGTAAATCAAATTGCCCTCCGGCGAAACGGTCAGACCGACGTATTTTACTGGTTTTACAAGCGAAATCTGCGTTTGGCTTCCCGTATCTATGTGTTTGAGCCAGAGGCTTTCACCGGTTTCCTCGGTCTGGGCGAAAACGACGTATTTTCCGTCGGGCGTCATCGTCGCGTTGGAAATTTTTCCGCTCGATGTCAATTTGATGATTGAAAACTGTTTCTGTTCGATGATTTTTTTGCGTTCCCACAACCCGATTCCCGCAAAAACGACAATCAAAATCAATCCGAGACCGGTGCAGAGAGTAAAAAGCGCTGTTTTGGAAATCGTTTTTCGGCTGTCGTTTTTTTCCGGTCTGCGGCGCGGATTAATTGTTTTTTCCGTCGAAAGCTCGTTGTCGCTTTCGTCAAAAATGTCCTCCTCGATCAAAACACGCGAAAACCTATGGCTTTCAATAATGATTTCTTTTTCATCTTCGGAAAAATCCTTGAGGTCGGCGATGAACTTGTAGCCTTTGCCCGGCACCGTAACGATAAACCGATGCTCGTTTTTTCTTTCGCCGAGCGCTTTGCGCAGGGCGGCGACATGCACCGACAGATTATTTTCCTCGACAAACTGATTTTCCCAAACCTGTTCGAGCAAATCGTTTTTCGTTAAAAGCCGCCCGCGGTTTTGCACCAGCACCAGAAGCAAATCAAAGGTTTTCGAGTTTAAATTAACGACTTCGCCGCGCTTCGAGAGCAGGCGCCTGCCTGCGTCAACCTCAAAATCCTCGAACGCAAGTTGTGTTTTTTCTATACTTTCCATTCTTTTAGGAAGATTTAGGAATCTTTAGCCGCCGAATTAAGGACTTTTTATATCAGTGTGTAAGAAACTGTCTTCACCGGAAAAGCAAAACCGCCGCGCGCCATACCGGCGGATTATAACAAAAACGATTTCAGGATGACAGATGACCAAAAAAACACGGCGAAAAACGCAAATCACCATCGAGACGCACACTTTCACCAAAATCACACAACGGCGCGCGTCTCCGCCGGAGTTTTGCCAAACCTGTCAAAAAACGGTTCGGGCGCTGCCTGCGCTTTATTTCGCGCGTTTGCTGAATATAACCTTAAGCGAACTTTGCCGAGAGATCCAAAGCGGCAGTTTCCACCTAATTAGAGACGCGGGTGTCGCGCTAGTTTGCGCCGACTGCATAAACACAAAATCATCAACGGGGATTAAAGCGGTCAAAATTTAATTTGGAGTAATCGTTCAAAAATGGAAGAAATACTGGGAATTTTCGTCTGCGGCGCGGTCGGTTTGATTTCGCTTGGAGTCTCGTTTTTCTGCTGGCAGCGCGTCAATCAATTTTTATCCGAGTCCCTGCCCGCAGCAGGAGAAATAATCGGCTTTGAAGAAAGTCACGGCGACGGAATCACATATGCACCGCGCGTCAAATTTACGACGCGCGAAGGACGCCGCATTGAATTCACCGATTCGGTTTTCTCCAATCCGCCGGGCTATAAGATCGGCGATAGAATAAGGATTTTTCATCACCGCCGCGATTTAGAGGACGCGCGGATTGCCAAAAATTCACGGCTTTATTTACTGCCCGGCATTTTTCTGCTGTTTGCCCTTGCGCTTTTAGCTAGCGCACTGGCGATTGCGGTGTCGAAATTTTTCTAACGGGAGCTATGGATATGCAGAAGAAATATAAAAACCAAACGTTTGATGGAGATTATTTATGCTAAAACTAATTGTCAGTACGATGAACGATGTTTGCACGGACATATACATAAACGGCGGTCAATCATCACCTGCTGAAAAGCCCGAAGGCGGCGCAGGCGCAGGAGAAATTGTCATTAGCGCGTCAGTCGGAATTAGTTCCACTAATCGGGCGAATGACGTCGGCGTTATTCAGGATGCGCTGAATCGAGTATCGCCCGCCGAGGGCGGACCGTCTCCTTTGCTGGTAAGAGACGGAATTTGCGGACCGAAAACCAAAAATGCCATTCAGCAATTTCAGTTAAAGCAGTTCGGCTGGTCGGGCGCGGACGGGAAAATCAATCCGGGCGGGCAGACGATAACGAGGCTTAACGAACTGGTCGGCGGCGGTGCGAAGCGCCCGATGGATTCAAACGGCGGCTATCCGGCGGTTGACGACGAAAAAGCCGATGAATTATTTAAGGCGGCAATGACCGTCGGGCTGACCAGAGCAAAAAGCTGGATTCGCGCCGCCCAGACGAATCTTGACATTGCACTCGCCTATGTTGACCAGCCGAACACGCCGGGCGCGTTTCAGGTTTTCAGCCGTGAGGAGCGGATGCGGCTCGCCAATCGCTATTTCAGAATAGACGATTTTACGCCCAGCCTGCGGCGTATGATGCTTCAGCGAGTGCAGCATGTCTATACCACGATGCTCCGGGTTTTCGAGCGTCCCGGCGGATTGTGGGGTGAGAAAGCCTTTGAAATAGATTCGACCGGCATCGTCCTCAAACAATCCAAAACGGCGACCGCACACACAAATCTGGGCGGATTTTATAAGAGCGGCAAAGAGAGTCCGTTTCAAAAGGGACAAAGAGCGGACAGCATCTATTTCGTCCGGCAAAATATCGCCTATTTTTATGATCAGGACAAAGGCACCAAAACTATCGTTCACGAGTTGGCGCATTTCTGCGGCGATTACAGAATCGGCTGGGACATCGATGATTTCGGAGCGTACGGCGAACCTGAAGTGCCGCGAGTAGCGCGATTGTCGCCTTGGGAAAGAGTGCACCACGCAGACAGTTACGCCCGTTTCGCCCGCGCTGCCGGAAAATAGTTGAGCAGCCGCTCGCCGAGCGGAAAGAAAATAATAATTGAAAAAATCATAGTAGTTTTACTCTGTGGAGCACTCGATTTGATTGGTTTTTAAAGCTTGATTTTCGGCTGGGTTTAGATTTTTAAGAACGAAGGAGATTTCAATGAAACTGGAAACAAAGTATTTCGCAAAATCAATAGCGAGTCCGGGTCTGTTTTTGGTCGTAGCATTATTTATAAATCTTGGCTGCGCGGGGATAAGCAAACCTTGGCGCGATTATTCTCACAAGCCTTTTAATTCGCAGGAATGGCTCGCAGGCGATGCCGTCGAACGCGGCAGAATGACGCTCGACGTTTCTAAAAAGCGGATTCCCAACGGCAAATCGAAAGAAGAAATCGTCAAACTTTTCGGCGAGCCCGATAAAAAAGCGACGGTCGAAGGCAGAGAGGTTTGGCTTTACCGGACGGAGAACAGCGCTCAGAGCCGCTTGACTCAGTTTCCCATTTCCTTTGACGCCAAAAAAGGCGCGTTCACGGGCGCCATCAGAGGCGGGGAGATGAATATGTATGTTGATGAAGAATGGGCGAATCAATAAATACAAAAGTATCAGGAACATTATATTATGCAAAACTTTAGAAAGAAATTTATTTTCGGTATTTTTCTGCTTCCGGTTTTGGCATTTGCTACCCTTGCGCAATACGAAAACGCCGGAAAATTAAATGCCTGGACCACCGGGAAGGTTCAGCGCAAGCACGAAAACGAAACGGTCGCGGATAGCCTTTGCAAAATTCGCGTTGCCAAACAAAAGGGCTTTGACCGCGTTGTTTTCGAGTTTGATAAAGGAAAGCCCGAATACGTCATTCAATATCTTCCGTCGAACATTTATTCGAGCGAGGCGGGCGATGAGGAAATAAAAATCTCTGGAAATGTTTTTATGCAAATCAGCATTTACGGAATGCCGCAGATGGAGGATTTGCCCTGCAAATTACAAAGCTACGAAAAAGGAAAACTAAATCTTCGCGCCGTCCGGCAAATTAAAGAGGAAGTTTGGTTTGAAGGCATCAGGGATTTTCTTATCGGTGTAAAAGCGAAAAAGCCTTTTCGTATTCAGGAACTCGCCAGTCCGTCGCGGCTGGTAATTGACTTTAAGCATTAAAAAAACATGAGAAATAAAATGAATGCCACAGAGAAAATTCTATCGGTTTTGTTGATTTTGGTATCTGTAAGTTATATTTACGCGCAAAAGTCCGCCGGGTTAAAATCAAAGCAAGTCAAAGTATATTTTTACTTTATTGGCAGCGAGGGCATAGAGTCGAAAGTTATTTCGCTCAAGCGCAAGGTTTCTCGCAAAGCCCCGTTATTTCCGACGATTGAGTCAATGCTTAAAGAGCCGACCGAAGCGGAACAAAAACTCGGTTATTACTCAGCAGGCTACGGCGATATGAAACTTGTTTCGGTCAAGTTGAAACGGGGCGTGGCGCAGATTGATTTCAGCCGTCCGATACGCGATGACTACAATCCGGGCGATTTGCAAACGCTTGCTTTTGAAAGCGCGGTCATCAAGACGGCGAAACAATTTCCGGGAGTCAAAAAGGTTATTGTCTGCGTCAACGGGATAAATGAATTCGGCATCGGCTTGGTCGAAGACGCGCCGCGCCCGTGTCCGAAGGTATTTTAATGAAGCAACCAAATCAAGATCCAAAGCCTAGACTTCAATTTTCCACGATTCTTTTGACAAGTTTTTTGACGGCTTTTTTTCTAATCATTTTTATTGCCGTCGGTTTGTATTTTATATTTCCTAAACTGTTAAATGAAAAAACCGGCACATCCTTGCCAAAAGAAACAACTTCAGAGCCGAAGTCTCGCTGGAAATTGTGGAGTTCCATTCCAGCATCGAAGATTACAAAAGTAGTTTTTGGCGAGTGGCGACACGAAGGTCCGCTTGCCGCACCGGGCGGACGGGTCGTTTCAAATGCCATCGGTTTTTCGAGCGACGGCAATTCGTTTAAAACCAAAACAATCCATTACGACGATGGGCGCGAAGAACCGCCGACTGAATACAGAGGTGCAATTTCAAAAGAACAGTTTGAAAAGCTCGCCCAAGTTGTCGCCGAAAACGATTTTTCGAACGAACCCAATGCAACGGGAAACAGAACTGAATCTGAAACCGCTTTAACAATCTTTTACGCAGGCGGCGAGAAGAAAATTATAACCAGCGATTCAGGCAAAGATACTTTGGAAGTGGCGGCGATTTTGCGGGAGTTTGAAAATTTGAAAAACCAAGTTGATTGGAAAAAGGATAGATAAACTGTCGTAAGCCGGCACACGATTACACAATTAAAATTGGAAATTCAAGAAATAAAAAATACACAAGCAAATGTTATGGCTAAATTCGATCACCGCTTATTGTTGGTTTCCTTTTTCCCGCTTAAACATGACGTTGGGACAAATATATGAAAATAAAATCGCTGGCAATCGTTTTTCTTGTTTTATCAACCAATTTGTCATGCAGCATTTTTTTCCGCGACAAATATATGTTCGACCAAAACAATCTGGAAGAAGCCTTCGCCGTTGTTAAATCGAAAGGCTTTGCGAAAGACGGTTTGGCTGAAATAGACATCACGCACAACAAGGTCGGTTTTGACACCGGCACGAGAAAAATCGCTTACGCTATGGGATTTACTCGTGAGGTTAAATCTGAAAGTTCGCCGGGGTCGAAAAAATTTCAACTCGACGAAATTGATATTTCCAATTTTTACAAAATAATAACGGCGGCAATCGAACGCGCCAAAAAAAACCCGTATATTGACCGCCCGGAAATCAGCCGCATCGTCATCACCAAACAATCGGTCAGCCGCGACGACAATCTGGTTTCCAATGTCGGCAAACAGCGCGACGCGATTCGCTGCGAAGTTTATATTGCCGGTTCGGGCACCGGCGCAAATTATACCGTCAACCTGCAAGGCGAAATCGTTGATGTCCCCGCAACGAACGTCAAACCGCACCTCAATTTTTTCGACGTGAATCAAATACAGAAATCTTTGGCGGAAATCAAACCGCTGTTCGGCGGCAAAATGTCCGTGGCGGATTTCAGCATTCAAATTGAAAATTTTCACTTCACCGCGCTCGACCCGAAAAATTCTGACGAACAGAATCACTACCGTTTTGATTCGCGGGAATTTCTCCAGGCTAACGCATCACTTGCCCCAAAAATTCTCCGCCAGCAATTTATTTTTTTCGACATCGAGGAAATTGATTTTTCGCTGATTCCGCAAGTGGTGGAAAAAACGCTCGCCGCCACCAAAGTGTCAAACTCCAAGGTCGGCACCATTTCAATCAGGAAACACCAAGACCAGTTCACTAAAGTCGTGACGCTCGAATGGGAAGTCGAAACCTACGGCGAGCGTTCGGAAAAAGAGAGCATTATGTTTGACGGCAAAGGCAACCTTATAAACGAAGGGAAATAAAGTGAGGCTGCTGAAGCCGGAAATCGAAGCGGGCATTGCCCCTGGAAACAAAAAATGAAGAAAGAGACAAATGTTTGGTTATGTTTGATTCCGCTTTTCATCGGCTTTCTTTTCGCGGCATTGATGTTTTACTTTGCCTTTATCTCGACGGAAAATGCCCGCAGGCATTATCAAGCAAAAAGGCTGGAGAAAAGTATTCAAGGCATTAGTCAGCAAAGTGCTATGCCCAAAATGCCGGATTTTACGAATAGCAAAAGAACGCCGATCCCGACGCCGATCCCGACGCCAAAACCGGAAAAGGATTGGCGCAAAAATGTCGGCGACTACGAGATTGGATCTCCGATGTTAGCTCTGCCTGCGTTGATTTTTGGTTTGTGGTTGGCTTCTATCGCGTTCGGAACTTTGCCCGCCCGAAAGCCGCTGGGTTTGAGCGATTTAACGCGCTGCAGTCTTTTGGTAATGATTTGTTCTTTTGTCATCTCACCCGCGCTTTTGCTTTTATACCTTTGGGCATTAAGAATTGGATGGATTGGATAGATTAAAAATATGAATAAGCTAATTTGCCAAAAATGCGGCGGTGAAATTTCAGACGAATTCGGCGTAACTCTCACTTACTGCACAAACTGCGGAGCAAGCATTCAATATTTGCAGCCGGAACAAAATGCGTCTCTTGGAGATATTGGGGTTTTTCGCCCAAACCCACGAAAAGTATCAATAAGCCTTTTCATCCCTCGACAGATTCTTTGGTCTGCTCTCCGAGATACCGATAAATACTCGCTTTTGACAATTTAAATTCGCTCATCAGATTTTTGATCAATACGCCGCTTTTTCGTTTTTCACGTATCTCTTTGATTTGTTCAGCATTAAGTTTCCTGACTGCTCCAAACCGCACGCCTTTTTCTTTGGCTTTATTAATGCCATCCAACTGCCGCTCGGCGCGGATTTCCGTTTCAAACTGGTTGATGGCTCCGAGCATATTGAAAAGCAGTCGTCCGGTCGCATCCGCCGTGTTGATGTTTTGATCAATTACTTGCAGTTCCACTTCTTTGCGTCTTAGCTCATCGGCGATTTGACACAAATGCAGAGTTGAACGCGCCAGCCGGTCAAGCCGGGTGACGACCAAAGTGTCACCTTCTCTGACATATTCCAGACACGCCGCCAGTTGCAGACGTTTAGCCCCGGACGCACTCTTCTTTTCCTGAAAGATTTTCCGGCAGTTTTTTAATTTATCGAGCTGCACCTCTAAACTTTGCCCGACCGAAGAAACGCGGGCGTAACCGATGAGCGCCATAATCTTTAATATTTGAACAAAGGTTTCAATTTGCTTGAGACGTTGTGAGAATTATAATATGAGACATAAAATAAGACAATGTTTTCAAGCAGTCTTATAAACTCTACTTTTTGAGCCTAATGTCAAAATTAACTTTTATAGAACTATAAGCGATCCGGATTGATTAAAACAATCCTTCCCGGAGTTGTGCCGAGGGTCGGATTTATATTTGCCGTACCCTTCATTTATTTATTAAACTTGTCAATTTCTCATTGTCAAGTTAAATTTGAGTGCTTCCCATCCGCAAAATTTGATTGTTTTTTGGCGCTGTAAAATTTGTGACGAATTTAACGAAGAAATTGTTACTGTGTTTCTGTCTTTGTCTGGGCGTTATGGCGGCAGAAGCACAGTATCGAATTGACCAGTGGACGGCGGACGACGGGCTGCCGCAGAATTCCGTGTACGGGATTATTCAAACCCAAGACGGTTATCTGTGGCTGGCGACGCTCGACGGGTTGGCGCGGTTTGACGGCGTGCGGTTTACAATTTTCAACAAAAGCAATTCACAGGGCATCGTCAACAATCGGTTTGTCAGTTTGTTTGAAGACGCACGCGGCGATTTGTGGGCGGGAACCGAAGAAAGCGGCGCAGGGCGTTTTAGAGGCGGGCGGTTTGAACATTTCGGCGCTGGGGAAGCGGGCGTTCCGCGCATCGTGTATTGGATTGTGGCGGACGCAGGCGACGACGGAGTGATATTTATCAATGACAATCAAACAATTCGTTTTTCGGAGGGAAAATTTTCGCCGTTCGAGGCTCGGGCAAATTTTTCGCCGCCGGAGCGAGCCGCTCGTTCGTCGAGCACAAGAATCGTTTGCCGCACCGATTCGGAAAACAAATTTTCCGAATGTTTCATTAACGGGCAATGGCAGAGTTTTTCGCTTGCCGACGGCTCGCCGCAAGTGAAATTCTCAACCGCAGCGCAGGAGGCGAACGGGAGCGTGTGGCTGATAACCGCCGACGGCAAGTTAGCGCGGGCGGAAAACGGGCGAGTCACCGGAATTTTCGACGAGCACGACGGTTTGCCAAAATTTCCTTTGTATTTTATGACCGGCTCGCGGCTCGCTCTCGTGGCGAAAGACGCAGGAGGCTCCCTGTGGCTGGTTGATTTGCCCGCGATGCAAAAGGAATTGCTGCTCAAAAAAGCCGCCGTGCCGCCGCTCGATCAGGCGGAGATTTTATCAACATACACGGACGGCGAAGGCAATCTCTGGTTCGGCACCAGGCGCGACGGGTTGTTCAGGGCTAGAAAACAAATCGTCACCGCTTATTCGGAGGCGGACGGAATTAAGGATAAAAACGTCTATCCGATTTACCAGGACCGCGCCGGGACGATTTGGATCGGCACGACGAACGGACTTTTCAAACGCGAAAACGAAACTTTTACTTTAATCGAATCCACCAAAACTTTTCACGTCAGCGCCATCGGCGAAGACGCGTCCGGGCGCATTCTCATCAGCAATATCGGCGCGCTGTATGTTCAGGAAAACAATAGGTTCGTGCCGTTCGAGCATGGTAAAGTTCCCGCAGTTGATTTCATTTATGCAATTCATGCCGACCGTGAAAACGCGCTCTGGCTGGGCGGCGAAAAAGGGTTGATGCGTTTCAAAGACGGAGTTCTGGAGAGTTTTACCACCGCCGACGGGCTTGCCGGAAACGATGTCAAAGTCATCATCGAATCGCGATCGGGCGGGCTGTGGATCGGCACTTACGACGGCTTGACGCGGATTCAAGACGGGCGATTGATAAGTTGGCAGGAAGCGGACGGTTTGCCGAGCCGCACGGTGCGCGCGCTTTACGAGGACGCGGACGGAACGCTCTGGATCGGCAGTTATGACGGCGGCTTAGCCAGATTTAAAGACGGAAAATTTACCCGGTACGACACGAAAACGGGTTTGCCGAACGACGGCGCGTTTCAGATTTTAGAGGATGACCGCCGCAATTTCTGGATTTCGTCGAATCGCGGAATTTACCGCGTCAATAAAGACGAACTAAACGATTACGCCGACGGCAAACGCCAAACCATCAACTCAATCGCCTACGGCAAAGCGGACGGAATGCTCAACGCCGAAGCTAATGGCGGACGTTCGCCCGCCGGAATTCGCGCACGAGACGGAAGGCTCTGGTTTCCGACGCAGGACGGCGTCGCGGTGATTGTCCCGGAAACGGTAAAAGTGAATCCGAAACCGCCGCCGGTGATGATTGAAACGGTCAAGATTGACAATGCCTT
>Ga0136611_10002407_pt1 | contig 12982 bp, 8 predicted proteins | sample AntDrymUQ2232306_2_FD_106645 | JGI IMG/M metagenome (GOLD analysis project Ga0136611, IMG submission 106645) | Polar desert sand microbial communities from Dry Valleys, Antarctica - metaG UQ223 (23.06) | ecosystem: Environmental > Terrestrial > Soil > Desert | place: Antarctica: Dry Valley... | reverse complement strand
CGCCACCGGAGGCTATCGGCGCGATGGGCGACAAGGTTGCTGCCCGCAAGATCGCTCGGTCGGCTGGCCTGAAGCCGGTCCCTGGCACACAAGATCCAGTCGCCACGATCGAGGAGGCCATTTTCGCGGCGGCGGCGATCGGCTACCCAGTCGCGGTCAAGGCCGTTGGCGGCGGCGGTGGCCGGGGTTTTCGGGTGGCCCACCAGGAGGCCGAGCTGCCGGATGCGTTTCAAGGCAGCAGTGGCGAAGCCGAACGCTATTTTGCCAATCCCCTCGTCTATCTCGAACGGTATCTCGAACATCCCCGCCACATCGAGGTTCAGGTCTTTGCCGATCAGCACGGACATGTGGTCTCGCTTGGCGAACGGGACTGCTCTATCCAGCGGCGGCACCAAAAACTCGTCGAGGAATCGCCATCATCGGCCGTTGATGATGCCCTGCGCCAAGGACTCGCACGGGCGACCGTCGATCTCGCCCGGTCCGTTGGTTACACCGGTGCCGGCACGGTCGAATACCTGCTCGACGAGAGTGGAGACTTCTATTTTCTGGAAATGAACACGCGGATCCAGGTTGAGCATACGGTCACCGAGATGGTAACTGGCATCGACCTTGTGCGTGAGCAGATCCTGGTCGCCCAGGGAGAACCGCTCTCGTTTGCGGAGGCCGATGTGACGCCGCATGGCTGGGCCATCGAGTGCCGGATTAACGCCGAGGACGCAGGTCGCAATTTCGCGCCTTCGCCGGGCATCATTACCCGGTACCAGGAGCCGGTTGGATTTGGTGTTCGGGTCGACGGCGCGCTCGGCGAGGGGGATGCGATCCTGCCCCAGTACGATTCCCTCATTGCCAAGCTCATCGTCTGGGGTCGAACTCGCGACGAAGCGATCTCGCGGATGACGCGTGCGCTGGGTGACTTTCGGGTTGATGGATTGCCAACCACGATCCCGTTCCACCAGAACCTGATGGCCCACCCCGCTTTTGTTGGGGGTGATGTCTCCACCACGTTTCTCTCGAAATATCCGGACATGCTTCCTATTGCGTTCGAGACAGCCGGGCAGGGAGGGTCGGAATTGGCGATCGCCGAATCGCTCCAGCTCATGATCGAGATCAACGGCCGCCGGTTCGAAACCTCCGTCCACGGGTTGCCAATGTCCCAGGAAAGGTCGCAGAAGCCCACCCGAAAACCACACTCCCGCGCTAATACGGGCCATCGCGAGGCGGGGCGGACCACTGGTGACGATTTGTCGAGCCCCATCCAGGGGACCGTCATTCGGAGGGCCGTAGCCAATGGCGACCAAGTCGAAGCCGGGCAACTGGTATGTGTTGTCGAGGCGATGAAAATGGAGAACGAGATAGTTGCGCACAAGTCCGGCACCATCGACCGATTCTCGCTTGATGCCGGCTCCACCATAACGGTTGGCCAAGTGATCGCTTACATCCTGGACTCCTGAAACGGAATCTGGATAGCGACTGGGTGCATGCGTCTGTCCGTAGTCAACCTCCGTGTTTACCCGAACCATGCGGCCTAGATGGCTCGGGCGATTACGTATCCAGCAGGGCTAGGATCGCCCCTGGAACCAGGACACTGATCGGCTCATGCGGATCACCTCCTGTTCACCTGGATTCCGTATGATCTCCCTTTGAGCTTGACATGACCGATCCGGAGCCGTTTATGTGAGCTGCCCTACAAAGAAACGAGCCACTTGTTCGACAGTAATGTACGTACACACTCGACATTTTGGCTTGGAGTGACTAGAATGTGGACAAATGTGGGGGTAAGTGGGGATAAGTGGGGACCATTGTGGATAACCTAGCCCCGAAATGCCATTGGGAAGTCCCGCAGACCTAAAAGGGTGGCCGTCCGGTGTTCCTTGGAAGTCACAATCATAATTTGGATTCCAAGGGTCGCCTCGCCATTCCGGCGCGGTTCCGGGAGGAGCTTGCGGGCGGTCTCGTGCTCACGCGCGGTTTTGACAAATGTATTGCGTTGTATCCGATGAAGGCGTGGGAAATACTTGCCGAGCGCAGCAACGAGTTGTCGATCGCGGACATTGATGTCAGGCAGTTCCGACGCATGGTCTTCTCTGAAGCGGTCGATGTCCAACTCGATACCCAGGGTCGCATCCTGCTTCCGGCGGCGCTTCGGACATTTGCCGGGATCGAACGGGAGACGGTGGTCATCGGCGTGCACGCATCGGTCGAAATCTGGAGTCCCGCCCGCTGGGCCACCACCTCCGAGAATCTCGACACGTCGTCCGATGAGATCGCCACACGATTGGCCGGAATGCTGTAGCATCAGCTTGGTCGCTGGCAGGCGATCCTTCGGCTCAGGCACCAATCCAATCTCATCCAAGAAGTACGATGATCCCACCACACCTAGATTCCCTCGATTCGTCCGGCCCTCAATTGAACGACCCTGATCCGGTCGGTAATCACATCACCGTATTGCGCGAAGCCGCCGTCCGGGCCCTGCGGCCAACGGTGGGCGGCAACTACGTCGACGGCACTTTTGGCGGAGGCGGGCATGCGCAACTCCTCCTTGAACAGGATCCTCCGATCGGTTTGGTGATTGCGATCGATGCCGACCTCGACGCCGGGCCCCGCGCTGAGTTTCTGGCCGATCTTCCGGGTAACAGCTGTCGGCTTCGCCTTTTCCATCGAAATTTCCGCGATTTGGAGTCGGTCGTCGAGGAAGCGTCGGTGCCGGAGGTTGACGGCGTCCTTCTGGACCTCGGCTTGTCATCGTTCCAGCTTGACCAGGGAGTGCGGGGGTTTTCGTATCGGCACGATGCGCCCCTCGACATGCGCTTCGACCAAACGGGTGGGATCACGGCTGCCGACCTCGTAAACACCGCCGATGCCGAAGACCTGGCCCGTATCCTCTGGCAATTCGGGGAAGAAAAGCAGTCCCGCCGGATCGCGTCCGCCATTGTTCGCGAGCGTGAGAAGTCTCCGATCCGAACGACCAGTGAATTGGCGTCACTTGTCCAACGAACTTCCGGTGGGGGCCAGCGATCACGGATTCACCCCGCGACCCGAACCTTCCAGGCGCTTCGAATTGCGGTGAATGCCGAACTGGATGCGCTGGCTGACGTCTTGCGGGCGGCGACCGCCGTATTGGTCCCTGGCGGCCGGTTGGTTGTGATCTCCTTCCATTCGCTCGAAGACCGGATCGTGAAGCGATTCATCGAGGCCGAGTCGCGGATCTGTGTGTGCCCACCGGACCAACCGATCTGTACGTGCGACACTATCCCCAGATTGGGTAGAGTCGGCAAGCCGATTCGACCGTCGGGGTCCGAGTTAGCTCTAAATCCCCGCAGCCGGAGCGCCATCATGCGCGTCGCTGAACGCCTGGATCGGAACGGGAACGTGGTGCATCGAGGAAACAGCGAATGACCGGGTATCGGTTAAAGGACGTCCTGGCGGGAACTGAAGGTGAGTTCCAGGGAGTCGCTCCGTCTGGCTTGGTGTTTCCAGGATTCGAGCGCGATGCGCGCCGGATCCAGCCCGGCGACCTCTACATCGCGGTCAAGGGCGAGCGGTTCGACGGCAGCGACTTCACTCCCGCCGCCGCCGCCAATGGTGCCGCCGCTGCCATCGTTTCACGGGCCTGGGCCGAAGCCCATTCCTCGCCAGGTCTTCCTTTGATTGTGGTCGAAGACACCAATGTTGCCTTGCAGCGGTGGGCAAAATGGCGGCGGGACCGGATCGACGTCACCGTCATCGGCGTGACCGGTAGCATCGGCAAAACCAGCGCCAAGGAATCGATCGCGGCGGTGATTGGCCAGATCCAGCGGGTCTACAAGAGCCCTGGTAGTTATAACAACGAGATTGGCCTGCCCTATTCCATCCTTGAGGCGCCCGGCGATACCCAAACCATGGTGCTGGAGATGGGCGGCGCCTATGCGTTCGGCGAGCTCACGCTGCTGGCCGGAATCGCCGAGCCGCAGATCGGTGTTGTCACCAACGTGTACCCGGTGCATCTCGAACGCATGGGTTCGATCGAGGCGATTGCCGAAACGAAGTCCGAACTCGTTCGGGCCTTGCCCTCCGATGGCATCGCCATTTTAAACGGCGATGATGAGCGCGTACGGGCGATGGCGGAGAAGACAACGGCTCGGGTCGTGTTCTACGGTCTCGGACCGGGCAACCACGTCCGCGCCGATACCGTCACCACGGATGGCCTCAAGGGCACGGGTTTTTGGCTAACGATCGAAGACGACCGGTTCTTCGTTAAAGTCCCATTCGTCGGGGCCCATGGCGTTCAGGTTGCGCTTGTGGCGCTTGCCGTAGGCTATGCCTTCGGCATGCATATTTCCGAAATGCTGGTGGGGCTGCAGGATCCAGGAACGCAGGTTCGGCTCCTGTTCGCGCCTGGACCCAACGGCTCTGGGCTCATCGATGACACGTACAACGCCAGCACGCCGTCGGTCCTCTCCGCCCTGGGGCTGCTGGAGGACATCAACGCCCGGCGCCGCGTTGCCGTTCTCGGTGAAATGCGCGAGATGGGGCGAATCTCTGAAGATGAACATCGCGTGGTAGGACGACGGGCTGGTGCAATCGCCGACCTGCTGATCACGTATGGAGACGGCGCCCGCGTGGTTGCGGAGGAGGCACGTTCGATGGCGGGTGCGAATCGTTCCATTGTGGTGCATTCGTTTCCCGAGGGTGAAAAGGACGCGATTGTCGCCCTTCTCGAATCTGAGCTTCGCGCCGGTGATGTCGTGTTGCTCAAGGGTTCCAGGGGATTGGCGATGGAAACGATCGTGCGCGATCTCCGGACCGATATGCATCACGGTGACGCTGCGCCCTCTACCAACTCAGTCCTGGGCGGATCATGACCATGGGATTGTGGTACGAATCGTTCTCCATAATGGCCGCGGCGCAGGTCATGCCAAGCGACCCGAACGAGAACATGGCGGTTTCACTTGCGCTCGCCGCCCTGGCGTTTGCGATCACCATCATCATCGGACGGCCCATGATCACCTATCTCCGGCAACACAAATTTGGCAAGAAGGTTCGTGACGAACTCACCATTCACGTCGGGAAGACGGGCACGCCAACCATGGGCGGACTCATGATTACGGCCTCGGTTGTTTTCGTGACCCTTGTCTTCAATACGGCGGGCCGTCTCTCCATGTTGCTCCCCGTGTCCGTCCTGATTGCCGCCGGCGTCCTGGGCGCCGTTGACGACCGCATGAATCTCGTCGGTGGCAAAAAGAGCGGGATGACCGCCCGGTTCAAGTTCGTCTGGCTCACCTTGGTCGGAGTCATAGCTGCCTTCACCCTGTTTCTGCCAGATCCGTGGGGTTTGGGACTACATCAAGCCTACGTGCCGTTCTTCGGCCAGTTCGACATCGGCTGGATCTACGTGCCAATCGCCGCCGTGGCAATTGTCGGTATGTCGAATGCCGTGAACCTGACAGACGGCCTGGACACGCTCGCCGCAATCACCGCGGCTATCGCCTTCTGCGCCTACGGCATCATCGCATACCGTCAGGGCCAGCTCGGTGTCGTCACCTTCTGCTTTTCGATGGTCGGGGCGCTGGCCGGTTTCCTTTGGTTCAATGCGCATCCTGCGCAGGTCATTATGGGCGACACCGGAGCCCTGGCGATTGGTGCGGCGCTGGCGACCGCTGCCTTCATGACCGGCCAATGGTTGCTGCTACCCATTGTTGGAGCCGTGTTCATCGCCGAAATGCTCTCGGTCATTCTTCAGGTGGGGTACTACAAGCTGTCCGGCGGCAAACGAATCTTTAAAATGTCGCCCTTGCATCATCACTTCGAAATTCTAGGCTGGTCAGAAACACAGGTCACCATGCGATTCGCCCTGGCCGGCATGATGGCGGGCCTGTTGGGCGTCGCCCTGGCCTTGCTCTAGGTGAGGGCGGAAGGCATGCCAGCCTCGTTCTGGCGCGACAAGCGCGTCACCGTCATGGGACTCGGCGTGCTTGGCGGTGGCGTCGGTACCGCTCGCTACCTCGTTGGGCAGGATGCCCGCGTGACGGTTACCGACATGCGTGGTGTGGATTCGTTGGTCGAATCGATCTCGGCGCTCGACGGCCTCCCGATTTCCTATCACCTCGGATCCCACCACGAGGATGATTTCACCACCGCCAATGCCGATGTGGTGGTCCGGAATCCCGGTGTGCCCATGGATTCGCCCTATCTCCAGGCTGCGCTCAACGCGGGCATTCCGATCGAAATGGAGATGTCGATCTTCTTCCGTGACTGCCCAGCCCCGATCATCGGTATTACCGGCACAAAGGGGAAGACGACGGTCTCCGCACTCATCGGCTGTATCCTCAAGGAGTGGAACCCCGATTCGCTGCTCGCTGGAAATATGGGAATCTCGGCCGTGCTTGAGCTCCACCGGCTGACGTCCTCGACACCAGTTGCGCTTGAGCTCTCCAGTTTCCAGATCGAGTCGTTGAATGAACATCGGCTCGGACCCCACGTTGCCGTGGTGACCAACATCTTTCCCGATCACCTCGATCGCTACCGCGACTTCGACCACTACGCCGATACCAAGCGTGGCCTGACGCACGCCATGGAGCCGGAAGATGTCGCGGTCTATAACGCCGACGATCCCGAAGCTAGCCGGGTCGTTGGCGAAACGCGCGCCCGATGCCTTTCGTTTGGCCTGGAGCGCCGAGAAGGGAGCGGCGCCTGGGTCAACGGCGACACACTGATGCTGGTTGACGGCGAAACCCGGCTGGTATTCACCCGGCCGGATATTCTTGCGCTAGCCGGCAATCACGGTGCCCGGAACGCCCTCGCGGCAATCGCCGCCAGTCGCGCCTACGGAGTTCCCGAATGGGCGATTGCCAACGGCCTTCGCTCGTTCAAGGGCGTCGAGAACCGCCTCGAGGTCGTCGCCGAAGTCGGAGGCGTCACCTATGTCAACGACACCTCGGCCACGGCGCCTGAGGCGGCCGTTGCCGGGGTTCGGGTGTTGGCGCCTCCAGCCGGAACATTGCGGTTGCTTGCCGGCGGTGCCAACAAGCAGACCGATCTCGCGCCATTTGCCGAAGAGCTCCGGTCCAGGGATGTTGTGGTCTACTTGTTGCAAGGTTCGGCCACCCCCGCTCTCGCTACCCTCCTCGCCGGGCGCCGGGTCGAAGTGTCCGGTACATTTGACTCGATGGCATCGGCGGTTGGGGCCGCGTCGGGTGACGCACGGACTGGTGACGTGGTCGCCCTCTGTCCGGCCTGCGCCAGTTTCGGTTTGTTCCGCAACGAATTCGATCGCGGCGAGCAGTTCCGCAATGCGGTGGCTACGTTGCAAGCCAGGTACGAGGACGTTTCCCTGTGACTGATCAGGCTCACGCCGCCCATGAAATGAGTCTTCCCCCAGCACCCGCGAGCGTGCATTTTATTGGCATCGGCGGGGTCAGCATGAGCGGGTTGGCGGCACTCTTGCAGGATAACGGATACAGGATTACCGGCTCGGATGCCGTAGAATCTCCCGTGGTCACATCACTCCAAGCCCGGGGAATTCCGGTGGTCATCGGTCACGCCGACCCAGTTTACGCTGGCGCATCGGAGGTCGTGGTTAGCACCCGACGAGCCGAAATGCAGGCGAGTACCGAACTCGATGCGGCACGGGCCAACGGTGCCCTGATCGTCAAGCGTGGCCAGCTTCTGGGTATGATCGCCAATCCGCTCAAGTCGGTTGCCGTGGCCGGAACCCACGGAAAGTCGACCACCTCGGGAATGCTGACGATGGCGCTCCTGGCCGTTGGTCAACAACCAGGCTACGCCGTGGGCGCGTCGTTGCCGGGTCTGCGTGGCAACACGGCGGCAGGATCCGGCGACATCATGATTGTCGAGGCGGACGAATTCGACCGATCGTTCCTCTGGTTGCGGCCACAGGTGTCGATTATTACGTCAGTGAGCTTTGATCATCCTGATATCTATGCCGATCAGCAGGACTACGACAGCGCGTTCACGACCTTTGCCCGCCAGACCAAACCTGGAGGCACAATGGTTATCGCGGCGGATGATCCCGGCTGCCAACGTGTGATCGCAGCGTTGGGCGATTCGTCATCTTTGCCATTCTCGGTCGTGACGTTTGGTGAATCGGCTGCCTCGGGCTGGCGTGTCGAGCGCAATGCTGACGACTGGATATTCTACCCGCCCCTGGACCAGCCAATCCAAACCAGCCTCCTCGTGCCTGGGATGCATAATGCGCGCAATGCGATCGCCGCCGTAGCGGGCCTGGCCGCCATGGGCCTGACGCCAGCCGAATCGACGTCGGCGGTCTCCCAATTCAGTGGTGTTGGTCGGCGGTTCGAGCACAAGGGAACTGTCAATGGTATTGATGTCGACGACTACGCCCACCATCCGGATGAGATCGCCGCTGTCGTGGCCGCGGCTCGCATGCGGTATCCCGGTAGACGCATATTCGTGGTTCATCAACCGCATACCTACAGCCGAACGAAAGCTCTCCTCGGCGACTTCGCAGCAGCGCTGGATTTGGCTGATGAGGTAGTGCTCCTGGCGATTTATCCCGGCGGCGAAACCGACGACCTTGGCACGTCGTCTGCACACTTGCTGGATCGCCTCCATGTCCCCGCCCAAGGCGCTACCGGTCCGGAGGAAGCCTCTGCTGAAGCCGTGCTGCGTGCGGTGACCGGCGATATCATCCTGACATTGGGGGCTGGCGATATCACCCGGACTGGTTCTTTGATCCTGGAACAGCTCAAGGCCAGGGCCGAGCCGGCTGCCGCGGTAAAGGCTGACCACCTGCGTAGGCGCACTGCCCCGGCCGCGTTTCAGATTCCCGGGACGCCACAACTAAAGGTCACCCCTGACGCCCCGATGTCAATGTACACCACGATGCGAGTAGGGGGGCCGGCCGACTTCCTGGTGCGGGCTCCTACACCGGGCGATGTTGTTACCGCTGTGCGTTGGGCGGCCGACGAAGGGTTGCCTGTTACCGTTATCGGCGGCGGAAGCAACCTTCTGGTTGGTGACTCCGGCATTCGAGGATTGGTCATCGTCGCACGAACACCCGGGGAGCGAGCCGGCAAAATGCTCGACCTCGAAGATGGGGACGATCGAGTCCGGGTCTCGGTTGGCGCCCAGGCTCCGCTTTCCTGGGTCGGCCGCTACTGTGCCGAGCACGGGTGGGCCGGTATGGACTGGGGCGTTGGGTTGCCGGGCCAGATCGGCGGGGCAACCGTTAACAACGCAGGTGCCCACGGTACAGAACTAAAGGACCATCTCGTTGGCATGGATCTCTTGCATATGAATGGCGAAATCGAACCGGTGGGACCCGGCTGGCTCGAACCGTCGTATCGAATGACCCGGATCAAGGAGGCGGATCGGCCCCGGCCCTGGATCGTGCTACGTTCCATCTTCGAACTGCCGAAGCACGATTCGGCTGAACTCGTCGCCCTCGCTGACGAGCACGCTGCGTTCCGGAAGCGAACCCAGCCGACCGGGGCATGCTCCGGTTCTACGTTCGCCAACCCTGAGGGGGACTTTGCCGGTCGGCTCTTGGAAGCCGCTGACCTGAAGGGACACAGGATGGGAGCGATGCAGCTTTCGCCCAAGCACGCCAACTGGGTCGTCAATATGGGCGGTGGCACCGCGCGTGATGCCTGGGAGTTGATCCGGCACGGACAGGCATCGGTCTTTACCCGGTTCGGGGTAGTGCTCCGCCCGGAGATCGAGCGGCTGGGTGAGCCATGGGACGATGACGAAGATGGTAGCGATTCAAGGGCCTCGCCAGCGATGAAGGGATAAGAGCGGCATGACCAGTGATGATACCGGAGCGCGACGAATCAGGATCGGCCTGCTGTTTGGCGGTCGCTCGGCCGAGCACGATGTGTCACTTCGATCAGCGTTGACTATCATCGATGCGCTTGATCCGGAAAAGTTCGATATCCTGCCGATCGGCATCACCAGGTCGGGCCAATGGTTGTCTGGTGGTGACCCAATGCGGGCGCTGACGTCGGCTTCTCCGATGTTCCACGTCGGTTCGGGGGAGGAGTCTTCGGACGAGACGCTCGATGCCAGCGCGACCTCCGCGCTGGTTTCCCAGGCAGGGTCCTCGGCGTCGATGTCCGTCCCAAACGGCATCACTGAGGCTGTCGATATCGTCTTTCCTGCTCTGCACGGGCCGATGGGCGAGGACGGAACGGTGCAGGGTATGCTCGAACTCGCCGGAGTTCCCTACGTCGGCTCCGGGGTCCTCGGCTCGGCGGTCGCGATGGACAAGGCGGTCACCAAGACGGTGCTTGAGCAGGCTGGTTTGCCCCAGGTTCCCTGGCGGCTTGTCACCCGCAAGGACTGGCGTCGAGACCCGGCAGGTACTCGGGACTGGATCGCCACGTCGATCGGCTTTCCCTGCTTCGTGAAGCCAGCGAACATGGGGTCGAGCGTCGGTATCTCGAAGGTGCACGGCATTGACGAGTTTGACACGGCAATGGAGCTGGCCACCTTTCATGATCGGCGAATCGTGATTGAGCAGGGTGTTCCGGCGCGCGAGATCGAAATCGCCGTGCTTGGGAATGATGAACCGATTGCATCGGTTGCCGGTGAAGTTCGGCCCAGGGGCGAGTACTACGACTACAACGCCAAATACGTCGACGACACTGCCGAGTTGATCATTCCAGCACCGGTAGACGCGGATCTGCTCGGATATCTCCAGGGCCTGGCGGTCGATGCGTTCAAGGCGCTGGATCTGGCCGGTCTGGCACGGGTCGATTTCTTCATCGAGCGCAATACCGATCGGGTCTTCATCAATGAAATCAACACGTTGCCGGGCTTCACATCAATCAGCATGTATCCGATGTTGTGGGAGGCCAGCGGCGTTCCGATCGGCGAACTGATCGATCGCCTCATCCAGCTTGCGCTTGAGCGCCACGCCGAGCGGTTTTGAAGTTATTCCAAAATCATCGGCGTTCGTTCGCAGGTTCTTATCCAAAATGGGCATGTTGTCGCGGTCGTCAAGACCGTATGGACACCGTGCTATAATTTTCGCGAATGGCAGGCACGGCGAAGTTGGACGATCCGCTCGTGGAAAATCCGGGTCTGCCGTCGACTGTTACTTCTACCGCAACGAATCCTGACTCTCCGGATGCTGCGCTGTACATGAGTAACTGGTGACAAGCTCGAGATTCGAGGGTCTTGGTGGCCAAACGGCGGCTGGATGACCGTAGGCTGTCCTGCCGGGACCTGTCAGAGCTGGATGCGGTTCCCGCTTGGTGGGCCGAACGCTACGTTATATGGATGGTGATGGGACGATGCAATCCCGCGGACAGAACCCGGCCAGGGGACAACAACAGGTTCGGGTTCACGGCGCTCAGGCCGCAAACCAGGCGCAACAACCACGTGATCCGAGTGGCCAGCAGCCAACCCCCGATTCCTCAGCCACTCCGGCGACGCGGTGGAGTTCGTTCGACTCTTACGCTCAGGCATTTGCCAGGATCAAGGTAATTGGCGTCGGCGGCGCGGGCGGCAATGCCATCAACCGCATGGTCAACTCTGGCGTTGACGGTATCGAGTTCGTCGCCGTGAATACGGACGCCCAAGCCCTCATGACCAGTGAGGCAACTATCGCGGTCCGCATCGGTGACAAGCTCACCAAAGGTCTTGGCGCTGGTGGACGGCCGGAAGTCGGTGAGCGTGCGGCGGAAGAAAGTGCCGAGAGCCTGGCCGAGGTGATGAAGGATTGCGACATGATCTTCATCGCCGCTGGCATGGGTGGCGGCACCGGAACCGGCGCCTCGCCAACAATTGCCCGGCTTGCCAAAGCCGCCGGGGCGTTGACGGTGGCCGTCGTCACCAAACCCTTCGATTTCGAGGGTGGCCGTCGCCGGCGGGCCGCTGAGGAGGGCATTGCCTTGCTCAAGGAAACCGTCGACGCCCTGATTACGATCCCCAATGAGCGCCTCCTGCACATGGTCGATCCCAAGACCACCGTCACCGAAGCTTTCCAGATCGCGGATGATGTGCTTCGGCAGGGAATCGCCGGCATCTCCGATTTGATCACCAAGCCGGGCGTTATCAACCTCGACTTCGCGGACGTCAAAACGATCATGCAGGAGGCCGGTTCGGCCCTGATGGCGATTGGCTACGGCGAGGGCTCGGACCGCTGCGTCAACGCCGCCCGTGAGGCAATTGAGAGCCCCCTGCTTGAAATGAACATCCAGGGCGCCAAGGGCGTGCTCTACAACATCAGTGGAGGGACCAACCTGACATTGTTTGAAACCAGTGAGGCGGCGGATGTGATCCGGGCGGCTGCCGACGATGACGCCGAGATTATTTACGGCACGTCAATCGACGATTCGCTCGGTGACGGTGTCATGATCACGTTGATCGCCACCGGCTTCGATGAGCGGGTCGGATCCGATGCGTTTTCTGTCCACAATCTTGGGCGAGACGTTCCCCGCGATGCAGGAAGGTCGGCGCCGCCGCGGAGCAGCCGACCGCCGGTCAACGAACCGCCGTTCTACCCCGACGACGATTGGGAAACCGAGTCGTCGATCGTCCGCTTCCTCCGCGAACGGTAAGCCCTCCGCTTCATTCCCCTGAGCAGCTGCTAGCCTGGAGGCAGGCAGTGCGTCGTGGCGTGGCGAAACGGGCCATTTGACCACTTTGCGTCCTGGCACCCCGTCGGGGCAAATTGTGCGCATAGCCGAAGGCAGGTGGGTTCCGGTGCGCTGTCCCTATTGTCGAACTGATGACTCGCGCGTCGTGGATTCACGCGAGTTAAGCGGCGGTGATTCGATTCGCCGGCGACGTGAATGCGTGGGCTGCCATCGCCGCTTCACAACCTATGAACGGGTGGAATCAGTTTCGCTGGTCATCGTCAAGAAGGATGGACGGCGCGAGGAGTTCAGCCAGAACAAGTTGCGACAGAAACTCCGTGTCGCCCTGACCAAGCGACCTGTCAGCGAGGACCAGATCGACCAGGTTATCGCCAGGGTTGAAGGCGAACTGACGGCCCTCAACCTCAAGGAAGTCCCAT
>Ga0136611_10002406_pt1 | contig 12982 bp, 10 predicted proteins | sample AntDrymUQ2232306_2_FD_106645 | JGI IMG/M metagenome (GOLD analysis project Ga0136611, IMG submission 106645) | Polar desert sand microbial communities from Dry Valleys, Antarctica - metaG UQ223 (23.06) | ecosystem: Environmental > Terrestrial > Soil > Desert | place: Antarctica: Dry Valley... | reverse complement strand
GGGCTTGTAGAACCGCTCCCAGCGATCGGCGACCAGGCGCGAGCCGGGGATGTGCTCGACGAACTTGAAGGGTCCGAGCCCGATCGGTTTCGTCTGGAACGACTCCTTGGCGGCCTCGTCCGCCGGGTAGATCGAGGTGGTGGCCAGGAGGAACTGGTAGCCCGGATCGACCTTCTCAGTCAGCGTCATCTCTAGCGTGAAATCGTCGATCTTCCGCAGGCCTGAGATCGTCGTGGCCTGCCCCTTCTCGACCTCGACCGCGCCCTTGATGAGCCGGATGTAGCGCGCACCCGGATAGGCCTTGGCGCCGTCCATGAGGCGCGTGAAGCTCCACACGACGTCGTCGGCCGTCATCCTGCGGCCGTGGTGGAAGATGACGTCGTCGCGCAGCTTGAACGTGTGGACAAGCCCGTCGGCCGAGGTCGTGACCGCGGTCGCGAGTTCGAGCGCCGGCTTGTTGGCGGCCGAATCCCAATTGTAGAGCGAGCGGTGGATCGCCTTCGCCCAGATCTCGTCCTGGGCGCGGGTGGAGGTGTGGATGTCGAGGTTGGCGAAGCTCGATCCGTAGCCCGCGGTGTAGCGGATCGTGCCCCCCTTGCGGGGCGTCTGCGCCTCGGCGGCGCTGGCGGCCGCAAGCGTGAGCGCGGAGGCGATGACGAACGTCTTGAGCAAAGCTTCTCTCCCGGGGTCGATACTTGTCGCAGGCGCGTCGAATGCGTCCCCCGCGCCGCGGACGTCACGACCCCGACCTGGAAGGCCGACCTGGAAGGCACCGCCCCCTAAGTGATTCCAAGACGATCGTAGACGATCTTGCCGCCGAGCAGCGTAAGATCGCAATGCGTGTTGTCAAGAATGTCGTCGGGCGTCGCGGTCAGGAGGTCGCGCGAGAAGACCGCGATGTCGGCGAGCTGCCCGGGCACGAGCCGGCCCTTCCTGTCTTCGAGCTTCTGCGAGAAGGCGCCGAACTCCGTGTAGGCCTGCAGAGCCTCCTCGATCGACACGCGCTCGCCGGCGTCCATGACCGTGCCCTTCCCGGTCTTCCGGGTCATCATGGCGTAGAGGTTCGGGAACGGGTCGGGCGAGCAGACGGGCGCGTCGCTGCCGGTGGCGGGCTTCAGGCCGAGATCGAACCAGGTCTTGAAGGGGTAGCTCCGCAGGCCCCGCTCCGGCCCGAGGACCGACACGTAGGCGTCGCCGAAATCGTAGACGAAGACCTGCTGCGGGCACGGATGGATGCCGGCTGCGACCATGCGGCGGTGCTGCTCGGGCGTCGAGAAGCCCGAATGCTCGACCCGGTGGCGGCGGTCCGGGTCCGGAACGGCCGCCAGGGCGTGCTCGTAGGCGGTGACGAGCTGCTCGATCGCCGCGTCGCCGATGGCGTGACAGGCGAGCTGATAGCCCTTGCGGTGGGCGTCCATCACCAACGCGTCGAGGTCTTCGTCCGGCATCATCTGAACGCCCGTCGTGCGATCGTCGCCGAGATAGGCCTCGCTCATCCAGGCGGTGCGGCCGCCGGCCGAGCCGTCGAGAAAGAGCTTCACGGCCCCGATCATCAGCATGTCGTCGCCCGTGCCCGAGACGAGGCCGGCCTCATGGCATTGAGGTACGATGCTGCGGCCCGGGTCGCCGAGCAGGGTCAGCCAGGTTCGGACCGGGAGCCTGCCCTCGCGCCTCGCCCGGTGATAGGCCGCGATCTCGCCGAAGCCGCCGCGCTGGCCGACCGCCGCATCCATGCAGCTCGTGATGCCGAAGGCGAGAAGATGGCGACCCGCGCGCTCGATCGCGGCGACGATCTCGTCCTCGCTCGGAGGCGGGATCACGGCCCAGACGGGCGCGCGCGCATTCTCGGCGAGCAGGCCCGTCAGCGCGCCGTTCTCCTGCTCGACGAGGCTGCCCAGCGGGACGGGCGTCGTCGTGTCGATCCCGGCGAGCGCGAGCGCCCGCGAGTTGCAGATCGAGACGTGACCGCAGGTCCGCACCACCATGACCGGGTTGTCCGGCGCGGCTCGGTCGAGTTCCGTCCGATGAGGGTGACGCCCGACGTCGAGCTTGGTCTGGTCGTAGCCGCGCGCCAGGACCCAGCCGCCCGGCTGCGTAAGCGCCGCGCGCGCCGCGATGCCCGAGAGCAGGGCGTCGAGCGTCGGGGCCGCCGCGGGGCGCGCGTCGACCCAGTCCATCGTGAGGCCGAGGGAGACGAGGTGGAGATGCGCGTCGTTGAGACCGGGCGTCGCGAGTCGCCCGTCGAGATCGACGATCCTCGTCGCAGGGCCAATCAGCGGCTCGATATCGGCGTCGCGGCCGACGGCCAGGATGCGGTCCTGCCAGATCGCCACCGCCTCGGCGAGGCCTTCCTGCCGCCCGCACCAGACGGGGCCGTTCCTCAGGACGAGATCGGCGTGGCCAAACGCCGACGCCGCTCGCCGCTGCGGCCGTGATCGAGAGGCTGGACCCATGCTCATGATCGCAGAGGATCAGCTCACCGCCGCGAGGACAATGTCGAAACGGCCCGCGAGCCCAGCCGTCGCTGGCCGCAACGGCACGACCAGGGCCGCTCGCGCGAGCGGATCGCGCACCCCGTTCAAGACGCCGTCCGAACCGTTCGCGGGCTCGCCCTCTACGTACATCTGCGTGACCAGACGCTTGAGGCCGGGCGCGCGGACCGCGAAATGGATGTGCGGCGCTCGGCCCGGGTAAGGAGCCGGGCGCAGCGTGCGGAACAGGTAGGCGCCCTCCACGTCCGTTCGCGTGCGTCCATAGCCCTGGAAGTTCGGGTCGCGCGGCACGGAGCCGCCATCGTCCGAGACGTGGTGGTAGCGCCCCCCAGCGTCGCACTGCCAGATCTCGACGAGCGCGCCCGGCACCGGCCGGCCCGCGGTGTCGAGCACGCGCCCGGACACCTGCACCGGAATGCCCGCGGCCAGACCGTCCCGCCCGGCGACGCGGATCAGGTCGTTGTCGGCGTCGGCGGGTATCTTGGACGGGTAGTAGGGTCCTTGCGTCTGCGCGGCGGTCGGCCTCAACCCGGCTTGCGCATGGGCCGGCCGCGGCAGGCCCGCCGTGAGGCCGGCGGTCGCGAGTGCGGAGCGAAGGACGAGGCGGCGGGTGAGCGGGCCATGGGCCATGCGGGGCGTCTCCAGCGGACGTGGCGTCAGCAGCCGGTGAGCTTCTGCACGCGCTCGACCTCGAGCCCGAACAGCGGGCGCAGCCGCGTGCCGATCAAGTTGCCGAAGAACGCCGCGACAAGCCAGACCCAGCCATGCAGGCTGCCCGACGCGATGCCGGAGAAGTAGGCGCCGATGTTGCACCCGTAGGCGAGCCGCGCGCCATAGCCGAGCAGGAGCCCCCCGACGACCGCCGCGACCGCCGAACGCAGCGGGACGCGCCAGACCGGAGCGAAGCGCCCAGCGAGTCCCGGAGCGAGCAGCGCGCCGACGATGATGCCGACATCCATCACTGAGGTGACGTCGTTCAGCACGCTGCCGTTCAACTCGGCGAGGCGGGCCGGCGTCGACCAGTAAGGCCAGCTCGCCGGGTCGAAGCCGATGCCGCCCGCGATCTTAGAACCCCAGAGCGTGAAGGCCGAGGTGATGCCCCAGGGCCGCCCGGCGAGCGCCAGCGTCGCGAAGTTCAGGAGCGCGAGCGCCACCGCACCCGCCACCAGCGGCCAGGGCCCGCGCAGCAGGCGCGAGACGCCGGTACGGGGCGAGGGGGCGGCCGCAACGAGTCCGCCATGGCGGCGGCGCTCCAGCACGACGGTCAGCGCTGCGATGCCCGCGAAGGCGACCAGATGCGCGCCGAGCGCCGTCCACGGCCCCCACGCCTCGACCAGCGAGACTTTCTGCAGGCTCGGCAGCGCCGCCCACCAGTGGAAGTGAGCCGCCCCGATCGCCGAGCCCGCGATGAAGGCGGCTAGCGTGATCAGCATGCGGGTCGAGCCGCCGCCGGCCGTGTAGAGCACGCCCGAGGCGCAGCCCCCGCCGAGTTGCATGCCGATCCCGAAGATGAAGGCGCCGAACAGCACCGACACGCCGACCGGTGCAACGAGGCCCTGCACCGGCTGGCCGAAGAGCGAGCCCGAGGCGAGGACGGGGAAGAACAGGGCGCAGGCCACCGCGAGCATGACCATCTGCGCGCGCAGGCCCTCGCCGCGCCGGTCGGCGATGAAGACCCGCCATGCCGACGTGAAGCCGAAGGCCGCGTGGTACAGCACGAGCCCGAGCGCCGCGCCGAGGCCGTAAAGGGCAGCCTGACGCGGGTTGACGAGCGTGCCGACCAGCGCCGTCCCGGCAAGGACGGCCCCGAGCGCAAGCAGGGTCGCGCCGGGGCTGACGCCGAGATTCGCGGGCCTGAGCCTCGGCGAGGGAAGGGCGGTGACGTCGGTGTAGGTCGCCATGGCGGCTCGTCCTGTCTGCAAGCCCGCATCGCCCAGGTCCGGCGAGACGGCAGGCATGCTCGTGCCAAGCCGGACATGGGCAAGCGCGGCTGGTGACCCGAAGATGGATTTCACATCCGTATTTTTCCAGACCCATGATATAACATAGAATTTATGTCTGATACGGGCGCCCCCTGGTTGTGACGTGTGTGGGATTTCCGACCGGGCCTTGGCGTGATCGCATGCCGTCATCCTGTTCGGGAGGCGGCGATGGCACCAGAACGTCACCCTCCGGCCGCTGCCGCCCTACTCGCCCGGCCCGAACCCGGTCGAGCGGGCGTAGCTCTCCCTAACGCGGGCGCTACCTCTCACACCCTGCTGGCCGACTACGAGGCGCCGCGGACGCCTGCTGCAAGGCCTGGAACGCGCTCGCTGCCGAGACAGGCCCCATCCGCTCGCTCACCGCCTCCCCCACCATCGAACACGTCACAGCGTAAGCGCGCCGAGACCACTCCGCTCAGCGCGCCTGTCACACAGTTGATACAAGAAGTCACGACAGCTTCATCATGTCCTTGGATGTCGAATCCAGATCAGGCGCCTGGCCCTCAGCGGCCCGTCTCCGCTCCACGGCGCCAGGTCCCTGCTCCGCAGGACGCCCCGGCTGATGCGCGTGCTGGTCGCCACCGACGCCTGGCACCCTCAGGTCAACGGGGTCGTGCGGACCCTGACCTCGCTCGCGCGCAGCGTCGGCGATCTCGGCGCGTCCATCGAGTTCCTGACGCCGGAGGGCTTCCCGTCCGTCCCGGTGCCGACCTATCCGGGCCTGCGCGTCGCCTTGCCGGGCCGCCGCGAGATCGCCAGGCGCATCGGGCGGGTCGCGCCGGACGCCATTCACGTCGCGACCGAGGGGCCGATCGGCTACGCGGCGCGCGCCTACTGCCTGCGCCACGGCCTGCCGTTCACGACGAGCTACACGACGCGCTTTCCCGAATACATCAACGCGCGCTTCCCGGTCCCGCTCTCTTGGAGCTACGCCTATCTGCGCCGCTTCCACGCGGCGGCGACGGTGACGATGGTCTCGACACCCTCGCTGCGGGCCGATCTCGGCCGCCGGGGATTCCGCAACCTCGGCTTGTGGACGCGCGGCGTCGACACCGAGCTGTTCAACCCCGGCCGTCCGGCGGCGCTCGGCCTCCCGCGTCCGGTTTTCCTCAGCGTCGGCCGGGTCGCGGTCGAGAAGAACCTCGAGGCCTTCCTCAACCTCGATCTGCCGGGCTCGAAGGTCGTCGTCGGCGACGGGCCTCACGAGGCCGAGCTGCGACGGCGCTTTCCCGCGGCGCATTTCCTCGGGCGACGCGAGGGCGAGGCTCTCGCCTCCGTCATGGCGGCGGCCGACGTGTTCGTGTTCCCGAGCCTCACGGACACGTTCGGCGTCGTGCAGCTCGAGGCTCTCGCCTGCGGCGTCCCGGTGGCGGCCTACCCGGTGACGGGCCCGCGCGACGTCATCGGCGACACCCGGGTCGGAACGCTCGACGAGGATCTGCGCGCAGCCTGCATGGCGTCGCTCGGCCTCTCGCGGGAGGAGTGCCGCGCCTTTGCGCGTGCCCGCTCGTGGGACACGAGCGCACGACAGTTCATTGGGCACATGGAGAGGGCACGCGCCGGGTCTCAGGCCGCGCGCGCTGCATGGCCGGGGCGCGGAGGGGGGCAAGTGGCGGGACCAAGACAGGTTACGGGACCAAGACAGCTGGCGAACCCGAAAGCGATGGAAGAAGCGATGGTGACGGACCTCAAGACGGAACATGTCGCGGAAGCCTACGGCCGCTGGGCGCCCGTCTACGATCTGGTCTTCGGCCGGGTGTTCGAGCATGGCCGGCGCGCCTCGATCGACGCCGCCGAGCGGGTCGGCGGGCGCATCCTGGAGGTGGGGGTCGGCACCGGCATCTCGCTGCCGGACTACGCGCCGGGCAATCGGGTCTTCGGCATCGACATCTCGGAGGGCATGCTGCGCAAGGCGCGAAGCCGCGTCGCCGAGCTCGGGCTCGCCCACGTCGAGGGCCTCGCCGTCATGGACGCGGAGCGACTCGAGTTTCCCGATGATTCCTTCGACGTCGTCGTCGCCCAGTATGTCGTCACCGCGGTGCCGAACCCGGAGGCGGCGCTCGACGAGTTCGCCCGCGTGGTGCGTCCCGGCGGCGAGATCGTCCTGACGAGTCGGGTCGGGGCCGACGACGGCGTGCGGCGCGCGCTGGAGCATGGCTTCGCGCCGCTCGCGCGCCGGCTCGGCTGGCGCACCGAGTTCGACTGGTCGCGCTACACGCGCTGGGCCGAGCGCTCGCGCGGCATCAGGATCGTCGAGCGGCGCGCCATGCCGCCGCTGGGCCATTTCTCGCTCATCCGCTTCGCCAAGTCCGAGGTCGACCTCGTCTCGACGGGAGCGGCCGGCGCCCAGGTCACGGCATTGAGGCAGCCCAGCGTTCGGGAGCCCCGAGGGCGTCTCGACGTTTCGACGCCCAACGCAGCCGCGTAAGCTTGTCAGCGGCGCGAGCTTGGCAGTCGCTTGATCAGCAAGAGCATCAACTCCGGAGAAGGTGGAATCATGAGTGGTTTTCTCGAAGCCCTGAGACTGCAGCGGTGGGACGATCACCGTTACTATCATCACAGCCGCATCAATCAGGCGCTTCACCTCGTGAGCGCGGTGAGCTTCGTCGGAGCTTACATCCTGGTCTTCAAGGACCCGGCCTCGGCGGCGCTCCTTGGCTGGCTGGTCGCCATGACGAGCCGGCAGGCAGGCCATCTGTTCTTCGAGCCGAAGGGCTACGACGAGGTCAACCAGGCCACGCACGAGCACAAGGAGGAGATCAAGGTCGGCTACAACCTGCAGCGCAAGATCGTGCTGTTGTCGATCTGGGTGCTCTCGCCGCTGCCTCTATACTTCGACCACACCCTGTTCGGCCTGCTCGACGCGCATCGCACCAATGGCGAGCTCATGCGCAACATCGGCATGATCTGGCTCTTCCTGGCGCTCGCCGGCCTGCTGTTCCGCACCGTGCATCTGTTCTTCCTGCAGGGCGTGCAGACCGGCCTCGTCTGGATGACGAAGATCGTCACCGACCCGTTCCACGACATCAAGCTCTACCACAAGGCGCCGCTGGCGCTGCTGAAGGGCGAGCGGGTCGACCGGGGCCTCGGGCGCGAGCAGCATGGCTGAGGGGTCGAGGCGAGCCGGACGGCTTGCCGTCGGCGCTGCATGATGGGGCCGTCCTCGGCAGCGAGGCCGCCCATGTGCGACAGCCTCCAAGCCGCTTTGCCCCACTACGCCGCCCGCGATCTCTCGCCGACGACGTCGCCGCCGCCACGGCCCAAGACGCGATGGCGGAGCATCTCGCGCAGGATGCCCCGCTTGATGGTCTTGTTCGTGGCGGCGGGGTCGAGCCACCACCAGCCGTCCGCCTGCATCGCGCTCGCGGCTGTGACGAAGTGGTCCGTCACGGCCGCGAAATCCTCGTCCGTGTAGTTGAGGCTGAAGATCAGGCGTCCGGTGCCGATCCAGCTCAGCGACAGGCCCTCAGCGCGCAGATAATATTGCAGCATCCAATTGTAGCGCGACGGCTGCGTGTAGAGCACCGTCCAGATCGACGACATGTTGGCGACCCGCACGGGGAATCCCCCAGCGGCAAGGCGCGCGTTGAGCTGTTCGGCCCGGCTGTCCCACACCCCGTCGAGCCCGGCGTAGAGCGCCCTTACCCCCGGGGTCTCGACCCGCGTCAGGAACTCGTGCATCGCGCCCATGACGTAGGGGTGCGCGTTGAACGTGCCGCGCGCGAAGCAGACGTCGCCGGGGCGGTCGTCGCGATAGCGCTTCATCAGGTCGGCCCGGCCGCAGATCACGCCGACGGGCAGGCCGCCGCCGAGCGTCTTGCCGTAGGTCACCATGTCGGCTCGCACCCCGAAATACTCCTGCGCGCCGCCAGGGGCGAGGCGGAAGCCGACGAACACCTCGTCGAAGATCAGCGGAATGCCGCGCGCCGTGCAGACCTCGCGCAGCGCCCGCAGCCACTGCGCGTAGGCGTGCCGGTCGAAATGCCCGCGGCGCGAGGAATCGACCAGCGAGGAATCAGCTGGCGGGCCGGAATTCGGGTACAACGCCTGCACGGGATTGATGAGCACGCAGGCGATGTCGCGGCGGCGGCTGAGGACGCGCAGCGTGCGGGGCGACATCTCCTCCAGCGTGTAGGTACCGCGCGCCGGCACGGGGTTGCCGATGCCCGGCTGCACGTCGCCCCACCAGCCATGATAGGCCCCCGAGAAGCGCACGATGTGCGAGCGGCGGGTGTGGTAGCGGGCGAGGCGCACGGCCTGCATCACCGCCTCGGTGCCGGACATGTGGAACGACACCTCGTCCTGGCCGGAGATCGCCTGCAGCCGCCTCACGTTGCCGGCGACGAGAGGGTGGTAGGCGCCGAGCACCGGGCCGAGGGCGCGCGCATGGTCGTTCGCGGCGTCGAGGCAGGATTTGTAGAAGTCATAGCCGAGCAGGTTGACGCCGTAGGAGCCGGCAAGGTCGTAGGAGACGTTGCCGTCGAGATCGGTCAGCGTGACGCCTTGCGAGGATGCCAGGACCGAGCCGGACTTCAGATGCTCGCGCACGAGGCGGCGATACTGGAACGGCACCCGGTAGGCGTCGATGAACTGGAGGTCGGAGAGGCCGTCGCGGATCTCGGTCGTGGCCGCGGCGGATTTCGCGAACCGCTCGCGATACAGCGCAGAGAGCCGCATGAAGCCGGCGCGGCGCAGCGTAGCGATCGCCTCCAGCGCGTTGTCGGAGCGGAAGAAGCGGGCCTCGTCATACTCGTAGAAGGGGATCAGCGAGGCGATGCGTTTCGCCATCCGGACATGGCCCGTCAGCGAGCCGTGCTTGGCTTTCGAGAGGTCGAGGCGTGTCCTCAACTTGACGAGCGAGCCGGTGAGCGCCGCCGCCCCGACGGCGTACAAGGCGAGAGCGGTGTTGTTCATAAGCTCACTTGTTAGACGGAAGTCTGAGCCGGATCATGACAGTCAAAGCCATTCTCGCGAAGGTCACGCATCAGGAGGACCTCAACTTCCTCCTGACCAACCGCATCCCGCGCCGGATGCTGACGACCTTCATGGGCTGGTTCAGCAAGATCGAGCAGCCGCTGGTGCGCGAGGCATCGATCGCCACTTGGCGGCTGTTCTCGGACCTTGATCTGACCGAGGCGAGGGAGACCCGCTTCAAGAGCATGCACGACTGCTTCACGCGGCGGCTGAAGGACGGGGCGAGGCCGGTCGAGGCCGATCCGTCGATCCTCGTCAGCCCCTGCGACGGCATCGTCGGCGCATCGGGCCTCGTGGAGGACGGCCAGCTGCTTCAGGTGAAGGGTTTTCCCTACGGCCTGCAGGACCTGCTGCACGACCCGGCCCTCGTCGAGACCTACCGCAACGGGCGCTACGTTACCCTGCGCCTCACCTCGAGCATGTACCACCGCTTCCACGCGCCGCACGATACGCGCGTCGAGGCCGTGACCTACATCTCGGGCGACACCTGGAACGTGAACCCGATCGCGCTGCGGCGGGTCGAGAAGCTGTTCTGCAAGAACGAGCGCGCCGTGATCCGCACCAGGCTCGCCGGCACGCAGCACATCGTCACGATGGTCCCCGTCGCGGCGATCCTCGTCGCGGGCATCCGACTGAATTTCCTGGACGTCCGGCTCCCGGAGCAGGCGGGGCGCGCGATCCCCTGCGACGCCGCCTTTGCCAAGGGCGAGGAGATGGGCTGGTTCGAGCACGGCTCGACCATCATCCTGTTCGCGCCGGCGAGCCTGGCGCGATGCGCCAATGTGGTGGAGGGCTCCGTCATCCGCATGGGACAGCCGCTGTTGCGGCTGTCCTGAGCTGAGGACCGTCGACGGGTCCACCCGTCGCCGGGTCCCACCGTCGTCAAGTCCTCGGAGCGGCAGGATCATTCTGGTCTGCTCCCTGCGTCTGAGCTGTCACGACCGCCCCCAGGTCTGGCCGGCTCGGGGCGCGCGTCGAGCCCCGCACGACGAGGACAGGCCTCGTCACGTGGACGATGGGCGAGGGGCACATATCGCCGTCGATCCTCGCGAGGAGGAGTCTGGCCGCCTCCTCGCCCATCTCGCGGTGGCTGATGCGGATCGTCGTCAGCGGCGGGTCGACCATGTCGACCAGCGGCATATCGTTGTGGCCGACGACCGACAGGTGCTCCGGGCAGGACAGCCCCCTTGCGGCAAGGTCCTGGTAGACGCCGAGCGCGAGCAGGTCGTTGGCGGCGACGATCGCGGTGAGGTCGTGCCGGTCCAGAAGCGCGGCGGTCGCCGCCCGCCCTGCCTCGCGCGTGTAGCTTGAGGCCGTGGCGACGGCGTCGCTCGTTCGGAGACCGGCAGCCCTCGCCGCGCGCTCGAACCCCTCGCGGCGCAGCGTGCCGGTCGAGAGGTGCGCGGGGCCGGCGATGTGGCCGATGCGTCGGTGCCCGAGGCCGACCAGATGCTCGACGGCGAGTTCCATGCCCCTGACATCGTCGGACACGACGGCCGGCACGCGGCTGCGCGCCTCGGCGCGGTTGACGAGGACCGTCGGCATGTCGGCGGCCAGGCACAAGGCCACAACGGGGTCGTCGTTGCAGACGGTGGCGAGGATGAGCGCCTCGACGCGCCGCGCGATGAGACGCCGGGCGACCTCGACCTGATGTCGCTCGTCGGTGCCGCCGTTGGCGGTGAACGCAACGTAGCCGCGGCGCTCGAGCACGGCCTCGATGCCGCTGAGGATCGGGCCGAAGACGGGGTTGACGATATCGGGCAGGATAACGCCGACGAGCCCCGAGCGGCCCGTCCGCAAGCTGACGGCCGTGTCGTCCCGCCGGTAGCCGAGGCGCCGGGCCGCCGCCTGCACGCGGTCCGCGACCTCCGAGCCGACGAGGTGGCGCTTGGCCGGATCGAGAGCCCTTGAGGCGCTCGACGTGTGGACGCCGGCGGCGTCGGCGACGGATCGCAGGGTGGCGGCGGATCTGGGCTTGCTGGTCATCGCCGCTCGAGACCCTCAGAGGCGCAAAGGCGAGGGACCTGCACGCGGACCTCGCGAATAACACATCACGTTGACACCGTGCAAACGTTTGCGTAACGCTCGTCAAACGTTTGCAGCACCCGTTGGGAGAGCGTCCTTGGTGATCGATGGCGAGGCGTCCGTCACGGCTGCCGTGCTCCAGGCCATGCAGGGCGAAGACGCGCGGCTGAAGGACGTGACGGCCTCGTTCGTGCGCCACATGCACGCCTTCGCCCGTGACGTCTGCCTGACGGAGGAGGAGTTCGAGCACGGCGTCGAGTTCCTCAACAGGATCGGCCAGGCGACGAACGACACCCACAACGAGGGCATCCTGTTCTCGGACGCGATCGGATTCTCCACGCTGGTCTGCCTGCTGAACAACGGCCAGGACGGGGCGACCGAGACGGCCTCGGCCCTGCTTGGCCCCTTCTGGCGCACGAACTCGCCCCCGACCGCAAGCGGCGGCTCGATCGTCCGCTCCGATACGCCGGGGCCGGCGCTCTTCACGCAATGCCGCATCACCGACCAGGACCGGCGGCCGATCCAGGGGGTGGTGGTCGACGTCTGGCAGGCCTTCCCCGTCGGCATGTACGAGAACCAGGACGAGACGCAGGCCGACATGAACCTGCGCGGCCAGTTCACGACCGACGGGGACGGGCGGTTCGGGTTCCGGTCGGTGCGGCCGGCGGGCTACCCCGTCCCGACCGATGGGCCGGTCGGCGACCTGCTGCGCGCGCAGGGCCGTCATCCCTACCGGCCGGCCCACCTGCATTTCCTGGCCCACAAGCCGGGGTTCAAGACCCTGATCACCCAGATCTTCGTCGACGACGACGAGCATCTGGAGACCGACGTGGTGTTCGGCGTGACGCGCCACCTCATCGGCGACTATCGGCGCTGCGAGGCCGGCCCGCCCCCTGCGCCCGACGTCGCGGCCCCCAGGCCATGCGGCCCTGCCCGCCGACGTCGCCGACACGCCCTCGCTGAACGCGCTGCGGGACACGATCGCCGAGCGCACCGGGCGTCTCGACATCCTGGTCAACGCGGCGGGCTTCACGGTGCCCGTGCCGCACGGCGACCTCGACGCGCTGGACGACGACCTCATCGACCGCATGTTCGCGGTCAACTGGCGCGGCCAGTTCGCGGCCATCCGGGCTTTTGCGCCCATGCTGCGGGCCAGCGGCGATGGGCTCGTCGTGCAGGTCTCCTCCATCGCGGCGCTGACCGGGGCGGGCTCGTCGATCGCCTACTGCGCGGCTAAGGCCGGCACCGACGCCATGACGAAGTCGCTCGCCCGCGTGCTCGCGCCGGAGGTGCGGGTGCTGTCCGTCTCGCCGGGCGTCGTCGCCACCGACTTCGTCGCCGGGCGCGGGCCCGAGGCGCTCGCGAAGATCGCCGCCGGAACGCCGCTGCGACGCGTCGCGACCTCGGACGACGTCGCCGCCGCGATCCTCGCCTGCGCCACGCACCTCGCCTACTCGACCGGCACGACCATCGTCGTGGACGGCGGGCGGACGCTGTAGGCGGCCCCGG
>Ga0136611_10002405_pt1 | contig 12984 bp, 10 predicted proteins | sample AntDrymUQ2232306_2_FD_106645 | JGI IMG/M metagenome (GOLD analysis project Ga0136611, IMG submission 106645) | Polar desert sand microbial communities from Dry Valleys, Antarctica - metaG UQ223 (23.06) | ecosystem: Environmental > Terrestrial > Soil > Desert | place: Antarctica: Dry Valley... | reverse complement strand
GAATGGACCGGCATCAGCGACATCGTCGCCGACGCGCTCGATCTGGCCGACAGCGTGAGCGACCTGCTGATGGCCGAGGGAATGCACCAGATCATGCAGGGCAACTTCGAGCGCGCCGGCGCGGCGATGGCGGTTGCCGACAAGCAGTCGCTGCCGATCGAGACGCAGGTGTCGCGAACCCCGCGCGGCGGCGCGAGCTACACGCAGCGCGTCGCGCTGCTGTGTCCGCCCGCCGACGAAGCATGGCCGGGCGACCGGCGCTCGCGCACCGAACCGTCCTTGAACGCCTGGCTGGCGCACATGCTGGGCGCGCCGGCGCGCTATGTGTTCCGCGCCCGTGGCCATCGCCTCGTCATCGACCCGGCGCATCCGCAAGGCCAGCCGGTGATCGACGCCGATCCCATCGATGTGGGAATGGAAATCCTCGGCCTGTCGCCGCTGTCGGCCGTTTTGCTGGCGACCAACAGTTCGGCCAGCCACATGACCGGCCCGGTGGCGAACGGCGCCGACACCGGTTTTCGCGCCCGGCTGGTCAAGGCATTTGCGAATCAGGTGGTCGACCCTGACAATGTCACCGGCCTGGATATTGCCCAGGAGGGCCAGGACGCCGGCACGCTGGGCCTGGGGCATTTCGAGGCGCTGGCGACCACCTTGCGGGCGCTGCTGGACAAAACGCGCGTGCTGACGCGAAAAGACGTCGTCCCGCCCGACGACAAGCTTGAAAAGACGCTGCCGCTAGAAGGCGAGTATCCGGGCGTTGCCAAGGACGAGCTGCAGGCGCGCGCTGCCGCGCTGGTCGAGGAATTCACCACCCTGGCTGCGGCGCTGGTTGCAAGCCTGGATGCCGACGAACTGCTGGCCGCCCTGGACGCAATCGATGACTTTTTGCCCCGGCAGGCCTGGCCGCAGCAGGTGCTTGCCATCGACGCGGCAAACGCCGACCCGGCCTTGCGCGATGACCGCGCCAATGAGGCGCGCTTCGCCCTGAAAACGCTGATGGACGCCAAATTGGAAGCGCTGAACGAAGCGATTGAATTGCTGCCCGATCAGCTCGCGCCGACACACGGCCAACTCGTCAAGCAGGCGATCGACCGCATCAAGCTGCTGCTTGGCAAGGACTTCCCGGTGCTGCCGCGCTTTTCGCTCGGCGCCTATGCGACCGAATTCAATGCCTCGCTGGCCGAGCAGGGCGCGCTGACGCAGAAGAAACCGTGGTGCGTTTGCGCCTGGCTGCCGAAACTGGCGCGGGTGCGCGACGGGCTCGACCGCTTCGCCGCAACGCTGTCGGCGCATGACGCGCTGATTGCCGTGGGCGCTGACGATGAAGCCACCATGGCGGACCACTTCAAGCTGGTTCAATTTCCACACCGTCCGAACCAGATCTGGGCTGCATTGCCCGACGCCTGGCGCGAGCCCGAAGGCATGCCGCTGGACACGAAAAAAGTGCCCGAGGAACTGCACGCCTGGCTGGCGCAGCGTCCCGGCGCGCCGTACAAGGACATCAACCGCGCCGCGCCCGACCTGGCGCTGGCTTTGCATGCGCCCGGCGGGCTGGACGCGCTTGCGGATGACGGCCTGCTCGCCGGCCTGGTCTGCGACGAATGGCCGGAGTTTGTTCCGGACCCGTTCCAGACCGCCGGCATCGCCTTTCACTACGACGCGCCCGGCGCGCGGCCGCCGCAAAGCATCGTGCTGGCGCTGCCGCCGCGCCTGGGGCAGGACAGCTGGCATTTCGACGACCTGCTCGACGTGATCCACGAAGCCTGGGACCTGGCCAAATTGCGCGCCGTGCGGCCGCTCGACCTGGAGGGCGGACTGGGCCTGGTGCTGCCTGGCAGCTATCTGCCGCAAAGCTACACGAATGACCTGCCGAGCGTGCAGATGCTCAAGCTGCAGCGCGATGCGCGCAAGCGTCTGGCGTCGACAGTGCTTAAAAAAGGCGCGGCCTTCACGCTCGGAAAAATCTAGGGAAGTCAGGGAGAACGCGATGGCATGGGAACTCAAGAAAGAATTTGCAACGTCGAAGTATTTCGGTGAGAAAAAGCCATCCATCACCGGCGTGACACGGCTTGAAACCCAACCGACCGCCGTCAACCTCAAAAGCGGCCTGCAGGCGGCGCTTGCCGATCCGCTGTGGCTGCTGTCGCGCCAGTGGCAGTTCAACGAGTTTCAGGGCGAGGATGCCGGCACCCCCTTGAGCTTGGCGTTTTCGGTGGAAGGCACGCCGGTTGATTCGTTTCGCGCTGGACACGGTGCGGATGGCCCGTGGGAGACGCTGGGCACAGGCAGCGCGCCGCTGGAAGCGCGCGTTGAAGCCGAGCCGGTCTGGACGACGCATGCCCGGCTGCGCGGTGAGGCCGGACTGCAGGCGCTGCGGATGGCGCCGAGCGCGGCCGTACGCGCGGCGCTGCTGGCCGCCTATGCGATGCAGCTTGAAGCGCCCACCGATCCGCAAGCCGACCAGGCCGGGCTGCTGTGGTCGACGCTGTTCCATGCGCGAACGGTCGATGCGCAGCGCCTGGCCGACGACCTGCGTTCGCTGGCCAACGGCGCGGGCGGCCTCACCGGTCTGCCGGGCGCGCTGGACATTGCGCAGGCCGACGTGGAGGCCGCCAAAAAAGCGCTTGGTGGCTGGCTGGCGTGGTTCGATGAACTGGCCTATGAAGGCGCGGCGGCTGCGAACGACAACAACTCCTGGCAGCGCAACCGGATGGAATATGCGTTCTCGCTGAAAAGCGGCGATGTGCGGCTCTTGGCCGACGAGTACACCGACGGCCATGTCGATTGGGACGACTTCCGCGCCCAAGCCATACCCGAGAACGACGCGAACGGCGCCGCGCCACCGGTCCAGGCGTTCACTGTGGCGGCGCGCCATCCGTCGCCGGTTCGCTACCCCGGCATGCCGGCCGAGCGCTACTGGGAGTTCGAGGACGGCAATGTCAGCTTTGCCGGCGCCGAAGCGGGCGTCACCGATTTGCTGCGCATGACGATCACCGAGTTCGCGCTCACCTTCGGCAACGACTGGTACGTGACGCCGGTGCGCCTTCCGGTGGGTAGCCTCTACCGCGTGGCGGCGTTCCGGATCACCGACACCTTTGGCGTTTCGGCCAACGCCGGCCCGATCGCCGACCCCGGCAACCAGGCTGCCCCGGTGCCGTGGACGATGTTCGAGCTGAGCGCCGACGCCGGCCTGCAGGGACGCTTGCGCCACACGATGTTCCTGCCCGACAGCGTCGATGGCGTGCAGGAAGGCGCCGTACTGGAACACACCTTTCTGGTCCGCGACGAGATGGCCAACCTGGCATGGGCGATCGAGAAAAAGGTGCAGGGCGTTTCCGGCGAGCCGCTGGACCGCGACATGGAGGCCGGGGCGCTCGCGCTCCAGCAGCAGATCGACTTCAAGACCGACGCCGCCAGCCCGCAGCTGGTTTACCGCCTGGCAACGCCGGTTCCGGCGAACTGGACGCCCTTGCTGCCGGTACGGCCGCTGCCGCTCGACCTGGCAAATCCGCTGGCGATCAGGCTTGAACGCGCCGGTATGAAACGTTTTTATCCGGAAGCGTCAGTCGAGATGCTGGGCGCCAGCGACCCGGACTACGCGGCCTTTCTGGAGCGCCTCGATGCGCAGAAAAACTTCATCAAGAAGCTGGAAATCGATGCGAATCTGCGTGCCTATGTGTTCTATCCGCGTGGCCATCTGCTGCGCAGCGACCCGGAGCAGCCGATGCCTGACGAAGAACGCCTGCTGATCGAGGAAGAAGAGGTGCCGCGCATCGGCGCCAGTCTGAAGCGCAAATTCCAGTATGCGCGCAGCAGCGACGGCAAGAGCTGGCTCTGGGTCGGGCGCAGCAAGAGCGCGGGCCGCGGCGAGGCGGCCAGCCAGCTGCGCTTCGATGTGGCGGTGAAAGCGACGACGCTTCGCTAATGGTCGGCGGGCCGGGCCGGGCGAGAAGACTGAACGTCTCAGACCTCGCACACAAGTAAGATCAAGTCACGATGGCCGACGTTTTCCTTAGCTATGCGGTAGAAGACCGTGCGGCGGCTCGCCGGATTGTCGGCGTGCTGGAGGCGCAAGGCTGGTCGGTCTGGTGGGACCGCCGCATTCCCACCGGCAAAACCTGGCGCTCGGCGATCGAAGACGGCATTCGCGACATGCGCTGCATGGTCGTGCTCTGGTCCACCCACTCGATTGGCAGCGAATGGGTGAACGAAGAGGCTGAAGAGGGACGCGCCGCTGCCAAGCTGATGCCGGTTCTGATCGAGCGCGTCAAGCCGCCGCTGGGACTGCGCGGGATTCAGGCGACCGACCTGATCGACTGGGATGGCTCCAGCGATGCCGCATCGATTCGCCAGCTGGTCAGCGATATTACCGCGATGATGCAAGCCCCCGTCCCGGCAAATGTCCAGCGGGCGCCGCTTTCAAAGCATACCGTGCTGAATCGCGAAGACGAATCGCCGCCGCCGGCTGCGAAAAACCAACTGTTTCGTCCGGTCTGGGCAGGAGCGTTGGTTCTGGCGGCCGCTGCGACGCTGATACTTGTCTGGCGCGGGCAGCCGGCTTCGCCTGTCGCCACAAAGCCGATGCCGCCCGCCGCTGCGATTTTTATACCCTCCCCCGTGCCGGCTCCGGCCGCATCCGCCGCGGCCCTGGCTCCGGTTCCTGCGCCAGCCGGGCCGGTGCCCGCTACGCATGAGCCCGGCCCTCTCAAGACGGTGCCGGCTGAAGCACGTCCGGCCAAGCCCGTTGTTGCGCAAAAGCCCGAGCAAGCGCTGGCCGCTGTTGCCAAACGCGGTAGCAAGCGTAAAGTGGACCAGTCGCGCTGCGAAGCGATTGTGCAACGCGCTCAACTCGGCACGCCGCTGGGCGACGAAGACAAGGCGTTCTTGAAGAGGGATTGCCAGCCATGAAAAATTCCGCAGCCGGTTGCGTCCGGTCAATGCTCCGTATCACGGCAATCGTTGTAGTACTCGGATCGGCCATGGCGGGCTGCGCGCCGGTCCAGCCGCCGGGTGGCGCGCCGCAGCGCTCCCCGCCCGCCGCCACATCGGCGGCCCCGGCCGCTTCTCCGCCTGCCGCAGCGGCGCCGGTTCCGGTGCTGAGCTTCGACAGTGCGGTGCAAACAGCGGCGAATGCGCTGTTTTCCGGCGCCCAGCTGACGCCCGGCGCACCGCGCCCGGCGGCGCTGGTCATCGATCCGCTGATCAATGGCACGTCGGGCGAACAATCGGCGGCGACGCGCAGCCTTGAGTCGCGCCTGGTCGAACTCGTCAAGACCAGCTATCCGCAGTTCGACGTGCAGCCGTTTTCGGCATCGCAGGTGGCGCGCTCGCCGATCGTTCTGGTCGGAACATTCACGCCCGTCAACGCGCAAGGTCAGACCGCCGGCGCGCGTGAAGCCTACCGCATCTGTCTGGCGCTGGCCGATTTGCGGACCGGCAAAATCATCGCCAAGGGCAGCGCCCGCGCGCGCATGGATGGCGTCGATGCGACGCCGACGGGCTATTTTCGCGACAGCCCGGCCTGGATGATGGAACGCGCCACCGATGGCTACATCAAAACCTGCCAGGGCACCCGGGTCGGCGACCCGATCAATCCCGCTTACCTCGACGGCATTCTGGCCGCGGGGCTGGTGAGCGACGCCATCAAAGCCTATGAACTCGGCCGCTACCGCGATTCGCTGGAGCTCTATTCCAGCGCGCTGGCCACGCCGTCAGGGGACAAATTGCGCGCCTACAACGGCATCTACCTCGCCAATGCCAAACTCGGCCGGCGCAACGCCGCCGCCGAGGCATTCGGAAAAATAGTCGACTACGGGTTGGCCAACAAGCGTCTGGCGATGAAGTTCCTGTTCGACCCGGGCTCGACCGCCTTCGTGTCGGTAGCCGCCGTCAGCGCGAATTACCCGGTCTGGCTGCAGCACATCGCGCGAGGCGCGTCGCAGCGCAAGGCCTGCCTGGAAATTGGCGGACACACCAGCCGCACCGGACCCGAGCCGCTTAATGAGCGCTTGTCGCTGCTCCGCGCGGAAGTCGTCAAACATCGCCTGGTCGAGCAGGCGCCGACACTTGGCAACCGCCTGATCACGACCGGCGTGGGTTCGCGCGACACGCTGATCGGCACCGGCCGCGACGACCTGACCGACGCGCTCGACCGGCGCGTCGTGTTTAGCGTCATCGACTGCTGACGCTTGTCTGCCGGCGCTCAGGCGGTCGACAAGGGCTGATCGACTGGGGTTGGGTTGTCTTCGGGCCTTTCTTCGGCGCCTTCAGGACGCAGCGCGAAGCGCGCCGGTTCGCGGCCATGCACCGGCGCGCTGTCGGGCCACGGCCAGCCGCCGAAGCCGGTGCGCTGGTAATCGGCCAGGGTTTGCCTGATCTCGGCCTGCGTGTTCATGACGAATGGCCCGTACTGGACCACCGGCTCGGCGATCGGCCGGCCCTGCAGCAGCAGAAATTCAGCTTCGAGCTCTCCATTGACCAGCTCGACGGCATCGGCGGCGCGCAACTCGATGACGCTGGAGCCGTTCACCGCCTGTCCACCAACCGTCACCGACTTTCCCTTGAAAAAATACAGCCGGCGCCGCGTTTGTCCGCCCACCGCCGCAGGCAAAGTCCAGCGCCCGCCCGGCGCCATGCGGATGGTCCATATCGCGACATCCGAATCCGCCTGCGCCGCCCATGAATCGGGCGGCGGCGCCAGCGGTGCCGGCGTGCCGGCATCTGATTCCAGACGTCCGGCGATGACTGCGACTTCGGTCACGCCGCCGCTGGCGTCCTTAAGCGTCAGTCGTGGAATGTCCTGCGACCAGAACATCTTGAAATAAGGTGGCGACAGCTTGCCGTGCGACGGCAGATTGAGCCAGATCTGGAACAGCTCCATCGGATTGGCCGCCGCCTGGTCGAGCAGCGGGAACATTTCCGAATGCACCACGCCTCGGCCAGTGGTCAGCCACTGCACATCGCCCCGGCCGAAACGCGCCTTTGCACCCAGCGAGTCGGAATGGTCGATCAGACCCTTGCGAACGATGGTCACGGTCTCGAAACCGCGGTGCGGATGCGCCGGAAAACCGGGCACCTCCCTGCCGTGGTACATGCTCCAGCCGTCCTTGCGGCTGAAATCCTGGCCAATATCGCGTCCCGCCAGCGAAGCCGCCGGTCCCATCTGTGCGTTGGCCGACGGATACGCGTCGTCGTGGTAAACGCAAAACAGAAACGGATCCACCGTTTCCCACGGAAAACCGAGGGGTTTGACCTCAAGAACCGGGTTGCTTACGGGCAGGGCAAGTGTCATGGCGCCGCTTTCAAGGAACATATCTAAGACTAACCCGGTTTCTTTTCAAGCGCGGCGCCTGATTCGCCGCCAACGGAATTTTGTCAGCGGCGCCCGGTCACCGACTCCCAGCCATGCCTGGCGGCCTGCTTTACCTGCTCCCAGCCGCTATTGGGATAGCGGCTGCTCCAGTCGCGCTGAGCCTCGGCTTCCACCTCGTTCCAGGAACGGTTGGCATAACGCGCATCGGAACGCAGCGTCGAGCCGTAGCGGTAGGCGGGTTCATAGTCTTCGAACGTACCGCCCGCGCCAGCCAGATTGGTTTCGTAGTGGCTGCGATAGTCCATCGCGCCCTGGCTGGCGGCGGGGTCATTGCCGGCGTTTTCAACATCGACGACGGTATTGCGGACCTGGTCGGAAATCGTCTCGGTCCGGCTGGTCGCCTGTTTGCCCACCACCACTTCCTCGACCACCCGCGCAGTCTTGCTGACGACCGCCCGCTCGGCCGTTTCATGCACCTCGATCGTGCCGCCCTCGAAGGCTTTCAGATCGGCTTCGCTGGCCGGACGGTTGACGCCGCGGCGTTGGATCTCGGCGCGTTCCTCACGCAACTCCACCTGTTCCTGCACCGGTCGCGTCTCGGTACGGCTATGAACCCGCACCACGCCCAGATCGACCTGGCGCTTGCCGACTTCAAGCTCTTCACGCATCACCGGCAAGACGGTGCCTTCGCCAGCAAGTGTTGATGCGCCGGACACCGTGCCGGGCATCAGGTTCGTCTGCGATCGGCTCCGTTCGGTCTCGACCTCGTGCGACTGGAGCGCGGGCGAGGAGGGATCGAAGCGGCTGTAACCCTGCTGGCGCCAGGCGTCGGCGCGCTTGTCGATATCGACCGCGCCGGCCGAGGCAAGCGCGGCGCGGGCGCCGTCAACCTGGCTTTTGTCGGTCACCGTCACCACCACCACCGAGCCTCCGCGGCGCACAGCTTCGGAATAGTGACCCGCATGCTCATCCTCGTCGCCGAACAGATCAGCGAAGAAGCGGCCGATGCTTGCCATGACACCGTCATCAGCATGGCTGGCGGCGGCGACCGAGTCGCCACCTTGTCTCACCGGATGCGCCTGCACCCGGACCGAATTGCTGTCGAACCCTGCGCGCAAGACCGATTCCCGCGCGCGTTCAGCGTCATCGACGCTGTCGAAAACACCCACTACTGTCTGCATGCCGTAACTCCTCGAGCGTGAATGAACTTACAAAAAACCGCAATCAACCAGCCTCGGGAAGCCATTGCCCGGTTGCCGGATCAAGTCGCTCGACAATGACTTCCTCACGCCTGAGCGAAGCTGTCGTGCTGGCGTCATAAAGCTCACGCCGACGCAGCAAATGGATTTCCTCAAGAAGGAAAAGCTGCCTGACCAGGCGTTCCTCGTAAACCGGAATCACCAGCGTCTCGCCCTCGTGCCAAGGCGCCCTGGTCGAATCGACCACTTGATTGACTGGCACGCGCTTGGTTTCGACAGTCTCGCGAACGCCAGTCACACCCAGCGGGACTGCGTCTTCATGCACCACCTTCCGTAGCCGCAGCGTGCCGGTATGTTCACGCAGCACCCGGATCTCGATCTGTTCGCTCAGCACTGGAATGACGAAGGTTTCGCCCGAGGCGACGCCAAGCGGTTTTTGTTCGGGAATGTCAGCTGCGCTAGCGTTCATGGGTGTGTGCTGTCCAACGTGATCAACACCGATCTTTTACGGCTGCTCCCAAGCACGGTGCAAGACTTCAGGGCGTGCTTTCGTCAGCGCATGCCTACATCTGCATGGCGTTACACATAAAACGTCAGCCTCGCAGGACGAACCGATGTGGAGCTGTCCTACAGGCGCGAACGCGCTTCGTGGATAAATTCAGTCAACGGTTTGTGGGGTTCTGATCAGGGATTCACTGCCAGCCGTGGAACGGGCGCCACAAGCATGCCGCCCGCATGCCACCAGCGCTTAATTTCCAACCATCAAGGACCGTTGTCATGAAATATTCAATACTTTTGGCCGCACTGTTGGCAACGCTGGGCCTTAGCGCCTGCGACAACACAAAAACAGTGGTGACGCCCCCCACAACGACCGTTCCAGGCTCCACGGGTTCTACGGGTGCTACGGGTTCTTCAGGTGCCACTGGCGCCACCGGCTCGATGGGCTCCACTGGAAGCACTGGCGCTACCGGTTCGATGGGTTCGACGGGCGCTACTGGTGCCACCGGCAGCTCAAGCGCTCCCGCAAGGTAAGTTTGCTGCGGATTGGATCGCTGACGGATTCGTACAACAGCCGGTAATCCCGGCTTTGAAACCGGCTTCTGTCCGCTTTGGCCCATGGCTTCAATGTACGACTGGAGTGGCGTTGGCGCAGGCATTGACGCTGGCGTGCTTCAGGTTTGCGGCATGGCGCTCGTGTCCATGTACATGAGCTCCCACATATGACCGTCCAGGTCCTGGAAGCCGTGCCGGTAGCCGTGGTCTTGTGGCGCAGTGGGCGTGCTGGCACCCGCCGCCAGCGCCAGTGCGACCATTTCATCGACATGGTCCCGGCTGTCGCATGACAGGCAAACCAGCACTTCGGTGCTTTGTGTCGCGTCGCAGATTTTCTTCGGTGTGAAAGTCTGAAAAAAGCTTTCGACCAGCAGCATGACGAAGCTGTCGGCGCCGATGATCATGCAGGTGGCGTTGCTGTCGGTGAACTGCGTGTTGAACTTGAAGCCCAGCCGGGTGAAAAAAGCGACTGAACTGTCGAGGTTCTTGACCGGCAGGTTGACGTAGATCTGGGTTGCCATGATCGCCTCCTAGTTCGACGGCATTTCGCCGGGCACGATGACCATCCACGACACGCCGAATTTGTCATCGACCATGCCGAAGCAGGGCGAATAAAACGTTTTGCCCATGGGCATGGTGACCTTGCCGCCTTCGCTCAATGCGCCAAACATCTTCCGAGCGTCGGCTTCGTTCGGCGCCGATACCGACAGCGCGATGTCCTTGAACTCCGGATTGCCCTTGGCGTAGCCGTCCGACGCCATCACTTCGGTATGGCCGACTTTGAACGAGGCATGCATGATTTTTGCATCGAGTTCCTTGCCGCCCATCGGGTTGGGCTGGGGGTCCGGGTTTTCCTTGAAGCGCATCATCATCGTGACTTCCGCGTTCAGCGCGGTTTTGTAAAAATTGACGGCTTCCTCGCAGCGGCCGTCAAAGAAGATATAGGGCTGGACTTGCATGGCGCATTCTTTCGTGGGTTGTGGCTGCGGCAGGGCAGAAAACCCGACGCGACCGGCCGCCGCCGCCGTGGAGGTTGAAGTGCGTGAACGCGGCTAGAGGCTGTCAGCGGCATCGCGCAACGCCTGAATGTCGATCTCCTTCAACTTCATCATCGCCTGCATGGCGCGGCCGGCGCGAGATGGGTCTTTGTCAACCATCAGCCCTTCAAGCACCACCGTGCCGCCCATCACCGAGCCTTCGGGCGTCGGCCCGCCCTTGCCCCAGCGCCTGACTTCCTTCACCTCTGAATTTTTGAAAATCGAAGCGTAAAAGTTCATGGCGCCCTCGGCTTGCTCGTCGAACCGGAGAATGGGCGTGATTCTTTGTATGGCATGGCTCCAGTATTGAAGTAATACTGCGGCTGAATCTGTACACTGTCCACAAATGTTATCCAAGAAAATGGACGCTGTCCACCTGTCAAAAAAATAATGCCTCGCGCATCGACGCTTTCTCCCCCGGGCCGCACGACTTACAGGCACGGCGACCTGCGGCGCGTGCTCCTGGAAGCGGGCATCGAACTGGCGCGCGGCGGCGGCCCCGACGCGGTGGTGCTGCGCGAAGCCACCCGGCGCGCCGGCGTCGCGCCCAATGCGGCCTACCGGCATTTCGCCAGCCGCCAGGCGCTGCTGCAGGCGGTGCGCGGGGCGGCGCTTTCGGCAGTGGCCCAAGCGATGCAAGCCGAGCTGGCCGCACTGCCCGAAGGCTTGCCGCCGGATGTTTTCGCCCGCGCCAGCGTTCGTGCCGTCGGCACCGGCTACCTCAAGTTCGCGCAGTCCGAAACCGGCCTGTTCCGCACCGCTTTCGCCGCGACGGGTCCGTCAGAGTCCGACGGGAGCAAGCCCGGCGACAGCGGGCCGCATCCGTTCGCACTGCTGGGTGCGGCGCTCGACCGGCTGGTCACAGCCGGCCTCATGCCGCCCGAACGACGCCCCGGCGCCGAACTGCTGGCCTGGTCGGCGGTGCATGGCCTGGCGATGCTGGTTATCGACGGACCGCTGGGCGCCAGCGTCGGGCCGCGCATGCGGGAAGTCGGCCAGCGCCTGCTCGACATGGTGGAAAAAGGGCTGTGAGCGCGCGCTCGGTTTTTCGCTCGTCACAATCGAATATTGGAACCAAATCAGGTGTTGGCGCGCATCCAGACTGCGCAAGCAGCTATAAAATAAATAGCACCGATGTTTTTGATCCGGTTTCGGCCTTTCGGTAGGTACTTGTACCGCATTGAAACCAGCCGGCTTGGCGACATGATGGCTGGCACATCCGAGTGAGCAAACAAAAATCAACTTTGAAGGAAACCATGAAATCTGTGATCGACAAGCGCTTGAATGCGGCGGCGCTGGCAGCGCTTACATTCACCGCCGCCGCGCTGGGCGGCTGCGCCAGCGGCCCGACGACGCCACCGCCGCCGCAGGTTGCCAAAAGCTGCGCTGAGTTGGGGGGCCTGGCAATTCCCGCCGGTGTGATCGGCCTGTCGACGACCGGCGCCGTGGTCACCGGCACGCAGCTCGTTCCGGCGGCCGGCACCGGCGTCGCGGCGGTTGCCGACTACTGCAAGGTGCTGGGCGACATCAACCCGGTCGATGCCAGCGCGCCGAAGATCAAGTTCCAGGTGAATCTGCCCGCCAACTGGAACGGCAAGGCTGTCATGTTCGGCGGCGGCGGCTTCAACGGAATCATCGCCACCGGCGTCGCCAATGTTCCCGCCGGACCGGCCGACAAGCCAGCGCCGCTCGCGCGCGGTTACGCCACCTTCGGCAGCGATTCGGGCCACCAAGGCAACGCCAGCGGCAGCCGCGATGGCGCTTTCGGCGCGAACGATGAGGCCTTGAGAAACTTTTCCGCAGACGCGATCAAGAAAACCCGCGACGCCGCGATCTTCATCGTCCAGTCGCGCTATGCCGCGAGCGTAAAGAAAACATACTTCGCCGGCGGCTCGACCGGCGGGCGCGAGGCGCTGATCGCGGTGCAGAACTGGCCGCGCGACTTCGACGGCGCCATCGTGCTGTACCCGGCCTGGAACGCCGCCAGCCTGAACTTGCAATTAGGCCGCATCACGCGCGAACTCGCCAAGCCAGGCGCGTATCCGAGCCGCGCCAAGCGCCGGTTGCTGTACGACGCCGCGCTTGCCGCCTGCGACGCGCTCGACGGCGTGCGCGACGGCTTGGTCAGCAACGTGAACGCCTGCAACGCCAGCTTCAATCCGGCGACCGCCATGCTGAACGGCGCGCCGCTGCGCTGCGCCGGCGGCATTGATACCGGCGACAGCTGCCTGTCCGACGCGCAGATCGCCGGCTTTAACGTCACCAACACGCCGCTGCTGCTCGACTACCGGCTTGCCAGCGGCGAAACCGGCTACCCCGGCTTCAATGTCTGGGGAACCGACTTCGGCAACCCGGGCGCAAGCCCGCTGCAGCCGACGGTGCT
>Ga0136611_10002404_pt1 | contig 12986 bp, 15 predicted proteins | sample AntDrymUQ2232306_2_FD_106645 | JGI IMG/M metagenome (GOLD analysis project Ga0136611, IMG submission 106645) | Polar desert sand microbial communities from Dry Valleys, Antarctica - metaG UQ223 (23.06) | ecosystem: Environmental > Terrestrial > Soil > Desert | place: Antarctica: Dry Valley... | reverse complement strand
GACGCTTACGCTTAGAGCACTTGAATAGTTTGCTTCATTAAAGATAGCAATAAACCCAGCAACGTGCACGAAATGGCAGAATCCACGTTTGGCGCGACCTTGGGGCAAACATTGTGATTCGAGCATCTTCTATTAAGTAAGGTTGCCAAAAACCGCTTCCGTTGCCTTCGAGTGATTTAAAGAACTCACGACATAAACCAGCCACCAGACTCACCCCTTCCCTACGCCAGCCAACACCTGCCGCGCCCACTGCGGCAGCGGCTCAACGAACGCCGTCACTTTGTCACCGTGGCACATCGCCACCATGTGCGGCCCGCCTTCTTCCATTTCCCTGGCCTCATAAAGATAAGCCACCGTCGCCAAACCAACCGCTTTGGTCAAATTGGCCAGTGTGCGCGGGTAGCGGGCGAGAATTCTTTCAGGCGGCACGTCATGGCCGCCTTCGCGCACGCGGCGCCGCACGCGCGCTAGCAAGCGCCGCGGGTCGTCCAGCGCCACGACATACAGCGCCACCACGTAGTCCTGCGCGACTGCCTCCTCAATCAAGGCCAGCTTCGACTCGTGGGAAAAAACCGTTTCGCTGACAAAGGATTCGCCATGGGCCAGTTTGAAAGCGCGTTGCGCGTCCGCCCAGGCTCGGGCGGCTTGCGAGCGTTGCGCGGCGTCGGCGATGTGCTGCAAATGGTCGCGTTCGTAGAGATCAGCATTCACGAACGCCAAATCGGCACTGATGATTCCATCTTTCACCAAGGCGCGGTACAGCGTTGACTTGCCTGCGCCATTGGGGCCGGCCAGCAGGTGGAAAACCGGCGGCGACCTCATGCAGCCTTGCGGCGATTTTCTTCCACTATTTCACGCACATGCCGGGCTAGTGATCCGCTGGCCTCAACAGCCAGTATCCGACCGGTCAGCTCCGCAACACTATGCGCTTTTTGCGCTTCTCGGGCCGCCGCCTCGTATCCCTCAATCGCCTCCTGCGCCTCCTGCGCCGTCAGCCCGGAATGCTCGACGATGCGGCCCAGCGTAGCCCAGTATTCGACTTGGCCGGCGACCGAGCGACGCAGGGGCTGAGCCGCCTTGCGCGCTTGCTGAACCAGCGCGGCGGGAAGTTTGACGGATGAAAAACCGGTGGAAGGTAAAGCAGCCATGATAAATCTCCTCTATGGCGCATTTTGCGCCAGATGGGCGACCAAGGCAAGCCGAAGAGATTAAACGTTGCCGTAGCAAAACCGAACGGCGCTCAGGCCGCCACCAGCCGCAGATAGGTAATTTCCGAAGGCGCGCCAAAGCGCTTGGGCGGACCCCAGTAACCGGTGCCTCGGCTGGTGTAGACCCACAGCGCCTCCCATTTGCGCAGGCCCGCCGTGAATGGTTGCTGAAAGCGCACGAACAGGTTCCACGGGTAAAACTGCCCGCCGTGGGTGTGGCCCGACAGCTGCAGGTCGAAGCCGGCCTTGGATGCCGCCGCCGCGCTGCGCGGCTGGTGCGCCAGAAGCACCCGAACCGCATCGGCCGGGGCGCCACGCAGGGCCGCCGCCGGGTCGCTGCGGTGCGCCCGGTCATAACCGCCGGCGCCGAAATCGGTCACGCCCGCAAGCACCAGCGGCGCGCCTTCGGCCGCCTCGAACACCACATGCTCGTTGAGCAGCACCGTCAGCCCCAGGCGTCGCAATTCGCCGATCCAGGCGTTCGCGCTGGAGTAGTACTCGTGGTTGCCGGTCACGAAAAACGTCCCTCGGCGCGAGCGCAAATCGGCCAGCGGCGCGACCTGCGCGGCCAGCTCGCCGACGCCGCCATCGACCAAGTCGCCGGTGATGGCGACCATGTCGGCCTCCAGCGCATTGACCTTGTCGACGATGCGGCGCACATAGCGCTGGCGGATCGTCGGCCCAACGTGGACGTCGCTGATCTGCGCAATCGCAAAGCCGTGCCAGGCGGCCGGCAACCGGGCGAGGGGGACGTCGATGCGCACCACCGCCGCCGTTCGCCTGGCGTTGAGAAAGCCCAGCAGCGTGACCAGGCCGGCAAGCACAGGCACCGCCTGCGCCGAAACGCCGCGCCAGTGCGCCAGCGCCAGCACGCCGGGCGCCAGCAGATCGACCAACCAGAGCAGCGCGAGCGAAAAATCGCGCGCGAGCACCAGCACCAGCAGCGACGAAACAGCCCCATGCACAGCAAGCCGGCCCAGCTCAAGGCATTGGACAGTGCCGGTCGGGCGATGCGCCGGGCTGCCAGACCCAGCGGCATCGTCAGGGCGCAAAGCGCCAGAACGGCCGCCAGAACGTATTGCGCCGCCGCAAACCCGGCCAGATTAGGCAGCAGGCGCGCACCCATGTAGAGGTTAACCAGGGCGCTCAGCCCGAAAAGCGTAAAAAGACTCATCAAGTTCCGGGATAATGTGCGTTTTTTGTTGCTACTGGTTTTAGATGGGCGCAAGTCGCACGCTTTAAATGCGTGAGGCGTGTCGATTTGTCCGCCAACTTGCGTACCGGCATTGCCAGCGACTTTCCGCCTGACCACTGAGCGCCTTACCGCCGATGAATATCACCACACCGACGACTTTCGAGATCAAGAGCGCGAACCTGCCGTTGATCGCGCTTCTGCTCAAGTCCGGCGACATGAGCGCACTTTCGCGCGAAATGGCGCAACGCTTCGGCGACATTCCCGATTTCTTTGACAACGACGCGATGGTGATCGACCTGTCGCCGGTGCAGGGCGCGGCGCACGCGAGTTCGGTAAACATTGATTTTCCAGCGCTGATCGCCCTGCTGGGCACCTACCGGCTGACGCCCATCGCCGTCAAAGGCGGCAACGGGGCGCAGATGGCGGCGGCGGCACGGGTCGGCCTGCTGCCGGCACCCGACGCGCATCTGACCACGCCCCGGCCCGCGACCGAATTGGCCGATCCGCCAGAGCCGGCGACGCAGCAGCTTGTGCATGCCGCGCCGCTCGGCGCGCTGGTGATCGACAGGCCGCTGCGCTCGGGTCAGCAGGTGTATGCCCGCGGCCGCGACCTGGTGGTGCTGGCGATTGTCAACGCCGGCGCCGAAGTCATCGCCGACGGCCACATCCACGTCTACGGGCCGCTTCGTGGCAAGGCGATCGCCGGCGCGCGCGGCAATGCCGATGCCCGAATTTTTGCGCTGTCGCTCGAGGCCGAACTGCTATCGATCGCCGGCACCTACCGCACCAGCGAAAATCCGCTGCCGGCCGACGTCGCCGGCCGGCCGGCGCAAGTGCAGCTCGTCGAAGGCCCGGACGGCGAAAAGCTGGTCATGACGGCGATGAGCTGATGGGCCGCGTTTCTCGTCCGGCGGGGCGGCGCACCCGCTTACCGGAAAGGCGCCCGCCGCCTGTTGACCCGACCCACACACTTCCAACGATTTCAAAAGGAATTTCTCGAATGGCAAAAATCATTGTGGTCACCTCCGGCAAGGGTGGCGTGGGCAAAACCACTACCAGCGCCAGTTTTGCAACCGGCCTGGCGCTGCGCGGCCACAAAACCGCCGTGATTGACTTCGACGTCGGCCTGCGCAACCTGGACCTGATCATGGGCTGCGAACGGCGCGTGGTGTATGACCTGATCAACGTCATTCAGGGCGAGGCGACGCTCAACCAGGCGCTCATCAAGGACAAGCAGTGCCCCGAGCTTTACGTGCTTGCCGCTTCGCAAACCCGCGACAAGGACGCGCTCACGCTCGACGGCGTGAAGAAAATCCTCGACGACCTCGGCACAATGGGTTTCGAGTACGTCGTCTGCGACTCGCCCGCCGGCATCGAAACCGGCGCACTGATGGCGATGCACTTCGCCGACGAGGCGCTGGTGGTGACGAACCCCGAAGTCTCGTCGGTGCGCGACTCCGACCGCATCCTGGGCATGCTGTCGAGCAAGACGCAGCGCGCCATCGACGGTGCCGACCCGATCAAGGAGCATCTGCTGATCACCCGCTACAACCCGGGCCGGGTTGACCAGGGCCAGATGCTGTCGCTCGAAGACATCAAGGACATCTTGCGTATCAAGCTGATCGGCGTGATTCCCGAGTCCGAAACCGTGTTGCAGGCGTCCAACCAGGGCGTGCCGGCAGTCCACATGCAGGGCAGCGACGTGTCCGAAGCGTACAAGGACGTGATCGACCGCTTTCTGGGTGAAGACAAGCCGATGCGTTTTATCGATGCGCAAAAGCCCGGCTTCTTCAAGCGCCTGTTCGGTGGAAGGTAACAAGCCATGGCCTCATTTTTCTCCTTCCTGCTTGGCGAAAAGAAAAAAACGGCTTCGGTTGCCAAGGAGCGGCTGCAGATCATCCTGGCGCACGAGCGTTCGGGCCGCAACAGCCATGAGCCCGACTACCTGCCGGCGTTGCAGCGCGATTTGATCGCGGTGATTTCCAAGTACATCCACATCAATCCGAACGACATCAAGGTCAGCCTGGACCGGCAGGACAACCTGGACGTGCTGGAAGTGAAGATCGAGCTGCCGGACAAGTAGGCGGTCCGCCACAGGAACGCGGCCGGTGTTTCAGACTATAGCATCATGGCGACATGATGCTATTTTTTTGATAGCCAACTTTTCTCAATGGGTATGCGCAAAAGGCGTTTTTTATCAACACTTCGGCCTTGTTGCGATCGGCCGCCGCATCCGGCCTAAACCGGCCGAACGCCAATCAACAGGCCGTGCCCCCAGAACGCAAACGCGGCCCAGGCTGCAATACCCACCACCACGGTTATCGCCGTGCCTGAAGCCGTACCCGCCGGATACAGCGTGCGCGCCACGCGGTCCCGGGCCCGCGCAGCGCGAAAACTCAATGCCGCCCACACCAGAAAACTGCCAAACAGCACTGCGTTCGCCCGGTTGCCATTGGCCAGCAGATGGGCGACAGCCCAGAACATGACCGCCAGCACCATCGGGTGATGCAGACGCGCCTTGATGGCGTTGCGCGGTATATACGTCGCCACAAGCAAAATGAACGCTATCAGCGTCAGCAGCCAGGCGACATGCCGCATGAACGACGGCGGTGACCAGAGCGCAACCGGCTGCTGCCGCGCCACACCAAAGCCCCACACCAGCAGGCCGAAGCCGACCAGGGACACAAGCGTGTACCACCCTTTCCACTTTCCAGCGCCCTGCCGCGTGATCATGGCCGTGCGCCAGCCTTCACCAAAAATGCGCGTGGAATGAACGCCGAGGAAAACGACCAACCCCAGAATCAGCACGCTCACGGTGTGGCCGCAAGTCTTGCAGCGTTAGCGCTTGGGCGACCCTGCCGAGCCGCGGCGCGACTGCGACTGGTTGCCGCTGCCGACATGCGACTCACGGTCGCTGCGACTGCCGGGCGTGCGCTTGCCCTGGTTCAACTGGGTGGCATCCTGCTCACCCATCTTGTTGGCGTCGTTCTCGACTTTGCCGGTCTGCGGCGCCTGTTGGTCGCGGGGATTTTGTTTGCTCGTCATGGTTTTCCTTGCGGTGGGTAGGCCAAAGCAGAACCCGAAGCCAGGGTTCGGTTAAAAGCTTTGCGCAGGCCTTCCTCATTCTTGGCCCGAATTGTCGGCCGCGATGTCGGACAGCGCCGCTTTCCCGGCCCCGACGGTCTGACGCGGATGCAAGCCCCGGCCTTTAAACTCGGCGCATGACCCCCGCCTTCCAGCGCGCGACCGCCTTCGCCGCCGAACAATTTCGCCGCCTCGGCGCGCTTGTCAAGCGCCATCCGGTTCGCGCCGCGCTGCTGCTGCCGGCCTTGCTGCTGCTGTACGTGCTGGCGCTGATTCCATTCACGCCCAGCGTCGGCGACCTGCGCAAGGCCAAGACGGAGGCGCCGTCGGTGCTGCTGGCGTCCGACGGCACGGTGCTGGCCGAATACAAGCGCATCAACCGCCAATGGGTCAGCCTGGACAAGATCGCGCCGAACGTGGTCAACGCGCTGATCGCCACCGAAGACCGGCGCTTTTACGAGCACCACGGCATCGACTTCCGGCGCACGGCGGGCGCGGTGTTCGCGACGCTGACCGGCCGGCTGCAGGGGGGCTCGACCATCACGCAGCAGCTCGCGCGCAACCTCTACCCCGAAGAGATCGGCCGCGCCACCAGCGTCAAGCGCAAGGTCAAGGAGGCCATCACCGCGCTGAAGATCGAGGCGGTCTACAGCAAGCGTGAAATCCTGGAAACGTACCTCAACACGGTGCCATTTCTGTACAACGCCTTCGGCATCGAGATGGCGGCGCGCACCTACTTCGACAAGTCGGCCGACAAGCTGGACGTGCTGGAAAGCGCCACGCTGATCGGCATGCTCAAGGGCACGAGCCACTACAACCCGGTGCTCAACCCCGAGCGCTCGCTGCAGCGGCGCAACCTGGTGCTGGCGCAGATGGCCAAGGCCGGCAAGCTCGACCCGGCGCGTGTCGATGCGCTTGCCAGGCGGCCGCTGCGGCTCGATTTCGAGCGCCAGGTCGAGCCGCTGGGGCCGGCGCCGCACGTTGCGCAGCACCTGCGCAAATGGCTGATCGCCTGGGCCGACCGCGGGGACTACGACATTCACGCCGACGGCCTGCGGGTGCGAACCACGATCGACGCGAAGATCCAGAAGGCGGCCAATCAGGCGGTGGCGCGGCAATTGACGCAGTTGCAAAACCTGGCCGATGGCCGGCGCAAGGCCGGGCAGGAGTCTGCCGTGCTGCAGGCCGGCTTTCTGGCGCTCGACCCGCGCAGCGGGGCGGTACGGGCCTGGGTCGGCAGCCGCGACTATGCCACCGAGCAGTTCGACCATGTCAGCCAGGCGCGGCGCCAGCCCGGCTCGACCTTCAAGCCTTTTGTTTACGGCGCGGCGTTCATTCAGGGTTACAGCCCGTCGTATGCCTTCATCGACCAGCCGGTGGCGATCAGACTGCCGGGCGGCGAAGTCTGGTCACCCGCCGACGCGACGCCGCCAAGCTACCAGCCCACATCCCTGAGCGACGGGCTGGCGTTTTCGATGAACACCATCACCGCCCAGCTCATGGAAAAAGTCGGTGCGCCCAGCGTCGTGCGGCTGGCGCAGGCACTGGGCGTGCGGCAGAGCAAGCTGGACCCGGTTCCGTCGCTCGCCTTGGGCACCAGCCCGGTCACGCTGGTCGAGATGGTCGCCGCCTACGCCAGCATCGCCAATGGCGGCAACTACCTGCAGCCGGTGCTGGTGCAGCGGGTGGAAGACCGCAACGGCAAGCTGCTCGAACAGTTCGAGCCGGTCCGGGAGTCGGCGCCAGCAATGCCGCGCCTCCACGCGCTGACCTTGGTCAATGCGATGCGCGGCGTGATCGACCACGGCACCGGCACGGCGATTCGCCAGCGCTACGGCATCCAGGCCGACGTGGCGGGCAAGACCGGCACGACGCAGGACAACACCGACGGCTGGTTCATCATGATGAGTCCGCAGCTGGTGGCCGGCGCCCGGGTCGGCTTCAACGACAACAACACCGCCATGGGCGCCTGGGGCCAGGGCGCCCGCAGCGCGCTACCGATGGTCGGCGAGGTCTTTCAGCAGGCGTTTCGCAACCGCTGGCTCGACAAGAACGCCGAATTCGACATTCCGCGCCCCCGGCCGCAACCACCGCCTCCGCCGCCACCACCGCCGCCCGCGCCGCAGCCGCAGGAAGACGTGCTAGGCGATCTGGTCAATGGCGTGCTGGGGCGAATCATGCGGCAGTTGCGGGTGAATTGATTGCTATGAAATAAATAGCTACAGACGCGCATGAGGATTGGGTCAAACCGATATTTTTAACCCATCCAGCGCTTAAGCCTTTTCAGCCGTTCCCGGCTCGGCCATCTTGCGGTGCTGCTCGGCCAGCAGCTGCGACGGCGTCACCTTGGCCATCGCCACCTGCAGCTTGTTCTTGAGGCCGGCCACCACGTCGGCCTCGCCGCTCATCATGGCTTCGAAACCGATCTTTGCCACGTCGGTCGGGTCGGCCTTGCTGCTGCTGTCGGCGCCGACCTGGGTGTCGAGCATGCCGGCGCGGGCGAAGAATTCAGTGTCGGTGACGCCAGGCATCAGGCACGTCACCGTCACGCCCGTGTCCTTGATCTCGTTGCGCAGCGCGGCTGAAAAAGAATCGACAAACGCCTTTGTGCCGTTGTAGGCCGCCTGGAACGCGCCCGGCAGGAAGCCCGCGATCGAGCCGGTTATCAGCACCCGGCCCTGGCCGCGCTTGACCATGTCGGGCACCAGTTTGTGCAGCAGGTAAATCGTGCCGGTGATGTTGGTGTCGATCAGCTGCTCGACCTGATCGAAGTCCTGTTCCAGGAAGCTTTTGCCCAGGCCGTGGCCGGCGTTGGCCAGCAGCGCCGCCACCGGCCGCCCCTTGACCGCCGCGCACAGCTTGTCTACGCCTTCGCGCCCGGCCAGGTCGGTTTGCAGCGTCTCGACCTGGCCGCCAAAGGCCCGAAAGTAGTCAGCCGCTTCTTCCAGCGGCCGGTCGGCGGCGACCAGCAGGTCAAAACCGCCGGCGGCGCAGCATTTGGCCAGCTGGTAGCCGATGCCCGACGAGGCGCCGGTGACGATGGCCAGGGGACGGGGGCTTGAGGGCATTGGTTTTCTCCGTTAGAGGTTAAGGAAAAGTTCAGATCATTTTTGAAAGCCGGCTGATGTTTCTTTGTCAGACGGCGCCGCATCCAGAGGAACGAGAAGGCGAAGGCGGTTTTTATGGATCGATGCCACAGATCCGGCAAAAGCCGCTTGGCCGGGGCAAGACTTGCGCTATGGTCCAAAGCTCTGCAGGCAAAAAGCAACAGGACGTTTATGGGATTAATCGATCGCGACTACATGCACGAGAAGCGGCGCCAGCGCCCGTTCAGTCCGCCGCCCGAACGTTTTAATGTCGGCACCCTGGGCATGGCGCTGGTCTTTTGCGCCGCCTTGTTTTTTCTCTACAAGGTTGCCGACTGGAAACTCAATCACCGCGCCGCCCAGCCTGCCGAGCAACCTCGTAGCACGCCACCGACCCAGTCCGCTGCGCGAGCAGCACCCGCGCCGCGTCAGCCCCTGTTGCCAACGCCGCCCGCGCCTCAAGCGCTTCCCGATACGACAGCGGGCATCGCCAAGGTGATCAAGTGCGTCGCGAAGGGCGGCGGCACCACCTATGGCGACGCCGCCTGTCCCCTAGGGTCGGCCAGCAGCCAGATCACGGTGCGGGCCGAACACAACCTGATGGCTGCTGTCAGGCCGCAAGAAGCACCTCGCCCGGGTGAAGCGTCCGCAGAGCAAGCCATCGTGGTCGTGCAAACCCATTCCGCTGACGATGCAGCTATCAAAAATGCCGAATGCCGGTCGCTGGACACGCAAATCGTGCATTGGGATGCGATGGCGCGGCAACCGCAAAGCGCGCAGTCGCAAGACTGGATCACGGGCGAGCGGAAGAAGGCGTGGGATCGCCAGTTCAGGCTTTCGTGTCGCTGAGTTTGCTATTGTTTCGAGAGCTGCTTTCGCACGTTCTGCTTACGCTTAGCGTGCTTTTTGCTGCTAAAGAGCCAAGTGCTCGCGTCCGGCGCTTGATTTTGCTGCCGCGCTGAGTCGGTGTCACCCCAGGCAAAGCCCTGGGTCACAAAAAGCTCCAGCGTGGCTAGGCTGCGCCAAATGAGCACGTTCTACGAAACATATGATCGCCAATACCAAGATCCTCCCGCTTGGGGCGAGATGCCCAAGCGTCCAGGTCTTTATTTATCGCTCTCGCATGGCCGGGACTTCCCGCAGCAGACGATGCGACAGCGTGGATTTGCCGGTCCGAAAATTGGACCTTTGTTGTACATGCAAACCCACTACGCCCAGCGAGTCACCCTGCGTTTTGCAAACCGCCGTGACGCGAAGCGTTTTTTTCCCGACACGACGCTCACGATCAATTCACTTGAGGTTATTGAGGGCACATTGGTCTATGGCGACAAGTGCTACGGGGATTGGGATGTTTGCTACATTGCCGCTGAATTTTGCCTACCAGCACCCCGCAAACGGCTAAAGCCTCGCTTAGCTTGAGGACTCCGAATTAGAGCAACGGATATTTCCAAGACTAGCCGAAACTAGCTCTATAGGTCACCGGGTCCAAAAGGCAATGTTGCTCAAGTGATCCGGGAAGGTCAAAAAGGCGCGGAGACTTTCTAAACTCGAACAAACGATAAAGGTGAAACTGGTCTTTCACGCCTTGAGACAGCGCCAATTCACCCCGCGAAACGAAAAATGGGGTATCCCGACCAAACGTCGTTGTTTTGACCTCAATAAGGCGTTCCTTGCCATCAGATTCGAACGAAAGAACATCGTAGCCAAGTCCGTCTCCTTGCGACTGGGAAACGTGCTCGACTCGGTCTGCAAGTCGTTGTTGACCCAATCCGAGTAGACGCCAATGCTCGAACAGCACAACAAACTCCTCACCCGCCAAACCCAATGAGCGATTCTGGGCTTCGCGTTCGAGATAGTCGCGTTTTACAGCTTTGAAAAGAACGGGGCTTGTTGACTCGCTCACTCTATGCTGCCTTTTCGGCGCTTCAGACTTCACTGACTTGAAGTCGGTTTGGGTGGGTACAACGGCTGGTTGCTGTACCGCCGCAAGGGTCACTTGATCCAATGTTGCCTTGCCGCGCACCTGTTCTTCTGCGACTATCCCCAAAAGCGCTTGATAGTTTGATCGAGGTTGATAGCCCCGGATGTAGGGAAATCCAAGATCAATCATTGCCGCGCTGATATTGCTGTGCTTGAACTCTATCGAGGCATCAGAGCGGCCATTCAGTTTGCCCTGCAACCGCCGCCGATGCTCAGTCTTGTTGAAGTTCTGCCCAGCAAGTTCCAACGTCAGCATTTGCAAATAGTCTGCAACGATGGCTTCTACTTCTTCACGTGACCAATCCATCGGAGCCCCTGCCAATATTTATTCATTTGCCAAACGGCTATCTTAGGGTTGTTGTATCAAAGTGACCTATCCCATCCCGGCACACCAATTTAAAGTCAATAGTTCGCATTTTGCGCACGCGCAGCCCGATCTAAAGGTGCGGAATCACCCGCACGCGAGCCGACTCCTTAGCCATGCGGCTCAGCTTCCGGGCCGCCATATCAGCGCGTCGCCGGCTCCCACGGATTGATGACTTCCAGCCCCGCGAAATCGAAGTCCTTGGTATTGCGAGTGACCAGCCGCAGGTCATGGTGCAGCGCCGTGGCGGCCAGCAGGCTGTCGATGGCGGGCACGGTACGGCCGGCTTGCGCCAGAAGCCGGCCCCAGTGGTCGGCCACACTGGGTCCAATCGGCAAAATGCGCGGGCCAAACCAGTCGCGCAGGTCATGCTCCAGCCAGAGGCGCAGTTTTTCTCGGCGTTGGGGCTCAAGCAGTTTCTCGACGCTTTTGCGAATTTCGCCCAGCCTCAACACGCTCAAAAACAAAGCGTCGTAGGGGGTGCGGGCAAACCAGTCGAGCACGGCGGCATCGGGTTTTGGGCGCACCAGTTCCGAAATCACGTTGGTGTCTATCAGGTAGCTCACAGAAGGGGCTCACGCGTCAAGCCTGGTTGCCTTTCAATATCCAGCGCCGGCCCGACCATTGGAGAGGCGCGCAGGAACTCGACAAACCCGGGTTTGGGGTGCGTCAGGCGCGCGTATTCCGCGCGCGAAATCAGCACCGCCACGGGTTCGCCGCGCACCGTGATGCCCTGCGGCCCTTCGCTCAGGGCGCGCTTCACCACCTCGCTGAATTTGCCTTTTGCTTCCTGCAGTTGCCATGTAGTCACTGGAATCTCCAATCCGGTCAGTCTAGTCAGATTGCAAATCGTTGAGATGCTCCAGCTTGCGCCAGCAGCACCATTGGTAAGCGCTGCCAATGCCGGCAACTATTGTTCAGGCCTCATTCCTGGCTCGGCAACATGGCCCAAAGCGGAACGGCTTCGACTCGATCGGCAAGCTTGAAGCGGTGCAGCCCCGGATAGACGACATAGAGCGCGTCCAGCTTCAGGTCGTTCATGGCAATACGCATGCTGGTCGTGACACGGGGGTACATCGGCGCGCTTGAATTCGACGCCGATGCGCTGGCCGCCCCTGAACATCAGCAGGTCAAGTTTCGCGCCCTGGTGCGTGGCCCAAAAATAGGCCTGATCGGGTCGTGCGATGCGCAACACCTGTTCCAGCGCAAAGCCTTCCCAGCTCGCGCCGCTTCGTGGATGGGTGAGCAGTTCGGCGGCCGTCCTGATTCCCATCAGTGCGTGCAGCAGCCCGGAGTCGCGAAAATAAATCTTCGGCGCCTTGACCTGCCGCTTGCCGAGGTTTTCGTGCCACGGCTGGAGCTGGCGGATCATCAGTGTTTGCGTCAAGGTATCAAGGTAACGGCGGATCGTGGGTTCAGAAACCCCCATCGACTGTGCGGGCGGCGCGGCAGACCAGATTTGCCCGTGATAGTGCGCCAGCATCGTCCAGAAGCGCAGCATGGCGGGCGCTTCGATGTTGATGCCGAACCGGGGCAGGCCAACGCGCACATGATCGGCCACCGCATGGCCACGCCAAACCATGCTGTCTTCGTCGGTCGCCGCAAGATACGAGCGGGGAAAGCCACCGCGCAGCCACAGACGGGTGGCGGCGTCATCGCTATAGCCGCCTTCATGGGCGCTGATTTCCTGAAGGTCAAAGCCGGCGACATCCACGGTTTCCACGCCCCCCGGCAACGACTCGCCGGCTTGCCGCAGCAATGCCGGGGAGGCGCTACCCAGCAGCAGATACTGGCCGGGCGAATCGGATCGGTCCATGAGCACGCGCAGCAGCGGAAACAAGCCGGGCTTGAGCTGGACTTCGTCGATGACCACCAGGCCTTTCAACGCTTCGAGCGCCTGCGCGGGTTGATCCAGTCGCTGGGCGTGCGGCGGGTATTCCAGATCAAAGTAGTTCAGCGACTGGCGGCTCAGGAATTTACGAGCCAGCGTGCTTTTGCCTGATTGGCGCGGCCCGCTGAGCACCACGCCACGTGATCGGGCAAGCGCTTTGCGAATAGAGGCTTCAAGT
>Ga0136611_10002403_pt1 | contig 12989 bp, 8 predicted proteins | sample AntDrymUQ2232306_2_FD_106645 | JGI IMG/M metagenome (GOLD analysis project Ga0136611, IMG submission 106645) | Polar desert sand microbial communities from Dry Valleys, Antarctica - metaG UQ223 (23.06) | ecosystem: Environmental > Terrestrial > Soil > Desert | place: Antarctica: Dry Valley... | reverse complement strand
CCTCGGCGCAGCCTTCCCGCTCGCGCTTGCACTGGTCGCCGATCCAGCGCGTGCCGCGGCGCAGCAATTCGGTGCCGTCTATGCCGTGAACACGATTGGTGCGGTATCCGGTTCGCTGATCGCCGGCTTTGTGTTGATTCCACAGTTTGGATTGCAACTGACCCTTGTCGTCGTCAGCGCCTGTTTAATCCTTGCCGCCGTGCTTGCCACGTTGTCGTCGTCGCTACGCCGTCGCGATCACATGCTCATCGCTGGAGGGGTCGCAGTCGCTGCCGCCGCGATTGCTGCCGCGCCGCCATGGGATCGCGATCTGCTTGCGAGCGGTGCATACATGTATGCGCCTTACGTCCCTAAAGACCTGGACCTGGTGACGCAGCTCAGGGCCGGCACACTCTTGTATTACCGCGAAGGCGCCGGGGCCACTGTGTCGGTGAAGAAACTGACCGGCACGACGACACTGGCGGTCGACGGCAAAACCGATGCGTCGAACCGCAGTGACATGCTGACGCAAAAGCTGGTGGCGCATCTACCGCTGCTGCTGCACGACACACCGCGAACGGTCGGCATCATCGGATTGGGGAGCGGGGTGACCGTCGGCGCGGCGCTGCGGCATCCGATCGATCGCGTTGATGTGATCGAGATTTCGCCGGAAGTTGTCGAGGCGTCGCACCTCTTCGCGAGTGACAACAATGGCGCCCTCAACGACCCACGGACGCGGCTGATCGTCGCCGATGGCCGCTCCCATCTGCAGCTCACCCAGCACTACTACGACGTGCTGATCTCGGAACCGTCCAATCCATGGATCGCCGGCGTCGCGGCGCTCTTTACCCACGAGTTCTTCCTGGCGGCGCGTGCCCGTCTGGCTCCCGGCGGGATCATCTGCCAATGGGCCAACGCCTACAACATCAGCGACGTCGATCTTCGTGCCATCGTCGCCACCTTCCAATCGGTGTTTCCAGACGGCACCGCGTGGCTGGTCGGTGGCGATGATCTGGTGCTGATTGGCTCGACCGGAAACATCATGACGCGCCTGACGGGTGTCGAGCGGCACTGGTCGCGTGCCGGCGTCGCCGCGGACCTGAACAGCGCCGGGGCGATGGACGCTTTTGCCTTGTGGTCGCTGTATGTCGCCGGGCCGGACGAGTTACGTGATTACGCGGCTGACGCAGCGCTCCTGAAGGACGACCACATGTCCTTGGAGTTCTCCGCTCCACGCGAGTTGCATCGCGGCACGGCAGGAGAGAATGGCGCGCGGCTTGCGGCCTTACTTGGCGACGGAGGGCCAGAGGTGATCAGGCAGTCGAGGCGCAGCGCCAGTGCGGTGCAGTGGCGCTCCCGAGGCGCGATGATGGCGCAGCGCGATGCGCATGCGACTGCCTACGACGACTTCGTCACAGCGCTGTCGCTCGACTCGTCGGACCAGCCGGCGCTCGACGGTCTGGTGCATAGCGCGATTCTCACGACGCGTGGCGCCGAAGCGCTGGCGTGGGTCAACACGCTGTCGGAGAAAACAAACCGGCCGGCCGCGATTCATGTCGCCATGTCGAAGTTGCACGCCTCGATCGGCGCGGCAACCGACGCGCAGGCCGCCGCCCAACGGGCGCTCGAGTTCGACCCGTCGTCGTCGGGCGCTGTCCAACAGCTGGCCGCACTCGCCGCCGATGCCGGTGACCGGGCACAGCTGGATCGGCACGTGCAGCAACTCCGCACCAGGGATCCGGACAGCGCGGCGACGCATTACTACGCGGCCGTGTCGGCGCTGCTGCACGAACGCACCGACGACGCGGTGCAGTGGGCCGAGCGCGCCATCGCCAGTGATCCGTCCTACGCGGCGGTCTACGACCTGCTCGGGGCTGCCTTGACCAGGCGTGGTGATCGCGCGGGTGCGCGGGCCGCCTTCGAAACGTCGTTGCAGTACGACGCGCACGACAGCACCGCGTACACCAACCTTGGCTTGCTCGCCCTCAACGCGGGGGATCGTTTAGCCGCGCGCAACTACTTTGCCGAAGCGCTCTGGCTCGACCCCGAGTCCGCGACGGCGCGCCGTGGGCTCGCAGAAATCCGGCAAAAGTAAATCTGCGCAATCTGCGTAAGCTGCGGATTAGAGCCACCCCTTGTCGCGTGCCAGGCGTGCCGCTTCGATGCGATTGGATGCGCCCAGTTTCGAGATCGCTTCTGACAGGTAGTTCCGCACCGTCCCATCCGACAGATTCAAGGCCGCAGCGATCTCCGGCGATCGCATGCCTTCGCCGGCATAACGCAGCACCTGGCGCTCGCGTTCGGTCAGAGGATCGGCATCGCCCCACGCCTCGGCGGCCAACGCCGGGTCGATCATCCGCCCGCCGTCGTGCACGCGCCGCACCGCTTCTGCCAGCTGCTTCGCCGGCGAATCTTTGAGCAAATACCCCGACGCGCCGCCATCGAGCGCGCGGCGCAGATAGCCGCTCCGTGCAAAGGTGGTGACGATGATCACGCGGGCGCCAAGTGCCTCGTCGCGAATGGCGTGCGCGAGATCGAGGCCGGTCATGTGCGGCATTTCGATGTCCGAAATAACCACGTCGGGACGCAATGAACGGGTCAGCGTCAGCGCTTCGCGGCCGTCGGCGGCGCGCCCGACGACCTCGATATCCGATTCGATGTCGAGCAGTGCGGCGAGGGCGCCAAGGACCATTGCCTGATCTTCGGCGACCACGACTCGGATCACGAGGCGCGCTCCGCCGACAGTGGCGGCAGGACGATCGAGACCTGCGTCCCGCGATCACCGGCCACGGCGATCGTTCCGCCAAGCGCGCTGACCCGTTCCTGCATCCCGCGCAGCCCGAGACCGCGCGGCCCACGCGTGGCGGTGCCGTTGTCGCTGACTTGCAAGGTGCGCGTGCCGCCAGCATCCTCGGCAATGCGGATGGCGCAGGCGGTGGCCTGCGAATGGCGAAGCACATTGGTGACCGCTTCGCGCACCGCCAGTGACAGGACGGCCTCTTCAGACGCCGTGAACGTGGCATTGGTGCGGGTGACCTCGACGTCGATACCGGCCGTTCTGAGCACCTCTTGCGCGCTCTCGAGCTCGCGCGTCAGTCCCGCGCTACGATAACCAGTCAGCGCGGCGCGCACCTGGGTCAACGCCTCACGCGCGATGCGTTCGACATCCTGGATCTCGACGAACGCTTTCGCCAGGTCGCGATCGGCAAGCTTCGACGCAAGCTCCGACTTGAGGACAATCAACGACAACGTGTGGCCGACGACATCGTGCAGGTCACGCGCGATCCGCTCTCGCTCTGCGACCTTGGCGAGATGTTCGATTTCGTGCTGGGCCATGCGCAGCTTGGCATTCATGCGCGACGCGTTGGCGTGATGCACGTTGAGCGCGCCGATCAGGATCGAGAAGACCAGTCCCCAGCCCCACTGAAACGGGTGCAGGCCGAGCATCAAGGCTTCGATGATCAGGACCGCGCACACCGTGGCGATAATCGCGACCGCGGTCCGAGTCCGCGCACTGACGGACGCCGCAAACGAGGACGCGAAGATGAAGAAAACGGCTGCGCCGGGATTGATCGGCAGGAACAGTGCGCCAATGCCGGCAATCGCCGCGACGATCGCGAGGAGCCTGCCGCCGCGATGCCAGTAGCCGGTAAAATAGAGCACCAGAAACACGGCGGTCGCGGCGATCGTGGCCGCCGTGTACGGCGCGATGACGTTGATATAAAACGGCGACGCGACGAACGGCACGACGTAGATCAGCCATGCCCATGGCGTCCACCCGAGCTCGGGATTGTCCGGCAGCAGCCGGAACCGTCGTTTCATGGCCGTAGTCTTACATCATCCAGTTGATACGAAAACGTGCCGGCAACGCCGGAGATCAGGAAGCCTTGCAGATCGCTGCCGTCGACGCCCAACTCAGCGAAGGTCACCGTCATCACTGTCCAGTCCTTCGCCGGCGGCAGATCTTTGCTCACCGGAATCTGACCCCGGCTGGTCGCGAACACCATCAGCCGTAACGGCCCGTCGCTGCGCAACCCGAACGAGAGCTGCCGGAGCGGCCTGACATCAATCGGCGCCATTGGCGTCCTCGAGGTCAGCACCATCGCGCCGGCCCATGGATACATCTGTCCAATGGCAATCTCTCCATCGACCTGCAATGCGCGCGTCGACGGCGCGGTGCCGCCGGACACCAGCGACATGCGCGCTGTCGACTTTCCGCCCATCATCTGATCGGTCGAGGTTATCCACTCGGTGCCGAACCCGGATCGCAGGTCCATTTCGAAGTCACTGACCAGTCCGTCGGTTAGTGTCACCGCCGCCGCCGTGATGTTCGCCGCGACGGTGCGTGTGACCTCGCGGCCGCCCTTCCATACCGTGACGATGTTGCGCGTGGCGGTGATGTCCGACGCGGCGTCGCCACTGACCAGCAACAGGTCGGCGCGGTAACCCGGAGCAATGCGACCGCGATCGCGGAGGCCAAATGCGCGGGCCGGAACCGACGTCGCCGCCTGCAGCGCCTCAACCGGCGTCAATCCGCTCTCAACCAGTAGTTCGATCTCGCGATGAATCGAGATGCCATGAGCCGTTCCCGGATTGGGCGCGTCGGTGCCGGCGAGGACCGCCACCTGCAGCGCGCGAAGACGGCGCACGTTGTTTCGCGCGTTGGTCAGGGCGCTTGTCTGGTGCGAGGACGCCGGGAACTGCGCAGTCAGGCCGGCGCGGTCGTTGGCGGTGACAAACGGCGCCAGCGTCCGGTGTGTCGCGACGCTGAGCGACTCGCGCCCGCCCGCGATGCTGCCCAGGACCGTCAACGTCGGCACGACGAATACCCCGCGTCTGGCAATGTCCGCGAACAAGGCATCGTCCGCGGCGTCATCGCCCCACGTATGAACCAGGCCGTCGGCGCCCGCAGCAACGGCGACGCGCGCGTCCTTCGATGTTGAGACATGAACCACGGCGAGCTTGCCGCGTTTCTTGGCGGCGGCAATCAACGCCGCCAGGTCGGTCGCGTCCAGCGACTTGAACGACAGTCGAAACGCCGCGCCATCGTCGTACACCAATTTGATGAAGTCAGAGCCCTCGGCCAGGCGATCATCGATGAACTGTTGCGCGTCCATCCCCTTCGCGAACGTCGGTACCGGCATGCCGTACTCCGTCCCATGCCCTCCGGCCACCGTGACGAGATAGCCGGCCGAGAACAGATCGGCGCGATTGAACGCGTCACCGCGCTTCTGCTCGGCGCGGCGGTCGGCCGCAAAAGACGGCGCGGTGAACATGTCGATCTCGGTGGTGACGCCGAAGACCAGGGCGCGCTCCAGCGAATCGCCAATGCTGTGTGTGTGTGCGTCGATCAGCCCCGGCAACAACGTCCGGCCGGTGCCATCGATCACCCGCGCGCCCGCCGGCGCGGGGCAATCGACGCACTGCGACACGATGCCGCTCTCGTCGAACACGACCGTGGCATTGGCGGTGACCGTCGTCCCGTCGATGAGACGCACGTTGTGAATGGCCGTCGTCGTGCCCGCCGCGGGTTTGGCGGGCTCCGGCTGACGCGCGGCATAGACCAGCCCGATGCCGCTGACTGCGAGCACCACGAGCCATGACGTGTTATGCATAATTCTTCCTTCGATCGAACCGATAGGCGGCAATGGCGGTGGCCAGAAAAATTAGCGAAAACCCGATCAGGGCGACTGCATGCAACGCGGCGTGACCACGAATCGGCATATCGATCACACTGAGTGCGAGTTGGCCAAAATGGAACGCCGGCAGGAACGTGGCGATCTGCTTGACCATGGCCGGCATGAAATCGATCGGAACCCACAGGCCCGAGAGAAACCCCATCGGCAGATAGAGCACATTGATCACCGCCACCGCGGCCTCCGCCGAGACGACGTAGCCGACAGTCAGGCCCAGTAAGGCAAACGGGATGGTCCCGACGACCAAGGTCGCGAACAGCATCGCAAACTGGCTAACGTCGAGCTGCGCGCCACCGAACGCCGTCCCCATCACAAATAAGGCGATGGTCACGATGCTCGAGAACAGCGTTGCGGACGCGAGCTTGGCGAAGATGTAGGCGTAGAGCGGCATCGGCGTCGCTTGCTTGAGTTGCAACAATCCCTGCCCGCGTTCGAGCGCCAGTGACACGCCAAACGACGACAAGGCGGTGCCGATCACGCCGAAGGCGCCGTAGGTGGCGATCAGATACACGCTCATCGTCGCGCCGGACCCCATCCCACGGCCGCCCATGGCCACCCCGAAGAACAGGTAGAACAGCACCGGAAACGTCAGCGTCGGCACGATGAACGCCGGCGTGCGCAGGTGCTTGAGGATTTCGTAGCGACTTTCGGTCCACACGAGGCGGCTGCGGCGTTGGAAAGTGTTCACGCGACACACTCCTCTTCATGCTGCGTCAACGCGAGAAACGCGTCTTCGAGTGTCCCGTGGCCTTTGATCAGCGACGGCGAGCCTTCGGCAATTACCCGGCCGCGATCGATCACCGCGATGCGGTCCGCGAGGGCATCGGCTTCCGCCAGATAGTGCGTCGTCAGCAGAATCGTGCACCCGGTCTGGCGCATGCGAGCGATCTCGCCCCAGAACGCACGCCGAGCGGCGACATCCAGCCCCACCGTCGGTTCATCGAGAACCAGCAGGTCTGGATTGCCGCAGATCGCCAGCGCAAACAGCACGCGCTGCTTCTCGCCACCGGAGAGCTGCCGGAACAAGCGCGTCTTCAGTGCTTCGAGGCGCGCGATTCGCAGCACCTCGGCGAGCGGTAGCGGGTTCTCGTAGTACGACGAGAACAACGTGATGTGCTCGCTGACCCGCAGCGTGTCGGGGACAGCGCTGGTCTGCAGCATGACGCCGGTCCGCGTCCGGAACGCTTCCTCACGCGGGTCGCCGCCAAGAACCGAGACGCGACCGGCAGTCGGCGACGCCAGGCCGAGCAAGAGTCTCACCGCCGACGTCTTGCCGGCGCCGTTGGGGCCGAGCAGGGCCAGAAGCTCGCCGCGCCGCAGGTCGAGCGTCACCGCGTCGAGCGCCGTTGTCGGGCCGTATGTTTTCGTGACGTCTTGCAGTTGCGCCACCACTTCGTTGTTCACCGGACTACCTCCGCAGTCAATATGCGGGAGGCGCAGGCGGCGCAGTAGTGCCTGTTGTCACGACTTGGTCATGACAACTGTCAGATCTGTCCTGGGGCCTGACCCCTGGGGCCTGAGTGCTACCGTAGCGCCGCGCGCATCACGCGGCCAGTTGCGTTGGGAAAATCGAGACCGAGCAGCGCCGCAATCGTCGGGGCGACGTCGACGTTGCTGACATGTCCGAGCGTTTTGCTCGAGGCGATGCCGGCGCCCGACAGAACCAGCGCCGGATGCATGCTTGGGTGCTGCGGCAGGTAGCCATGACCGTGATACGGCCGTGCCCGCGTGCGGCGGGCGGTGCCGCCTTTGTCCGGTTCGTTGCTCAAGTGCGTATCAACCTCGGCCACGACGATGTGGTGACCGGGAACGTAGATGTTGGTGTCGTAATCCGGATACCCGAGCGCGGCAAACTCGCTGGGCGCAATGACGCGCGCGATACCCGGTAACGCCTTGAGCCTGGTCAGCACCCGGTCCAGGACCGGACCGTCGCGTGCCCGATCAAAAGCAGGGAGCAGTTCCGCGAACAAGTACCAGGAATCGGCGTGCCAGCGAACGCGGCCTTCGAGCACCGGCTCAGTGATTGCGCTGGCAACGTTGATCTCGAACGGCACGGTCACGAACCCGTGGTCTGCGGCGATCACAAATGTCGTCTGGTCGCTGAGCCCCGCATCCGCCACGGCCTGACGCATCAGACCGACGCAGTGATCGGCGACGGTGAGGGCCGCCGCGGACAAGTAGTGCTGCGGCCCGAACTCGTGCTGGACCTTGTCAGTCACCAACAAATGCAGCGCGGTCAGTGCCGGCTTGCGCTTGGCAAACACGTGGGCCGCTGCCTGAGTCAGCGCGATGTCCGCCGCACCCTGCGCAAACGGATCATCATAGAAGGCGTAGTAGCTGTCGATCGGCACGCCGGCCGCGCGCAACTCGGCGAGCAACGCCGGATTCACTGCCTTGGGATCGGCGCTGCCGTCGGCGGCGAACACCTCCGTCACGTTGTCGTCGATCGCGCCGTCGTCTTTGGTCTCCGGCCAGAAGAAGGCGGCGGACTTGAGGCCTTTGGCGCGCACCGCGTCGAACAGCGTCGGCACGCGGATCGACTCGCGTCGCGGCAGGTTGGTGATATGGAATCGTTCACCGGTGCGTCGGTCGACGACGCGATTGTCGACCACGCCGTGGAGGCGAGGCGTCACGCCGGTGATCAACGTCGTATGCGACGGGTGGGTGACGCTTGGAAAGACGGTTTCGCTGCTGTCGGCAGCGACACCGGCAGCGGCGAGCGCGCGAATATTCGGCAGGTCGATCGCCGTGTTACGCAGGTGGTAGGCGGCAAACCCGTCGATCGAGATCAGCACGACATGACGAGCCGGAGGGTCACCGGCGCGCTGCGCGTGCCCCAGCGACGTCAGCGCCGCGATCAGTAACGCCGACGTCAGCACCAGGCGCATCAGAATCTCCAGTCAATCCCGGCGTAAAAGTCGCGCCCGTACAGCTCGTGCGCGGTGCGGCGCTCGCGCGTGCCGCTGTAGCGGAGGCGATCCTGGTCGTTGATATTGCGGAATTCGACGAACCCGCGGAGCGCCGTGGTCACCGGGAAGCTGATTTTTGCATCGATCGGCGCATAGCGATCGCCGTAGTTGTCGGCATCGGCGGTCAGTCCCACCGCGCCGAGCGACGGACTGTTGAAAGACATCGACACTTGTGCGGTGGCGCCGTACTTCTCGAACAGCAGGGCGACGTTGCCGATATGGTCCGACTGGCCGAAGAACGGCAAGGGCTCGTCGCGACCGGCAATCCTGACGGCTGAATCGGTGAAGGTGTAATTGAGATTGGTACCCAACCCGTCAAAGGGCGACGGCAGCGCCGAGAAGGTGTTCTGATAGTTGAGCTCGAGGCCGGCAATGTGTCCGCCGTCGGCATTCTCGGGACGCGAGAACGCCAATCGCTCATAGCGGCGTCCGTTGCGGACGACATTGGTTTCGAAGAAGCTGCGATCGTAAATGGCGTTGTCGATCTTTTTGTAGAACGGCGCCACCGAAATCAGGCCAGACCGCAGGTAGAACTCGAATGACAGGTCGAGATTCATGGACTGGTACGGTTTGAGCTCCGAATTGCCGGTCGACAAGCTGCCGGTGAACGTGCCGTCGGCGTTGGCCAGATCATCAAGCACGCTGATCGGCGCCAAATCGGCATAGGCAGGCCGTCCCAGGGTGTTGGTAAAAGCCATGCGAATCGTCAGCTTCTGAGTGGGGAAGTAGTTGACGTGCACGCCCGGCAACACATCGGTGTAGTTGGTCGTCCCGGTCGCTGGATTGGTGCGCCCGGTGAACGCGCCATTGGCAAAGAGCAGCTCGTTCGCCGAGTAATCGCCGCGTGTGTTTTCGACGCGGACGCCAGCCATCAGATTCCACTTGGCAAAATCGATCCCGCCCATCACGTAGCCGGCGTAGACGTCTTCACCGGCATCGAAATCCTGTTCGAGCGAGTTTTGCAGCGTCGATGTCGGGTCGAACACGAAGCGATTGGGATTGGCGGCAAAGAAGGCCTGCAGCGTCGGTAGCGCAATCGTTGGACCGAAACGGAGATTGTTGCGGAAGAAGTTGCCCGGCCCGCCTTCGGCCAGTCCGAAGTCGTTAAAGGTAAAGGCTGGTGAAGCGGTGTTGTAGTTGTCGTTGGTGCGGTCCTGGGTTTTGTCGCGGTGGACCGCCTTGGCGCCCGCCTTCCAGTAAATCGGCCGTTCCATCGCCGTGGTGCTGCGCCGGACGTTGAACTCACCGGTCAACACATCTTCGCGCTCGATGTCGCTGCGGAAACGCACGCGACGGAACGGGTAGGCGGTCGGGTCGTAGTAGTTCTCGCTGGGCGTGATCACCGGCAGCACTGGATTCGAGACGTCGTAGCTATTCGGAAACGCGTTGGCGCCGGACTGAAATTCCCAGTCGACGCGGTACGGCGTGCGGCGCTGACCGCGGCTGGCGCCCAGCTTCCAGTCGACCGTCGTCGCCCGCACCGCGTGATCGCCACCCAGCTGCAGCGCATTGATCAGATGTTGCTGGTTGTAGTCGCGGTACTGCTTGGAGGCGCGACCGGCACTGAACTGCCCGCTCGTCGGGGTCTGCGAGGACAACGTGCCGCGCGTGAAATCGAAGGAGGTCTGTTGGCGACCCTCGGTATCCTCGAAGCGGTTGTGGTTGAAGCGCAGTGCGAGGGCGTTCCCGGTGGAGGGGCGGAACTCGAGCGACGTATTCACGCCTTGCCGCCGCCGGTTAATGTCATAGAGAAAATGCGCCTGGTTTTGTGGAACGAAGAACCCGTTCTGCTGCCTCCAGGCGCCATCGGCGATCCGATACAGTTCGCTCTCGTACCGCCGGCGCGAGTAGCTGCCGCCGGCAACAAATCCCCAGCGGCCGCCGCCGAACGGGCGTCCATAGGTGGCGCTGCCGCTATACGGCGCGCGCCCACTGAGCGGGTTGTAGCCGGTGCGCAACGACCCGAGCAGAAACCCAGCCGGTTGATCGAACGCGCCCAGCGTCGAGATATCAATCGACGCCCCAATCGCATTGGCATCCATGTCCGGACGCACCGCTTTGACCACTTCGAGCTTGGAGATGAGATCGGCGGGGACTGCATCCATCGACACCCCGCGCGTCCCGAACTCCGCCGGCGTGCCGATGATCTGGCCGTTCAGCGTGACGTTGTTCAAACTCGCATCGATGCCACGCACCACCACGAACCGGCCTTCACCCTGGTCAATTTCCATCGACACGCCCGGCACTCGGCGCAGCGCCTCCGCGGCATTGGCGTCTGGAAAACGTCCAACTGAATCAGCCGAGACGATATCGGTGATACTGCGCGCGATCCGTTTCTCGTCGCGGGCTAACGCGGTCCCGGCCGTGACCACGACCGTTTCGTCGACTGAGGCCAGCCGGACTTCGAAGTCGAGCCGCTGCCGGTCGCCGGCGGCGACAAAGAGATCGCGCTTCTCCTGAACGCTGAACCCGATGATTGTCGCGGTGACGCGATACGGTCCGCCGGGCCGCACCGGCAGGGTGAAGCGCCCGTCGCCGCCGGTGACCGTTTCGACCTCGGCACCCGTCTGCTGATGGGTCGCGGCGATCAGGGCACCGGGGACAACGCCACCCTGGGCGTCGACGACGACACCGGTCAGGTGCCCGGTGGCGACCGGTTGCGCGCCCACCACGGTTGGCGCCGAGAACAACAGACACAGGAGCCCGAGGCTCCACACGGATTTTGTGGCGAATTCCATAAGGGTCCAGTCAGCCTAACGAGCGATCGTGACAGCGCTGTGTCATCGGAGTAACATGCGCCCACAGTCGCCCGAACACGAACCAGTGGGGGTCCGCGCATGTCTCAGAATCACGGGGTCGGTCGCCGCACTTTTCTCAAGAACGCCGGACTCACCGCCTTCGCCGGCGCAGTCGCGACCAGCCATCCCAGTGCGCTCAGCGCCGCTTTACCACCTGGCAACAAGTACGACTTCGACACAGTCTACGACCGGTTCAACACCGATTGCACCAAGTTCGATCAGCAGATCGCCCGTTACGGCAAGGGGAGCGTCCAGGTCGGCATGGGAATCGCCGACATGGATTTCCGCGCCGCGCCGGTGATCACCAGAGCCATTCAGGAACGCCTGAAGCACGAGAACTGGGGTTACCTGGATATGACCGGCGCCTACGTGCAGGCGTATAGGCAAGGCATCATCGACTGGAACAAACGGCGCTACGGCGTCGACATCGATCCCGCGAATCTCGTGCTGACCGCCGGCGTCCACCCGGCCATCGTCGCGACGCTCAAGACCTTCTCGCCCCGCGGCAGCAAGGTCCTGTTACAGACCCCGACCTACAACGGCTTCTATTCGGACTTGAGGGATTCCGGGACTCGCGCCGAAGAGAGTCCGCTCAAAGAGGTCAACGGCGTTTTTTCGATGGACTTCGACGATCTCGAGCGCCGGATCAGCCATGAAACCAACACGCTGCTCCTCTGTAATCCGCAAAACCCCACCGGCAACTGCTGGAGCCCCGCCGACCTGATGCGCGTTGGCGAGATCTGCCTGCGGCGTCGGGTGATCGTACTGGCCGACGAGATTCACTGCGACTGGGTCACCAAGGGCCAGAAATACACCCCGTTCAGCTCGCTCCCGGACAAGGCCATCGTCAACAACAGCATCACCTTCAAGGCGGCGAGCAAATCGTTTGGGCTCGCCGCGATGAAACACGCGTGGATGTTCTCGGACAACGCGGAGTTGATCAATCGCGTCCGCGCCAATCATCAAGCCGACCTGAACACGTTAGGGTTTGCCGCCAATAAAGCGGCCTACACCCCAGAAGGCGAGGAGTGGTTGAACCAGTGCGTGGCCTACATCGACGGCAACCACGACTTCGTCAAGGCCTACGTCGACACCCACATCCCGATGATCAAGGTGATGAAACCGCAGGGGACCTATCTGTCGTGGCTGGACGTCACAGCTGTCGCCGACAAAATCGACGCGAAGCGGCAGGCCGAGGAGGCGAATCGAACCAAGGCGCACGGCGCCGCCGATATCACTCCCGAGACGGTAGTCGAGCGGTTCTTTGTGAAACACGCCAAAGTGCACCTCAATCAGGGTGCGTCGTATGGACTTGGTGGCGCCAATCACATGCGCATGAACATCGCCACGTCGCGCAAGCTGATTGAACTGGCGCTCAGCAACATCGCCGGCGCGCTGCGCAAGACCTAGGACGATCTGGAGATCTGGAGATCTGGAGATCTGGAGATCTAGAGATCTAGAGATCTAGTGATCTCGCGATCTCGCGATCTCGCGATCTCGCGTTGAGCGTTCGATAGGAAAACCGAGCAGCAGGCGGTTCTTTGGGG
>Ga0136611_10002402_pt1 | contig 12990 bp, 17 predicted proteins | sample AntDrymUQ2232306_2_FD_106645 | JGI IMG/M metagenome (GOLD analysis project Ga0136611, IMG submission 106645) | Polar desert sand microbial communities from Dry Valleys, Antarctica - metaG UQ223 (23.06) | ecosystem: Environmental > Terrestrial > Soil > Desert | place: Antarctica: Dry Valley... | reverse complement strand
GTATGGGTCCATGGGTTCGGTGTTCGCGGTCATCGGCTGTTTTCCTGCTGGCGCCGGCGGAGCGCCATCCTTCGGTAGAGGGTGGTGCGGCTGACGCCGGCGACCTTGGCGGCGGCGACGATGTTGGCCCGGTCGCCGGCGGCGATGAGTTCGTCGGCGATGGCGTCGAGCTCGAGCTCGGCGGCGGTGAGGGCCTGGTCGCGGCGGTGGCCGGCGAAGCCGATGAGGCGGAGGTCCATGAGGCGGCCGCTCATGCGTCGACCCTGCCGGTGCCGTCGCATCGGTTGCATCGGACGGGCCCGATGGGGGCGCCGCCGTGGTGGTGCTCATACGCTGCGGCGGCTTCGACGGTCGACGTGTGATGGTCGCCGGTGCGCAGGACCATCCCGGCGCCCTTGCAGCGGGAGCACTTGAGGTACTGGGGGCCGGAGCCCGCGGTGATGCGTTCGTCGCCGCGGGTCATCGGGGGGCCGGAGCGTCGTGCTTCACGAAGTAGAGGGCGTCGGCGAAGGACCGCTCGACGGGGGAGAGGGCGGTGCCGTTGACCTGGGCGGCGGCGAAGGTGCCGTCGGCGTACTCGAGGACGTTCCATCCGGCGTAGGCGCGGAGGGCGGTGGTCCTGATGATGGGGTTGGGGGTGGTCGGGGTGCTCTCGGTGGTGTTCATGCCGTGACTGTAGCGCGCGCTACAGTCGGCTGTCAAGGGTGCCCGCCGACGGGCGGGCTACGGTGCGCGGCGGCCGTGCTCTCGGCCCATGCAAAGAGGCCGGCGCCCTTGGGTCCTTGGGCGTCGGCCTCTGCGCGTCCCCTGAGGCGCCTGGCGGCGCGTTTGCGGGCCTGCGCGGGGTTAGCGGGTGGGAGCGTTGCGGAACGTGCCGCGCTCGGCGTAGAACCTGGCGAGGCGCCGAACGTGCGCCCATGGGTACGCGGGGCCTGGGTCGGAGCGGTCGTTGTAGCCGGCGGCGGCGCTCTGTGCCTGATGGCTGACGTGGCCGCGGGTGATGACGCGGACGGTGTTGCCGCCGCCGTTGGCGATGGTGCCGCGCGCCGTCGGGATGCCGAGGCGGCGGCGCTGCCGGACGTACAACCATGCGGCGGCGCGACACTGGCGCTCGGTCCATGGTTCGTTGATGCCGTAATGCATGTGCTCGGTGCCGGTGCTGATCTGGTTGGCGCCGCGGGCGTGGTAGCAGAGGGCGTTGAGAGTGGTGTAGAGCGCGACGTTGCCCTCGGCGTCGGTGCCTGACTGGACGGCGAGGCCCTGCGCTTTGAGGACCTGGCCGAGGGTGATGAGGTCGCCGACGCCGGCGACGTTGCGGATGACGGGAATGTGCTCGACGGCGATGAGCGGCCGGATGATCCCGCCGTTCGGGGGGCAGAGGCCGGTGCCGCGGTAGTCGAGGATGCGGACACCGCCGCCGATCTTTTGGATGCTGCGCGCCTTGACCATCGGGCTATGCCTTGGGGTGGGCGTCGGGGTCGGCCTGGCACGCGTCGACCTCTGGTTCGGGGTGGCCGGTGGGCTGTTCGGGGATGAGGTCCTCGTCGTCGTCGGGGTCGCCGGCCTCGAGGGTGTCGGGGATGGCTTGGCCGCGGGCTGCCTGTTCGGCTGCCGCGGCCTGCGCCATCCTGCCGGCGATAACGGTGATGATGGTGACGAAGGCGCCGATGATCGGGACGAGCTCCGCTACGTCAACGTCGATGTCGAAGATGGCGGCGGCTGATGCGGCGATGAGGGCGATGGCGGCGGTGAGCTCGCCGAGCTTCGTGGCGTAGCCGCGGGGGATGACGGGGCCGGCGGGCGGGCTGTCGGGGGTGTCGATGAGATGATCTGGCATGGGGGCCTTTCGGTCGCTTAGGTGGTGGCGTGGTGCTGGGAGGTTGCGTTCATGGCCGCGCGACGTGGACGTGATCGTCGTGGGCCTGCTCGAGCGCGGTGCCTTCGGCGAGGCCGGCGGGGCGGCCGCCGAGGATGACGAGGCCGTTGACGGGGCCGATGAGCTCGAGGTAGCCGCGGAAGCCGTAGCGGCGGGCGCGGGCGTACTCGGCGCGCTGGAAGCGGCTGAGGCGCTCGGTGCGCTCGGCCTGGCCGAGGCGGCGGAGGTCGTCGGCTTCAAAGCCGAGGTCGACGGCGGCGCCGGCGGTGTTGCGGCCGGGGACGATGTAGTGCCATGAGCCGCGGGAGTGCGCGCCGTTAGTTGTCGACGTCGGGACGAGGCCGTATTTGCGGGCGCGCTTGACGGTCGCTTTGACGCGCCGGTTGACGTTCCATGGCTGGCCGTTCCAAAACGTGCGGAGAGTCACTTTTGTCATCGGGGGGAGGCTAGGCGCCGGCGCGGACGGGCGGCTGGGTTACGGGTTGGTGCAGCTCATCGTTCCGTCCGGGCGGGGCGGCCCGCAAGTGAACGAGGTCGGGGCGGGCCCCTGCGGCCCCGGTTCGCCCGGCGGTCCCGGCGGTCCCGGTTCGCCCGGCGGCCCCGGCGGTCCCGGCGGTCCCGGTTCGCCCGTCGACCCACGTTCGCCCTGCTCGCCACGTTTGCCGTCCTCTCCAATCAGTCCCATTAGCCCTAGTAGGCCGGCGAGCCCTGTTCGCCCCTGCCTGCCCTGGGGCCCGTCGCGGCCTGGGGGCCCTGAGTTGCCGCGCCCTCCCGGCTGGCCCTGTAGACCGCGCGGCCCGGACAAGCCGGGAGTGCCGGCCACCCCCGGCAAGCCCTGCGATCCCGGTGAGCCCGCGGGGACCGTCAAGCCTAAACATCTGCCGGGGTTGACCCTTTTGGTGAGACAACGCACGATGTCGTTCGCTTGCTTTGAGTTTTGGAGGCTGCGGCGCTTGTTCTCCTCAGACCGCCGGGTGTTGTCGGCGGCCCTCTCGGCCGTGTTGTTGGTGTTGACGACGGTGACCGCCAACACGGCCGTCACCCCCAGCAGCAGAATGAGGCCGATTACGGTGGCGACCTGAACGCGGCGCGACCGTCTGACCGTCGTGGCCAGGCTCTCCATGAGGGGGTCCACCCCTCCCGCGGCCGCTAGGCGGTCCTCGTAGTCGTCGGCGTGACGTTCTGTGCTCATGGTGTTTCCGGGTCCCCTTCCTCGTCGCCTGGCTGCCATGCCGCTAGGTCGGGGGGAAGCCTGTCCGTGGCGGTGTCAAGGTGGGCCTGTTCGTGGCGGGTGCGGGCCTCCGGGGGGATGGCAAGGATGCGGCGAGTCTCGGCGTTGTCGGCTAGGCCGCCGAGCGACAAAGAGTTCTGGGTTTTCACTTCGTTATGGAGGTCGGCGGTCTGCTCTTTCAAGCCCGACTGGTTCCTCAACGCTTTTACCTGCGACCGGTGTAGCTCGGTGACTTGGGCCGTCAGCGCCGCTATCTGCCCTTTCAACTCGCGGGTTTCCTCGCGGGACAGCCGTATCTCATCGTTGAGCGCGGTGACGACGGCGACCGCTTCCCTCAACGCGGTGTTCGTGTCCTCGAGCTTTTGCTTGGTTTCGGCGAGGTCGGTACGTAGCTCGCCGCGGATTTTGCCGCCCTCGGCCCAAAGGTCCGCGGCGACGGACGTGTCTATGGCCCCGGACGTGTTGCGCTTCGAGATTTTCCATGTGACGAACGATCCGACGACGGCGGTGACGGCGGTGATGAGGGCGATGAGGATGGCGGTGGTCATTGGTTTAGGTGAGGCCTGTGTAGCGCCATACGCCGGTGGCGCGGACGTAGAGGCGGAGGAGGTCGGTCGCGACGTAAAGGGTGCCGTCGCGGGCGGCGAGGGTGGGCGCGCCGACGCCGGCGAGGATGGTGGCGCCGCCTTCGATGGCGCGGACGCGGCGCTCGAGGTCGGCGAGGCGCTCGGCCTGCCTGCCGGCGGTGTCGAGGGCGAAGCCCTGGGCAGGGTCGAGGGGCATCCGGGGAGGCTACGCGGACGGGGTGACGGTGAGGGTGGGGGTGGCGGCACCCTCCGTGTCTACGGCGAGCTCGACGCCGTAAACACGGAATAGGGCGTTGATGCGGCGGGCGATGGTGCCGTCGCGCTCGACGCTGGCACGGAACGTGATGGTGTCGCCGACGTTGAAGTCAACGCCGACGCGGGGGACACGGCCGTCGAGGCCGCGGACGGGATCGAAGCTGATGACCTGGCGGGGGCCCTGCCGAATCGCGACATGGTGCTGGGCGAGGCGCCGGCGGAGCTCTTCTACCTGCAGGTCGGTGGCGAGGGTGGCCTCGAGGATGCCGCGGATGGCTTGGGAGGCGGCGTTCTCCTCGGTGAGGACGGCTTGCGTGGCGTTGTCGGGGCCGCCGGGCGGGATGCTGTAAAGGCGGTTGGCGGCACCCTCGAGGGTGACGGGCCGTTTGTATGACCGGACGTTGAAGAGGCCGTCGCCGTATTCGAAGATGGCGTCGGGGCGGTTCTGGCCGATGGGGTCGGTGACGTCGAGCTCGCCGAAGCTGCCGGCGTCGTATTCGATGGGACGGATGCGCCAGTCGGGCCCGTCGAGGGTGGCGCATAGTTCCGCTATCGCTTCGAGGAGGGGTTTGTAGAACCATCCGGCGACTGAGGTTGCGGCGGTCGCGCCGACGGTGCCGATGCGGGTGCCGGTGTTGCCCTCCGCGTTGGTGGCGGCGAGGAGTTCGGTGATGATGGTGCCGCGGGCGATGGGGGCGAGCGCGGTGCCGCGGCTGTAGCCGCCGGCGGTTTTGCCGATGAGGCGGCGGGTGAGGAGCCATCCGGGGTCGGCGAACGTGGCGGCGACGGTCGGGCCGGTGCCGCCGGCGTCGGCGGCCTCCTCCGCGGCGACCTGGCGGCCGTGGAAGTGCAGGAGGGGGGTGGTGCGGCCGGGAACGTCGGTTTCGTAGACCTTGAGGAGGCTGTCGCACTCGAGGAGGAAGTCGGCGTCGGGGTGGTCGCCGCGGACGGTGACGCCGGCGGTCGCGATGCTTGAGAGGGTGAGCCCGACTCGTTTGCCGAAGGCGCCGGGGAGCTCGGAGCGGGCGATCCCGGCGAGGTTGGTGAGGACGTAGACGAAGGCCATGGGCCGGCCTTGGGGGGGGCTAGGTGCCTTCGGCGTCGGTGCGGCGCTGGCGGGCGGCGTCGAGCCGGCGGCTGGTTGCGTCGGTGTCGGCGGTGGCGACCTCGAGCTCGGCGCTGGCGGCCTGGGCGGCTTTCTCGAGGGTGGGCTTGTCGTCGGCCTTGGCGGCCTTGAGGGCGGCGGCGAGGCCGTCGGCGTTGGCTTTGGCGGCCTCGATGACGGCGGCCGGGTCGAAGGCGGCGCCGACGTCGTCGAAGAGGACCTCGGCGCCGCCGATCTTGTCGGCGATGAGCGCGAGCTCGAGGGGGGTGCCGGTGGCGATGATGTCGCTGGTATGCGCGTCGCGTAGCTGGGCCATGGTGCGGGGTGTCCTCTTCTAGGTGTTGGAGGCGTTGGGGCGGAGGAGCTCCTCGACGGCCATGATGAGCGGGTAGCTGGCGCTGGCCGAGATTTTCCCGATGCCGCCGCCTGGCTGGGAGCCGTGAAGCGCGATTACGTGGCTCCCCGGTGTGATGACTAGGTCGAAGGCGCTATTTGCCTCGTGGGAGAAGCCCACGCGGCTGATGAAGTTATGGGAGCGTGTGCCGACGTCCGTCGGCGCCACGCCGTCGACGTGGGGGCGCAGGTAAACCCATTCTCCCGCCGTGTCGTGCTGGATAGATGTCTGAATGGAAACCCTTAAGGGGCTGCCGCCGCACTCAATCCGTGGGGCGAGGTTGGTGGCGTCGAGGAGCGACGTCCCGCTAGTTCCGAGGGGCCCGCCGTAGTCGACGCCACCGGCGGCGTTCGCTGTGCGGATGATCCGGTGATAGGCGCCGCGCGCCCATGGGCGGCGGTCGCGGACGTTGCCGGCGGCGACGGCTGTGGACGCGGCGGGGATGAGGACGTCGGCGAGGCGCACCGCGTTGCTCGGGAGGGCGGCGGCGCCGGTGCGATTGTCGAGGGTCGCGCCGGCCGTCGGGGTGCCGGCGACCGCTTCGAGGGCGGGGGCGTCGGACGTGTCGCCGAGGTCATTGGAGTCACGGACGCGCAGGATGATCTGATCGATGCGGGGGTTGGTGGCGTCGCTGGCGTTGAGGGTGACGGCGCTCGCGATGCTCGCATCGTTGACCTGCATGTAGAGGGCGTTGCGGGTGCCGGTGTCGCCGCGGACGAGGGCGGTGCCCGCGGCAACGTCGACGCGCTGGCCGCCGGCGGCGGCGGCGGTGACCTTGAAGTCGCCGGCGTTGAGTACACCCTCCTGTACGGGGGCGACGTCGAGGAGGTAGCGCAACCATTCGAACCCGTAGGTTTTGGAGTCGAGGAAAGCGGTGTCGATGAGGGCCATGGCGGTCTAGTCCTTGAGGTCGGGGGTGGTGGGGGCTATCCCCATGCGTCTCGCCATTGCAGGGTGAGGGCGGCGCCGGCGCTGTAGGACGAGAAACTGAGGCGGACGTCGTTGAGGCCGGCGGCGAGCGCCCACCATGTCGAGCGGGCGAAGTCGAGGGCGCTGTAGCGGTTCGCGGTGCCGTTCAAAGTGATGCGGCGTAGCCGCGGGTTGGTGTCGATGGCGAGATACTCGCCGGCGAGGAGGGTGTAGTTGAGGGTGAGCGATTTGCCGGTGGTGAAATTGGTGATGACGGGGTTGACGGCCGGGCCGTAGACGGTGATGACGGGCCATGTGGGGCGGGTGCCGGCGTTCGTCACGAATAGCTGCCCGGCGATCCCGGCGTTACTCGATAGCGGGGAACGCAGCGGTGAGGAGAACCCGCCGACGGCTTGGGAGCTCGGGGCGACCTGGGCTAGCTGGTAGGCCTGGCTGTAGATGAGGGGGTCCTCGGCGACACCGGCGACCATGAAAGCTTTGGGGCGGCGGCCGGTGATGCGGGTCGGCTGGGCTTGGCGGAAGCTGACCATGACGGGCGGGGTGGTGGTCGGCGCCCATGCGAGGGTGCTGTCGGCGCCCATAGCGTCGGTCGCGCGCAGGAGTTTGGCTTGCCGGATGGCGGAGAGGGCGGGGTCGGTGTAGGTGTCGACGAGGCCCTTGAGGGTGAAGCTGAGGCGGTCGTATCGAAAGATGCCGTGGATGCCACCGTCTGCCTCGGGGAGGGTGTCGGAGGATTCGCGGACGCCGGCGCGCTCGAGGCCGGTGACGGCGTCATCGCCGATGAGGTAGCCGACGAAGTCGCGGTCGAGGGGGTTGTTGAGGACGGCGCGGGTGCCATCCGGGCCGGTGATGGTGTAGATGGCCCCAAACTCGGTGCCGAGGGGCGCCGCGATGCTTTCGGGGCCGGGGGCGAGAAAGACGGGGGCTGTGACGGCGCGCGACACGGTTGGCTGTTAGCCGACGCGGATGGGGGTGGCGAGGAGGGAAGTGGCTCGACGGATGACGGTTTGCGCTGCGCCGGTGGTCTGCATAAATCGGAGCATGAGGGCGGTGTTTGCGGCAAGGCCCGCGAGGGTGCGGTTGAAGGCGAGAGCTCCCCATAGGCCGTCGTTGTGGTAGGCGGCCTCCGTCGCCGTGGCCTCCGTGGCGCCGATGCGGAGGCCCATTAGCTTGTCCTGGGTGCCGGCGGAGCCGACGATTAGATGAGCGTTAGCGGCGATTCGGTAGTCGCCGGCGAGGGGCGGCGTGACGGTAACGTCGGCGCCGACGCTAAAAAACGCGCCAGAGGAGGCCCCGCCTTGCGTTACCTCGGCGATGGTGCCGGAGGACTGTCCGCCGGCGCTTACCGCTTCCCATTTGTAGGCGCTGGCGGAGGCGGCGCGGTAACGAAGGTGCCAGAGGATGCCGAGGGCGGCGTCGGCGAGGAAGTAGACCTCTGCGCCGTCGACGGGGCTGACGGGCAGGGTGGCGACGAGGTCGGGGAGGGCGCCCTGGGGGAGGAGGAGCGTGTCGATGCCGCGGTCGGTCGACGGTCCTATGTCACGGTTTTCGGTGAACGCGGTGAGGCCGCCGCCGGCGTAGTCAATGCGGAGCGGCGCCCGGTCCACAAACGCCTGCGCGCGGCCGGTGGCGTCGGTGACGAGCGGGTTGGCGGCGGTCGTGGCGCCTGTCTCGCCGGCGTAGAGGGTGGCGTTGGCGCCACTGACGCGGTGCTTGACGGTGGCGGTCGCGCCGGCGATGGCGCTACCGGTCGCCGGGTCGGCGACACTGATGAAGAGGGGGACGCGGGCCATGGGGGTTTCCTAGTGTCGCGGGCGGGTCGGACTAGATGGCGGCTGCGAGCTCATGGAGCGCGGCCTGGGTGAATGTGTGGGGGTCGGCGGGCTGCGGGCCGGCGAAACTGATGTTTTGCACGATGCCGCCGCCGCCCTCGAGGACGCGGCCGCTGCCGCCGCTGGCGGCGCCGAAGTAGCGGGTGCCGGCGGCGGCGCCGAGGTCGCCGGGGAAGAGGGATCGGCCGGCGGCGACGCTGTTGCCGCCGAAGCTGCCGAAGAGGTTGGTGCGCTGGTCGTTGAAGGCGCTGACCTGGGCGATGGCGGCGCTGGCGATCTGGTCGGGGCTGGGGGGTAGCTGGACGGGTTCGGGGGTGTCGGCGGCGGAGGGCGCGTCGGACGTTGCGCCGGCGGCGGTGTCGCCGGGATCGGCGGCGGCTGCAGCGGCGGCGCGGGCGCCGAGGGCGCGGCCGTCGCTGCCGCGGATCGCGGCGATTTCGCCTTGGAGCTCGTCAAGGTCGACGGCGGCGTTGTCGACGTCATAGCGGAGGCTGTTGTCGGTGTCGGCGAGCTCACCAACGCGCTGTGAGTAGTCGGCGATGCGCTGGCTGTAGCCGGCGCGCTCGCCGGAGCGGCTCTTACTTGCGCCGGCGGCGGCGAGGGCGGTCTTGAGGCGGTTGATGGCATCGGTGTAGGCGGCGATGGCGCGGGTGATGGCGGCGCGGTACTCCTCGATCTTTGCCTTGATCGCTTTGCGGAGCCGGAGGAGGCCGTCGAGCTCGCCGGCGCGATCACGAAACGCGGCCTCGTTGACGGTGGTGCTGCCATCCTCGTTTTCGATGAGGTAGTCGTCGTCGTCTAGGCTGGCCTGGCGGTTGGCGATGCTGTAGTTGTGCTCGAGGTCCTGTATCTGCCGTTCGAAGCCTCCGATGCCGGCGTTGCCGCGCTGGACGCTGGCTTTGATACCGGCGTTGTCGCCGGCGCTGAGGGTGGGGCGGGCGGTGCGTTTGCGGCCTTTGCCGGCGCGGTGGAGTTCGACGTTGCGGCCGGTGAGAGTTTCGAGGGCTTCGCGGGCCCACCGGACGTTGGCGTTGCGGTCGCCCTCCTGGCTGATGACCCATTCGTCGCGGTTGCCTTCGCCGGCGATAAATACTCGGGGGCCGCCGGCGTTCGGGCCGACGCGGGCGCCGTAACGGTTGCCGGTGACTGAGAAGTGCCACGGTTCGCCGGGGACCCCGCGGCGGAGGCGGGAGTCGGCGGGGGCGTTGGCCATGGCGCGCGCGAACCCTTCGGTGTCGCTGACGTCGATGGCCTGGCCGCCCTCATGGTTGGACGTGCCGGGGCGGGCGGCGAGGTTGCCGGTGCCGTTCAAGTACATCGCGTAGAGGCGCTCCTGTTCGGCGCGTGACCGGAAGCCTGACGTGATGCCGCCCGCCCAACCATGGGAGCGGGCCCATGCGATAGCGCGCAGGACCTGGGCGACGAGTCCATCGGCGCCGGCGCCGCCGCCGCCGGCGGAGCGGCGGGCCGCGGCGGCGTCACGGAAGGGTTTGGTGAGGGCTTTGAACGCGCTGGTGGCCTTGTCGGTGATGTAGTCGCCGGCCTCGTCGAGGAGGTAGTCGCCCATCCCGCGGAACGGTTCGGGGATCGGGTTGTCGGGGAGGAGGTTTTTGAGGCCGCTGGCGAGGCCTTTGGCGCCCTTGAATACGCTGGCGCCGAGCTTGACGACGGATGAGCCGGCGCCCTTGAGGATGCCGCCGAGGCCGAAGGCGCCCTCGGAGTGCGGGGCCTCGGGGATTCGGGCGCCGCTGCCGGCGCCGCCGGGGAGAACGCCGAGGATTTGGCCGGCCTGCTGCCAGAGGCCGATAGCGCGGGACCTGTAGGCGGGGTTGCTGGGGATGATGACCTCGGGGTGCGTCGGGCCCTCTTCGCCGACGATGACGGTCGGTTCGGTGACGATGCCGCCGAGGCGTTCGAAGATGCCGCCGGTGGCGTAGTGGCGGCCACCTTCGCCGCCGGCTTTGCGGCCGGTGTCGATGTTCGGCGCGCTGATCGTCCCGATGTTGACGCCGGGGAGCTTGTTGATGACGCTGATGATGCCGTTGATGAAGCCGGTGGCGAGACTGAGGACGGTGCCGATACTTGACTTGATGCCGTCGCCGATGGCGTCGATGAGGCCGGCGCCCGCCGATTTGATGCCGCCGAAGGCGCCGCGGATGATGCCGATGATGGCTTTGATGGCGCCACCGACGATGTCTTTGGCGCCCTGCCATGCCTTGTCGAAGTCGCCGGTGATGATGCCGCTGATGAGCCGCACCACCCCCCGGATGACGGTGAATACTCCTTCGAAGGCTTTGCCGAGGCCGGGGAGCACTGACCGGATGATGGGTTGGATGGTGTCCTCGATGCGGGCCATGACCTTCCCGACGGCTGCGCCGATGGGGCGGACGTCGTCGGTGATGCCGCGGAAGGTGCGTCGGGCGTCACGGCCGAGCTCTTTCAGGAAGCCGCCGAGGCGCTCGAGGGTGCGTCTGACCTGGCTGACGATGCGTTGCACCGTCTCGTTGGTGCGGACAAACTCAAGGAAGTCGCGGGCGGCGGTGCCGACCCATCGGCTGACGTCGCGGATGGCGTCAACCACCCTACGGGCGGTGCGGGCGAAGCCGGAGGCCTGTTTGTCGCCGCCCTTGAAGCTGTCGATGAGCTTGTTGAGGCCGCCGACCACCTTGAGGGCGACGGGGAGGAGTTTGGTGCCGAGCTCGGCGCCGGCGTCCTTGACGCGGGCGGTGAGGATGCGCTGCTGGTTGGCGAGCCCTCCCGACGTCCGCGCGAAGTCGCCTTGCTGCGTTTTGGTTTGTTGAAGGATGACCGCCTGGGCGGCGAGCGCCTTGTTGGATGGGGTGAGGGCCTCTTTGGTGCTCGAGATGAGGCCCTTTTTGAGGGCGGCGGCGCGGAGGGTGGCGTCGTCGAGGAGGACGCCGTAGCGGCGCAACGGTTCGGCCTCCCCGCGGAGGCCGGCGCCGAGGGCTTCGATGGCCTCCTCGGGGGTGGTGTTGTTGAAGGACGCCATGTCGGCGGCGAGCTTTGTGAACTGGACGCTGGACGCGGCGGCCTCTTTGCTGGTCTGCCCAAAGTTTTTGAAGAGGGCGCCGAGGGTGCCGGTGGCCTCGAGGGCGGCCTCTTTGCTGATGCCGAATGCTTTGGCGCTTGTGTCGGAGAACTTGAAGAGTTCGTCGCCGGCGGAGCCGAGGACGGTCTTGATTTTCGATGTGCTCTCTTCGATGTTGGAGGCTGAGTCGACGAAGCGTTTGGCGAGGATGCCGGCGGCGGCGCCGCCGGCGACCGCGGCGGCCCCGGCGGCGGGGCCGAGGGCGACGAAGGCGCCTTTCATCCGGCCGCCGCTGCGGGTGGTGTTCCGCTCGGCCTTGTCGAGCTCGCCGTTGAACCTTTTGAAGCCGGCGGTGTCGACGTCGGCTTTGAGGTTGGCTTCGACGTCGCGGGAGGCGTCGCGGCGGGCGGTGCCGATGAGCCGGTCGAAGCGGTCGAAGCCGGCCGGTTTGAGGTCGGCTTTGAGGTTGGCTTCGACGTCGCGTTTGGAGTCGCGGCGGGAGGCGTCGAGGCGCCGGTCGAAGCGGTCGAAGCCGGAGTCGTCGAGGCGGGCGCCGAGGCGCGCAAAGACTGAGCCGACCTCGAGCGCCATGGTTTACTGGGCCCCTTCTAGGCGGTCCATGGCGTCGCGCATGGCCTGGTAGCCGGGGTCGCCGGCGTAGTCGTTTTCAGGGGGCTCGAGGCCGCTCATGCCGTGGCCTCTACCGGCGGCGGCGCGGTCGCGCCGTTCCTGTTCGCGCTGGGCGTCGTTGTCTCGCTGGACGAGGGCGCCGAGCTCGAGGAGGAGGTCGAAGGGCTGGTCGAGGATGGTGTCGGGGGCCCATCCGGCGTAGGCGCGGGCGAATCGGTGGACGAGCTCGGCGTCAAGCTCGAGGGCCCATCCTTCGACGGCGCCGGCGGGGAGGGCGCCGGGGTTGGCGTGGTCCTCGTCGGCGGCCGTAGGCCGACGAGGCTGAGGGCGTTTCCCAGTCGGTCGCCGAGCTCATCGGTTTTGCGGCGGAACTGTTCGTCGACTACTTCTCCGGCGACGACGGCGAGCTCGAGGACCTCGTCGGCGAAGGCGTCGTCGAGGAGGCTGTCGGAGCGGTCGGCGAGCTGGTCTTTCAGTGAGCCGTCCTTGCGGTAGCGGGCGACGTCGTCGTTGCTGAGAGTGAAGAGGGCGAGTAGGCGGTAGACGTGCTCTTCGGCGACGTCGAGGGCTTTGTCGAAGAGGGCGGTGATGACCTCCGGCGTCGACGGGGACGCCGGCACCTTGAACGTTTGCCCGCTGCGTTCCCAGTCGGCTTCGGTGAGCCGGTCGACGGGGGACGGGAGGAGGCGGGGGGTGCCGTCGGCCTCGAGGACGGCGCGCTCAACTCCGTCCTCGGTGAGCTCGGTGAGCGGCCTTGGCGGGTAGCGTAGTTTTGCCTGGACACGGTCGAGCTCGATGACGTTGTTAGCTTCGTAGTCGCGGCGGAACGTGGCGAGGTCGCGCTGTAGTTCCGGCATGGAGCGGGAGAGGGCGCGCAGGAGGGCGAGCGCGGTCGATGCTTTGCGGGCGCTGACGCGCTCGATGCGGTATTCGTGGCCGCCGAGCTCGATGGTGGTGTTGGTGCTCATGGTGGTGGTGGGTCCTTTCGTGCTGCCGCTAGGTAGGGGTGAGCGCGCCGGCCTGGTGGGGCCGGCGCGCTCGGATGCTCGAGGTTGCCGTCCTCCCGGTTAGACGGTGAACGCGGCGACGGCCGCGGCCGTC